>FLSH01003820.1_pt1 | contig 76580 bp, 145 predicted proteins | sample 1550441 | NCBI WGS metagenome assembly FLSH01 (sample SAMEA4031756, study PRJEB14383) | metagenome | biome: human; feature: oral; material: saliva | place: Philippines | collected 2014 | reverse complement strand
GTATAAATTTTTTTAATAATACGTTATTTATATCTTTATCCATTATTTTACCTTATCTATAACCATAAAAATAACTGCTATTAACATAATAATAACTCCAAAACTTAAAATTAATTCAGGCAGCATATCATAATCATGATTTTTTATATCAATAATCATTTCAAAAATAGTTTTAATAAAACCACAGAATATAGGAATCATGCCTAAAATAATTAATAAGAATCCAGCAATAAACAAAATTTTATATAATTCCATAATTACTACTCCATTTTATATCGACGCTTAAAAATAGTATTATATTTATACTTACGAATATTATTATCATACATATTAAGATTAAATCTAATACGAGTTTTAGGTTTAAAAAATATCATCATTTTAACAGCTTTTTCATAATTAACATGTCGAAATTTATATTCATATTGAGGTTTATATCCATTAGCCGTCGTAAATACAATACGTTTAGAATGTTCAGGATATTCATACATAATATCTGATAAAGATTTGATATTATTAAAGTACATAGATTTATATCTCATCTTAACAGGGATCTCACCGAACGACCTTGGAATTATATGATCGATCGCATAATCAGAGCAAATCTTTCTTACAATATAAGTATTTGCTTTTCTTAATTTAGTAATCATTTTAATATCCTTTCAAATAAAAATATCCTTGCCATTATGACAAGGATTAAATAAATTCTATTACTCAAAACTGATATACTACCAAAGGAGTAAGGGAAAATGAAAAAACCGCTAAAAAAGTAGCATACCAGTTTTCAATAATAGAATATATCGATGCAGTATTTAAAAAATTATAATGTATTTAGCTTAATATATATTTTTAACAGATTTACAATGTAACTTACTTTCTTAAAAAATATATAACAATACTGCATCTAATATTCTAAAAATAATATGTTAATCATAATATACGCTTCGCATTCTTTGGGGTGGTTTCTATATATATATTATTAATTAGCATATTAATAAAAAATCCTAGCAAAAGATGCAGATAATCAGAAAAAGAAATCTTATGCTAGGATAGTGGCGGTTCCAACGGGATTTGAACCCGTAATCTTCACCTTGACAGGGTGACGAGATGACCAATTACTCCATGGAACCATGTGGTCGCAGAGAATAGATTTAAACTATTTCAGTCATGGATATGTTTCCCATGCTGTTTTACTCTGCAATATTAAATGCCAAATCCTTAGATAGCCCGTAAGCTATCTAGGACTGCTAATTGGTCTTAACTTAATAGCTGGCATAATGGTGACCCGTGGGGGAATTGAACCCACCGTACTCGCTGTGAAAGAGCGATGTCTTAACCACTTGACTAACGGGCCATAAATGGGAGCGGGGGCAAGAGTCGAACTTGCACTAGACGAGCTTATGAGACTCGTGTCTCTGCCATTTGGACTACCCCGCCACGGATGGGGTCAATGTTACGCTTTCCGATCATATATATAAATGTGTGTGTTGATTGATATATAGAAGAGAACTTTATTTTAAGAAAGGAGAGTGAATTTATTATTGAATACTTTAAATTTATGTTTAATATGACATTAATTAGATTAATGAACTAACGATACTAAAGGCAACAAAATATCAGGGGTAGTATTTTTATAGTACATATCGTTATATTATATGTTCATTATTATAAGAGAGAGTTAAGTATTTTTTTAATTTTATATATTTACGTAACATTGACCATGTTAAAAAGTTGTGCCTCGTAGTATAGATCATACGAGGCACGCTATATAACTACCTTACAAATATTATTATATTACAAAAAAATTATATTTGCAAGTGTTAACAAATAAAAATTAATAAGTTTTATTCGTAAAATCAGAATACCGTAATTCAGATCCTTTGCCCATTTTCATATAAGCAGCACAATAATCTTGGAATATACCTGGATATAAATCACCGATAGAACCATACGATCCGCCACGGTTTGGTTCTGACCATACTTCGATATGAAGATGTTCGTCATACGTATTAGGTCCATTTTCACCCATACCACCAATAATGCCAATAGGCTGTCCACGTTGAATCGTATCGCCAGGCTTAACAAATAATTGAGACATATGCATGTATATAATAGTTCTATTCGTACCGTTAGCAGCATTAACAATAACGGCATTTAATCCCCAACCAGTATCGACAACCGTACCATCACATATCGATAATATTTCAGGCTTAGGAGAGTCAGGTTCGAATACGATATCCATGCCTTGATGAACATGACCAGAACGTTGTTCGCCAGGCATACCTGTTAATTTCATCGATGGGATATATTCGGCTTTCCAGAAGAATCCCCATTGATCGTTGTCGAATTCAGACTCATAAAAACTCTTAGAAATTTCTTTAAATACGATACACAGCTCGATAAGTTTATTTAACTTATCAGATGCTGTTACAGGATCTTTACGATTCTTAGAGTCGTTAATCGAATATGGTTCCCAAAATTGAGTAAATGTCCAAGCACTTTGATTTTTAATATCGAGGTTAAAATATTGTTTAGACTCACCGCTGCCATTATTACTGCCAGAGTTAGAAACAAGTTTATATACATAATCTAAACGCGTTTTAAGATCCTCATGTTCTTTCTTCTTTTCAGTAGCATCTTTAGTCGGTTTATCACCGATTACGTTAGCTTTATCTGAAAAATAAGATAAGGCAACTAATAACGGATTATCTATTAAAGAATTATCCTTAAGCTCTTTAGTCAAGCTTTTAAGACTATTAATAATACCATTAGAATCCGATGTATTAGTAACACACATAATCGCAGCGATAACTGGGCCCGTAAAATCTTTATGGAGTTGCGCGCCTTCGATATCTTTTTTCATTTTCATATATGTATCTTTAGACTTAGCGATATTCTTAGCTTGATCTTCATATCCTTTAATAGACTGTTTAGCTTTATCAACAACGACTTTAAATTGTTTTAATGATGTGCCTTCTAATTCGACAGCAGTTTTATAGAAGAGATTATTAGTCGTACCAGTTAATGCAGAACCGACAGCATTACCATTACCATACATGCCAGCAGAATTCATTAAGTCAGAACCATCATCGATAATAGATTGACGCCAATTAATAATCGGTACTTGCTCTTCAACCGGAACTAATTTCCAGTCCATTTTAAAACCTTCTGGCCATACTGAATTTAATTCTTTTTCAGATTCATCGCCCGACTTAGTTAATGAAGCACCTTCGTTAATACTAGCTAGTTTTAATGGTTCTTGATATCGTTTAATATCGATTAAGTCACAGTAGTGTTTCATATTAGAATATGATAACTGGTTATCGTCTAAGATAACTGATAAATTAGCACCGACCTGGTTAAGTATTTCATACGTTTGACCAATAATCGGTTCTAATCGAGTCGACGTCATATACTGATCGATTTGTGTTTGCATACCGTCAGTAACTCGATCATCTGTTAATTGACGAACTGATTTATACTTTTCGAACGTAGAATTGCCGCCATAATACATATCGTTAATCGGTACGATAGAACCTAATCTAAATAGATATCTTGTTACGGTCGATAAATGATTTTCTACTTGAACCATACGTTTTTCAACGTTACCGCCCATAGCAAGTAATGCCTTAGCCGTTTGCTCTTCGAATTCAGTAGCCTTAATTGTTTCACGAACAATTCGTGGTTGATGATATTCTAAATCTCGAATCCGTAAATCGACTGGAAATGCATCTTTATTATTAGGTACCATACCAGGTGTCGGCACTTTAACAGCATTATCGTGTTTTGTCGGATCAAATTGAATCTGACGTTGTGCAATTGATTGCATTCGACTCATTTGATATTTAGCTGCTTCACTACCATATGCTGCGATAGAACTTAATGGCAAACCAACATCGAAACAACCTTTTTCATTATCACGTGTTTCATATGCATATAATGGAATACCTTGTGTTTTTTCTTCGACAGGCTCTTCTTTTGTATCTTCACTCTTAGTCGATTCTGTTTTAGTTTTTGAATCGTCTTTAGCTTCGTCAGGCTTGCTATCAGTCGTAACAGTAACTAAACCACCGTCTCCGACTGCAGTTTTCTGAACTTTTTTCTGAGCTTCTTTCTGAGCTTCTTTCTGAGCGACTTCTTCTTTAGGTTTTTCTTCTGTAGTTTTAGTCGTTTCAGTTATAGTAAAACCTTCAGAAGCTTTAAATTGTTTATTCTTAGTAAGATTACCAAAGTTATGTTCTTTATTATTCTTATCTTTAAAAGTAACATCTTTAACTTCGGTCGCATCTTTAACAGACGTATCTTCTTGTGTATTAGCTTTTAAATTAGAACCTAATGCCCATTCTGGTACTTGATTATATACAGAAATAATATCGGGATATACTGGCGCACAATACGTTTTACCTTTCGCAAGTTTTTGCATATTGTAAATCGTATATGTCTTAGGTGTCTTTTTTTTACCAGCTACTGTACTTTGTACACCGGTATCAGACGCCGATGTCTTGGACATTACACCGCCTTGTCCATTACTTCCAGATTGTCCTACTGGTAAAGAACCAGGAACATAATCATTGTTCATTCCTGAATTTTCTGCTAAAGCAGCTGTATAATCTCTGGCTAAACTCTCTTCAGTCTGATTACCTTCTGGAATAACATATTCATTTTTTCTTAGAATAGCAAAATATTCTGCCGGAGTTTTTGCATTATATATTTCTGGATAATGGCTAAAGAACATACTATTAACAAATTCTGGAATTTCTTCGACTGAATCAAATTTAGCCCACCAACGACCGTTATCCCAAACTTTTTTATTATCAGGACGGCTATCTAATGCTGTCCAACCACCATAATTCATTAAGTCTCTAGCAGCTACTGAAGTACCGTTAGAAGATTCAAACATCATTTGAGCTATAAACAAACGTCTAAACTCTTCTGGCGTATTATATTTTTGTTTATATAAATCTGCTACTTTAAGTATATTAGGATTAACTTCTACTTGAGCCATCGATTACATCCTCTTAGTTTTAAAACAAGAGCTAACTGAATCTGCTAATAAATTAGCCGTAAACATAACTTCGATCGGAATAACTTTATCTTCCGATTCACAATGTTTATACGTTTCTTGATAATCATAAGATTGTTTAGCTAACATTTTAAGAAAGCGTGTATTGTATCCTTTATATTGATTTAAAGACGCTTCTAAAAATTTAAGAGAATCTTTATCGATAAGATCTTCTAAATTATCGTCGATATAAGCACCGAGATCATAAATCTCTTCTTCGGTTGTATATTGATCGACAACAGCTTTGGGACCTTTAACGTCGGCAATAAATTGCCCGTCAAATAATAAATTACATTCATATTCTTCAGCATAGAATGGTCGACCCATCGTATCGACAATATCATTATATACATTTAGATAATCTGAATATATTAAATATAATAAATATCGTAATTTCTGTGGCGTACATCCTTCGTCATTTCTAAGAATATAACATGCGACAGAATCGATCGTATTCTTAACGATATACTTCATAGTTATCAAATTCCTTCCAAAATAAAAGACCTCTTATTCAGAGGCCTTAATATCAAAATACTCACAAGCAGTTTTAAACTCTTCGGTATCTCGAGCTAATAATAATAAGTTAATTAAATGTTCGCAGGCATCTTCTAGTTTCATTAGCGTAGCTCCTATTAAATATATAATTTATATTAATAGTATACATGAAAATACCTGTAAAAGCAAGAAAAGCACAACTACGGAGGAAATAGTTGTGCTTAACTCTTGCTTTAAGACAAAGAGAGCAATATCAGTTGTCTGCTAACTTGAACAACTGACATAATTATTATATCGAACATTTTATCGATTGTCAACTGCTACGAGTTCACCATCGACAACTTTCCATTTTTTACCAGGAATAGCTTCTTTGCCGACTATGTCTTCTCGTGTCATATAATCAAGAGAGTCATTAAACTTATCGACAATCTCTTCACGAATATCTTTATAGTATTCATTCATATAAGTATTGTCATGGTCAGGATACGGATCGACAAATTCTGACTCGACTTGTTCTTTGCGAATCTTTTGATATTCTTTCATCGATAACACACAGCCAGTATTAATGTGTTCGATATAAAATTCTGGATAATGAATTCGATCGCCACTGATTGAACTAACGACTAAGTCTTGTGGCCATATAACTCGTCGTATTCTATAAGCATCACGCATGATATATATTCCTTTACTTTACATATGTATTTACTGTAAGAATATATTACCTGATATGCCGTATCAATATCTATTAATGGCATAGATACTCATACGACATATCGACAATAGATATGTATTAACTGCTGTAATGATGATAAACTTTAATCTAGCAATGTGTTGTGCTTAGTTGTGACTGGCATCCTCTTTAAGAGGTTCCTATTCATTAGAAGCATATCATAAGCAAAACTCATAATATGTCTTATTCTTGGCAATAGGCTATCCCCGAGTGCCCCTCGGTTTCAGTTGTGAATAGATTTTATGTCATTAAATTTAAAACTTTACAAAAAATATTACAGCAGCTAACTTTAATGAATTATAATCATATTATAGTGTTAGTATTAGTTAAATAATATGAACAAAAAATATATCTATTGTCTATGATGTCGTTGTTAAAATGTTTATACTATGTCATTTCTTAATTATTTATTCCCAAAGCTATATCAAGCTATTAACGGGCGTACAATGATATAGTATATTGTTCCTTATTAGATCTTATCAGGATTAAAGCCCTTAACGATATCTCGTAAACTGTAAGAACATTGTTGTGTGCGTATACCAGTAATTACATCTTAGTAGTAAAAGGTTGTTTGAACATTAAAAAAATATTTATATCTACGGTGTTAAAACGATTTAATATGAATATTTATACAAAGATGCTGTTACTGATTAAAATTATCTGAAATAATGACAATGTTCTTAACTACTGACTAAAAATATACATTCTCAATCGTAACAACCGTAGCCGATCTCATTAAGCTACTTGCCATGTGGCCAGATTCTTGTCACGTGAACCTGTCAAAGAGCTGGGGATGCTATTATATACGTTTTCTTCTGAAAAAATATTATAACGCTGAGATCTTTAACCAACTGTATCAAAAGATATTAACTACGAAGTATTGGTAACGGCCGGCATATTGTCATTATTAACAGCCTGGCCTACAACATAGAACATACGTTTTAATCATCATTGGCTTTTGTATATAAATATTGCGAGAACACTTTCTGAAGCAACGTCACTTGTGATCAACTTTAGAAAGAATTAAAAATTTGATTCTTTGTCCTCTTATCAGCTTTTGTAGAGTGATTTTTTGATTAAATTAGGTTTAAAGCTGCAAAAGAATAAACATCAAATTTTTAATTATATATTTTTTGTCATATTACGAGAACGTTTTACTTACTTCTTGATAGACTTCTCCCGTCAATTCTGACGATAGAGTCTTCTACCTTGAAGTAAGTATATTTTTTATAATAAAAAATAGCATACATTTCTGTATGCTTAACTTCTCGTACACTCAAATAAAGCTTTTAGACTGTATTAACCTTACGGCTAACCTTGGTCTTCTATACGGTATTAGTGATTATCTATCTAGCTCACATTCAATCCTTTCGGATTAAACCGTACTCTCCTGGAAAATATGCTAACTTATAATGACCTGACTCTAAGGTTTAACAAAACTTAAAGTCTAGAAACCAAACCGCGTCGTACTTTTAACCATAGGATATTCTATTCCTTATACTGTCTTTTGGACAGACTTATCCCTTAGGCAGAGGTCTTCGCACGCTTCTTAACCCCTGACGTTATTACAACTCCATCTATTGTAATGAGCTAAAACGATTAAAACAGAACGTTTATATTAACTATATACAGCTACTCTAATATAGCCTAGATGTTTGAATGCGTGAATTGTAATACCGGGCCGATTCTACTGAATGAGCTGGCCAAACTTCTTGTTTTCTACTCCAGATGCATTGCATGAGTAACAAGAAATCCACCTTGGTCCGGCTAAAGCAAGTAATCAACTTGTTGATAGTTAGCAAACTCACTAAAGCTAAAGATATGTCGTATACATTATAGTAATACGACTTCCCTTGAGTTCAGGCGAACCCCGCAAATCCGTGCGGTTTCTATTTAATTGTCTATCTGTTACTATTATATTACTATACTACTTTGTATCCGTCAAGCTAGAAATTAGAAATTTCTAAATTAATTTTCTCATCCGGATCTTTCATCACATTATACATAGTAACTTTATCTTGAAGATTAATATATACATGTTTAAAATCAATCTTCTTTTTGTTCATAGGCTTTTTAACAAAACTTATTTTATGAACTTCAAATGTCGTATTATCGATAATTTTTTCGATCTTTTGAGCATATTTATTTAATCCGAGTACTGTGTCATCATTAACATATTCTTCGTTCGTGATCATCTTATTAAAGATCTCGTCAGAAGAATCTGATTTGTCAGCATTAGTCATAGCTTCGAGACCTTCGTCTTCAAAATCGCCTTCCAATATCTTAACAGCTTTCAATCGTTCAGCCATTACGCTAATGATATTTTCTTGAACAGTACCTTTATAATATAAATAATACAAACTTACATTATTTTTTTGATTCAATCGATAACTTCTTCGAGAAGCTTGACGCATTGTAAAGAAATTAGAATTCAACTGATAGAATATAATAGTCGTAAAGTCTAATAAGTCTAAACCTGTTTCGATTAATTTAGGATTCACGATAACGACACGAACACCATTATCTTTTTGTTTTTTGAACCAGTCAATACGTTTAGCAGGTGCTACAGAATCAGTTAAAATATTAGCTTTAATACCATTACTAATTAATGTCTGAAGAATTTCATTATTAATCGGGCTATGTTTATCATAATATGTATAAACTAAAACGCATTCATTATCGTGATGATTAATTATTTTTAATAATTCGTTTAGTTTATTGTTATTACCTTCACAGCCTTCAAACTTAAGATGATCGTCTGGAATGATACAAGGATGATCGAGCCATCCGGCGATTTTATTAATCTTCTGAGCTTTAACTAAGTTAGGAGTATCAGACGCCTTCATCTCATTTAATAGCTTATCATAGTTATTCTTAATATTAGAATCTAATTCACAGCTAATGACAGATTCATTAATCTCTGGTAATTCATTAGACATATCTGACATAGTCATAAAGATACAACAGGATGACATAACTTGTGTAAAGATTTCTGGATTAATACCAGGTATATCTTTAACTTTATATTCATTAAATCCTGTACTGTCTTGCCTAAGAATACCATTGTCATCTTCATAAGTATATCCTATACTATTTATTTTACTTGGACGCTGATTTAATGTTTCGGTTACACGAGCTCCTTCACGTCTTATACGATTAAGATCACCAGAATATGGTACTGCTATTTTCTCTTTATTGCCATAATAATTTTTAAAATTAGTCTTCGATGCTGCAAGATTATTACGATTAAAATAAAACCCTTTTAAATCTTTTAACTTAGCCGGAAAGAAATTTCTTAACATAAAGAATAAATTAGTAACCATGCCATTAAATACAGTACCTGTTAAACCTAATACTTTTTTTGCACAACTAGCAATACGTTGAGCACCTTCACCTTGCATCGAGTCACTTAAGAATAAATGCATTTCATCGATAATAAAGAAATCAACATTATGACGACCTTTTCGTTGTAAATACCAATCTAAACTTACAAAATTAGAATTAATTTCATTCTTGATAAGAGATTCATTAATAATTTTATTAGTAAGCATAGGATTGTTAAAATACAACGAAAAATGTTTAAATAAAACGAATGCTTTACTTAACAGCTTATCTAGTTCTTTATTATTGTTATAGCAAGTTTTAATAATTTTGGGAGCTGCTCCAAACTTATGAATTGTTTTAATGTCTGGAAGTCCTTCATTCTTTTCTTTATATGTAGAAATATATTTAACATATGGGATATATTGTCTATCTCGCATATTTCGATCACGATTAGGAGCATATATTTTATCTCTAAACAATAAATCTTTTTCTTTTAAATTATGCATATGATTTAAAAAAGTATTGTCCCAATCTAAAAATAAGCCGTACGAATGTTTTAATAATTTAGGATTGATTAAAATAAAATTAGTACAGTTGCGTTTAGAAATTTCCGGTTCAATTTTATTAATATAATCTTCGACGCTATCACATTCATATACCATAGCATTTTGAGCTAATACACTAATATCCATCGACCATTTTTTGTTTAAATGTGGTGGGCATAATACAAATATATTTTTATTCTTATCAGGCTTCCATAAGTTGCTAATAGAAATAGCCATCGAAGTCTTACCAGAACCTGGTTGAGAAATTAAAAAACCCGCTCTTTCTTTTTTAAAATAGCGAGTAAAGGCATTAATAATATTTTTTTGATTGTCGAATAGTTTAAAGCTTCGTTTATAATTTAAATAATCACCAAAGTCTTTAACTTCTTTATCGAGTCCACAACTCGGATCAAATACGATTTCAGAATTTTCATTAATTAATTCAGCAAGATCTTTAACATTATCTAAGATATAATCAGACAATTTAGTTTCTCGTTGCTCATAATTAATATTAGACATAGAAATAATACTACTAATTTGATTATTAACAAAATGAACATACTTATCTGCACTTGGTAACGTAATATTAGTAATGCCTAATGTTTCAGATGAATTAATATTAAAAACTTTTCTAATTTTAGAATCAGAATCTCTTAAATAATAATTAAAAAACTCTTTAATAAACTCTTTATGAATAAACGTATTAAGATATCGTCTAGATTTATATTCGATTAAATATTCAAATATAAAGCTCTTAATTTTATCTGCATATTTTCTTAATAAATCTTTTTGATCAATACAATTATATTCAGGAATTGTCATACCGATTTCAGAACGATTTAAAAATAGCATATAACATGAACGATCTTTAAAAACAAATTGACGATTACTTCCTTCTAGTGATTCGATCCATGCATCTCGACTATTATTAAAGAAGTATGGTTCGATACCACTATACATATTATTATTTAATATGTTATAAACTTTACGGAATTGATCTTTGCCACCATGATTAAAACAATGTTCAACAATATTAGCTTGTTTTACTGTCATATTGTTAATTTCAATTAATACATATGTTTTAAAGTCCGTATGAATTCTAGAATTTGCTGAGAATATATCTTGATACTGTTGAAAAAGCAATGTTACGATCATTGGATTTTCAACAAGTAAATTTTCCATTTTAAATTGAATTTCCATTAATACAACTTGCCCTTTCCTGTATTGTTAAAATATTGAATTTCTGGAACGATTCGATCGCGAATAATAACGTTTTTATCGCCATCAAATTTAATTTTAGAACCGCGAACAATATCGCCAAAGATATATGTATCGTTAATTTTACCACCCAATTGTTTTTCTAATAAATATAACGGAATAAATTTCTTCTGAACTGGCAACAAAGATTTAAATAACTTTTTGTTAGTATTTTCTTTTATATTCGTCGGAATTCTAATAACAATATCTTTCTTGGCATTATTAGATTCTATATCAGACACATAACTAAATTTAGGAACGACACCTGCTTCTAATATATATATGTTACATAAGCCAGGTCGATTGTCTACGAGTTCTCCATTTTTGATTGTCATTTCATTACTAACAAACCAAAATGTTCTAGATTTTTTAGTATTGTCATCAATAAATATAGGATTAACAACATCGCCACTTGATAATGTACTTAATGAATAATCAGCTATTGTACTTCTATTACTAAGATAAAAAGATTTGTCAGAAGCAAGAGAATATTCATAAACTGTAAAGCTTAAAATTACGTTTAAAAGAGAATTATTAATAACTTTAGGACTACTCATTTCATGATTTATTTTAATGAATATTTTAGACGGAATTAAATTATCAAAATCACTTAGTATTTTAGTAAAAATACACTGATGATCATTAACTAATTTTTGATTTAAAGAATATAATGATTTTAAAAATAATGAATGTATTAAAATATAAAACGAAGCAGGTACTTCATCTTTAAATTTATTAAATTCAATATTATTTTGTAATTTTGTAAGTGTATTGAAATGTGGATATCGATAGCTATATAAGTCATTAAGTAATCCATATGTTGTATTAACATCATAATAATTTTTTGTTACACCATGATCGAGAATATTGTTTATTTCTTTTATGATAGTTTGTTTAATTTCTAAATCATATTCAATATTATAATAATCTCTTATTTCAAACAACATTAATGCTTTAAATAATGCATTAATAGCATAATAATTTTCGTCAAAATCTTCAGACTTGTGATAAAATTTAATTTTAAATTCACTAATAATATTATTAATGAATGCATTAAATTCAATTATATTGCTAAAATCCATATATTTTTTCGTACTCCTTATCTTCGTCAATATAATTAACTCGATTTTTAATACCTTTATTTTCTAAATACATATTAAATATATCGACAGATGATAATCCTAATATTTCATTAAACACACCTAAGCGGATTAATTGCTGTGCAATATTTTTATTCATATTGTATAAGAAATTTAATATCTTTTTTTTGTCGACAATTTTTAACTCATTATAAGTAGTTTCACCAAAACCTTTAATTTTATCAAAACCACATATAATTTTTTCATTTTCTATTTCGGTTTTAAATTTAGAATCCAATGTTAATTTTTTATATTTAAAAGTATTTTGTACTTCAACGATATTTTTTTCTTTAAATTCTTTAGGATAATAATATTGTAAATACGCATTAATATAGCTTATATGAGCATAAGCAATACCATGAGATTTATTATACAAATACTTATTCATATCGTATAACTGATATAACCATTTACAGCTATTTTTTTTAGACATATCGATGACTAACTGTTTATGAACTTTATTTTTATCCTTCATTAAAACATAAGCATCTTCTAACTTAAAAAATATACTGATAATATTTAATAATTGTTCTTGATACGTAATAATTCCGTATGTATCTTTAACAAAACCATAATACTGACTTTTTCTGAACCACTTACCGTCTCTTCGTTCAGTATATGTTTCGACACCTTCAGGCGATCTTACGAGTGCTAATAAATTACATAATTCTTCGATACTGTTAGGTTTAAAGTCTTTAATATATTTTTTAATTTCGCCACCTAATAAGAATAAATCGTCTGGATAATTCCACATGTATTCCCATACTTTTTGATCGTTAAAATTAATATTAATATTATATTTCTGAATAATGTTCTGATATAAGCCTAAATTTCGTAAACTTAAAATATCGAACTTTGGTAAATTATTATATTGATCTTTATTAATACAACGAACGCCATCGATTATAATATAATCATAGCTATTATATAAATCAATTACGATACCAGATGGGTGCAATTGTTTACTTCCATTCTTATTAACAGTATATAGTCGATAAGCATATTTTCTATATTTATTTAATATATAATCAAATACTTCGTCACGTCGCAGTGTATCGACATCTAAATCGATATCAGCATTATGACCAGCACTAAATCGTTCGAAGCTTAATCCAAACTTAATAGGATCGATCTTATTAATATCTAATAAATATAATACTAAACTACCGACACTACTTCCTCGACCATATCCAGTCGCGATATTTTCTTTTCGACAAAATTGAACATAGTCATATACGATATAGATATATTCACACATATCTTGTTTAACTAAAACATTTAATTCTTTATATAAACGATCGACATATGCACTTGGCAATTGTAGTTCGTTTAATTTATTCCAACATTTTTCTTTAATAAAATTTTCACATTTTTCTTTGCTCAAGTAACACACCTCTAAGTAATAAAAAAAGCAGCCCATACAGGCTGCTTATATACCACATACAAACTGGCAATTGCTTGTATCTAGTAATTACATTAATTCTTCTTTTTCTGAGAATACGTAAACATGATATTCTAATTTACTAAGCATCTCGAACAATTGTTGTCGAGTTTTAATATTCTTAGTTTCAATAGAAACATCACCATTCTCACAAAGTTCGATCGTTATTTTTTTAGATTCCATCATGACCTCAGGTTGACATCCTCTATAAGAGGTTCCTATCCAATAATAGCATAGTAAATAAAAATTTATTATATGTCTTACATTAAGATACGATAGGCTATTCCCGTGTGTCCCACGGTTCTATATATTGAAATTATAATAATTGTAATCCTTGATTTAAAATATTAGTTGCAGCATTAATATCTCGATCGTGATGCTTGTCACATTCTGGACAAGTCCATTCACGGATGTCAAGATTTTTAATATCAGAATTTTTAAATCCACAATTAGAACATATTTGACTTGACGCAAAATATGTATCGATTTGTATAAATTGTTTACCATACCATAAACATTTATATTCTAATTGTCGACAAAATTCATACCAACTAACATCGCTAATAGCTTTAGCTAGCTTATGATTCTTAAGCATATTTTTAACTTGTAAAGTTTCAGCGCAAATAATATCATAATTCTTAATTAAGAATATGGATATTTTATGTAAATAATCTTTACGACAGTTAATAATATGTTCATGAAATTTGGCTAATTTAATTCTAGCCTTTTCATAATTCTTAGAGTTATATACTTTACGGTTTAAAGATTTTTGCAATAATCTAAGCCGTCTTTCACTAGCTACTAAGAATCTTGGATTTTTAAATTTGGTTCCATCATTCAAGATACAAAAATCTTTTAATCCTAAGTCAATACCACAGCTCTTCTTGGTTTTCGCAAAAGCTGTAATATCAATTTCGGCTGAAATACTAGCGAAATATTTACCGCTAGGAATTTTAGAAATTGTAATATTATTAATTTTGGTTAAGTCACTAAAATTAATTTTGCTTTTAAACTTAATCCAGTCGACTTTAGGAATTCTAATCTTCTTGTTATTTTGATTTAAATGAATAGTTCTACCATTAGTACGATAAGAGTTTTTACCTCGTTTAGATTTAAAGTTAGGATATTTTGAAATCTTATCAAAATATCTTTGATACGCAATATCTAAATCTTTAAGACATTGTTGTAATGCTATAGCATCAACTTCACAAAGCCATAATTTATGTTTTTTAAGTTCAGTAAGAACTTTAGACATATTGTTATAATTTAAAGATATGCCATAAAATTTATATAATTTTTGTTTTAAATTTAACATAAAATTATATAAATATCTCTTACAACCAAACGTTTTTTCAATCAAAGCTTGTTGTTCTTGATTAGGATATATTCTAACTTTAAAATTTTTATTCACGAGAGACACCTCCTTTTGCAATAATAATAGATATACTATTATATTACTAAATTTGGTGATTAATTTCAATATATAAAATTAAGAAATATTTTTCAAGATAGTAGTAATGCCGCCGTAAGGATACGACGGCATATGAACAATGTAAAAAGGATACTTCCTACATCATTATTGTACTTGAAATAAAATTAAGTGTCAACTACCAACATTCTGGGCAACATATTTGTTTAGTTTCAGCATCGATATATGCGCATTCATCACAAATAATTTTGCCACAAAATGCACATTTCATTTTATATTGTAATTCAACATCGTTACCACAAGATTGACATCGAAACGTTTCCTTAGTTGCTAGAGAATTTAATTTTATTTTTCTAAAGGACCAATTCTTAATGAATCTAATATTTTTTTTATTCATATTTAAGTCCTAATGTATTTAATAACTTGGCATCTAAAATTGCTTTTGCATTTTTATCTTCCTTAACAGATTCTCTAGCTAAAGCAATACTATCTTTATATTTATTAACAATACTATTTTTAAACTTATTTAAATCGTCATACATATCTTTCAATAGATAATAGTCATAAGATGAAGTATGACTTTTAATAAAATAATTTAAATTGTATTGTTCTCGTTCAGCAATGTTAGCTAAGTCTAATCTATTATCTAACATTACGATACGAGGAAAGATATCGAATTTGGCTAACGATGTTAAGGTACGATTAATGCCTTTTAATCCGGCTTTATCTCCGTCATATACTAATACTGGAATTAATCCGATATCACTAATCATCTTAGCATGAGTATCATCAAAGTCTGTTCCGCAAGTACATACTACATTTTTAAGTCCATATTTAACAGCTAATATAACATCGAAAACACCTTCTGTTATATATATTTCATCGAAGGTATAATCAATTTTATCACAACCATATAAACACCATTTCTTTTTATAATATTCATTATCGGCCGATACCCAATATTTTAACGGATTATTTTCGTCGATAGCACGCTTACTAAAACCGATCGTATTTCCATACAAATCTTTAATCGGAAATGTAACACGACCTTTGATATCGTAACCGATATTCCAATCATAGATATCTTCTTTATCTAATCCACGAGATACTAAATATCGCTTAGCATTATTATTTTCTCGTAGATTCTGAAAATATTGATCGGCTTCTTCGGCACATCCATCTAAATATTGTTGTTCATTGCCTTCTGGTTTTAATCCAGTAATTTTACAAGCTTCTTGTATTGCCATCTCAAAACTTGCTTTCTTCTTTTTGGTATTCATCATCCATTGAATAAACGCTAATGAATCGCTACCAAAAAGTCCTTTAGCCGGGTTTTTACGACCAGAATGACAACCAAAACAACACCAAGTATATTTACCATTTTTATGCCATATTCGGAAACTAGGACTGCTGTCGTCATGATCTGGATGAGGACATTTACCGATGTAAATATTTCCTTGTCGAGTTAACTTAGTACTTTTACTGGCTAATTCGACGAGATTTATTTTATCGGATAATTCTCTTAAAAACTTTCCTGAATATTTCATATCTACCTGTATTATTTAATATAGAATGCGTCGTTACGCTCTTCATAGCTTACACTATTAAGTTCTTTATCGTTAAGATATGCTTTACCATCTTTAAAAGTAATATCTTTCTTGACAGCAGACCAATTAAATTTTACAGTCGTTTTAAAATATTCGTCGTCTTTAATACCTTTAACTTCTTTTTCGAGAAGCTCGTCGTCATGTTCGATAAGTTTATCTTGTTTTCTAAATCCGGCGGTGCCTTCAATGAATTTAACAGATTTCTTACCAGATTCTTCTAATTGTTTAAGAACATATGGTTCTAACATAGTTTTATATCGATCGATTTGATAGTCTAAACTATTTAACTGTTGTTCTTTGAACATATTAGCTTTATCTTTAGCTTGATTAATATATCGAGTCGTTTCGACTTCGACATCTTCTTTTTGAAGCTGAAGTTTTTTAATTTGTTCGATTACATAATTAGCTTCTTCATGATTCGTAACTAACGTTAAGTTTTCATGTTCTTCTTCTAATAACTGATCGAGCGTACTTTTTGTTTGTTCTTCGAATGCAAGTTTCATTTTAATAAACCTGCTTTCTCGATACGTTTAACAAGAATGTCATAATATTCTTGCATTACAACAAGTTGTCGAGCCAATAAATTAAAATCTTCGACATTTTTATTCTTGTCTAAGAATTTTGCTAATCGATCGATACGAAAGCCTAAAATTTCTTTCTCGTCGATTAGTCGAATTTCCCAACCTTCCATTATACTGTCTCCTTCCTAATAATATTCGTATGATATTTTTCTTTCTTATCGACTACTTTTAAAGCAATCTCATCGTAGCTACCGATAGCTACTAACTGATATACGAACACACTATCGTGTTTACTACTAGCACGTTCAATACGGCCATGACGTTGTGTTTGAATTAAATAACTATCGGCAATATCCATTTCGATAAGATATTTAGCTGAATGCATATTTATGCCTTCTGAACCAGCATTTGATGCGATTATTATGTTATAATCATTCGTTTCATTGAATAATCTTACTTGCTCAAATCGCTTTTCGGAATCCATCATACCGTTAATATGACAAATTTTAATACCTTTAAAGCGATTTTCCAAGTGCATATCTAATATATTTTGTAATGAACGATATTTACTGAATACAACGACTTTTTCACCTTCGCTAAGGATACTTTCGACTAAATCTAAGAATAATTCAATCTTCTGACTCTTTTCATTCGTCACATATTCCTTGCCTGCATTACTATCACCAAATCTTAATAATTCATCAGTAATAGCAAGTTCTTGAGCAAAGGTTTGCTTCATAAGAATAAGATTATCTATTTTATTAAAATCTTCATTCTTACGAGCTTCGTCGATATTTTTAAATCGATCCATCATTGCTTCTTGCTGTGCTTTTAAATCAGCAATTTCTTCTAACAACTGATCGCTAGCTTTTTGAGTTTTAGGTCCAAGGTTACAATATTTTTGACTAACAATTAATTTAGGTAAATGACTACTTACTTCTTCTTTAGTTCTAACAATTAAGTTAGGACTAATCAAATCGGTCAATTCTTTTTCATTACGACTACCAATAATAAATCCTAGACTATTCTTTTTAACATATCGTTTATCGAACTTGTTAATATTTGTGAACAAATCTTTCTTAACGAATCGAAAGATTCCGAATATATCCCTAGGATTTTTTTGTATTGGTGTTGCCGTTGCTCCGAACGTATACTTTACATTATTAAACTTATACAAACTCTTACTACGTTTAGCTTGATAATTTTTAACGTATTGTACTTCGTCGGCAAAAATATATTCGATTTTCATTGCTAATAAACGATCACGAACTTTTTCGTCGTTAAGCGTTTCATAATTACAAATAAGAAGATCGCCATTAAATTGCTCATCAAATTTCTTTTTAGCCTTAGCCGAAGTTTCTAGAATACTCGGCACAAGATCGCTAAACTTTTTAACTTCATGAAACCATTGGACTTTTAAACTACTTTTTACTACGATTAATCCAGGACCTTTTATCTTGTTACGAGATAAAAGTTCTAGATATAAATCGATAGCTATTAACGTTTTGCCAGCACCACAACTAGCTACGATTAAACTGCCGTTATCGATATCGAGTAATTCTTTAACGGCAGTTTTTTGATAATTGTATAAGTCGTATTTACATTTGCCGATTCCTTCTAAATTAAAATCGGCACAATATAATAATAGTTTATGAAAATTGTTTACTTTCCACAAACCATCTTCAAATTTACTAGTTTTTGTTAGGCCATATAGTAGTCGACTATAATCTTCTGCTGAGATATTATTAGGAATTCTTACAAGATTGTTTTTTGATATTTCCAATTTCTGTTAATACCTCTTCGGAAGTAATAATACAGACTTTGTCTTTAGCATGATTACAGATTGATTTAATAATAGCATCGTATACGATGTTACTTACTTCGTGATAAGGAACCTTCATACTCTCTGGGAAGAATAAGTATCGTTGGCCATTAATCATAACATAATAGCCTCGAACTTTCTTACCAAATAATGGAGACGTATGTTTTCCTCGTTCAATCGTAATATTAAAATCATCGCAGCCAATGCAAGACATGTCTGATTTAAATAATACTTTCATCGAAAATCCTCCTTAGTATAATAATTATTTAACACATTAATTATACTATATTATAGTTTAATTTTCAATGAATTTAAACTAATCGTACCATTTTCAAAGTCGATATATAAGCCTTTTACGCCGGACTTATTTTTGGACTGGTACGGCTTCCAAGGCTTTTTCGACTTGTTCCAAGGCTTCGATGTTTTCTTGTACTTCTTTTCCATTTTTACATAACCTAATGATACGTTTCATACCGGCGATATAACTTAAACTATCGTCAATCTGTTTAGATAAAATATAGAAATTTTTCTTATTAATAAGACGAAGTTCTTCTTTACAATATAAACTTACTTCGTCTTTAAGCAAATGATAATTCATTCTAAGAAATCCTCTAGTTTAAAAATAGCTTTACGCCACCCGATGGCATTCATTAATTCCATTTTACAGCCATTACTTCTGAAATAATCACCACACATAATAATACCATCACATTTTCTTAACAGATCTAAACATAGACTTAACCCTTGATCATAATTAAGTCGACCATCTAACGTACCATAATTATGAATAGGACTAATAAATACATAGTCTTTACCATATTTTAATACTAGATCAGCTAGTATTTTATCGACAGCTTTTTTATTATCGTCGGCATTACCGTTAGTTAAAAATGGATGACTAATATACAACATCTTTTTCTCGACAGCAACGACTGTCGGTTCTTTATTATTATTCATATTATTTTTTCTTTAACAAATTAATGGGATATTTACCGTATGTGTTTTTCCAATTACGTATATTTTTATTCATTTCTGAAAATTGCGCATCGGTATCGTAGTATGATCCGATATCGAAATGTAATTGAGTAATATCTTTTAAGTCAATGTCCCATGAACTAGAACTCATATGTGATCTAAATTCATATAAGTATTCATTTTCAAGATCATAAAAGATACTAGTATATGCTTTGATGAAATCATCGATAAACGATGTCGGCAAATCGACATCGAATTGATCTTCTAATTCTTCTAGAATATATTCGCAGTCATAAAATAAATCTCGATCGCTAATTTCAATCCCATTAATAGTTCCTTTAAATTCCTGAATTATTTTAGATTTCATTATTATTTTTTATCTTTAACAGAATAAGCATATTCATTAGAATAAATTTTAACATCGATATAACTATTAGGATGAACATTTACTAAATATAAATAATCATTATTATGATCGCTATAATTAAGAACGAAAATACGATTATTAAAATCTTTTTCATTATAAGCAATCTCTGTCAAATAATCTTCGTTAAAATCATCGATATCTTTTTTAATAGCTTCGACTGCTTGTTTTAAATAAAAATCATGTATAAACATATTAATACCTTATTTTTTTTTCGATCATAGATCTTAATTCATTAAGCTCTTGTCTAAGCTCTACATTATCAGATTGTAATTGTCTAACTTGTTCAGCCAATTCATATTTATTAATATATTTTTGACCGCCAGTTTTAAAGCTTACACCTAAATTGTATGCTACTTCACCATCTAATGTAACACCACCATGAATCATAGTGTTCTCATTAGGTTGGTATGCAGCGCCTACGGCAACCGCATTAGCATTACGGTAATGGCCTACACTAGCCGCGAAGGACCATTTATCTTTAGGATTGTAATCTAAGAATTTAAGACCAGCAAGAGCAGATGCTTTGGCAACGCCTTTATTTACTTGTTGGTCTGCATAATGATTAGCTTGAGCAATAGAAATATTGCCAATATTATTAATTTTATTATCTACTTCTTTAAGTTGAGCCACATTCACTGCATCAGTATCATTTGTACCAGCTGCAACAGATGTGATTTGACGCGTTACGCCATTTACTACATCACCAACAGACACAGCAGATGCCGTGGATTTCCAAGTAGCCGACATATTATTATTTGAACCATAACCATCTTTACCAGCATTAATATTAGCAATAGAATTAGCTCCTAAAGCAATACTATCATTTGCAATAGCTTTTGCATTCATACCAATAACAATAGAATTTTTGCCAGTAGCATTTACTGAACTACCAAATGCTAATGCATTTTCATTGTCAGCATATGCCCCATTACCAATAGCTACAGTATTATCTGCAGCAGTGCGAGCTTGAGATCCAATAGCAAATGTATTATCTTGTAATGCTTCAGCACGAGAACCGATTGCAACAGAATTTCTACCGGTAGCTTTTGCATATTCACCGCCAACTAAACTATTAATACCTTCTGCTTTGTTTTCAATACCATAAACTAATGCATTATTAGCACTTACAGTATTATTATAACCAGTTACAAATGCAGATCTGCCAGTTGCAGTAATTGTATTAGTATAACCATAAGCTTCGGCGCCATAGTGTGCTGCTGTAGAGTCTACAGTATTATCTAAACCAGCTGCCATAGTTGTACTTGCTAAAGACGCTAATACTAAACCTGTCAATAAAATTTTGTTATTCATATCAGAATACTCCTTTTATAATAATTAAAATGTCAGAGAATAAAATTCTCGACTATCTTGATCTAATGTCTCGACACTGTCGATACATTCATCAATAATCTTAATTACAGTGTTCCAAAAATCTTTAATATCGCCTGTTTCGCCGCTTAATAAAATTGAAGCGACATCATTATAGCCATTAAAGTATTTACTATATTCAGAAGCTTTAATTCGTTTTTCAAACTCTTTAGCATAACTGATTTTAGTAAATGTTAATACAAAAACGTACATGTTATTACTCCATTAAAAAAGCGGTATCTTACGATACCGCTAGTTAATTATTTAATTATGCATTTAATGCATCTTTAACTGTTTTAGAAACTTTAAATTTAAAAGTTTTAGATGCTGCAATGTGAATTTTTTCACCAGTTTGTGGATTATGACCTTCACGAGCAGCACGTTCACCTTTTTCAAAGGAGCCGAAGCCAGCGATTGCAACTTTTTCGCCTTTTTTTACTTCTTCAATAATAGTAGCGAATACTTCGTTAACGATAGCTTCTGCAGCTGTTTTAGTAGATACTAATTCTTTTTCTACAAGTTTAGTAACAAGTTCTTTTTTGTTCATCGTTAATTACCTCTTAAAACAAAATTATTTATTAAATCTATAGTTAATATACACTATTAACATTCATTAGTCAACAGTTATATCGCTATTTTCTAATAAGGATTCATAATATTTTTGTTTAGCATCAATTTCTTCTTGATATCGATTAACTTTTGATTGATATTTTTCAAGCTGTGTATTTAAATACTTAATTTCTTTTTCAACTTTAACAATCTTACGTCGCAATGCTTTGACTTTACGATCTTTACTGGTCGCATTTTTAATTAATTGATTAATTGCTTGACGAGAAATATTAAACTTTTCAGCAATTGCATTAAGTGTCCAGCCTTCTAGATACATTTTAATGCGTTCTTTTCTTTTTTCATCAAATGCATCGATATCGACATCTTTAAATAATTCTTTGCGTCTAGTTAATTCTCTTTCTGAAGCTTTTTGTAGATTATTATCTTTCATACGACATGCTAAACAATGATCATGCTGTGCATCGTATTTCATTTTTTTGCCACAAATCTTACAGAATTTTTTCTTAATAGTTCTAACTTTTAAATTATCTAAATGATCGTTTCTAGAATCGCCATCTTTAAAATCGACAAAGAATCGCTCACAAGGTTCGATTGTTAAAAATGCTTCGGCTTTTAAACGTGCCGTAGCGTAACGTTCTAATGTTTTAGGAGCCGTTACGACATATCCTCGACGATAATCATACGTTCCTTTTACGACACGAAAACCATAATGATTGGTATAATTAACAATCTTATCTGGATATACATAAAATCCTTTAACTTTTTTACATGTGCCAGCTCTTAAATCTGCCTTAATATCCAGATAAGACATAAATTCGTAATGTTTCATTTAACTACCTATTCAAAATTTTCATGCCAACAGGCATAGATTCATCGATTGCTTCGATCATATTTTCAATATATTCACGATCGCAGAATTCAATATTCTTGCTCGGAGCATATTTACGATCGACAATTTTCCAACCTTTACAAATATACGTACCGTTATCGCCTTCAAGATCAAGTTTATCTAACGTATCAATACCGACACTTAATCCATCACAGTCAGATAAATAATTGCAAATAACTTGAATGAGTCGAGCATAACCATAATCGTCGTAATCTGGTTCTCTAAATCCAGATCGCTTACAATATTCTAAAAATGCTGTTACGCTATCAAGGCCACCATTCCAATGAACATAAATACCTAACGATTTATTATCGTGAATGCTCGGATCTTCTTTCCAAGTAATAACTGCTCTATTCCCCATATGCACCTCCTACAACAAAAACATGGTTGTTTTAACTATTACAAAAATTAATAAGTATATAGCTACTAATATTAAAAAAATAGCTGGAACCACTGTTAATACTAAAAATGTTTTATTTAAATATTTAAAAATAATTCCACTTTTGTCTAAAGTAAGGCTATAAAATAATGAAAACAAAGTAGCAAAGAACAAAATAGCTAAGCATCCAGCAAAAATTCCTGAATTTTTATCCATTAATTAATTCCTTTCAACCTACGATAACAACGACGCCATATTAATTTATGTGATCGTTCTTGACTGATACAATGAGCTAATTCATGGACAAAAGTATCCTCGATATCACCAGCATTAAAATTAATTTTAATTAATGCCGACTTATTATCAAATATAGTTTCGCCATATATATTCTTCTTATTAGTTTCACATATAAGAATATTTAAATTACAGCTATTACTATATTTATATATAAACGTATCGAGGATCTTAATCCATTTTTTCTTTAACTTGATATCATAATAGATGTCCATTACTTTACTTCCCAGTGCTGACAATCGTATTTAGTTTCATCACAGGAAGTTAAATATTCTTCTTTAGTGCATAATCTAGCATCGTAAACTTTTGATTTTTCAAGGAAGAAATCCATATAAAAGTTATTAATTTCATCTAATGCTTCGTCAGAAATTTCTTTGTTATTAACATCGAAATTAATTTCACAATATGACCAATCTTCACCTTCGTTTTGAATAATGGCAAAATACATATGTACAGTTTTAATGCCATTATCATTAATAGTAATTTCTACATTTCCCATATTAACCACCTATTAACGGATTAATAGAATCCCAATCATAATCATCATGTTTAATATCTAAATTTTTAATAATATTACCATTGCGATCGACTTCAAAATCTCGTTCAAAACACATACCAGATTCAAACATGTATCCTTTAACATCAATATGATATAAGTTAGCTACTTCTATTACTTCATCAATAGGCAGATCCCATGCACTTTTTACATTGGCACAGAAAAATTTATCGTTATCATCATCATCTGTTTCATAAATAGAGCATGACCATTCTGTATCAATATATGCACGATCAAATGTTTTAAACCAAGTATTACTACTACTAATACCTTGAATATCACCATATTCGTCAACTGTTACATTATTACTAATAATAGATTGAATTGGATTTTGTGTATAATCCATATCAACTTCGATTAATTCTTCTTCTAAGAATTTTTTTAAATCGTTATATTTACCACGAAATTTAACGACACCTTCGACCCAATTTGGCATGATTATTTCCTTTCTAAATATGCTTTTCTAGCTTCGATGATTGTATTAAAATATTTATCTCTAATAAAATTAATAAAATCTACATCTTCTTCTGTTAAAGCATCAGGCAATTCTCTGTGATTTTTAATGCAATCTAAATAATAGCGGCGACGCTTCCAAACCAAATAATACGGGAATTTTTGTTTGTACATTTTACCAGTAGAATCTGTAATAACAAAACCTTCTGTCTTTGGTTCAGTCATAAAAATACTTTTAATATAATGCTCTAATTGATCACGAGAACTAGCTTTAATATTTAAAGTGCAAGCCATAAGGCTATCTTTTTCTGGCTTATAGCTATTAATAAATTCTTTACAAAGTTTATCAGAAAACTTAATATCGATATTAACACCGTTAAGATGTAATTGATTTGGAATAAAATCTAATAAGAATAAATGTTTTTCGCCTTCGTAATCAATCATATGTGTATTGTCACTAGGGTGACATACTTCAAATACGGCACTTGCATTATATTTTTTACACAGATTAATAATCAAATTCCGATTGTGTTCTAAACAACAATCCCATATATCTTTAATCATCGGAACAAAATTACCTTGTGTCGTCGATTTACTTGCAAAGATAATTTTTTGATGTTCTTCGTCCCAAGAAACAATACCTAAGAAGCCATTTTCTTTTCGAGAAATATGAACAGGATACACTAAATTATCAAATTCTTCTTGTTCTTCGCCACGTTCGCCAAAGTTAAAGAATTTATTATAACTCCTCGCCTTAACAGCTCCTGTAGTTTGATCGACAAACAAACCTCTAGCTTTAACTGTTAAATCATTCCATATGGCATGATAGAATGTACCTTTATTAAAGTTTAAGCTCATTAGATTATCTGGCAACTTTTTAGCAATAATATGACGACTATTAGCAATAGCATTTACTTCTTCGTCTAACGTTGCAATATAAGTACCTTTAAAATATTTAGATAATTCATTTTCTGTTTTTAAATAATCTTTGTTATATACTTCGTTTTTAATTTGATAGACTTCATGACCATCTTTATTAATTACAAAATATTTTAAGAATCCACCAAATTCAACTTGACCTTCTAAAGCAATAGAATGTTTCGATGTTAGTGCTCCACGATGACCAAATACTTGAATTGGATAATTAGTATAATTTGCACGAGATTCATAAGCTTGTGTTACTTCGAAATCGTAACCACCATGACCATTAATATATTGCCATGCAGCCATATTTTGTCTTGGTAAACAACCTAATCCAGCATGCGTTACGATATATTCTTTATTCAAGAACTTAAAGAAATAAGCCGGTAACATTTTACGGTATAAAATTCTTAATTGTTTTTTAAGATCTTTTTCATTTGCATATTTTGTTTGCCATTGTTTTAATGTCGTTTCTTTAAAACGAATCATGCCATTATCATTACGATCTTTATCTCGATCAAATGCCCAATCGGCCCAGTGTAATTCATGATTACCTTCAAGTAATACAACATTCTTTTGTTTGGCAATATCGAATAAAGTATCTAATACTTCTAAATTTTCGATACCACGATCAAAATAATCACCGACGAAAACATACAAATTCTTTTCGTTTTTGATATCGTATTGATTAATTAATTCATGTAATACTGTATTACAGCCATGAACATCGCCGACAATAATAACTTGATCATATGTATCAGCCGTATCTTTTATTAGATTACTAAAATCATCACGAAATGCTAATGTATCTAGCTTCGTAAAATCTTTTGGTAAAGTAATAGTTTCCCAATTGTGATACATATTACGAATTACATTTTCTGGAACGCGATTTAATTCGTCACGATATTTATTTCGTTCGACATACACTTCGACATCTTCACGTTCTGGCTCCCAATAAAATAATCGATATTTATATTCTTTGGCAAGATCACGATATCGATTAATTTGTTTCGTATGCCATTTTCCAGAACTACAATGAGTCGCATCGATAATAGTTGGCGAACCGTTTTTCATACGATTAACAAGCATTGTATCCAATATTTCAAATACTAATGCATTATCTTGTTGACTAATACGATATTCGCCATCTTCATTTACTTCTGGGGCACGTAACATTAATCGAATATCGTCTGGACTTAATACATAATCTTTAAGACCAGATTCTTTGATAGCTGTACTTTTGCCACAACCTGGACAGCCTCGCATAATAATTAAATCTCTCATTTTTTTATTCCTTTATATAATAAAAAAAGACGGCCTCAATGAGACCGTCTATTCATAACCTATTAATTTGTTAATAGTTTTCTTAAACTTTGTCGGAAATTTATCTAATATTGCTTGGCTATATACATAAGCTTTATGTGTCCAAAAACAGTCGCTCCATATACGATATGAAGTTTTAGTAGCCATACTTAATTTAGTTAGTAATGTAAGATCGACATCCTCTGCGCCGATTCTTATTAATTTTAATTTTCTATAAGGAATATCTAATATCGTAGCCCATTCTTTAGTCGTCATGCCAGTTTCTTTAATATACTGGTTTAATAATTCATTAGGGCTTATTAGTTTCTGACACATCATCGTTGATATGCCGTCCACATTACTGTACCGCCATTAATATGACTAGGATTCATATCTTTAGTATGAACAATACCTTCGACACGTTTATATTGAACTCCATAGTTCATATAACCTTTGCCATCTAGATAAGTAGCTCCGACTTTTAATTTAAATTTTTTCTCGTGATTAATCTTATATACGTCGACACTTTTTTCTTCTTCGATAATTTTAGTTTCGTCGGCTTTGCCACGAATCGCTTCTTGTGTCTTTTGACTAATGATATTAGATTCACCGCCACGAGCAACGTATTGGACTTCTTTAAATACAGTTTGAGGTTCTTGACCATATATATATTGAGTTCTAACTACTTCTTGTACGACCGGAGCGCTTCTCTTATTTATTAGCTCTCTTCGCATATTATCAAAAGTAAGTTTGTCATTATAAGACATATGCTTTTGATCTTCGAGACTGTAGCTAGTTACATGATGTTTACGATCCCAATCCTCATATTTTTTTTGATCGACAAAATACTGAAATAAATTAGTTACTATCATAATAATAATTGCTAATACAACCCAGCAAGCTATTTTATGTTTAGTATAAAATTCTTTCAGCGTTTCAAATAATAATTTAATAAATTGCATAGAGAATATCCTTTTATTTAAATCTTAACCGTACTAATATATTACCATTAAAATTAAAATAAATTATCAATATTCTCAACTTTAACTTTTTTAGATTCCATTAAACTTTCTTTTTTAAATTTAGACGGAATCTCTTCGATAAAGCGACTACCTTTTAATACTTTAGTTTGACCAAATTGTTTGAACAAATTAAAGTAAGAAATACTTAAAATGCTTTTAGCACGCGTCATAGCTACATACCATAGACGACGTTCTTCTTGAATTTGAGCGATATCGTTTAAAGAATTTTGATGAGGAAATAATCCTTCGTTACCGCCAACGATAAATACCATGTCGAATTCAAGACCTTTAGAAGCATGAATAGTCATAAGGCTAACAGCATCACGTTCTTCTTCTTCGACAGATTCTTCGTCGAAACCTAATGTCGATTCTAATAGATCGCTTACACAATCATATTCTTCGGCAATGCGAATTAATTCGTCGACATTTTTTTGACGAGTCCAAGCTTCATTTTGAGTTTTGTCCTCGTCATTTTTTTCTTTGTCTTCTTCAGAACGATACGACTCGATTAAATAATTTTTATAATTAAATTCGTTCAAATAGTATTCGATAATCAATGCAGGTTCGACATTTTCTTGAGCAAATTTAATAACTTTATCAAATTTTCTCAAGAATATTTCGGCACCTTTTTTAGCCTTGCCTTTTAGTAAGATTATATTTTTCTTAGCTTTTTTGATAACGCTATCTTCGCCACATTCTAACATTAATTTATTAAAGGATGCATCGCCAATACCATACTTCGGAATATTAATGATACGTTTTAACGCCTCTTCATCTTTATTATTTAACAGCAATCTTAATACAGCTAGAATATCTTTAATTTCTTTACGATTACAAAATGGTAAACCACTAACTAACGTATAAGGAATTGCACACTTTAAAAATGTTTTTTCAAAAATTTCAAACTGACGTTTAGTTCTAGCTAATACACAAATATCTTTATAATTAAGACCATTTTTAATCACAGCATGAATACTCCTTACGACATATTCAGTCTCGGCAGTCTGGTCATTAATTTGTTTAACGTAAATTTTCTTACCAGGGTCTTGTTCACTAAAAGCTTTTTTCTTAATAACCATAGGATTATTATCGACAACAGCATTACTCGCATCGACAATATTACTAGTCGAACGATAATTTTGTTCTAATACATATTGATCAAAATCACCATCGACAATTTGTTTACAGATAAAATCGATTTGAGCACCGCGAAACGCATAAATACTCTGATTATTATCCATAACTGCGCATAAATTTCCATTCCCTTTAATAATATCCATGATAAAAAACCAATCTTTACAGCTCGAATCTTGAAATTCGTCACATATGACATATTTATATTTATTCCAAACATACTGTTGTACTTCAGAATAATTATGCAAGATACGAGCAGCTAACATAGTTAGGTCGTTAAAATCCATCATATTTTCGGATTCTAATTTACGTTGGTATTTTTCATATACGTCGGCAGCCAACGTAAAATTAGCTTGGATTTCTTTATTTTGTTTAGCCTCAGTATATGTTAAGCCTTGTGTTTTCCATTGGCCGATCATTGTGATCGCAACGTCTTTTAATTTAATATTAGAACCGCAAATATCTTTAATAATTTTTTTACTTTCATCGGCATCACATACTGTAAAGTTATTTTCATATCCAATAAGATAAGAAAATCTTCTTAACAACATAGAACTGAAAGAATGATATGTACATACTGTAACTAGTTTAGCAATTGCACCAATTTTTTTAATCATACGTTCTTTCATCTCAAGAGCTGCTTTGCGAGTAAATGTAAACATTAAAATGTTGGTAGGATCGATACCTTGTTCGATCATATAAGCAGTTCTGGTAACGATAACTGTGGTCTTTCCTGAACCCGCACTGGAATTAACAATAAACTTACCATCGATACGTTTTGCTACAGGTAATTGTTGTTTGTTTAAACCTTCTAATAACTTAGACATACAGCCTCCTAATTTAATTAAGTAAAAAATAGCAGGCTATACGCCTAAATCATTAAATATATAAAAGCCGACAGAATTAACTGCCGGCTTATTTTTCTTATTTATTATTGACCAATGTTATTAATGAATTCAGGAACACTATCATAGTATTCTGGTTTGTTAGTATCTTCTTCGACTTTACCGTTAGATACCATTACTTGTTGAACAATTTGTTCACAAGATTGACCTTGGAAACCTTGAGTTTCATATGTAACTTGACCGTCTTTTGTAATACGAATTTTAATTTCTTGCATTTTTAACTATTCCTTTTCTGATTAACTAAAAAAATAAATAGAAGGGGCCAGAAAATGACCCCTTATTATTTATATTATCGAGTATAAGTAAGTTCGATGTAATCTTGAGTTTGTTCGATTTGACCCATGAAGTTCATAGCGTCCAATTGATAAGCAAAGTTATATGCTTGATACAACATACCCAATTGTTCGGACAAAGTTTTCAAAGACATATTAGTGCCCCAGAAATCACCACGGATTTCAAGTTTACCGTCTTCTTTGAATACAAGACCTACTTGAGTTTTGCCGTCGATACGAACAGTGCAATCAACATCACGTTGATCTTTTGGTACTGTTACACCATAGTAATTGTCGGCAAGGCGTTTATCGTCGAAGTCGACTGTAAAGCCTTTTTCAAAACGATCGTCTTGCATCATTTGCATGAAGATGCTTTGATCCACATCAGATAAAGTTTCGATTTGTTGACGTACGTATTTAGACATAATAATTGTCCTCCTGTTTTAAAATTAAATATACGTATATATTGTAAAAATAGCTGCAAGATTACAACTATATATTACCTAGATATTTTTTTTAACGAACTTATATTCTTTAGGGAAAGTTCGTTTAATATAGCCTTTTTTCGCCTTTTGACGAAGTTCGACTGCCTTATTATCATTATAGAATGTATTTCCCTTAGAGTCAACAATAACTCGCGTAATAGTCGATAATGTATCGGCTAATACTTCACTAACAGGAAATACATCTTCTGTTAATGCCTCGAAGGCCTGAAGAGATTGAAGGCAGACATTAATATCTCGAATGAGAATCTGTGCCTCCTCCTTCAATTTCTTATCAGCTTTTTCATTTAATTGTTTTGCTAATGCTTTAGCTTTTTCAGAATTAGATTCTTTTTTAGCATTTGCATTAGCATTAAATTTAATAATTGCCATTTATTAATCTAATTCCTTATTTAAACATACTTACTGCTTCGTCTTCTTCGTCGTCTTGAAACACAGAATAATCTTCGCTTTCAGCATCATCAATAAGATCAGTTTCTGGTTTAGATGCATACACGGCAAAGCGACGAGCATGTTCTTCGAGCATACGAATTGCATCGGTAGAACTACGTGTAACTGGTACGATAGTACTTAATGCTTCTTCGATTAATTTCTTAGTCAACGTTTCTGTTTGATTTAAGAATAATACACGTTGTAAATTGATTACAGTTTGTTCGATTTCGGCACCAGTAAACTTATCGATACCAGACATTAAATGTTTCATCATAGCTGGCGTTACTTTGATATCATATTTTGTTAAATAGATATCTAAGATTTCACGAGCTTCTTTCTTGCTAGGTACTGGGAAATACCATTGACTATCGATACGACCGGCACGTAATAATTCTGGAGGTAATTTCGTGATATCATTACTGGTAAAGATAGTAAGTGTATTTTCATTCTCGTGCAAGAATGTTAACAAACGACTCATTACACGAGACAAAGTACCGCCGTCTGTACTATTAGAACTTGCATACATATGTTATTATCCTGTATATTTTTACATACAGCTCTGGAAGTTTCCTTCATTTTCATCGATCGGTTTATTCCGATCCAGTTTAGCGTACCTTTTCACCTTTATAAAAGATTCATAGGGTTGGGGCCTCTTGGTAGGATTATATCTTTTCACCTACTACGCGTTGCGGCTGACTTAACTTTATTAAACCTTCACCTCTGATTAGCATATTGTATATTAATACAACTTAGCCTTCCAGATTTTTTCCCCAAAGCTAGTCATCATCTTCTGAATCTGTTGATGATGACGCGGCTATGCTATTTACAAATCTTACTTTTCCATTTCATTATAAGGAAAAAAGACATTTGTAACTCTTAATAATAACCGCCAAAGAGTTTTTCCGCTTCGTCCAAAAGCAAGACGCAGTATTTAAGCTGCTTTACTTGGTTAAGTGCTTGTTCCATATTAGCTTCAGAAGCACCGACAAAGCCTTGCATAATTTTACTCAAATTAATGTTTACTAACGGAACATTTAATGTGTTTGCGATAATACTAGCCGATACGGTTTTAGAACAACCTGGCACACCGAATGCAATAAAACCTTTAGGAGATTTGATATGCTTTTCGCGTGCTTCTTTTGTATAGAACATCGGTAATGTTTTAACATAATCTTTAAAATCTTTATAACCACCCATGTCGTCGACAGACATAGTTGGATGACTTACTTCGAGCATACTCGTATCGAAGTTTTCAGATTTAAATTTATGAATATCTGCTTCATTAATAGTTTTACCTTTAGCTACATATTCAATAGTTTGTAACATTTGAATATACGTAAGACCTAATAAAGCTTCGGCACATTTATCGACATCTTCACATTCGTATTTATTTAAGTAACGTTTAATTTCTTTTAATGTAAGTGCATCGAGATCTACTTCGTAGCATAAATTTTTAATCTTTTCATTAGGACTTACTGTCGATACGACATAGATAGCAGAACCATCAGCTTTAAAATTAATCATATTGCTAAATAAATATAAATAGGTTTCATTAGTAAACAACAAGTTCGGCTCGATAAACAAAGCTGATAAGCCTTTTAATTCGTTTTCTTTTAAAGCTTCTAATGCCATTAATGCATTACGAATTTGTTGTTTGTTCTTAAGAGTATCGATTGTTTTAATGTCTTCGTTATAATCGAAAGAACGTTCTTTTTTGTTTTTCAAAGAATTAAGATTAAATTCTCCCAAAAATCTTTCAGGAGACAAAACTAATACTTTTTTAGATTCTGTTTCTGCGAAACAATCTTCTAAATCAGAAGAACCTAAATTACGATTATCTTCGTCGATAAGATTAAATACATAAGACATCGCGCGTTCGCGTTCTAAAGATTTAATCCATACGACAGGGCGATAACCATTACCCTTACCCATGTTAATTAATTTAAGATTATCCATTTTCAATTCCTTTATTTATTAAATATTAAGCACCCAAACTAATTTTTCTATCTTCTTCTAAATATTCATTCATTTGAGTAATAAAAATATCCATTGTTTTAATAGCTTCTGTAAAACCACTATTAAGTTTAGCAGCAATAGTTCTATCGCTAATTTTGCATACTTCTTGGTAAAACACTTCGAGAGTATCGACAAAACCATTTAGAAAATCTAACGTAAATTTTTCAGCGACTAATGTTTTAATATAGTCGTTATATTGTTTTAAATCTGTCAACGAACATTTACCTTTAATACATTTACTTAACATTGGAATAACATCTTCATCCCAATCTAAATGTTCAGTAATCGTTTGTTTATTATCAGCACTAGTAATGCTAAAATTTAATACAGCATCATCTTCATCGATATTAAGATCGTATTTGATAGAAAAGTTCTTTTTATCTTGATCTAGAATTAATGATGTATTAATTAATGTTTCTTTAATATTAATTACGTCGGACAAATTCAGCCCCTCCATCTTCACGAATCTTCATATCGATAACATCTTTCGTGATGCGATATGATTTAAAAACTTTATGACCTTCAGTATACTTACTGAAATCATGAATTAACTGATTAGAACTACCGACAAAACTATATAGCGGAACTGTTTCGGTATCGTCATAGATACGTTGGTGTTCATCATATATGCCGTCGACTAACATATCGATCTGATAAAATAATTCGATATATTTATCGACGTCGTCAAATTTCCAAATATCTTCTAACGATTTCCAAGTGATTACAATAATATGATAACCGTTAGCTTTTAATTCTTTACATAACTCAACTAAGCCATCGATTTGATCGGTGGGCTCACCACCGACAATCGTAACACTTTTAACAGATCCCATGTCATTTAACTTGCGAACTATTAATTTGTGATCGATCATGCTGCCGACATCACTTTGCCATAGTTCATAATTAAAACAACCTTTACATGGTGTACCATTCATAGCACGTTGACAACCAGCAAAGTATAATTCACTTCGCAAATTATCGTGCATCGATGGGCCAGCCGTTCTAATGTTAATTCGATAATCGTACAAATTAATTAACATTTTTCTCTCCTATACTAAACAAAAAAGACCAAGCCCTTAATGGACTTGATCTTTCGTTACGATATGTTTACAGTTATGACAACGATAAACATCCGCATCTTTTAATGCAGTATATTCATTTTGTCGTGGGAACATTTTAAACTCAAATAATTCGACCTTTTCGAATCGTCGATTCCCGCATCGAGGACATTTAAAATATACTTTATCCTCTGGATCTGAGATAATCATTATTCCACACTTTCTCTTTCGATGTCTAATACCAACATATTTAAGAATTTACGATCACTTAAAGCTTCTTTCGGACTAATATTATTATTTTTTGCAAACTTAGTAACGATATTACTAAAACGTTTACCATCCTGAGCTTTATAAGCCTTAAGTTTTTTCTTATTGATAAATTCTTTAATATTATCGAAATTATCATCTTTAAATACAGCTATGTTTAGGTTAGCAGCACAGCCTTTTAAAGCACTACTTACAGCAGATTTATACCCGCTAGAATAATCCATACGGTTATTTTTATCAGATTTACGAACACAATTACTGCCAATATCTTCTTTAATAATTTGTAAAGGAGATCCGTCTTCATTTAACGTGTTAATAGTTAAACGACCGTGGGCATAGAAATATGTGTCTTCTAATTTACTATCAGATTTTTCTTGATTATAAGCGAGATATGTTTCTGACCAAGTACGTACTACTTCAAAAGACCAGTTGCCATTAAATAACTCATTAAGAATCATAGTGACATCATCGATACTTAAATATGATGCACCTTGATTCACATACTTATTAGACTTAAAAAAGTCTTGACTGATATTTCTTGTTTGAAAAATTTCTTTTAATGTTAACATAGAAAATGCTCCTTTATAATAATTACATTGTTTATACAACTATAATATCATAAAAGGAGCTATTTGTCTACTTATTTAACACTTTAATTGCGGCCGAAGCCGTTACTAATAAATCTTTTTTAAAACGAACTTGATCGATAATTCCTTGTAAGAAATTCAAACGACTACGTGTTTCAGCAATCAAATGGAACAGATTAACAGTCGTTTTATCGATCTTATATTTTTCAGCTGCAGCAACACCATTGGCTTTACGTTCTGTTTCGTTAGAACCCTTAGCATTCGTTGCCTTAATGACGGCTAAAATACCGTCTTCTTTATTCGTAAGATTTTCAAGACCAGTTTTAGTTTCCATATATTTGTCATAGATAGAACTATACATAGAATCTAAGTCAGCTGCTACATGTAGAATAACGTTAGGCGGAATATTTTCTTTAATTTGGATACCAGACATTTTAATCAAGGTATCGTTTTTAAAGCGTTCCCATTCATCGTCAGCTACTGGATTTACAATGAAATCACTGATGCGATTGAATGTTTCGCCTGTCGTTTTAATTTTTTTAATAGGCTCAATAGCAGGCTCTTCGTTATCTTCGTTGTCTTCGACAACTTCATCTTCCTTAACAGTTTCTTCTGTTACTTCTTCTTTAACAGTAACAGTATCTTCATCTGTAATAAGATCTGGTTTAGATTCTTCTTTAAGTTCAGTATCTAGACCAGGTACTTCTGTATCTTCGATTTCATCAAATAGATCAAAATCTTTATCTAAAGGCATTAAGCTTCCTCCATTATTTTTTTATATAGTGTACTACAAGTTTCGATATCTTTAATTAGAACAGATTCGGCTTCTTTTTTCATCTCTCCTTCCAATTTCTTAATATAGTTAACGCTATACATTGGAAAGAATAAATGACCCATATTAGTAAAAGCCGTACCTCGATCTTTTAGAATAGTACTATCTTCTTTAAACATATGTAAAGAAATATTTCCGAATAAGATAATTAACTTAGGATTAACACAATCAATTAATTCATATAAATATTGTCGTGCAATCTTTTGCTCTTCAAGATTTGGCGCACGATATTTAATTTTATCTCCAATCGTAACGAACGGAGTATATGGTAAACAATCGATTACGGTATTACCTTTGATCGGAATATTCTTATTTAATATTTTAAACACTGAAGCATATACATGATCTCTGTCAAATACAGATGTACTTTCTGGATACGGATCTTTGATAATTAAAATATCGCTACGCTTTTCAGGTTCAGAATTAATAGGAAGCAGTAAGTCTTGTTTTACATATTCTGGCACTGGATATTGTTTGTAATTTTCTAAATATTCATTCCAGATACGTTCAGCATGTTTACTACGAGCTTCATTCAGTAGGCTCATTTAATTTTTCCTCCAATAATGCCTTCTCGGCTCTTAATAGATTATTTTCGGCTATAGCTTTATCTCGTTCGAGATTAGCTAATCGTATTAGATGATCAGCATTATTAGCCTTTCTCCTGTCTTCGATCATAGTTTTAATCATAGACATAATGATTTCTTGATCGACGACGACAAATACATCGTCTTCACTTTCGTGAAAACAAAACTTTAAGTAGTAAAATTCTCGATCCTGAGATTCTCGCTTTAATTTATCGAGCCATTCTTTATGAATCGTAAATGTTTTCTTTCCGCGAGCTTTTTCAGCTACTTGAGTTTTTAATTCTTCGCTAACGCTAATAATACCCTTAATTTCCTGGTCGCCTTTAATCTTACCAGCACCACTATTAGGAGTCATTCTATTAACGACATCGTTAACTAAAGCTTCGTTAGCATTATGATTTTTCAACTCAAACTTAGAGCCCATCCGTTTATCCGGACGGGCTTTAAATTTAGTTTGTTTTAATTTTTTCTTACTTATTTCAGAGTCATGTTTAATACATTCTGTACATTTATTTCCCGTAATCGTAAGACATGTATACCATTGATCTCCGAATAAACAATTAGCCATTCATAGCCTCTTCAGCTTCTTCGGCTAATTTTTCTTGTTCTTTAATTTCGATAACTTCTTTTTCACTAAGAGTTTCGAAGGTACCATGAACTAAAGATTTAAGTTTTTCAAGTTTGTTAGGATTAGCTTTCATGTCTTCTCTAAAGGCATTACGACCATTCCACTTATCGATAATTTCTCCAGTTTCTGGGTCGAGTTGTTGTATCCAAGCACCAGCTTTATGAATGATACCCATATCGATAAGTTCATCGAGTGTACTAAGAATTTGTTCGATACCTTCACCGAAGATTGCATAGTACGTAAATTTACGATACGGAAATTCTCTCGGAATACAATGGTTTTTAGTAATCTTACAATTAATTTTAATACCGTCTTCTTTGCCAATAGGGTCAGTGTCTAATATACTAGCCTTACGCATTTCGACAGTTAGTATACTAGCCGTACGAATAGCACGACCACCAGCTAAAATTAAATTATCGCCATACATACTAAAACCACCGATGTTAGTCGTTAAATGTTGAACTAGCACCATTGCTGTTTTATATTGTTTGATTAGCGGTACAAATTTACCCATCATACGACTATTCATACGAGCGGCAGCACCAACATTAACTTGTTCCATTGATTTATTCATTTCTGATTCTGGAATCAATGCTTTTAATGTATTAATACAGAATAAATCGAATACGCCAGTTTGTAATAATGATTCGGCTTGATCTAAACATTGTTCAGCCGAATGGTTTCGATCGAACTGGATAAAGAAAAATCGTTCTGGATCGATACCGAATTGATTAACCATATAATCTAAATTTAATGATGCTTCGCTTTCAAGCCATAAGGCAAAATGACCTTCTGGATTTTCACGATGCATTTTGCCAATAGTTTCAAGAACTAATGATGTCTTCCCGGAATCTTCAACGCCTGCGAGTATACTAATATTACCTTTAGGAATACCACCACCAGTTGCAGAATTAAAATTAATTGATGGTGTCGGAATAAATTCAAAATGAATTTGTTTTTGTATCTCAGGATCGCTAAGCTTTCCGACAACAATACCATCATTTTTTTTGCGAAGATTTGCCATCACAAGTTCGATACGTTTTTTACGTTCGATATCAGTTACTTTGACTTTATCTTCGATAATAACTTCTGCTTTTTTTCTTGCCATTTAACCCTCCTATTGTCTATTCGAAATAGTATTAAGTACTTTAATTGCCGTAGCTACATCTTGATCGGCTTTGCCATTTTTAGCAAGCAAATTATTATAGTCTACTAAGTACTCTAATACTAACACAATCACAGGCTTAATAGCAACATCTTTTTGTACTTCTTCAGCATTCATTAAATTATTAATTACTTTTAAAAAAGCACTAATAATTGTTTGATTCTTTTCGGTATTCGTTCCCTGTAATGTCTGAGAGAACATACCGACATACGAAGCTAAAGACGTTTCTAAATGAGTTGTGTCCATTAATATGTTACACCTTTAACTAATTCATAATTAGTAAATACTTTTCCTTTAAATTTAGGATATTTTTTAAACATTCCGTTATATTTTTTAACGTAATCTTTAAAATCATATTCATTAAGTAAATATATATAATTATCGATACCAATGATCGAATTATTTAATTTATTTAAAGGAACGATTAATTTAATTGGGATATCTTTGGAAATAGGTTTCGGCGAATTACCTTTTCTTCGATGTGGGGCATCGTCGATAACCTTTATTTCTCCACGATCATTAATAATAAGTAGGCTATTAAGTTCTTGTTCGTAAAAACGGTTAAGAACTAATTTAATTTCTTCACCGTCACTTAATTTAACGAGATTCTTTTTACCAGCACTTTCACGTGTTGTGCGTAAGTTCATCGGTTTAAATTCGATATCGACAAGAAGAATTCTGTTATGAGTCGTAACGACGTAGAACAAATTTGAGTATAATGGTTCGATTGCCACGATTTTATCATCATTATTAGATAAAGTGATGATTTTTTGTTTTCGCCCAATATCGAACATCTCGCCATTAACGACTTTATACCAACCTTGCTTAGTAACGATTAGATATCGCATATGCATATTATAATTCAAATAATTATTTAATCGTGTGTAGAAATAATATACACGATTTTCTATTTTAAGATATGTATCGGGTTCTTTTGTCACGCGATATAATGAATCCTTTTCAAATCGTACGATTGGTTTACGAAGATTGATCATGGTAACACCTGAATATCTCTTACGAGCACTTCGTAAGTCGTTTTCGTACATTGTTCTTTATGATCGTAATATTCGCGATTAACAAATTTACCGATAACTTTAATATTAGTTCGTAACTTCATATCTCGAAATAGATTAGCGTTTAAATTATGACCGACACAAGGTATAAAGTCATGTACCGTATCATTATTACGTTTAACAGCAATAATCACACTACAGATATTATGACTTTTTTTATTAATGATTTTACTTTTTTTACAAATAAAACCAGACAATACGACTTCGTTGTAATTATTAACTTGTCGATTCCCTTGTGTAATAAAAGCAAATACACTTAATTTACTTTTGTCATTATCTTGTTTAAGATTTTTTGTTCGCAATTCACCATATAGGTTTACGTGTGAATCTTCTTTTAAATTATATACCTGTTTCACATTATCTTTAAATTGAACAGGTACTTTAATATGTTTCTTTTCAATATTCATACTAACATTAGCAGAATATATATCTTGACCAGAACGTTCTGTATGAGATTTTTTGATATCGCATAATGTTCCGGCAATATTAATGAAATTATTCACAGAGGTTTAGCCCTTTCGCAAATATTTCTTAAATCGTAAAGTTAAGTTAGATTTTTCATCGACATCGATACGTGAAACAGATAAGCTCCATTTTGTCATATCGATCGACGGAAATCTAACATCTCCTACTTTAAAATCGTCGACTTCTGTTATATATAGACAATCAGCATATGGTATAAATTGTTTATATATTTCACCGCCACCAATAATATAATAATCTACATTTGGATCGATGGCCTCTAGAACGTCATCGATACTATTAAATGAACGAGCTTTATTAAAGCTCGTATCCCTAGTAATAACCCAATGTTCACGGTTAGGCAACATACCAGGTAGACTTTCAAATGTTTTACGACCCATTATAATTATATGATTAACGGTTTTACGTTTAAAAAATGCTAAATCCTTTGGAATATGATATAGCATTTTATTATCTTTACCGATATAATCGAAGTTATTTTTACAAACGATTATATTAATCATACGGCAACCTCAAATTCAATTTTGCCACTATGTTTATAATCTTTAACTTCAAAACAATCAGCATCGAATTCATAAAAACTGTCGAAGCCTTCTTTCAACGTTACTTTTGGTAATAGATATGTCTTATTAGCTAATTGTTGAACAGCACCTTTTAAATGATTTTCATATATGTGACAATCATTAATCATAACAGTAAATTTACCGGGTTTTAATCCACTTGTTTTAGCTAATACTAATACTAACATAGCATATTGTGCGATATTATATGGATTTCCAACGCAAAAATCATTTGATCTGATATTGAGCAAGCAATGTAATTTACCGTCGGTAACATTCCATTCTGTTAAAAATGCACAAGGTTGCAATGCCATATCGTTAAGATCTTCGACATTCCACAAACTAACGACCATGCGTCGACTATCACGATTATAATGTAAATCGTAAATTAATTTATCGACTTGATCCATGTAGATTTCGCCATTTTTACCGACACGATAATCACTAATTTTGCCATCTTTTTTAAGCTTAAAAGCATTATTAGCATCGACATCGAAATACTTATATTGTTTTGCTAACTGATACCCATACGCTTTGCCGATAGTACCGTCAGTACGTTTCCACTCGTTCCAAATCTTAACGCCGTATTTTTTATTTAATACATTAACGTCGTTAGATTTATCTTGCCAAATCCATAACATTTCTTTTATCGCTGTTTTAAGACCGACAAATTTACTGGTTAATAATGGAAATTCTTTAGATAAATCAAAAGACATACGCTGATGCGGAATACTATACGCAGCAGTACCTGTACGGTTTTCTTTACGAACACCATTAGCAATAATATTAGTTAAAATACTTAAATATTGTGCGTCGACATTATTATTATAAGTACTCTTAAAATAATTACGCAAACCGCAAATCATATTTTTAAACATACAAACACCTAATAAACGTGATCTTCATCATCGATCAAATCATAATAACGATACAAAATACCTCGAGCCGTTTCGCCAATCGTCTCGGCTAATGATACGTCTTGATTAAAATCGACTTGTGCTTTAAAACCTCTAGGTTTTACTAATAATTTACTACTAGCAATATAAGAGTCGACACGACCACGTAAACCAGAAGTACCGACTCTAAATACAAATTGGAATATTTTGTCGTCGAATTCGACTTGAATAGGTTCACCAAATTTACCTTTAGCAAGTTTTTCTCCGACATATTCTGAAATTTGATTTAAGTTACTTCTAAGTTCATTATCTAATTTAAAAAATTTCTCCCAGTCTTGTATCTGGGAATCGATATGCTCTAATTGGTCCATGAGCCACCTCATAAATATAATAAAAATAGTGGGTACACAATATGTATACCCACTATAATTATATCATACGACGGCTAATTTAACAATTAGATATCGAGAACGTCGTCGTCATCTTCTGTTGTCTTATTAGCTGGTGTATCGTCAAAATTATCGAAATTAGATTCGCTATTACCACCAGAACGATGATCTTCAAAATAGAATTCATCGACAATAATGTCATTAGTATATACGGTATTACCGTTCTTATCTTCATACGTTCTGTTTTGCAAATGACAAGCAATTAAGAATTCTTCACCACGTTTTACATGTTTACCGATAACGTCAGCATTAGGACCATATGCTACTACGTTGAAGATATCTTCTGGATAATATTGTTCGTCTTTTGGTTTCCAATTACGACGTACAGACATTTGGAAGCTAGCAAAAGAACGTTCATTTTCTCCATCACCGAAACGAACGTCAAAACGAAATTTTTCGCTTGCAGGAATACGACCTTGTAAAATCAATTTGTTCATAGACATGTTAATAGTCTCCTTTTTAAAATAAAAATTATTTATATATATCTTAAGCATATATTATGCTTTAAGAACTGTTAAGATAGCTTCGATATTATAACGATTTAACTGAGAAATATCGTGTAATACTCCGCCGGAAATTTCTTTCATCTTTTCGACAATTTGATCTTCATTATAACGTGCTAATTCTTCGCGTAACGTTAAATAATGTGCTAAATTATCGACATAGAAAGGCGTAATTTCTTTAAAAGACATACCTTTATCGGCATCATCAAGAATTTCATCAAAATACTTACGTAATACTGCTTTATTGCCTTCGGCTTCTTTTACGAAAGCATTAATTTTCTTACGTTGAGGTGTAAGTTTAGCTTTTGCTTCTGGATTAGATTCGAATGTTTCTTCACGTTTAAATTCAGATACATAACAATCTAATTGAGCTTCGTTAAACTCTAAAGGTTTTGTTGCTTCTTCATCAGTAGAAGCTTTTTCGACAATGACTTCAGGTTTAACTTCTGCTTTACTGGGTACGAATGCTGGTTCTTCATCATGAACCTTATCTTCGCTACCTTTAGCTAATTTTTCTGGAGGCAATACGTTGCCTTCGAAATCTGTTACTGGAACATCTTCTTCTTTAGCTTTAGCTTTAGGACGACCACGCTTAGCTTTAGGTTTTTCTTCTTTAACTTCTTTGTTAGCCGTTATGATTTCTGATACAGTTTCTTTAGTTTCTTCTTCAACTGCTGGTTCCTGATTATTTTCGGCAACAAGCTTTTGTTGAAGTTTTTCGATTGTACCGGCAATATACATTTCATGAAGTAGTCTAATTTCGTCGACATTTAATTTATCGATATTATTAGCCATCTTATCAGCTGCTGTAATTAATGCTGCTTCGATGATAGATACTAAATCGTACATCTATTCATTTTCCTCCTTTTTTAGATAATATTCAAATTTCTTTTCGACATCTTCCTTAGTAATTTTAATTTTCTTAGTCTTAGGAGTAATTTCGAAAATCTTATCGTCGACTAATGCTTCACATACACTACGTAGTGCACGGGCACCAGTCTTACGTTCATAAGCTAATTTAGCAATCGTATGAATTGTATCGTTATCAAATTCTAATTCGACACCGTACATACTTATTAATTCTTTTAATTGTTTAAAAGTCGCATGTTTGGGTTCTGTTAAAATATTTTCTAAATCTTCGATACTTAGTTCTTTTAATGGACAAATAACTGGTAATCGACCTAATAATTCCGGAATAATACCGAAATTACTTAAATCTTCTGGTAAGATATTATCGATTAAACCATTATATGTAATTTCATCTTGAATTTCGTTTTCGGACTTTACATTCGTAAAGCCGAAACCATTATCGATAGATTTATTCAAGCGTTCAGCAATCTTCTTCTCGATACCGGTAAAGGCACCGCCACAAATAAATAAAATGTTTGTCGTATCGATTTCGACTGTTGAACCTTGACCTAACATACCGCCTGTCTTAATGGCTACTTTGCCACCTTCGACAAGTTTTAATAATTCGTATTGTACATCACGACCACCAATATCGCTACCTTGAGCGCCTGCATTTTCAGGATCACGAGCAGCAATCTTATCGATTTCGTCGATATACACAATACCTTGTTCAGTCTTCGAAACGTCTTCACCGGCTTCTCTGTATAATTTTGCAATTATACTATTTACGTCTTCTCCGACAAACCCAGATTTTGTAAGGCTACTCGCGTCCACGATAACACAAGGACGTTTTAAATATTTAGCAATTTGTTTAATTATCCAGGTCTTACCCGATCCAGTTTTGCCCAAGAGCAAAATGTTCGATTTCTCTATATCAATACCAATTTTATCTTTTTTAAGTGCATTGTATTCTAACAACTTACTATGATTAGTAACAGCTACGCTTAAAATCTTCTTTGCATAATCTTGGTTAATGACACTTTCATCTAAATATTCTTTAATTTGTGAAGGTAATAATTTAGATTTTTTAATTTTTGGTTTTGGTTTATCTTCGAGACCAAAATCTTCTTCCAAGTTAACACCAAAATTTAAATCTGGATTATCTTCGACTAATTGAATACTCATATTTTCAACGCAATCTTGGCAGATGAAAATATTTTCGTCTACGGAAGAACTAAAGGTTACTCGATTATTTTCATTATCGTTGATGTCTTTGCCACAGAATGAACATTTCATTATTCTTCGTCACCTCCGATAATTTCATCGACTAAACCCATATCTAATGCTTCTTTAGCATCGAGATAATTATCACGTTCACAAGCTTCATGAATTTGCTCATAAGAAGATTTGCCGTTAGATTTTTCGGCATACATCTTTTCTAATTTTTCACGAAGAGACGTAATTCGTTTATAAGTGATTTCAATTTCAGTTTGTTGACCTTGTGCACCACCTAATGGTTGGTGAATCATTACACAAGTATTAGGCAATACACTACGTTTATCACCCATACTTAATAGAAAACTAGCCATACTAGCACACATACCATAACCGATAGTATGCACAGGTGCTTTAACTAATTTCATCGTATCATAAATAGCGAATCCGGAAGTAATAACACCGCCAGGACTATTAATATACAATGTAATTGGTTTACGGCTATCTTTGCTATTCAAATATAGCAAATGAGCAACGATAGAATTTGCTAATTCATCGTTAATTTCTCCGACGATAAATAATACTCGCTCTTCGAGCATTTTATCGAAAATACCGATGCGAACACCGTCATTATCTTTAATTACACTCACGGACTTCTTCCTTTACTTCCTTAAAATTACCACTCAAAATTAATTTAATTGCATTGACAATATTGTCAAATTTACTTTTTTTGCTATCGATAACGATACATTTATACGTAACGTATCGTGGAGCTAGCTTCTTAGTTTCTTTAACAGTTTTAGCTGTTTCTTTTAAAGTTTTGTTTGCAGTTTCCTTATGTTTAGCATACTGATGAGTTTCTAAACGATGCTTCGTAGCCAATTCACGATGTTCTGGCGTGATCTTTTCACGCATCGATGCTAAACGTTTATTTTTAGTTCTACTATTAATAGCTTCTAAAAGCTTAATTTCAGTACTATTAAAGCATTCACTGTTACGAATAGCTATATCAAATTTTTGTTTTCGTAATGTCCCGCCACCTTCGATAATCATCTCGTTAATTTTTTGGCCTGTAAAGCCAGCATTATCAATACGTTCTCTTAGTGTAGTACCGTCGGCATTTAAAATACACCAAATACGTGCCATATGCAATGAGTTCATATTAGACCAATCTTTAGCCCAATAATGCTTCTTAGACATTTCGATAGCACACATAGCTGAAAACGATGTAAATGTTTCGGTTGACCAGTCCATATTACATAGATCGCGAATACGTAAGCTTAACTTATTACGATCATCACGTTTATCGAATAAAATTACAGCGGCCTGTTCGATTTTATCAGAATATGCCATTACTTCCTCCATTAAAAATAGCCCCTATAAAAGGGGCTTTATATATTATTTATTTTTGTTTATGTAGCATAGCAAGAATCTCTTCGCCTTCGTCGATTTTTTCTTCGCTATCAGGATTATTATTAAAATAGTCCATGATTTGTCTCATTATAACTGACGGATGTTCTTCGCCAAAGAATGCTTGATCATATAAATCATCGTCGTCGATCAAATAATTGAAACGATTATGTTCTTTATCGTAAGCAATTCTTTTCTCGATATTATCAGCTGCATCGCCACGTTGAGCCATGCGTTCACGACATGTCTTTTCGACTACGTTTAAATAGAAACCATATACATTGTCGTAGTATTCTTTAAGTTCTTTTAAACCAGCTTCATCTAATACGACAATATAATTTAAGTCTTTATTAATTTCATCGAAATATCCTTTGTCGATACCATATTTATTGCCACCGTAATTAGTAACACAAATATAGTCGTCATCGTTCCATTCTTCTTTCGGAACGAAATAATATTGACCTTCTGGATCGTTTAATCGACGATCACGATTAGTCGAAGTTACGATACGTTTAAAACCTTTAACTTCGAATAAACCGGCTAACGTACTTTTGCCACTGCCACTCGGGCCAGAAATTACAATAATCATAGGTGCACCTCATTTAACTTGAGTAATTACATATTCGCCATCTTTAAATTCAGTAAAGAATCGTCGATCAGCATAACGTTGTAACAAATAATCAGCATACGGAACAAATTTTTCTGGACGTCGTTCATTAAAATTCGCACGAATCTGATTAATTAAAATAATAGATAATTTCCTATTATTATACACCCATTCTTGTAATTTGTAAATATTATTCCGAGGATCGCCAGCTAATTGGAAGAAGTCATCGATTACGATTAAGTCAAAATCTTTAATTAATTCTTCAGCATCTTCCAATTTATTGGATTGAATAATATAATACTGACCTTCTGTACGCTGCATAAGACTATCGATTAGCAAAGCAAAATCTTTAGTCTCGGCAACTTTATCGGCTATATAACTCTTACCAGATCCACTATCTCCATAAATTTCGACGACCGTATTAGTCAGTGCATTATTAATTTCTTTAATAGCTTTATTTACATTCATGTTTAAAACTCCTAATATAATTAACTGGTAACACTGAACTAATATCTAAAAATAGGCCAACAATCAATGGCTTTAATTTATCACTAATGATAATAGTCTCGTATACTGTACTTACATAAGTATATTGATCGTCTTCATGTGGTGACGGTGTAAAATTTTCGATTTCTGACCATATAATTGGCATATCTGATTCTTCCGAATAGAATGTACCTAAATTCTGTTCATCGATCGACAAGATTAGTCGCTTTTCATTTAGGCTAAAATACAACTGCTCTTGTCGATCAGTACTCGTGCTATAATTAATTGCCTGCGTAATAACTTCTTTTAATTCTTGCAAACTCCCGATTTGTTCTGGAAAGTTTAAATCTTCGACCATCTTGTCGACATGTTTCAGAACATTTTCTTTTATAAAAATCATGATAATCTTATTTTGTCCTTCAAATATTCATCGACTAAATCCCAAGACAAATAAAAGTCATGATGCATATTCATCGTAACACTAAAAATATCGATACACTTATTTAATAATTCTTCTTTGTACCCGATTGTATTAGCGATACTTTCGATTAATTGCATGACTTCATATTGATCTTCTTTAGTCAATCCCTTTTGTTTTATACGATAATTAATAATACATAGTCGAACAAATAGACCACGAATATATTCTTCAGGATCGTCCAAACTCATGATCTGATTTACAGTTAAATTCATGCGAAAATACCTGGATTTTCTTTGATTTGTTCTTCTAAACTATCGTAAATTTCTTTAATTTCATCGTCGGTAAAATCATTAGTGATCTTAAGCTCAGAAATATTCGTTTCTTCAGGATTATTATAGCATGCAACAAGTAGTTTCACAAGAATTTTAAAAACAGGATAGTCGTCAAGTACTTTATGTTTAACAAACAATTTGCCTAATTCCACATTAATAGTTTGTTTCTTCATAATTTCTTCGCCAAATACAGCTCGACGACTTACTTTAATACTATTAAAAATAGCAACAATATCTTGGATTTTATTATAATTACGAATTAAATCTATATTTCGCATTCTTCCTCCAATTAAAAAAGCTCCCATGAAGGGAGCTTAAATTATTCGATAATATATTTAATCGAATCGACGCCAGGCGTCTTCATTTCTTCATAGACTTCGATATCGAGTCCATGTTCTTTCATATATTTAATACGTTTATTAAAATCTAATACGATAGATTCTAATGTTTCTTTGTCTAGGATATCTTTAACGAATCGTTTATCGATAATCTTATCGATAGCATTAAAGAAATTCTCGACTTTTTCGTCTTTTTTAAGACTGCGATCTCGGTTAATAATACTTAAATTTGTATAGCTTAACAAGAATAAGCTAATAATAATTTTTAAGTCTTCTTTATTAACATCGCCTTTAAATACAGTCAAAATATTATAACTAGTTAAAATATTGGTATATATTTTATGTATGTCCATTATAATTTTTTACAGCAACAACAGCAATTACCGTTGCTGTTATTAGTTCCTGTATTATTACCTCCTTGACCAGGATTAATAACTCGTCCGCTATATTCATCAATATAGCTGAACTCATTCATATGTTCATTAATATATTTAATGGCCGTTTCTTTATCATAAATATGTTTATCATGGAAAACTAATTCTAATTCAGTTGTCGTTACACTAAGATTCTTGTTGTAGCAATATAGAACTAATTCTTGTAAATCTTTATATGTTAAAAATTTAGCAGGATTTCCAGTTTGCCATCGTTTCCATTTTTCAGCAAATGATGGTTCATCGATTGTCGATGGTATTGGTACATATCCTTTATATGTACTTGTCTTATTAGATTTTGTAGTTTTCCATAGAATAGGCATAATTACTCCTCTTGATTTCGTGTAATTAAATATACTTTAAATCCGTTCACCATATTAGCTAAACAAATATATGTGTTAAAAATCACAAGGAATACAATGAATACGAACAAAATAGGATTCATTAAAATCCCTTGATCAAATCCGGAATAATAAAATAATCCGGTCATACTAAAAATAATGCCAATGGCATTCATAATATTATTAAAAATTGCATAACCAGCAATACTAGCTAAATACAATTCATTTTCTTCGTCGACACGTTTTACTTTACCTAGTAAATACATAATTGTATTATGATAAATTGCATTTAACACAAACAATACGATTAAATATGGTAAAGATAATACTATTAAATGAAACATTGTCATATTATTACAATGATCGAACAATAGCATATTAGCTAAAAATATAATAGTAAATACAAAAGATGTCCAAAATTCACGACTTAAAAATCTCGTCCGTAGTCCGAGAGCTCTGGCATATCCAAATGCCGACAAATCTTTTAACAATTTATTCATAAGAACCGCCTATCCTTATTTTATTAATAGTTACTATGACGAGAAAACAGTAACATTATATTTAAAAACATTAAAATATACATGTGCTGGAATAGTATCCAGTACTTTAACGGGAGAGTAATACGTAAAATGGATCGATTATGATTACGCTACGACGTAGACTTCGCCGTATTGTCGACCGAATTTAATAGCTCTATCATAATCATTCATGAAGATATCGATAACTCCATGAATGCCTGGTGCCATTCGGTCTGCAACTACGTAATTGTAGCCATTAATATTTAAAATTGTACCGAGGGCATAGTCGTTACTAGCAACTGCACCCTCATATGGCCATTCACCGTTAGCCATAACGCTACCTGTATGCGTATATGCAGTTAACTCGGTAGCGTTAGCATTAGACATGCAAACAATACCTAATAATAACGTAAAAGCAAAAAATACAGTTTTTAAAATCTTCATATGTTTGATCTCCTAATTCTCTGTTTCGTCTCCTATCACTATTAAAATATATTAATAGCAAATCGTTGGCGACATGAAAATTAGCGAAATTCAACCATCTCCAAGGCTAAAAAACACTAATTTGAAATTACAATCGATAGTTTTACCGATACGATCCATATAGAAATTAAGGTATTATATTTATTTCGATTAAATGTTGCATATCGAACAAAATATAAATAAAGAACAACGTTGCTAAAAATGTGACGATGCTCCATGTTAATTGTGTGTTAATTTCTTTTTTACGTATTTCTTCTTTAGAACAAAGAAGATCGAATATTCCAGCTACTATTAATATAGAAGCTATACAAATTATGAAAGTACCCATCAACATGAGTAGCTGGATAATCGATATTACAAAGGATGCGCTCATGCTGTTTCCTTTCGTTATACTAAAAAACCAGCACACTTATGTATATTTTAACAGTACTGGCAATTATATATTACTCAGTTTATGCTAAAGAAATTGAACTAGGATATTCTATGTCAAAATCTTTATCCTCCCAATTAATAATATAAGATTTACCGTCTTCACATAGGCCTTCACTAACATAAATACCGTCTTTTAATACGGCATCTGTTAGATAGACCATGTGATAGACTCTATTATTATATACTAAACGCACATTACTCCCTCTCATTCGCGAATTTATAATCATCGATCACTTCGAAATCTTCGGGAGCAAACAAATCGTAATCGCTCGTACTATTTTTCGGAGCATAGAACGGACTTAATAATTCAAATTTCTTAGCTTTACCATTATTCTTTTCTAAGATATATTTTACGAATAATGGCCACCAACGATATTCGAAATCTGTATCGATATATTTTTTTCTAAAATCGTCATAATCTTCAAGATTAAACTTATTAAGTAAATATTTTGCAACCGGGCCAACAGTTTCAACTTCTTTGGTTTCGAGTTCCTTAAGCTTATTAATTTCTAATGTTGGTTTCTCTTGAATAATGTCACTTAATAGTTTGTATGGTTCATCACACATATCTTGAATAAAACTCATAAATAAATTATACATCGTAGGTATTGGCAAGAATACGCATGTATTATCTTTTTGATCGATAATTTTATTAACGATATACGTATACATTTGCTCACGTGTAATCGTTTCGCCTAAATATTTTAAAGCTTTCTTAGGATCCTTAGGATCGATAGCTTTTTTAAGTTCTTCTAAATTAAATTCTTTCATTTTTTCACCTTTATTAATCAAAAATTATTCAGCTTTTCTAATATTTTTATTACTAATTAATAATGGATTGTTAGATTCTTTAACGATAACGATACCGCCTTTATTACTTTTTCTAAAGAAGATACCGTTAATTTCTTCGCCATTAAGATTAATAATAACTTTGTCGCCGAATTCAAAATTATTATCGACAAGTTTCCCTTCGATAAAATCTTTAATATTATATTCAGTATTTTCTTCTAAATCAGAACAAGCTTTATAAAAGTTACTCGTAACAAAGTTAACGGTATCGATACTTGTAATTTTACCATTTTTAGTAAACATAGCACCGTACATATCGTCGATAAAAAATTGATCGAATCCTTCGTTTAATAAACTTTCTAAAAACCATTTAAAATTGTCGTTAAGATCGATTTTCATATTAAAATCCTTTCGCAACCCTAATTGTATTATAACTATATAATTTTTCTGTTAGCAATTCGATAATTTCTAATTCGACACTTGTATTAAGTTTATCTTTAACAAAGATTTTAAATACACCTTCATCAAAATCTGATTTAAACAAAAAACATTGATATTCTTTGAATTTTTCAGCTTTCTTTTTCGGTTCTTCAGATACCTTAAATTTAACCTGAATATTATTACCACAAGCAATTAATTCTGTGTCGATAATATTTAATTCATTAACCACTAAAACATATACTGTACCAGCAGCTTGTTGTTTTTGCATTTGAAACAATAAATTTAATAAATCATTATAATTGTCTTCGATACAATATTTCATTTAGAGCCTTTCTTATTAGCAGTTTCTAACAACGGATCAATTTCTGCATGTAAAATTTCTTTAATTTCAGCTTCTGTATATCCACCTTCATATTGAATACGCATACGTCGTGTTTCGAATACTTGATGTACAACAAAACATACTGTCGCAAAAAATGCAACGGCGATAACACCGATAGTAACTAAAATTTCATAACTCATAGTATCACCTCCGATGAGCGCTTCCTAAACGGTAACCCATTTTATAATTTTCGTCAGAATAATAAATATTAGTATAATTATATAAGCCATCATCAAAACCACTTACAAAACTATGATATTCGGCTAATGCTTCTTGTTGTTCTTCATAAGTGCAATTATAACTTGCAATACTTCTTGCTTCAGAAATACTAAATAATGAAATAAAACAGGTTATTAAAATTAATAGTCTCATTTATCAGTCGACCTTTCTAATTTTTTAAACGAATAACCATCGCAAACAGCAATTAGTACTGTCGATATAGCTTGTAAAATTAAAGCAAATTCTATTGATATAGAATTATTAATCCATACACCGATGCCAGATCCGATTAAGCTTCCCCAAAGCATCCAGCTTCGTTGAAGTACTTTAAAATCAGTTAATTCATCGCCAGAAATATTTTTATTTAAAACATCACTTAACATAATAAACCAAATATTACTTAATAGACTATTAATAATAGCTAGTCCAATAAATCGAATATTAATATAATCTAAACCTAAAAATATTATGATTACATATAATATGCTATCTAATGCTAAGAAGTATAAGGCAAATTGTTTGAAATAATGACGATACTTCTGATTGCTTAACAAACTATTCACGATAGCTGCTAATCCTGCTTCGATAAAATTAGCTAAGCTATATATATTCGGGCCGACTAAGCTCATAAAATAAACATGTACGACTGGCGTCGTAAACCCAAATATTAAATTAGTAACAGCTTGGCTAATAATCATTAACCATTTAATAGTATTAGACATAATTAAACCATCGTAACTTTTTTTGGAATAAACATAGATCCTTTACCGATAGGTTTAATAACTTTGTCACCAATAACTTTTTTCATAATTTGATAAGCAGAATTAACATCAGCATTAATATGTTTACCTTTACCTGATACAAATAAACCACGATGAATACGTCTAAAACGATCGGCATTATTTTTAATAGGTTCTTCTTTATCTAAATAAGACGTAATGCTTGTATAAGACTCTTCAGTTTCAATGACTTCTATACCTTGATATTCAGCTTTATACTTAATAAGCTCAATTAATTTAAAAGTCGGAATAGCTACAAAGTTTTTTAACTTAGATTCTTGTTTTTGTAATTTATTATGACCGATAATAATTTGATTTACATTATGCTCTAAACAATAATCGATAATTTCTTTAGATGCTTTGTGCATGTAAGTATTGAAACGATTATTGCGTTTACGATATAAAGTTTCAAGCTTATGTGACATGTATTTATCGTTACATTTTTTAAGTTCAGATTGAATTTTATTTCGCTTATTATTAAAATGTAAATTCATCGATTTGAGTGGACGACCATTAATCAACAATGGACGAATACCACGTTTATTAATAGCGACTGTTGCTAAATTATCTAAGCCTAAGTCGATGCCAGCAATATTGCCTTTTTTTCTTTTAGGTAATGCTTCGACTTTATATACGACTTCGACTTTATATTTTTTCTTGCCAGGAAAAATTCTTACGTGAGCAATATCAAGATCGCCTACATAAATTTTATTTAGATTTAATTTCTTAGGAAAACGCATCATACCTTCTTTAGTCGTACATTGCTGAGCTCCAATTATTAGCATAAATTCTTGATCTTTTTTATTATAGTCAGGAATTTTAGGAATACCAGTAAAATTAGATTTATTTTTTTTAAAAGCTCTTAATACCATTAAAAAAGCTTTAAAATTTTGAGCTGCCAATTGACAAATTATTTGAGCATTGCTAGATACCATTTTATGGATATTGTCATATCCTTCACATTCATATTCTCTGTAAAGTAATATCTTATGAAGATCAAATTTAGAAGGAATTTTTTCTTTATTCGTAAAAGCTTGTCTTAAAATATATAATGCTTGATTATATAGATTATTAGATAATCGAGCTTCATTTATTAATTCTTGACTAGGTACAATATAATGTACCCTAGTTCGATATACTATATTTTTATTTTTTTCATTTTTTCTTTCTTAATAACATTAACACTTATTTTAGTATTGTATTAAATGCTAAACAGATTCAATTATTTTAGTATATAATTATAAAACTAATTATTAATTATGAATTATTGTTACATTATTTTAATACTATGTTAAATAGTATAATTCTAAAATTCCAAATCTACAGTTTTAGAATTCTGATATAGGAATAGTCGTAGAATTCATTATTTCAATATTATATCAAACAATATAATTCTAAAACATATTGCTACAGAGACGCTAAGACAAACCTATTTTAGTCTTATATTAAATATTATAGTTCTAAAACCCCAAATCTACAGTTTTAGAATTATAATCATAATACTTTTGTAGAGTTTAAATTCTAAATTATTTTAGAAAACTTCTAAAGGGGCAAATATGGACCCTATACCGACTAGCTAAAAGCATGATCGGTTACATTTTTTGATTACGAAAAACTCGACCTTTATAATATCCTTCTTCATAAAATTTCAAGAAATCTTTATAATCGCCACAAGTATAATCTTCATCTTTAGGTAAATTATTCTTACCGTCATTAAATCCATTCATATATGCACCAATCATAGCTGTTTTTAATGCATATACTCCAGTATTTACTTCTGGTTTATTAGGATTATCCCATGCATGTACATGTGATAATGTAAATAATACTAGTAAAAATATAAATACAATAGTTTTTCGCATGGGATTTTCCTTTCGTTAAAATAAAAGAGCAGTCCTTTTAGTTCTCAAGGACTGCTCTTAATTGTCTTACAACATTTCGCTGTAAGCTCTCCTGCAAGGTAGAAGCTTGTGCTAATTCTCTGATTGCACCCTGTTATGCAGGCTTAGCATATTTTGCTAAGATCATATAATCCCTATCTTTCGATAGGGTAGCTCCACTACTTCATCCACATGGGAGTAGCGGTCTAATTCAGATAATAAATTATTATTATCCTTTAAAGATATTATATTCTCTTATGAGGTTCAATCTAATTGGACACTTGACTATACTATTATGCATAGCCTTCAGTGAATCTTGGCATATCTTACGTACGACTTAGCTTTGATTCTAATACCGCCATTATCTTTTATTAAGCTAATATTTTTTACAATTGTAAATATAATTCAACACGCCAATATTATTAATAGCATATTGACGATATGTTTCTTCATTACTAGCTTTTAAACCTGATACATAAATAATGATCTTATCTCGACGAATGTCGATACGTTGGTCGCCCATTTCGCATGCAATATAATTGCCACGATTATATATCGTTAAGATGTTAGTCTTAACAGCTGGTCCATAACGATGACCATTATTAACGCTTTTAAAAATATGATTAACATATTCAAAAAAGCCTTTGTTTCCGTCATGAGGACGGATTTCGACTGTTTGTTTAACTTTTATAAAGTCACAGTCTTCGAGAAGTTTGTGATAATTCATGGTATACCTTCTTATTAAAAATTATAAGCCTATATACCTAGTATATTACTTCTTCTTTGCTAATGCAATCTTATCCCAAATATTTCCGATAACTTCATATCGAACATTTTCATATTCAGGATTCATAAAATCATAAGAATAATCGCCAGCAAATAATACTAATTTGGCGTAAGCTGGATCGAATAATACTTGAATTTCTTCGAATTCAACTTTATTGCCATTTAATTCTGCACTAAATTTAATTAAATCATCGACAAAAATTTCTTTTTTATTACAATCTAAATATCCAGTACTTTGACAAATAGTTTGTTCATGTACTGGCCATACATTTTTAATGTCTTTAATACATGGTTCTTTCTTTTTAATCAAATAAAAACCAGTTTTCCAAGATCTGTCTTTTAAACATCTTGCTTTAAAGTTTCTGTCCATTAATTTTCCCTTCATAAATATTTCCAAGTACTTCGTACTCGACATCGCTATAATTCATATCACATAACGCTAATATATTATCATTCATTTTAACGGCTAATCTTCCATTAAGTTCATCAAATCTTACAGTTGCCGTAGTTAATTCTAATATATAACTACCATAATTTGCTTTAAAATGAATAATATCATTAATAAATATTTCTTGATTATGTTTATCCTTTAGTCCGGTTGACTGACCTATAGTCTTTTTATCGATCGGAATATTGTTAATGAAATATTCATCATCACGAATTGATAGCTCTCCAGTTATCAATATTTTCTTCTGATTGTCGTCGAAATTCTTCGATATCGCTTTGAATTTGTATTGCATTTAGATAATACCCCTGCATAAAATACTCCATTAAGTATAATGGTAAAAATCCAATATTTTTATTGTATTTATTTGTTTGATTTCTATCTACGATACAAATCGATCCGTTTTTTAAAAATCTGATAGCTGATTCTTCTGTTAAAAACATAGCATCGGTACTAAAAAGTGCACTGTCATTTACATCGCTAAACATATCAGAAAATATAAACAAAAATCTATACCAAAGATTATAACCTCTGCTTATTCTTAATGAATAGCATTCTTTTAAATTATTAGCAAAAATTGACAAATCTTTACCTTTATATGTTTTGATGAATTTATAATTTATGATACTCGGTAAAAACATAATATCTCTAATAAATTCACGATCTACATCGTTATCAAAATTAATAGTATTAGTATTTAAATTTAATTCAAATGCTATTATTTCTTTATTATTTGTAGTCCAATATTCTATATGTACAGTAATTGTATCTTCTAATACGAAAATTTTTTCAATTCTAATATGAGTACGATTAGGATCAGGGGACAAAATATAATCATATTTTAATGCTGGATATTGTGCTACAAATTCATATATCGTCGATAGAATAATTTTTTCTTCTTCACCAATTGATATATAGGCCATAATTAATTATTATTAGATTCTTTAACTTGTTTCAATGCTATTAAACGTTCGATTTCAGCATCGATATCGTTAACTTCGTTTTCAGTTTCAACAGGTTTAGTATTTTCAGATGTTACTTTTTCAGCTTCGTCAAAGCCTTTCGATACGTTTTTAGCTTCAGAAGATACAGCTTTTACTAATGCTAATACTAATGTTACACAAATATTTAATAAGCTGCCAATAATGATCCCAATTTTACGACAAATTTCTTCTTGATTATTTTGTTTCATTTTCTATCATTCCTTTGCACATATTTTCTAATTTTTTAATAGCTGTACGGATACGACCTTTGAATAATTTTAAATTATACCCGCGTCCATCATCTAAACTATAATATACTTCGTTAATACCTTCACGCTTACAATATTCATACATATCCTTGGCTAAAGCCAAGATGGCCGAATAATTATTAAATACTTGGACCATACCGTTACGACCTAAATATTGTAACGGACTACGTCCTAGATATGCTCGTACAAACATAGCATGAGGCTGATTACTTATATTATAGATACCGATAATCTCGGCAATTTCTTTTGCTGTCGGGTGATGTATATCACTCTCGACTTCTAAATAGTACTTCATCGTCTGTACCTCATATAGTAAAAATAAATTAACCATAGTAATAACGCTTTAGCTTTATATGCTTCGTCTTTCGTAACTTCTCTTTTACCATCAAATACTTTACAATATTTATAAATTAAATATTGCTTTGTATTATATTCGACATAAGTATTCATTGTATTATTCGCTGAAAAATCAGTTACGACAAAAGCATTTGGTAAATATCCTGAGACTCTCCAATCTCGACCAAATAATTTAATTGTAGTTTGTTTATATTTAAAATCTCGATCTTCTTGACAATATTCTCGGATATCTCGGAATCTCTTAGGAATTCCGGACGATATTAATCTTTTTATTATTTTAATGTAATCATCCATATTAATGAAAAAAGAAGCTATCTAGTAATAGCTTCTTATAAGGGACACAGAAGTGATTTCGGGGCGGAGCCCCAGAAGGATAATGTAGAACGTGACTAACGCTCGAACAAGTCCTTAAGAACGCGTGGAGAATATTGACGCTCGATATTCATCTTGTTAAATTTATTCGACATTTGATTTACTGGAGCGTAAGTGTTTTCCATCTTAGCCTTGCCGGCGAACAAATCTTTAAAAATTTCGACACGATCCTTATACACACGACGCTTACGACTATATTCTGTCATCAGTTCGTAAACTTTATTAATTTCTTCTTGTGTAGCGTCGTCATAAAATTCAGCAAAATGTCGTAAATCACCTAACGCTTGATCGCATTCCTTCACCATACTATTCCAGAACTCGTAATTTTGCATTATATGTTTAATAGCTTCTTTACTTTTCTGAATAGTGCGTACTAAATCTTCTGTCGTCCAATCATCGATTTCGATTGCAGGACAATCGGCATGTACAGAAATTTCTTGAATATCGTCCGCCGGTTCATTCGGAGTATTTTCTTCTTCAATTTCTTGTTGTACTTGTGCAACCAAATCGACTTTACACTGTGGATAATTGTTGCGCTCTGGCTCCAACACTTCTGATTTTCTAGCCTCCTCCATTTCTTTAATTTTATCGACCAGATTTTTTTTATTCTGATCTTTTTTTAAGTCACGCAATAAGCTTTCTGGATTAAAATTATGGCGATGACGTTTAAATAAGTTACGTAAACTAGTGCTCATCGACCACCATTCCTTTCGTTAAGATTTTGATATATATCGGTCCAAAAGTTTATTTGCTCATTAAGTCTACTAGCTGTTTGTTCTAATGATCTTCTAATTTGTTGAATTTGAACATTATTAGAATTTAAATTAACTTGTTGAGCATAAAAAATTTGGATTTCTTTAAATAATTTAAAATGTCTTTTTACGTCTAAATTTTTATCTAAAATAAAACTATAGTATCCTAATAACCAAATAATCATACCGGCTTGTTTAAATTCATCGTATTTATTAACAAGTGCTATTAACGTTTTAATACTATTAAATATTTTAGCATTTTCAGTATCTTTAGACGCAAAATGAACATTTGTTTTAGACGCCATAATGTCAAGTCTATTAAATTCATAATGCCTACATGATGACGTCATCAACACATTATTTTTAACTGCTGCAAATACGCGTCGACTAAGCTTTTGATTCATAGTTAAATTTCTTTTCTTCGACTATTTCGGCTTTATTATTTTCAAATACAACGATACCATTATGTTTAATATGATTTTTATGATCGCTAATACTATATTCGATATTCACATGATATGTATCGCTTAACGAAACTAAATATGCAGAATTAATATCGTAATCAGTTTCAACCGTTAATATTAAAATATTATCGCAACGAATCTTTTCTTTGACGATACAATTGCCCGCGAACATATCGGTATACAATAATTCATTATTAATTCTATTAATAGCACTTAGCTTACCAGTAAATTTTATTCTTCCGACCATTGTTATTAACTAGTCCTTTCATGATTTCTACAGGATTACATATATTATATGCTATATTATACAATATATTAAGATTTTCTTCAATTACTTTACTACCTTCAAAGAATAATTCAAAATAATCGTTTAATATATCGTTCGTTCTAAAATTAAAACTTAACGATTCCTGCGGAAAATAATCGACACCTGATAGCGAAGCAACGATCGGATTATTTTTTTTTAACAACTCGACATGAAGAGTATGTTCGACGGCTGTTAATCTAACAGCATATTTAAATTCGCCAATTTTAAAATCATTTGACTGATAACATTCAGTATCGATAGCTATTAAAAATAGTCGAAATAACCAGCATAATTGCTTAAATTCTTCTTTTTTCATTTTTAATAGCTCCATCATACTGATGATTTAATAAATAATATTCTATTGTTTTAGTAAATATAATAATATCTGTCCATTGTGCTAAATTTTTAGAAATTCGCATCTCATTAATAGATTCTTTAATGTTAGATGATAATGGTATATAAAAAGATACTAAAGGACAATCTTTATCTAATCTATATATTTCTATATTAATAAGTATAGTTTTAATACCTGTATCCATTACGTATCTAGCATCAATTGATAATGTTATATCTTTTAACTGACCGATCGAAATATTTTCAATTTCTAAATGCATCTTATGTGGAAAATATAATATTTCACATAATATAAAATCGAAAGTATTTTTAAATATTTCAAATACTTTATCAGCTTGTTTTTCATCAATTCTACTTAATATTAAACTATCGGCATGAAATGGATTTACTTTATTAGGTAGCATATCGATTGTGATCATACTCACGACGATAATCAATATCGGCGTTTGATATAATGCCAATTTTCCATTATCGGTAGCATAATTAAGATCACAAAACACAAAAAACAGTACGGTTAATACCGTAATAATAATTGACGTTACGTTTCTTTTATCTAAAACAATTCGATACTTATCTTTTAGAAAAATCATGTTATAAATCCGTTGTCATAATAATCTCGTACAGTTTTTCTAGGTCGATATTATTAATGAACTTATCTTTTTTATTATTGTAAATACCTTTAGACTTGCATTCCTTACAAGGATATGCAATCGAATAATCGTATACTTGTTCACGATCTTTAAAGATTTGAATATCGCCGCTATCGACTTCTTTTTTTCTAGAGTTATCAATATAGATAATATAACCTTTATGTTCGAATGCAATACGACCTTTAATACCAATTAATTTATTCGTAATTTCGTTAACCATTCCCATATTAATTTTCCTCCTTTTGTAATAAATCTTTTACGATATACAATGCGTCGATTTTATCGGTATCAAAATTAAAGCTAAAGCTCGTATGTTTTTCTTCAGAATTCCAGTAAATCTGGAATTTCACAAAATCTTTATTTTCGTTCCAATCGACCGAAACCATTACGACGTCGCCTATTCTTTTAATAGTTAGACTATACGATCCTTTTTCGCGACGATAAAATTTATGAAAGTCTAACATTAAGATTTTATATAGTACTTCTAACTGAAGTTTCATCTCATCCATGTAACAATGCTCCATACTACTAATACTGTAATACAAGATGGCAATACTATTAATAATAATTTAATATCGCCATCTTCATTATATACGTTATATACTTTATCGATAAATTTAGTAAGTAAAAAATGTATACCGGCGCCCAATAATGCTCCTAAAACTATATCTAAAAATATTTTTATATATTCAAGTGTTTCAAATGACAGGGTTGACATACTGAGCCTCATTTAATACTTTGCCAAAGTCGTCGAATGAAATATTATTTTCGACATACCAATATAATGTTTTTATATTAGCATCGTAAATAGCATCGATATAATAATTGTTTTCATCGATTAATAAAAATAGACGATGATATGCATTATCATATGTAATTTCACATGTTACGTTATCTAAATCTTTAACGATAAAATTACCAGTTGTTTTATGTGTATTAATCAACATTTCAAAATGTTGACAGATCATCCAGTCTGTAATTCTAATATATGTTTTTTCCATGCTCACCTCAAAACGGTACTTTTTCTACGCTATATAAGCAGTTAATATATTGATATTCTATTAAGCTACACATAGCTATTAAAAATTTATAATATATCTTTAAAGCTGACTCTTTACCTTTTATTAATGATTTATGCCAAAATATATGCATACAATCATCATAATATTGATATTGTAATGTCATTTGCATATTATATACATCGATTGCATTTGTTCGTGCTTCTGCTTTAATATATCCGATAATATTATTAACCCGATTAATTTCGAATTGTATATCGTGATATCCTATACAAATAGTATTGTTAAAATGTAATCGATCCATAATTTCTTCAACATATACTGAACAAGGATATCCGTCGAATTTTAACGGAATACGATACGAACGTATTACGTCGGATATTCCATTTATAATTAATAATAAATTTTCTTCACTTATGTCATTAGAACATATATATTTATCTTCACTAATCGTAAAGATACCGAAATATTGTGATCCTCTACCGAATACTTCGTATTGTGATCCATCGGTTGTATAGTACTGATGGATCCGATATTTTCGACGTTTCATAGTAAATCGATTTCTATTAGCATCTCGAAAAACTTCGAAACGTTTAAGGAATGTCTTATCTTTTATTTCTACTTTATTCATTTTTAACCATATTAAGAATATATAAATATGCTAAGTATGTACACATGTTAGGAAGTTTCTTTTTAAAATTTTCTAACCACAAAGTATATCCACGCCATTCATAAAGACTATATTTGTCGTGTGCTATTAAATCTAAAACAGTTGCATTTGACGAATGACAATCATATACAGAAAATCGCATACTATTATTTAAAATCAAATTAAGCATAAATATTTTAAAATTTTTATGTTTTAATAGATATATATTTTTATCATCATCTTTTTTGCATTTGTTTACGCAAGTTATTAAATCTTTTAAATACATATTATTCTAATATACTTTTGATAATAATACAAAATACAAAAAATAACATAGTTACTATATACAATTTAGAAAACATTCGTACATGCATTTTGGCTATATACAAAAATGATTCGACTATTTTTTTCGTTTTACAAAGTCTATATATGTAATGTATAAAAAATATGATAATAGCGAATGCAAACCATATAGACATAAATCCGATCAATGCCACACTGTCTAAAAAGAACTGATCCATGTTATTCGTCCTTTTTATCCCAGCCGGCTAACGTGCCGCCAATGGCTAATGCTAAATAAATCATCATGAAAATTACAAACAATATAGCTAACATATGTACACACCTCTTTATAATAACATTTCGGCAATCGGATATAAAATAAATGCAATATCCTCGGCTACGTAATCTTCTTTTTCTGGCTCGATATTTAGAATGCCAGCTTCGTACCAGACCATATACGAATATATATAGTCTTCATCGTATGCAATCGTAAATCTAAAAGAATTACGTGCTTTATTTTCTTCGAAATCTGTAATAGAATATTCCGGGAACATATCTCTTTCGACTAAAGTTTTAAAACTATTATAAACATTTTGAGTTTCTTTATCAGATCCAAATCCTAATTTGATCATTATATCACCTCCAGTACATAAGATTAAATGAAAGTATAATATATTGTACGTATAAATTAAATTGTTTTAAAACTTTATACGTATCGAATTCAGAACATATTTTATTCGGGACAAAATGTATTAAATTAGAAAGTAACATGCCATTTTCTTTCGTCGAAAGTTGAGTCATAGACTCGACAGCCATTAGTTTTATACTAAAAAATACAATTTGTTCATTCAAATAATTATCGTATGTTTTTACGATAATGCTTGATTCGTCATTGTTGTTAAAATCAATTTTAAAACGTCGACCACCTATAAATAATTTAGGTACTATTGCTTGAAAATAGCTTACGTTAAAAAACATTGTACTAAGTAAGCTAAGTTTAGTTTTATTGTTCATTTTTACAGAACATGAACTGAGTATAGTCTTCTAGTATGAGATATACTAAATTAGACAACAATGCAGCTTTTTCTAATTTGCTATAGCTAAAGCCAGAAATGTTGTCTTCTAAATCGATATCAGCATATACTGTATCGTTATTTAAATTAGCTGTAACATATAATACATTATTTTCAGATACAAGTACAGCATTAATAATGTTAGGTGTTACTTCTGGAGTTTTATCAAAATTCCATTGTTGACCACTAAATTCAAAAATTTTGTTTTGATTAGCTTTAAGATTTTCACCTAAAGTAATAAAAAATTCTTTAGCTTGTTCTTTAGATTCGAATGTTACTGTTTGCATAATCTTATCCTTTCTACTGACTAAACCACATTAGAAAACATGTGAAGAGATTTCGGGGCGGAGCCCAACCGTGAAGTAAATGGTGGTAAATTAGTGACAGTCCTAACTTAACTTATTAATTAAACATTCGTTCCTTTAGTTTATAATAAGCTAATTCTATTAAAGCTAGGAATAATACTTCTAAAGAATCGTTATAGTTCATAATATTATCTTCAGTTTCAGTCGTGATAAAGACTGGATCATAATCTTTGTCTTTATCTTTTTCGACGAATAAATCGAAGTATACTACATCGTCGCCATCTTCAATACTAAAGCATAATGTTTCTGGTAATTCATTATTTAATCCTAGCATAGTTTTAGCGACTAAAAAATAAATTTTAAAGTCTTGATTATAGATTTCCATGTCAGTAATGTCATATAAAATATTAAGACTTTTATGACGTTCTAGAATGGAAGCAATTGCGTTTGCTTTATCAAATAGACTCATTATCACACCTCTAATTCATAATTAATAACTTGTGTTAACATTAAAAAATACGTCCATAAAAATATAGTTTTATGAACGTTTATATTAGATAATGATTGTCGATTAAAGAAATCATTTTCTCTTAACGAATAACGAATACTATTTTTTTCATTAAAAAATACATTAATACTATTAGTTATAAATCCAGGCTGTTTTATATCAATTTGAAAATTAATTTGCTTATAAGCAATTTCATAGGAATAATAATATTTTATATAGCTTGTTTTAAGCAAATTTTTAAATTTAAATATAGTTAATTTTTGATTTTCATTATCTGTCATGTCGTATAAATGATAAAATACTAAACTAGTTAAATCATTATAGTTTTGGATAAATTTATTCCATTTCATAATTGTCCTAGTTTCCTTAACAGTTTTGCTAACTTTAGATATTCGCGAATGATCCTCTCATTCTCCATGGCGTCTAATTCTTGCTTCATATTATATAATTCTACACATAGATCAGTCGGAGATTTATTTTCAATATCATCATTATACAAAAAATATGTTGATATTACTTTACCAAAATCGCTAGCTTTATCATATATAAAACATTCTGATGGCCTTTTATAAACACTGCTCATCTTTATGATCCTCCAATACTTCTTCGATTAGTTGTCGTGCTTTATCTGTTTCTAAATACATATAATATATTAAATGCTTACACATGTTTTCATTAATTATATCATATAATATACTACGATCTGTAGCATATACTAAATATAATTTTCCACTTGTTGCAGAAACTGATAATGTAATTGAATATTCTTGAATTTCTTTATTAATATTATATGTAAAGAATACGACCTGAAAGTCGACACAATTAGGATCATTTAAGAATGTTACAAATACTATTTTATTATCTATTTTTAATAAAGAATAAGCAGTTAAATAATCTTTGTCAACTTTTTTATTACGAACCATCGGACTATAACGATGAGCTAAATATGTTAATTTAAACCAATTAATCATGCTTTTGATACTTCGACAATCTCAATTAGCGTTCCATTATAATATACTTCGATATTGCTACCGCGACCATTACCATACATTTGATAATTCAATTCGTGATTATTTTTAATAGATTTATTATGGTTCATAATAATAGTGTCGATTGTCTTCGTTAAATCATTACAGTCACATACTATTTCGACATTTAATTTATTAAATACTAATTTATAGTTCATATTAAATTTCCTTTAGTAATGTTTCAATATACCAACGTAATTCATCGATAAATTTTTTAAACATACTATATCACCTCATACTTTTTACTAAGACTTTTAGTAGTTTTCTTAACATAATTATTAAATAAAAATCCGACAATGTAATTTCTATATAATAATGCTCTTCGATCGAATAAATAATTAATATTATCGATACTCGAAAGATTTTTTATATAACCAGAATTATTTGCTGCTATATATCGAAACTCTATTTCATTAATTTTTTGTTGTTTAGTATCGACAATAAAATTAACATTTATTCTTTTAGACCCGAACGAATTATATGATCCTTTATTCGTAGTCCATCGATCTTCTAATGTAAATTTAATAATACATATGCCATTTTTAGGACTCGATATATTTTCACTTCGTTGACTAATTCTAATAATACGATCTTGTTTTAAATCACATAAAACAAGTTTAGGATTATATCCTTTATAGTATAAGTTATCGATTAATTTTCTTTGAGTAATAAACATTATAAATTTTTTCCGATTAAATACATAATATATTCATAATAGAATAAAGCATTAAATTCATCACCAATAACATTAAGTTCTCTCATTTTAGTTTTTGCGTTATTCCTAATATTATTTCCTGGGAAAAATGCAGGATTTTTATCATAAATTTTTTGAGCCGAATCACAGATATCATAATAATTTTCATGGTTCATAATGTTATACCCGCTTCTTTTAAAAATGTCCAGATGATACCGTCGTACATTTTAACTGTTCCGTCACGATATTCGACTTCGTCATGATTCGGTACTTTACGTAATATACCAAAACGTTTATCAGTTGTACCAGTCTGGCCATTTCTAATAATGAAACGAATTGACGGGAATATACCTTCGTTAACAAATTCAACCTTTTCAATATAATAATTTCTGCGATCGCTATTAAATTGATTAATATCAAGATTATTAATAATTTCGGCAGTTTCTTCAATACTATGTTTTAACGTATAACCCATTAAATACCTCTTAAAATATTTTCAACCATTTACGTTTTTTAGAATTCATTTTTTTGTTATACTCTTTATTTTTAATACAGCTAACAATATCGTACATCTCAGCAATCTGTTCGAATGTTATATCGTATCGATTGCCTATCGTTCCTTCTGGATATATACAAATACGATATTTTTCATACGCATAACTAATATATGCATAATATGCTAGATGGTATGCTCGAACGAACATATTATCAGCTTTATATGTTTTAAACCGACATAATCGATCCTTATCATTTTTTGCATATGACGAAATTATATATGCTTCACTCATATTTTTCCTACAAAAAAATCCACAATTATTTCTGTTCTTAGTTATAATTATAAATATTTTTCTAAGAAAAAGAAATAAATGTGGTATAATTTAAATTTTTTTTCACCAATTTTTTCCTGTTTTTCAAATACTGTCCATGTATAATATGGAAGCAATACTGATGAGATTTTAGTTTTAATCCATTTATTAATTCTAAAACGGAATTTGTTTTTCATATTTGTAATAATCTTTCGATTCAAATTTAAATTCTTTCCAGTTTTTTTCGTCCTGTAAGAATTCGTCAAGACCAGCAATTGTCGGAACATATTTCCAACATTCAGCACCATCATATTCGAACCGATAGATGATGTGAGTTTTTGTATAGATCGTTAAATTGTTTTTAATTTCTTGACTGCCGTATCCATTATCGTAGTTAACAGATCCGGCATTCTTAACAAACGTGTCTTTGTTCATAAATATAAAATCGCTACCATATTCAGATTCAGTACACATTACGAACTGAATATCATCTAATGTCAGATCAAGTTCTTTGAGCTTTTGTTCTGTTTCACTTAACAGATTCATCTTTATTCCTTTCTATAATACTTAATAAATTATGTTTTTCTAACTCTTCCATAAATATATAATCAGGGGTAGGTATTGACGCTAATGCCTCTAATTTTGTATTGCTAACTAAATATACACTACTTTTTGGATACATATTAAACAACAAATATGTTATATATAAAGAACTATTAAAATTACTATTAAAGGCATCGTAACATAATTCGTGGGCATATTCATCGACTGGCGTCTTTCTTAATAATATTTTAAATTTCATAATTTTTACTTTTTAGTATATTTAATATATCCAAATCTCTAGGATTAACAGTTTCATCTAATAATCTAAAATTAACATATGCTGGAAAATTGATATCTTTAACAATGCCATATCGAAATTTAAAGTCAAATATACTATACATATATGCAAAATATAAACTTAAGTTCTGGTTATAAATGCCAGGCATTTTTTGTATATATACATATATATCGTTATTATGTCTGCTATATTTAATAATATTATAAGCCATTTTTAAATCTTTACTTCATTAATAGTATTAGTAATTCTATTCATTTGTCGCTGAACAGATAAATATTGTTTAATTAATACTGGGTCTAATAAGGCTGTTTTAATATTTTTTAATGAAAAAGTATAAAACATGTCGACTTTTCTATTCGTATTAATAATTAAATTAGCGATAGCTTCGGATAAGTCCTTACGTTCAGTATACGGATCGTTAGCTTTAAAATGAATAAGATCTTCATATTTTAAATCTTTTTTAGTATTGTTCATACGAATATATACGGTATCGACAGTGCTCCCGCGATAATTTAAACATATTGTAATTTGCATAAAATTACCGTCGTTACGTAAAGCCATGATAGTTGTTTTATAGCCATAAGCTGTTTTAATAACGACGACAGACGTATTGTAATTCATCGATCGTAATAAAGATGTTAAACCTTTAGTTTTAATCTTTAAATTTTTTTCACAATTCATTGTACTTTCCTTTCTAGATTTTCATCGATTAAATGTAATACGACATAGTAACTATAATATAAACAAGCACTAAGTTTATATATGTCGTCTTTATATACACATATTCTACTTAATACATCATAATAATCAAAATTATCAGTAATACAATATTTAGAAAAATAATCGTATATATTTCCGCCTCTATCAGTAATCGACATAACTCTATTTTGTTTGCTAATCATAGATCACCATCACGAAATTCTCTTAATACTTTAATAATATCTTCGCCAAGGATATTATCTTTAAGCTCTTGCTTGGCATCTCTTGTATTCCTATCGTATTTCAATCGAGAATGCAAATATTTAAGATACCTCATGCTATTAATCGAATATCGACATTTATTAATATAACTTGATACTATAAAATAATAATAGCCTCGATATAATTGGTTAAGATACGTACCAGTATCTTTTTTAACATGACACAAAAGCTTACCATTTACAAAATGATACTCGATAACAGCATAATCGTTGCCATTAAAATAATCTTTAATTATTTGTTGGTTGATTATTTTTCATAATACAATCGAATGCTTTTAGCATCTCTTTCATAATCTTTAAATCGCGAGCTGTTTTAACATGATCTTCAATTTCGATAATATTATTTCTAACATCGATAGTATAAGAAAGATCAAATGAACTATATACTGCAAATAATTCATTTTCATCATTCATATATTTATATAATCTTACGACTAAAATTTTAACAAGATCGGAATCAAAAACATCGACATTGTTAATTTTATAAGTTTCACCTAAACAAGATGTAACTTGTTCGCCAATTAGCCAATCAACATGCTTAACAAAATTACTTAAAAGTTTAGATTTTTTTAACGCAATAATCATAATTATTTTCCTTTCTTATAATGGAAACTATTTTTAGGTTGTACTAATTTAACAGCTTTGCCATCGTTTTCATAGTGTAAATTAATAATATTTACATTTTGATAATATTTACAATCTAAATATTGATTGCATTCTTTACGATCGGGATCATAGGCATTACTACTTAATATAGATATACCTAATAATGCTGTTAATAATACTACTTTATACTTCATATAACGCTCTCTCTTTAATTATTAATACATAAATGTAAAAACTATAATAATAGTAATGTGACTCTGGGCATTCATTCGTATCGAATATAGTATTCGTATTATATAACATTAGATATGGTTCACTGCCCGGCTCTCTCTCATCATTGTAACACATTGCTTCTGTAAAATCTTCTAGAATTCTATCTAATACTTTATTCATTTTCTTATCCGAAGTTCTATGGCTAATAATATTAATTTATATGCATGATACCAAAACATATACTTGTATTTACCTTTACTAAAAAGCATATATGATGGAATAGCAGATAATCTATTATATAAATCCATATATCTAATATCATGTCTATTATCCTGAATAATATTAATAAATTTATTTAGCTCTTTGGTTATCTTATTCTTCATAATTTATTAATTAAATTCAAATTAACATAATATAAATATAAATAATGTAACTTGTAATATTCACGATTTTTCATATAAAAATTATATATTTTTCTAATATTAATAACAGGATCTAGATATATATATTTTTTACAGCATCGTATTCTGAGTCTATTAAAAATTTTAAGTTTATATTGTAATTTGCTATTGTTCATTTTAAATCTTCTATTATATTTATAATATTGCAATCTTCGATTTCTTCTTGTGTTTCACCAGCATAATATGATGGATCGTCATATGCAGCTTCTGCATTTTCTAAATAATATAGTTCGTCAGCTTCTATTACCGATATATAATACATTATATCTGAATTTAATAATTCGTAATAAGCTCGATATAGTGCATTTTTATAGTTATCTTCAGTATAAATAACACTATATCCAAATTCTTCTCTGTACGTATAATATACGACAGCATAACTTTTACTCATAATAATGTTAATAATAAATAGTACCAATAGTATAAATTAGCACTATATGTCGTTCCTTCTTTGTCTTGATAAACTCTATATGAAAATATAATTTCTGGAGTACTTAAATTATCGAACGAAAGATATTTAGTATTATTTCCTTTATAGCAATTATCACTTTTAAGAGCTATATAATCGGCAAGCCTATCTAAATAATCACTGCGCATTGCTACACTCTTTCTGTTTCAGAACATAATATTAAATATAGATAGTACTCATAATAATCTTCATATTTATGATTTTTATTAGTTAAAATATATATACGATATAATTTTTTAGCATTTGTTTCCATAACAAAACGTTTAAGGTTTTCATAAAATATATCGAATTCTATTCTAATTTGTAACGGAATAAATACTTGATCTATTAATTTATCAGTTAACATATACTAATAACTATCCTATTTCTGATATATATGGCATTATACTTAAATATATATAATAATGATAATACATATTACTACTATATCTATTTTCGTTGCTATAATGTATTATATATCTTTTTGTTAAATTTTCGATATGAAGATTTCTTTCGATAAAATATTTACGATATTCTTTAACATTATATAGATTAAAAACTCTGTTTAATATAATTGCTAATAATTTAGAAGTATCCATGCTCTAGAGCCCAACTGCTGATACGATCATCATTCATTTCTTCATCCTCAACACGCGATTGCATCCATTTTAAAATTTTTTCTCGTTGGAATGGTTGTAATTTTTCTAAAGTTTTACCATTATAGTATTTATCTAGAAAATAATCTAATGTTTTTTCTTTTAATGAACTTTCTATTAAGTAAATTTCTTCGATAATAATCGCTTCTTTTTCAGTCATATTATCCCCCTTATTAGTCGTCGACCATCATATCGACTTAATGCCTTAATAATATTTCCGGCTGTATCGTTATCATAGCTGATACGATTATCCTTAATATTAAAAGTATATTCATATAATACCATTTGATATTCACTATACTTTTTACCTAATACTTTTAATAAACTACAAGTAAGCATTACTTTAACGACATTAAGATTATTATAATGATCGGGAATATTACCGACACGATCGATAATAGCACCGCTTAAACAAATTTTCCCATAATTTCTTTTTAATCGTCTAAGTATATCTAGGACAGCCCCGTCTTTATTCAATTGTATATATAACATATCGTAACCTTTTATTATATCATAAAATACTTTTTTTGACAAAAAATTCCATTATTATTATTAAAATGTATAAATTCTTAAAAGCGAATATTTGTTCTCATTATAGTCTATTAATTAATCCTAACGATAGATAATAATAGTAATAATATTCGCCATCAGTATACATATATCCATGATATTTTTCTTCGAAATTTTCGCACGTTAAATATTGAACAAGATCATTAGACTCATAATCATCATATTTAAATACAGCTTCAGATAATTTATTATTATTAATTTTAATCATTGCATAGTAATTTCAAGCATATCGATAAATAAACCATGAGTGCTATATACATTACATTGGACGACGTTATCTTGTTTATAAATAGCGCCGACTTTAAGATCTTTATTATTTTCTTTAAATTCATTAATAATGTCATGATAATTATTAGCTTCTTTAATTACAGATTGTTCAGGATTAAAAGTTCGTACTACGTATTTCATAATTAGACCTCCACTGGTTCGATTGTAATCGTACCGTAATCAAAATCATCAAAATCTTTAATATACCCGACTAATGCATTTCCTTCAGGATGAACATTACATACTTTAAAATTACTATTTTGTTTAACAAAATCACTAATAATAATAGATACATCGTCTAATTCTACAGTACTATTAAGTCCTTTAAATTTAGAAAATGTGATTTTATGCTTCATATGCTCCTCCTTTAATTTATAATTCATCTAACACACTCAAATACATATAATAATGATAATATATAAGACCGCAACACAAAATAATATTTTTATCATTTTTATCACGAATGATATATCCAAACTTATAATATTTATATAAGTTTACCGATACGTTATATTTATTATCTTTATAATATGTATCGTATGCTACTTGTGTAATTTTATTACATATTGCTGCGTTCATATATCGTTTACCATTAGCCATATATAAAAATAATAATACTTATGATCGCCGCCATAATAGAATATACTGTCGTCTATTACAAATTTAAGATTATCATGTATATAATACTTAAATATAATTTTTCTAGAATAATAGCCATGGATCATATTATATTGAACATCTTCTAATGTTTTTCTTAACTTTATATCCATATAGTTATCCCTTAAAAGTAATATGCATATATACTATTATCATAGAATATACATATATAACTATTAATTGAATTATAAATGGCATACATTCTTTAATGCTTTTGCTAACTCTATATACAATAACCATATGAACAAATATAATAGGACTATATAACAAACCTATTAAAAATATAATGGTTGATATATCCCAATTCTCATACATATATATACTCCTTTATATTTCAATCATTATATATAGATAATATTTATATAACATAATATTAGCTTCTTTGGGATATATCTGGTATAAATCGATATTATATTTAATGTAAGATTAAGATGTATCAAATACTTATCGACATTTTTATGTAAACGTAAATTATATATATGTTTATTTATCTTTCGATATAATTTTCCGTCCATAATTATATACCGACGACTTTATATTCTTCTTTAAATAAACTACTTAACTCTTGCGCGATCCATTCGAATTTTTCTTTTTGAGGAATTAGCCGTATATACTTATCGTAATGCTTTAACGTAACACAACGATGTACATAACAACCTTCCAATCCTGAATAATAGAATACGATAATAAACGGATCGTTACCAGGATGACGGTGAATCTCACAGCCATCGAATAATACATGATTTCTAAACATATCGATATTAATATCACTGAGACTAAAAGCTTTAAGTGCGGCTTCTTTACTTTTAAATTCTAATAGCATGATCTTCACCCCCGTTATTTTTTATTTTTGTTTTAACATTAACAATTCATACATATAATCAAGTTCTTCTTGTTTAGCAATGTTTTTAAAAATAAGTTTATCGATTTCGAAGTCGATCGCAGATTTTTCTGTTAAATACATACAGTCATATGAAGCATATGTTTCTAGAGCTATATGTTTACCAAAACATTAAGCTAATTTACCATCTGATCCTGGTGCTTCGACCGGATAGAATTCAAGACCATAGATCCCATATTCATCGCTTCGCCATAAATAACTATCGTCATCGAATGGAAGCTCGTCTTTGATTTTATTATACATATATTTTTCTTTAGAATATTCAAACCTCATTTTAATTTTCTCCGTTTAAATTTTTGTTTTTTATCAAAATTTTTATCAAAATTTTTATCAAAATTTTTAACGAATTTTTCCCAATCTTTTTGTGATGTTTTATTTAATTCTTCGAACATGGTTTCCCAAAATTTTTCATCCTTATTCATATTAATATCCTGATATATTATCAATATAACTATATATCGATTTTTTAATTTCTTCAGATTCTAATAATTGAATGAGATATAATTCATTTCTAATATTATCTCGATCGATATAGATAAAATCATTATTACGATCGATCTCGATAAAAATATCGTTAATAATTCTAATATAATTTGTTTCTTTGTTTAATATAAATAAACGGATATATCCAGTTATGGCATTCCCGCTATCATATATTTCGTATTTTGTACAATGATCGTCGACAAATATGTCATACATAATATCACGATATATTAACTTCATATTTTCGTCGAAGTTCAAACTTTTCATAATCACCTCGTTAAGTTTCATTTAAGCGTTCTAAATAACTTAAATACATATAGTACCAATAATAATCGTCGATCGGCATATTCTTTAAATATTTCTTTTCTAACTTACGATATATATCGGTACCAACATATTTTGAATATAATGAATAGCTTATATCTTGTCCTATATTTTTATATACAAGCTTATCTAAATTTTTATTTTTCATAATATTTATTGTATATATTATATACGTTTTATTTCCAACGCCCAAGGGCAAAAACCTAAGACTTCGTCATCTTTAATATTAGTCTTACTACTATTGATCAAAGATTGTATTAAATCTAATACTTTTTCTTGCTGAGAAGGATGTAAATCTTCTAATCTGGCACCGCCATAATATTTGTTTAAAATTTTATTAAGCATATTTTCTTCGATAGTATTCATATTATTTCTCCTTATCAGCAATTATTACTTACTATTAAATATATATAGTAATAATAATAAAATGCACTATTCCTTGTATCGTCATCGATGTTTATACTATATATAATTTCTGAATTATTAACGACTAAATACTTTTGTGTATTAAATCTAAATGCATTCGACGATAAATCGTATTCAAAATTTATTAGATAATATTTTATTTTCCAATTCATATATCTTTACCGATTATACTTAAATATATATAGTAATCATAATATAGTTTAGCACTATATTCGCCGCCACCTTCATTAATATATACTATATATTTTATTATATGATTCATAACGTATACATACGATACGTTATTTATAATATCATATTGTTTATTATCATAATAAAAACGACTTAATTTACTATTAACTATAAATGGTAAATCTGATTTCATTATAATGCACCTAACACTAACCAATAACTATAATATATCATGCCGTTAATTTCTACATCGCCTTCGGCATGTACGACAAAATTCATTATTGTAGTAACTGGTAACTTAATATTCTTCTGAGGTTTATATTTTGGATATTTTGTTTTTATTATCCAGGCCGCGTCGATAATATTATCGATTAATTCATTCTTATTCATAACGGCTTTATTTAACTTTTATTTCGAAATGACTCATTGTTTTTTTGTCTTCACGAATAATCATAATAAAGCCTTCTTTGCTGTCTTTATTAAATTCTCGATCAGAACAACCAAATACTTGTTTCTCTTGGAAACAATCGTAGTCGATAAAAATATCTTTATAATTATCTTCGATATATTTTCTAGCTAATTTAACAGCTTCAACCATATCGGAAGCTTCGATTTCAAAATTAATATCGCCGACAACTTTTTCTTGTACTAAATATTTCATTATTAGTTTCCTCCATTTATTCGGTTACCATTAAATACATTAAATACTGTAAATATAATTCGGCACTATATTTATAATAACTTTCGCTAATTGCTACGATTATATTATCTAGATCATATTTCTCGCTTATGCTATCAGAATAACATAGTTTTCTTGGTCTAACATATCGTATCCAGTCATCATGATCGACAATAGCATCGATTAGATATTGATTCACTCGTTACACTCGTTTCCTTCATTAACTCCTATACAACAAAAAAGGACTACGGGAGATTTCGGTGCGGAGCACAGACTTAAAGATACAAATATAATAGCCTAGTTAATGTGCATATTATAATAAAACATAAAATTAAATATACAATTTTTAATCGACCATTATAATAATGCTCTTTAAATAATTTATTACCTAATTTGTACAGTAAAATCATAATTACTGCAGATATTATTAAAATCATATTCTCCTCCGGTAAAAAATCTATATACGGACCTATAGACTACTTGATATAAAATAACATATACAAAATCGCCGCCTCTTTTCATTTAATAGTTTCTCTTTATTATATATCTTAATACATTATAATATAACT
>FLSH01460308.1_pt1 | contig 79460 bp, 68 predicted proteins | sample 1550441 | NCBI WGS metagenome assembly FLSH01 (sample SAMEA4031756, study PRJEB14383) | metagenome | biome: human; feature: oral; material: saliva | place: Philippines | collected 2014 | reverse complement strand
AATAAGTTATGAAAATTAAATCAGATTATTCCAACGAACCTCAGTGGAAAGAGGTAACTGTAAAGTCAACTCTGCCAAAGGAACTGGCATGTCTTGATGAGCTTGCTCACAATATGTGGTGGGCATGGAATTACGAAGCACGCAACATGTTCAAAGCTCTTGATGAGGAACTCTATGAAGAGGTTGGACATAATCCAGTCCAGCTCCTTGAGCGTCTTAGCTATGACCGTAAGGAAGCTATCGTAAAGGACAAAAAGCTGATGAAGCAGGTGAGTGATGTCTATAAGAAGTTCCGTACTTATATGGACGTTAAGCCTAACAAGAAGCGTGCTTCTGTTGCTTACTTCTGTATGGAGTTTGGTTTGAATCAGGCTTTGAAGATTTATTCTGGTGGTCTTGGTATCTTGGCAGGCGACTACATTAAGGAGGCTTCTGACTCTAACGTAGACTTCTGTGCTGTAGGTTTCCTCTATCGCTTTGGTTACTTCACACAGAGTCTTTCTATGGACGGCCAGCAGATTGCTAAGTACGATGCACAGAATTTCAACTCTCTTCCTATTGAGCGTGAGCTCGATGAGAATGGCAATCAGGTTGTTGTTGATGTACCTTACCGCAACTATATGGTACACGCACTTGTATGGCGTGTAAACGTTGGACGTATTAAGCTTTACTTGCTCGATACAGACAACGATATGAACTCTGAGTTCGACCGTCCTATCACTCACTCTCTCTATGGTGGTGACTGGGAGAACCGTTTGAAGCAAGAGATTCTGCTCGGTATCGGTGGTATTCTTACTTTGAAGAAATTGGGTATCAAGAAGGATATCTATCACTGCAATGAAGGTCATGCGGCACTTTGTAACCTCCAGCGTCTTTGCGACTACATTGAGAGTGGCTTGACATTTAATCAAGCTATGGAGCTTGTACGTGCCTCATCACTTTATACCGTTCACACTCCTGTACCAGCAGGTCACGACTACTTCGACGAGGAACTCTTCGGTAAGTATATGGGTGATTATCCTGCTAAACTTGGTATCTCGTGGGATGAGTTCATCGGTATGGGTCGTACCAATCCTGATGATCACAGCGAGCGTTTCTGTATGAGTACCTTCGCTTGTAACACCTGTCAGGAAATCAATGGTGTGTCAAAACTTCACGGCTGGGTAAGTCAGAAGATGTTTGCTCCATTGTGGAAGGGATACTTCCCAGAGGAGAATGCTGTAGGTTATGTTACTAATGGTGTACACCTCCCAACATGGACAGCAACAGAGTGGCGCAAAGTTTACGATAAATACTTTGATGAGAGTTTCATGGGTGACCAGAGCAATGAGTCTATCTGGCATGCAATCTATAATGTTCCTGATTCAGAAATCTGGGAGACACGTATGGCATTGAAGCAGAAACTTATCAAGTATATCCGTGATAAGTTCACCAAGCAGTGGCTCCGCAACCAGGGTGACCCAGCTAAGGTCGTTTCTATCCTTGAGCGTATTAATCCTAACGCATTGATGATTGGTTTCTGTCGTCGCTTTGCAACTTATAAGCGTGCACACTTGCTTTTCACTGACCTTGAGCGTTTGGAGAAGATTGTAAACAACCCAGAGCGTCCAGTTCTGTTCTTCTTCTCAGGTAAGGCACACCCTGCTGATGGCGCTGGTCAGGGACTTATCAAGCGTATCTTTGAGATTTCACGTATGCCACAGTTCCTCGGTAAGATTATCTTCCTTGAGGATTACGATATGCAGTTGGCTCGTCGTCTCGTTTCTGGAGTTGATATCTGGATGAACACACCAACTCGTCCACTCGAGGCAAGTGGTACATCTGGTGAGAAGGCAGAGATGAACGGTGTTGTTAACCTCTCAGTACTTGATGGCTGGTGGGTTGAAGGCTACCGCGAGGGAGCTGGATGGGCATTGCCAGAGAAGCGTACCTATCAGAATCAGGGCTATCAGGACCAGCTTGATGCAGCTACTATCTATGGTCTTTTCGAGAATGAGATAGCTCCTCTCTACTTCAATAAGAATCAAGATGGCTACTCAGAGGATTGGGTAAAGGTTGTAAAGAACTCTATTGCAACTATCGCTCCTCACTATACAATGAAGCGTCAGCTTGACGACTACTATGACAAGTTCTATGAGAGTCAGGCTAAGCGTTCTCATAAGCTCGAGGCTAATGATAATAAACTTGCTAAGGAGATTGCTCTTTGGAAGGAGTCTGTAGCAGAGCGTTGGGACAGCATTTATGTTGTTTCTAAGGACGAGGATGCACTGCAGGATATTGCCACGGGTCATAAGATTAAGGTTACTTACGTTATCGATGAGCAGGGCTTGAACGATGCAGTAGGTCTTGAGTTGGTATTCTTGAAGAATGCACCTGTTGATGATGTAAACATCCACAAGGTAATCCCATTCAAGATGGTGAAGACCGAGGGTAATCACTATACTTTCGAGGCTACTTTCGATGCAACAGAAGCAGGTGCTTATAAGTGCGCTGTCCGTATGTATCCTAAGAACGATCTCCTGCCACACCGTCAGGACTTCGCTTATGTGAAGTGGATTGGATAAAAATAGTCTGAGGACTACTCAATAAATAAAAGCCATTCCTATGCTCTGAAAAGGGTTGGGAATGGCTTTTTTGTGTTTCTATGCTATTGAATTATTACTGGGTCTAATCTAATTTATAATAGTAATATGCTATTTCCCTCTATATGTTTACCATTTGTTTATCGCCTTCTGCTTACGCTTTTTTATATATTTTGCGATAACGTGAACCTATGTTGATGATTTTCTTTTCACGTTCTAACTGTGCTGTAAGTTGATAGGCATAGGTTGTAGAAAGGTTCAGACGGCGACGGAGGTCGTTAACGGTGATTATCGGACTCTCTTCAAACAACTCTTTTAGTGCAGCGTTAACGGCTGATTTTATAGGAAGTGTGGATGTACCGTCTTTGTAGGTTTTGTTTTCAAAAATCATCTTTCCTAACGCTTCGTGAAAATCCTTATCGGGGCGGAATCTAATTTTGCGCACAGCAACATTACGGAGTTGGTGACGATGCGTCTTAGGGTCTTCATGTATGTCCCCTTTAAGGGCAAGCGAGAAGAATCCTATGCCCGGTAGATGGACTGTATTCCCACTTTTTAGCTCCTCTGCTAATTCTGTTTTTAATGCCGAGATAGTCCCAAGAATGTCGGCTGTTGTAAGCGTTGTTGCTTGTTGGATATGCTGACAGATTCTCTCTATTCCCGTGACATCTTTCTTGATAGGTACGATTCTTAGTGCTTTACGTTGTGCGAGTTTACCGCTTGTTCTTAATAGTTTGTAATTTACAGTCATAGCTTTACGTTTGTAATAAGGGTTAATAATCATCTTTTCTATGTGCCATAGCTCTATAGAATGTAGGGCTATCCTCTACAATCTTAGGCTTGGGCTGAATTCGTTTCATGGAAAAAAGAAATTATTTACGTGAAAATAAATCTTTCTTTTCATGAAGAAAAATATTTTTTTCATGAAAATAATTCGTGATTCATGCTGCAAAGATACTGTTTCAATGGTTACTTGGCAAGTATAAGCTATGTAGTAATGTCTGTATTTGTGCTATTTTGCGTGGGTGTAGATTTGGGATGGGTAGGTAAAAGGGTAAAAGAAAAGCTCTCAGACCAGTGAGGGGTATGGTCTGAGAGCTATGGTTTGAAAGTAACCCCCTATTGATTTACTTTCCGAGTGTACTTTATAGAAGGGGGATGATAAATATATGTAATGATATAAAATACTTTTTTACCACACGAACTTGTATTGATGGCTACCACTTGTCATTGATGTTGGGAAGCCATTACTATTGAAAGTCCATGTAAAGTTGGTTTTGTTGCCGCTCTTATCAATAAGCTGTACAGGCAAGTTCTTAGTTGCTTTTCCAAGCAATCCTGCATAGTAGGCGTATTTCATTGCGCCAATGTCAATACCAAACGTTGTATTGAAGAGCATAATGTTACCCTTGTTCACTATAGGAGTTGGGGTTGTATCTGAGGTATAAGCAACTTTATAAGTATCTTTTTTTCTTGTTGTTGTTTTTGAAACGATAGTTTTTGTCTCTATTTCAGAGATGTTGCTATCTTTATAAGTCAAAGTAAATTCTTTGTAGTCATCTGCTGAATGGATTATATTAATTAGTTGGTCATTATCGTTATAAGTGAACCTCCATATATCTTCCTTTGTATTTTCCTTTTGCTCTATCACGCATCTTCTAACAAAACCGTTGTTGTTCAGATACATTATATAGACTGTTGCTTTCCCATTACGTTCTACTTTCATGACGACATTTGGGATTACAATAGCACGTGTTTTTGTATTAAAGTATTTGAAAGATACCGTTTCATCCTTAGTCTTAATACTTGTAACTAATCCTCTTTCATCTGTTTGGATAGTCATACTGTCCACCTCTTTAGGCGTTCCATTAGTGAATACCTTTGAAAGGTCAATTGTTACAGGATCTGGCCGGCGATCAATAATCCAGTCACTGTCATCATCGTTTTTGATACTGCATGATGAAAAAAAAGATGTTGCACCTATTACTGCTGCAGTAAGAAGTGCGATTGTAATAGTCTTTTTCATTGTCCTTTTTTATGTTATAATTAGTAATTGGCACATTCTTGTCAACTCATTGGCTTGTGCTTTTGTTCTCTGTTGCAAATATATAAAAAACTTTCTTCAATGACCCGTTTCTATACTATGATTTTATTAGTTTAGGGTGAAAAAGCCAGCAATTAGCTTTATATTATAATATTGCTGTCTGGTAAAAATAAACTGAAAGCTCTGTATCTTTTTATCCATCGATGTTGCAGTCGTTTTACTTATCCATGGGCTTGGTTTTCAGTTTTAAACTGTAAGCATTATAAAATGTGCTTATATTGACAAGGAAAGCGCTATAATAACCAAATAAATTAATGAAATCATAAGTTTAAGTCTATTTTATCTAACACAGATAACTCTAAAAAAGTTTTATCGGACACCAATAATCTTTTAACTGAAGATTTTACTCCATATCGTGTTTTAATTTTACAAGCCTTTTTTCACGAACTGCATATTCTTCTGTTTGTGAGTGTCCAATACTTGCTCGTTCGTTTATTCGCTCAATATAAGAGAAACCAATGACAATTCTCTGTAGTTTAGGATTTCGGTCAACCACATGATTATATAAATATAAGGCAATAGTATCCCCTGTTTTACTCGGTAACGAAAAGAATGTTGTGGAGTCTTTTATATCAATACGAAGAGAATATGCATAGGGGTTGTTCAGAAAAACAGAATCACTGACTAATGCTTCTCCTTTTTTATCAATATTATAAAGGTATCTACTTGGAGACTTCCAATTATCCCTTTTCTCCAACTCCTTGAAATAACATTCTTCTTTTGCTGAATACTCTGGCTGGTTGTTGGGCTTAGCTCTATGCAATGAGACCCACAGAATATAATGTGTACAAGTACCCACAGAGAATAGAATACAGGTCCACATTACAATCTGAAGGATAAATCTCTTCCTTGTTTTTCTTTTCTTTCTCATATTTAATGTATGCCCACCTTCTTATTAACTACAATGTTCTACCAGATAAAACAGACTTTTCAGCACAGAATTCTCGGAACATATATTTTTAAAACTGAAGATATTACTCTGTATCATGCTTTAATTTAACAAGCCTTTTACCATGGACTGCATACTCTTCTGTTCGTGAGTGTCCTATACTTGCACCATCTCCTAACCGTTCTACATAAGAGAAATCAATTACAATTCTCTTTAATCGAGGACTTTTGTGGATAATGTGATTATATAAATGTAAGGCAATTGTGTCCTCAATCTTAATAGGTAAAGAGTAGAAAGTTGCGGAGTCTTCTATTTTTGTATGAAACATATAGGCATAATTTTTATTCAGATTAATTAAATGCTGATTTGAGGGATCTCCGTTTACCTCTATATTATATATGCTTCTTTGCACGTAATCCCACCCCTCTTTTCCTTCCATTTCATTGAAGTACTCTTTCTCCTTGACAGATAGCTCTGGCTGATTCCCTGGCGCAGGTCGGAATAGTGCAGCCCATGAAAAATAGCATACACAAATAACCACAAAGGAAAGAATCAATATCCATATTGCAAATCGTAAAATGTTCTTTGTCTTTATTCTTCTTTTCTTTTCCATACTTAATATATATCTATGTTCTTATTAACTACAAATGTGTTGTCAATCTTATGCCATATAAAACGAGTTTTTCAGCATGGAACTTTTGGAATATGTATATGTTTCTTTGTTAGCTGATGATTTTACTCCATATCGTGTTTTAATTTAACAAGCTTTTTGCCACGAACTGCATATTCACTTTTGCGAGAATGTCCAATACTTGCCCGTTCATCTAAATCTTCTTCATAATTGAATATTATTTCTATTCTTCGTAGTTGAGGTGTTCTGTCAATCACATGATTATATAAATACAAGGCAATAGTGTCTTCTGTGTTTGCTGGTAATGAAAAAAAAGTTGTAGAATCCTCAATATCAACGCCGAATGAATATGCATAGTTCTGGTTAAAAAAAACAGAATCATTGGGCAAGGGTTCTCCTTTCTCATTAATATTATAGATGTATCTATCTGGATTCTTCCAATTATTCCTTTTCTCCAACTCCTTGAAATAAGATTCTTCTTTTGATGAATACTTTGGCTGGTTGTCAGGCTTAGCTCTATGCAATGAGACCCACAGAATATAATGTGTACAAGTACCCACAGAGAATAGAATACAGGTCCACATTACAATCTGAAGGATAAATCTCTTCCTTGTCTTTGTTTTTCTTTCCTTTTCCATTTTTAATATATGTCTATGTTTTTATTAACTACAACTGTATTGTCTATTTTATGCCAGATAATATTTCCATTAGCAATCATGTATTCTGTTTTCCCTTTTAGCTTTCGAGGTGTTACTTTTAGTTGTTTAAGCCTCTTAAGAATATTAAATATTTGAATATCAATAGTAGATCCATGTACTGTTTCAAACTGTGTATTAAAGCTGATATACACTCCATATCTGTTTACGCCCTGTATTTTATGATCACCAACAACAGGATCTATATGAAACTGTCGTTTAGGGTTTTTGATTGTAGATGGGTGAATTGGGCTTATATAGGAAAGTAGATATTCTTCCTCTTTAATATATCCTGCAGTTATCTGATAGCAGGGATAGTTTCCTTCAACTGTAAACTCATCACCTTCATCTGCAGATAGCATGACAGACTCACCGACCTTGTAACCTTTCTCTATAAGTGCCTTTGCCATGCCTGCTGCGTATGCAGCTCCCTCACTGTGAGAAATAAAATATATCTTTTCGTTTCCCACTCCTTTTGTTATTTCTGCTATATGTTGCATTGCAAAATTATAACCTTTTATTTTCCTATCATTTCCACTCTGATCACCACCAAAAAGGGAAGTCCCATCTACATAGAAAGGTTTGTCTTGATAGTTTTTATCTCCAAAATATGTTTTAGCATTTTCAATAAAGGTATTAAATGTCCTCTTATGAGCAAGGAAATAACTCCAGTATTCATACTTAGGCTTTCCTGGTGACATGTTAAAACTGTGCAACAATCTATTCCAATGCCCATTGACCAAAATCAGTTTAGGTCTGCCTGTTACTTTCAACTTCACACTTCCTACTGCTTGTGGTGATGTAATTTTAATTATATCCATTTTTTCATCCTTTTTTTTGTTACTTATGCCCATTCTTTTTATATAACAAACTAATTCTTTTGAGTACTAAATTTATCACCTTCGATAATCACCCGTCAAAAATTCCTGTTGTAGAAAAGCGTATGAATAGCCAGGACTTTGATAATATAATCCTGTAGACTGGTCCTGAATATGGTTGTAAGTGTCAGAGTTATAGAGCATATCAATAGTTTCAGACATAGTATAATGTCTGCCTTTCATCAATAAGGCTATAAGTTCTGCACATACATCCTCTTTCATCATATCAATCTGTTCGTTGGTCAGTTCTATGGTTTCTTTAGTTTGGATTTGATACTTTAGTGTACCACCATTCCTCTCACAGATGATAGAGATGTCATGAATAGCATCCTCAAAGGACTGTGTGTGCAGGACATCGTAAAAGGACATCAAGTAGTCTATTGCCTTAAAACGCTTAAGGTAATTGTATGCCTGTCGCTGACCAAGATTAAACTTCTTGGCAAATTCTGCTATTAAAGCGACGATGTAGCGTATTTGATTTGTTTCCTCTCTTGACATACTTTGTTCATTATATTCACGACAAATATATGAATTGTTTTCCGAAATACTACTATCTGTCTACGAAAAGTTTATAGCAATGCGGGTTAATTGGCTTGGTTGATAAGATTCACCACCACCTTTACCATTATATCCTTTTCCTCTGTCTTGCTCTCAGCAATCATTAGGGTGAGGGCAACGAGGGTGTTGTCAGCAATTCGCTTGGTACCATCAGGACGATAGAGGATTGCGTTGTTGTTCATAAACCATAGGAATAGGGTGGCTGCAATGCGCTTGTTACCATCGCTGAACGAGTGGTTCTTAGTGACAAGATAGAGAAGCATAGCTGCTTTCTCCTCCACACTCGGATAAAGTTCTATGCCATCAAAGGTTTGATAGATTTGCCCAATAGAACTTTTGAAGGACTCGTCCTTCTCATTACCAAAGAGTACAGAACCACCAAACTTCTGTCGAAGAACATCTATCTCGTGCATAGCATTCTCGTATGTGGCATGGAAAGGTTCTTCTTTTGTTGTCTTGGCGATATGGAGTCGCTGGTAATCATAGTTGTCGAGTGTGTCGAGTGCGTAGGTATAGTCTACTACAACATCAAAGAGTGCATTGCTTTCGTCCGTCGTCTTTGCAGGTTGTTGCTGGATGGCTCTGCCTAATACTTGTATGAGTTGGCGCAGTTCTGCAATCTGATGTTTGCGAATGTTCTCGTTGATAGCATAGCCTTTGACAAGATATTGCTTAAGAACAGAGTTTGCCCATTGGCGGAAACGAGTAGCATTCTTACTATTCACACGGTAGCCTACAGAAAGGATAGCATCTAAGTTATAATATTTCGTATTGTAGCTTTGTCTACCATCATTACCCATGTGTTCCAAAATGGAACATGTGCTTTCTTCGGTTAATTCCTCTGAAGCATAAATATTCTTTAGGTGCTTTGTTATGGCTGGTCTTTTTGTACCAAATAGTTCAGCTATTTGTTTCTGTGTTAGCCATACTGTTTCGTGTTCCAACTTCACATCAAGTTGGGTCTTACCATCTTCACTTTGATAGATGATAATTTTGTCGTTTAGGTTTTCAGTCATGTTGTTTAGGTTTATAGTTGTTAGTCGATAGGCGAGGGATAGCTTAATCCCTCGTCAGTTTACGACTCATATAACGTACGGGATACCACACAGAAAGCCAGCCAACAAGGATAACTGTGAGGAAGATTGTGATGATATCTTCTGGATGAACGCTAATAGGATAGGCATTGACAACAAAGTTTCCTGCTTGATCACCGAGCTGTACAAGACCGTATGTCTGCTGTAACCAGCAAAGTAATAAGCCGAGTGCAATACCGATGATAGCACCAGCAGCGGAAATCATTCTACCTTCAAAGAGGAAGATACGACGTATCTGACTATCTGTTGCACCGAGGTTACGCAGGGTGATGACGTCATTCTTCTTGTCAATGATGAGCATAGAGAGCGAACCAATGATGTTAAAGCATGCCACCATAAGGATAAATGTGAGGAAGATATAGGCAAAGAGCTTCTCTATACGCATGATGTTAAACGTGTCAGCTTGCTGCTCGTAGCGATCTAATACCTTATATTTATCACCGAGAAGGGTTTGTATTTCGTCCTTTGCCTTGTCAATGTCGACACCCGGTTTCATGCGTAACTCAAGAGAAGTCATTTCTCCTTGTCGGTTGAAGATACGGCGTGCGAACTCAAGGGAGGTGATAATATACCCCTTGTCATACTTCAGCTGCTTCACTTGGAAAAGTGTTCCTGGCGATATCAATGAGTCTTTTACAAAGGCATTTGTTGGATCAGAAGCATCATACTGTCCTTCACGCTGGGGCGCATAGATGTGTAAGTAGTCTGGCCATGCAACTCCAGTACCGAGGTCTTGTGCCAATCTAATACCGAGAACGCCATATTGCAGATTGGCTGTCTGAAGTCTAAAGTCACCCTCTCCGTAGAGGATATTACTGATATGTGTCAGCGAATCGAAGTTATCCTCCACACCCTTCACATTGACCATAGCTTGTTTGTCGTGATAGATAGCTAATGCTTGGTCCTCCACACATTCTGTAGCCACCTCTACTGAAGGTATTTTTTTAACCTTTAAAAGTAAAGGGTCGTTAGCCGACATAGCCTTACCCTTTGCTGCTTCAATCTTAATTTGTGGATCAAAGTTGGTGAAGAAGGATGCTACAAGGTCTGAAAATCCATTAAATCCGCTCAATACAACGACCAATGCCATTGTTGCCACAGACACACCGAGTACGGAGATGAGGCTGATAACGTTAATAGCATGTGTACTCTTCTTTGAAAAGAGGTAACGGCGGGCAATGTAAAAAGGGAAGTTCATGATGGGTGTAGGGTGTTGGGTGTTGAATGTTGGGTGATGATGGGTAGGGTGTTGGGTGTTGAATGATGGGTGTTGAATGTTGGGTGTTGATGAATTGATAAATGGGGGTGGTGAGTTTCTGAATAGGCTTTGGTACCTATCTACTAATCGTTAACACCAACCTCTTAATACTTATCAACAATTCATCAACACCCATCATTCAACACCCATCACCCACCTCCTACTTCTTTAGTAACTCATCAATGCGCTCCAAGTAGTCGAGGGAGTCGTCAATGAAGAAGCGTAGCTCTGGGATGATACGCAGCTGATTATGCACACGCTGGCCTAAGTCATAGCGGATAGTCTTCTCATTAGCATTGATGTTTTTTAGTATTTCGTCTCCCTTTTCAGATGGGAAAATACTGAGGTAGGCGGTACAGATACTGAGGTCTGGACTCACCTTTACACGTGTTACACTAACCAAAACACCATGCATCATACGTGTCTGTGTCTGGAAAATACTTGCTAACTCCTTTTGAAGGAGACGTGATATGCGGTTTTGTCTTGTCTCTTGCATTGTCTTATCTATTTATTGTTTTATCCTGCAAAGGTACTGAAAGTTTGAAAAACCCACAAACTTTTATGCTGGGTGTTAAGTGTTGGGTGTTGGATAATGGGTGTTGGTTGGTGATGAAATGTGATTGTGGGTGATAGTTGTTGGGTGTTGGTTGGTGATGAAATGCGGATGTTCGGGGATGAAAGTTGGGCTTTTAATGTTTGGTGTTGAGGCTCCGCACATATGGTGCGAACGCCCCGCACGTGTGGTGCGGATGGTAAGCACCAGTGGTGTTGAGGGCTAACCACATTGCTGTCGGTTATAAGAACGAATGCGACGAATGGGTTATACAATCGTTATATTTATCCCTTTGCGGTGATTACTCCCCTCCCTATGGGGGAGGGGCAGGGGGAGGGGCCTGCTTGTTGTGCTTTTATTTCTTCCTAATCAGCGTTAAGCCATCGCGTAATGGGAGAATAACCTTTTCGATTCGGTCGTCTTTAGCAATAAAGTCATTGAAACGGCGAATACCAATCGTTTGTTGGTCGTGGTCATAGGCAGGATCAATGACGTGCCAGTCCCAAAGTGTGTTGTCAGCGAGGATATAGCCACCAGGCCGGATGATGGGCAACAACTTCTCATATACTTCTGTATAATTGCGCTTGTCACCATCGACGAAAGCCATATCAAATAGAATCCCTAACTTTGGAGCCTCTTCTGCAGCGTCACCGATACGGAAGTCAATCTTGTCGGCAACAGGCGATCCTTCAATCCAAGGACGGGTGAAATCCTCCATCTCGTCATTGATTTCAAAGGTATAGAGCTTGCCCCCTTCCTCTAATCCTTCAGCCATACAGATAGCCGAATAGCCACTGAAAGTACCCACCTCGAGGATATTCTTAGGGCGTATCATCTGTACAAGCATCTTTAAGAGACGCCCCTGCAGATGACCACTTGCCATACGTCCGTGAATTGTATGGATATTTGTGGCACGATAAAGACGGTAAAGATAATCGCCTTCTGGGTCGATATGTGAGGCAAGATAGGCATCGCAGCCCGCCTCGTCAGTGAGAGAAGTATAGGTGTTGGTTGTTGGCATGGGTGATGATAGTGATGATGAGTGTTGAAAGGTTATAGGAGTGACAAAGCCTCTATAGCCAATCTGTAGCTGTTAAGACCAAAGCCTTGGATCGTACCCATGCAGGCAGGGGCAATCATTGAGTGTCGACGGAAGTCCTCACGGTCGTTAACATTGCTGATATGTACCTCAATCACTGGCGTTTGTAGAGAGCGGATGCAATCCAAAAGCGCAATACTTGTATGTGTATAAGCCCCAGCATTGATGATAATGCCATCATATGAGAAGCCAGTCTCCTGTAGCTTGTTGATGAGTTCGCCCTCAACATTACTTTGATAATAGTCAATGGAACAGTTAGGATAGCTTTCACGCAGTTGTGAAAGGAAGGTGTCCATAGACAGACTACCATATATTTCAGGTTCACGCACCCCTAACAGGTTCAAGTTGGGACCATTAATAATGATTACTTTCATATCTCTTTCTTCTCAAATATCGTTTTTTGATGTATCTTTGCATATAAATTGCAGTATGCAAAAATAAGAAATTAAATGGAAACAGACAAGAATTCAAAGGATATTGTCAGCCGTTACCGTCGTTATCTGAAATTAGAAAAAGGCTACTCGGTGAATACGTTGGATGCTTATATGCGTGATGTAGATAAGCTCTTTCGCTATCTTGCTGTGGAACAGGTTGATGTGTTGGATGTGAAGTTAGAAGATTTAGAACACTTTGCAGCCTTTATCTCCGACCTTGGCATTGGTCCTCGCTCTTTGGCACGCATTCTTAGTGGGGTGCGTCAGTTCTATCGTTTCCTCGTTATTGATGGTTATTTGGAAGTAGACCCGACTGAGTTGTTAGAGTCGCCAAAGCAACCTGACCACTTACCAGAGGTTCTTTCCACAGCAGAAGTAGACCTCTTAGAACAGGCAATAGACCTTTCAAAGTGGGAAGGACACCGCAATCGTGCCATTATCGAAGTCTTGTTCTCTTGTGGACTGCGTGTATCAGAGCTCACCAACCTAAAACTTTCCAACCTATATATTGAAGAACAGTATATCCGAGTAATGGGTAAAGGCTCGAAGGAACGCTTGGTTCCAATCTCACCACGTGCCTTAGACGAGCTAAACTATTGGTTTGCCGACCGTAATGTGATGAAAATCAAACCCGGAGAGGAGGATTATGTCTTTCTAAATCGTCGTGGACAGCACCTGACTCGTACGATGATTCTTATCATGATTAAGCGATATGCGGTTGAAGCTGGTATCAAGAAAACAATTTCTCCACATACCCTTCGCCACTCCTTTGCCACCTCCTTGCTCGAAGGTGGTGCCGACTTGCGTGCAATTCAGGCAATGTTAGGACATGAAAGTATTGGAACAACAGAGATTTATACCCATATTGACACCTCCACACTACGACAGGAAATTCTTGAACATCACCCTCGTAATATCCAGTATAACGAGCGTCAGCAAATGGATTTGTTGACAGAATAATCTTGATTGATACATTCTCAACATATAAAAAAGGAAAAAAACGGATTGCGTAACAGATTTTTATGTATCTTTGCGCCATAAAACTAATATTAAAATTACAAACAACGTTTAAGATGAAAATCAAACATTTATTCTTAATCGTCTTACTTTTTGTCACTGGTATGGTCTCTGCGCAGCAGATGGGACCTATCCCTGTGAATAAGAATGTAAGACAAGGTAAGCTCAGCAATGGCTTAACTTACTACATCCTTCACAATGAATGGCCAGAGCATGTAGCCAATTTTTACATTGCGCAGCGTGTTGGTTCTATTCAAGAGAACGACAACCAGCGTGGTTTGGCTCACTTCCTTGAGCACATGGCATTCAATGGTTCAGAGCATTTCCCTGATTCTACGCTCCTCGAATTCACCCGTTCACTTGGTGTTGAGTTCGGTAGTAATTTGAATGCTTACACCAGTATCGACCAGACGGTCTATCGTATCTGTGACGTTCCAACAACTCGTCAGACAGCACTCGACTCTTGTCTGTTGATTCTTAAGGACTGGTCAAACGGCTTGACACTTGCTGACAAGGAGATAGATAAGGAACGTGGCGTTATTCATCAGGAGTGGCAGTTGCGCCGTACACCAGTGATGCGAATCTATGATGACGTGTTGCCAAAGTTCTATCCTAACTCAAAGTATGGTCATCGCATGCCAATCGGTTTGATGAGCATTGTTGACAAGTTCCCTTATCAGGACCTCCGCAATTATTATAAGAAGTGGTATCGTCCAGATAATCAGTGTATCATCGTTGTTGGTGATATTGATGTAGACCACACTGAGAATGAGATTAAGAAGCTTTGGGCTAACGCTACTGTTCCTGCCAATGCTGCACAGGTAGTAGAAGAGGCTGTGCCAGACACCAAGGACGCTATCTACGTGTTTGGTAAGGATAAGGAGATGCCTTACAGTCAGGTTGGTTTCAGTATGAAGCATGACGCTTTCCCTGACGCACAGAAGGGCGATATGTACTACTATGTAGACTCTTATGCAAAGAATATCATCACTATGATGCTCAATCAGCGACTCGCTGAATTAGCACAGAAAGCCGACTGTCCTTTCACAGGTGCTTATTCAGAGGATGGCGATTACATGCTTTCAAAACCAAAGGCAGCCTTCAGTATGGCTGCAGATGCTAAGGAAGGTAAGGACCTTCAAGCACTTGCTGCTATCTATCGTGAGGCACAGCGCGTTCGTCTTTATGGTTTTACAGCAGGCGAATACGACCGTATGAAGGCTGAATACCTCTCTCAGTTGGAGTCTGCTTACGTTAATCGTAACAAGGTAAAGAACGCTCAGTATGGCGATGAACTTCGTGATCACTATCTTGCTAACGAACCAATCCCAAGCAAGGAGGATGATTATCAGATTATGAAGCAGTTGGTTGAGATGCCTGCATTGAACGTTGACGTTATCAATAAGTATGCACAGGAACTCATCACGGATAAGGATAGTAACTTCGTAGCTTATATCTTTGCACAGGAGAAGGCTGGTGCTACTTACCCAACAGAGGCTCAGATGGCACAGACAATCAATTCTGTACGTGCTGAGAAGATTGAACCATATGTTGACAATGTAAAGCAGGAGCCTCTACTCGATGAGAAGAAACTCCCTAAGGCAGGTAAGATTGTAGGCGAGAAAGAGAATAAAGTACTTGGTTATAAGGAGTTGACACTGAGCAATGGCGCACGTGTTATTCTGAAGAAGACCGACTTCAAGGACAATGAAATTCAGTTCCAAGCTTCTGCGAAGGGCGGTAAGGGTCTCTATGGTAAGGCTGACTTCAGCAATTTACAACTCTTTGATGCTGTCCTCGGTTACAGCGGTTTGGGTAATTTCTCACGTCAGGAATTACAGAAGGCACTCTCTGGTAAGCAGGCTTCTGTGGGCTGCAGCATGTCAAGTTATTATCAGTCATTAGCTGGTTCATGTGTTCCAAAGGATATTGAGACAATGATGCAGTTGCTTTACCTCAACTTTACCAATATTGCAAAGGATGAAGCTTCATACAAAGCAATGATGGCACAAATGGAGTTAGCGCTCAAGAACAAGGATCTCTCACCTGAGAGTGTCTTTGGTGATTCGCTCAGCAACACTATCTATGGTCATGAAGCACGTTTCGCTCCAATGACATTGAACACATTGAAGAATGTAAGTTACGATCGTATCTTGCAGATTTGGAAGGAGCGTTTTGCTAATCCTGGTCAGTTTGTTTATTATTTTGTAGGTAACTTTGATGAGGCTACACTCCGCCCATTGATTGAGAAGTACATTGCATGTCTGCCTAAGGGCAAGGCTGAGAACTGGAAGGACGTTCCAAGCTATGTGAATGGTAAGGTAGAAAATAAGTTCACTCGTAAGTCGGAAACACCTAAGGCGATTGCTTTTGAGTTCTGGCATGCGCCAATGGCTTATACCCTTGAGGGCGATGTTCTTACTGATGCTGCAGCTCAGGTTCTCTCTATGGTTTACCTGAAGAGTATTCGTGAAGACGCCAGTGCAGCTTATTCTGTAGGCGCAGGTGGTAAGTTACGTCGTCTTGGTAATAAGGCTGTGGCTATCGTTCAGAGCTACTGTCCAATGGATCCAGAGAAAGCTGACCTTGCTGTTAAACTCCTTGCTGAGGGCATGAAGGACAACACTGTCAAGATGGATGCCGATAAGGTTCAGAAAGTTAAGGACTTGATGCTGAAGAATGCAGAACTTTCTGCTAAGACTAACAGCTATTGGATGGGTATTCTCGACGACTATATCTGGTCAGGTGTAGACTTCCATACCAACTATAAGAAGACTGTTGATGCACTTACCCCAGCTAAGCTTGCTGCTCACTTGAAGCAGATTGTGGCAGCTGGTAACCATGCTGAGGTGGTAATGACACCAGCAAAATAATACGTATTCTATGTTTGAAAAAGGACTCTCATGGGTCCTTTTTCATTTAATAGACTATCAACTGCGAATTATTTTCATGAAAATAAATATTTATTGTCGTGAAAATAAATATTTCTCTTCATGTAAATAAATCTTTTTCTTCATGAAAAGAATTTGTAGGAGATAGCTTTTTATCATTTAAAAGAAAGAGAGTCCATTTGTCATTTCTGGCAAATGGACTCTCTTTCTTTGGTCTATAAAATGCTTGTAGAACCTGTCGATTTTATGATGTCTACTTTTTATGCACACGGAACTATCATATTCCTTTGTATTCATATACTTCATTAGCATAGATAGAGAGTCATCAGTCTTTATTGTCGGCAACCATATACGAACAGTATTTATTGAGTAAATCATTCAATAACAAATCACCTTTCTGATAACGGTCAGCGTCAAGTTTTGTAATTCTTTCGCATATAGGCTTCTTAGTCTTAAATAAAGCATGAAGATATGGTACGCCATTTTCCTCTGTTATGTTCACGTCTGTGAAGAATTGGGTTAAATCTTCTTTGTCATAAACGATGGAATAGCTTGGTCGTTTTGCGCCAGGTATACTTTCTACAAGGATATTCTTGTCAACCAGATCTTGGATGTCACGAATGGCAGTGTCCTTCGAACATTTTGCTAACGTTGCCCATGTCTTTGATGTTATCTTTGCCTCATAGCCGTCAAGAAATAGATTGAGCATTTGTGTTTGTCGTTCTGTCATAGGCACAACCGATGCTTTCTGCCAGAAGAAGCTCTTGTTTAAGATTGTTGTGACGGTGGCACCAGCTTCGTCAAGTGCATCCACCAATTTCTGCATATACCACACTAACCACTCCGTAACGTCGCCATCTCCACGCTGCATACGTTCGAGAATATCATAGTAGTGCTTCTTATCCTTGTTTATCTGTGATGAAATATTATAGAAACGGAACCTACTTTTCTCGCCACGTGCCAAGAGCATATCTGAAAGAATACGTGCTAATCGTCCGTTTCCATCCTCAAATGGATGAACGCTTACAAACCAGAAATGAGCAATGGCGGAACGTATGACACTACTTACAGGTTCTTCTTTATTAAACCATCTGAGGAACTTTTGCATTTCTTCTTCAATACGGTCTGGAGAAGGAGCAATATAGTGAATTTTCTCGCGTCCAAATATTCCACTGACTATATGCTCCTCGTTCGTTCGATACTGTCCAATTTCTATCTGGCTACCTTCACTGTAGCCAGAAGGGAAGAATGCAGCTTGCCAAGCATATAATCTTTCTTTTGTGAGAATCATATTATAATGCTGTACAGCTTCGAGCATTACGTTGACAACAGAGTCAACATAGTGAGATGGTGCAGTATGTTTTACGTTCTCAATCCCAAGTTTTCTTGCTATGGAAGAACGGACCTGATCCACATTGAGGCGGATGCCTTCAACTTCTGAAGAATACACTATATCATAAGTAAGGTTCTCTGCCATAGCGTGTATTTTGCTGTCAAAGCCCAGTGAAGCCAATCTCCCGTAAAGCAAACCCTGTTTACGGAATACCTCTTCTTGGAGTAGTTCCACCTTTGAAGTGTCCCAACGGAAGTCAGTCCAATTGTCTCTTTCGTGTATATACATCATCCTTTTATATCATTTATGCGACAATTTGCGTCTTATATCGTCGCAAATTATGCGACAAAAATACTTAAATAATGCCGAAACTCCAAATAATTTCTCAAATAACGCATATTTTGCGACGTTCTTGGAGAAGAAATGTAGGATAGCTATATTCGTCATCCTCCATTATTTAACACCTAATATCTGCTGTTCATTACCACCCAATATTTGGCTCTTCCGTTAAATGTATAGATTGTTAATAGAATGAGATTAATCCACATACATGGTAAGCTTACCTCCAATAAGATGGTTTTATAAAGGGGGGATAAACTACATGATAAATGTAATTAGGTGCGATGTCTATTTGTCATCTACAACCTGCTTATTCCCTTATTAAATCATGTTTGTAAATTATTTTCGTACAGCTCAAATTCAATACATGCTCTTTTGGCTTCTAAAAGACGCCCTTTAGGCTTGCAAAAGATGCTCTTTAAGGCTCTTACTAACGCCCTTTTGAAGCCCAATTAAGCATCTTTTACTTTACTACTTGGTAACTGCTTGACTTTCTGTTTATTGCAAACCTGCTTCTTATATGTGTTTTTGCCGTTAGTTATAGATGTTTTTTTTGAAATTATGTAATGATTTTTCAAACTCTATCTACATATTTTCGAAGTCTTAAAACGAAAAGATTTTCAATGTCAGAGGATAATAATAGGATAGATAGTTGACTGTCGTAGCCATGTTTTTGTTTAATGAGTAACTTCGATTCTTCCGTTAACACAATACGAAAAGTGTCCACATATTTAACAGAAGAATCATTTTATGCGACGATTTAAGGTTTATATCGTCGCAAATTATGCGACAATAATACTAAAATAGTTCCGATGTAATTATTGACTTCTCAAATAAAGTAGATTTTGAAAGGGTAATCTTTGATTGTATTTTCTTTATCATTCATCGTTTAACATCGAATACTACTAATCATCGCCACCCAACATTCACCACTCACCACCCACTATTCACTAATCATCACCACCCAACATTCACCACCCACCACCCACTATTTACTAATCATCACCACCCAACATTCACCACCCACCACCTAATATTCACCACCCATCACCCATCATCTATCACCCAATAATGTATAAATCTTACTTATTTATTTTGTTATCCCGCTAAGTTGCAGTAACTTTGCACACTTAAACAGAGAATTAGTAGTAAATTCAAACATAAAAAGTAGATAAATATATGGCATATTTGTTTTCATCGGAATCAGTATCTGAGGGACACCCAGATAAGGTTGCCGATCAGATAAGCGACGCATTGCTCGACCAGTTCTTGGCATATGATGAGGATGCACGTTGCGCTATAGAAACCTTTAATACTACAGGTCAGGTAGTGATTATGGGTGAGGTAAGGTCTAAGGAATATGTTGACCTTCAGACAATTGCTCGTAGGACAATTAACAAAATCGGTTATACAAAGGCTGAGTATCAGTTTGATGGCAATAGCTGCGGTGTTCTCTCTGCTATTCATGAGCAGAGTGATGATATCAACCGTGGCGTTGACAATGGTGATGCTGAGAACCAGGGAGCTGGTGATCAGGGTATGATGTTTGGTTATGCATGTAACGAGACAGACAATTATATGCCTGTGACACTCGACTTGGCACACCTCCTTATGACCACGTTGGCTGACATCCGCAAGGAAGGTAAGCAGATGACTTATCTCCGTCCAGACTCAAAGAGTCAGGTGACAGTGGAGTATAGCGATGACAATATCCCACAGCGAATTGACACTATCGTTGTTTCAACACAGCACGACGACTTTATCAAGCCTGCTGACGACTCACGTGAGGCACAGTTGAAGGCTGATAAAGAGATGGTAGAGCAGATTCATAAGGATGTACTTGAAATCCTTATGCCACGTGTAAAGGCACAGATAACATCGGAGAAAGTACTTGCCTTGTTCAACGACAATATCAAGTATCTTGTCAATCCAACGGGTAAGTTTGTGATTGGTGGTCCTCATGGTGATACTGGTTTGACTGGTCGTAAGATAATTGTTGATACTTACGGTGGTAAAGGCGGTCATGGTGGTGGTGCCTTCTCTGGTAAGGACTCAAGTAAGGTAGATCGTTCTGCAGCCTATGCTACACGCTATATTGCAAAGAATATGGTGGCAGCTGGTGTGAGTGATGAGATTCTCGTACAGTTGGCTTATGCTATTGGTGTTGCTGAGCCTGTTAGTGTTTATGTGAATACCTATGGTCGTTCACATGTGAAGGCTACTGATGGTGAGATAGCTGAGATGGTGAAGAAACTGTTTGATCTTCGTCCAAAGGCTATTGAGAAGACACTGAAGCTTCGTCAGCCAATGTATCTGGAGACAGCTGCTTATGGTCATATGGGGCGTCAGAATGAGGTTGTTAAGAAGACCTTTGAAAGCCGTTATCATGAGAAAAAGACAGTTGATGTTGAACTCTTCACTTGGGAAAAGCTCGATCGAGTAGAGGATATTAAAAAGACATTCGGACTCTAATAGATAATGCCGACAACTGATTCCATTGTTCGCCCTTCTCTATTGCTAAAGTCAACATTGGCAGCAGGGAAGAAGGCGAATGTCGATTCTGAGGGTAAGGCGGGTCAGAAAACTGACTCGTCTATCTTGTTACGCCCTAAAAAACAGAAGAAGTTTCAGCTGACGGACTTCAAATTTGCAGAAGAAGGCTACTTTAAAGGGAATAAGTTTTTCAAGTTAGAACGAGGAAACAATCATGCTGATGGAGTTTCGGGCGTTCTTGCTCCTTATGCTGTAAGCAATGATAATGTTATTGCAGCAATGCTCTTAGGTTGTTTTGTGATGGCGATGGTGGCGTTTTCTCTATCGAGAAATTTCATAGAACGACAGATAAAGAGTTTCTTTCGTGTAAGTCGTAGTAAGGAGTTGGCTATTGAAACGAATGAAGAGATGCGCTTTCAGACTATCTTGATAGCACAAACCTCTTTGTTAGGAAGTATTCTCTATTATTTATTTGCGCGAGATTTAGGGGGCGGTAGGCTTTCGAATGATACACAACTTGGAGCGATAGGATGCTTTTTTGGTGTGTTTGTCGCTTATTTCCTATTCAAGTATCTGGTCTATGGATTCGTAAACTGGGTGTTCTTTGATAGGAAAAATAATGGACAATGGAGGCGAACACAGGTGTTTCTTTCCTCTTTGGAAGGAGTCTTATTATTCCCGATAGTACTCTTGCTGGTTTACTTCTCTTTGTCACTCCATGCAGCATTGATTTATACACTAATTGTTATGTTATGTGTCAAAATGCTTGCTTTTTATAAGAGTTACAGTATCTTTTTTAAGAGAATGGGTGCCAGTCTGCAAATAATTTTGTACTTTTGTGCGCTCGAATTGATGCCGTTGATGGTATTGTGGGGCGTTTTGTTCATTACAGATAACTATTTGATAATAAACTTTTAGGACACGATGATAAAAAAGATCTTGGTTTCACAGCCAAAGCCGTCAAGCGAAAAGTCGCCATATTACGACATAGCGGAAGACTTGGGAGTGGAACTGGTTTTCAGACCATTTTTTAAAGTGGAAGGACTCTCAGCGAAAGAGTTCCGTCAACAGAAGATAAACCTGTTGGATTATACCGCTGTGGTATTTACTTCTCGTCATGCTGTAGACAATTATTTTAAGCTCGCTAAGGAAATGCGTGTCACTATCCCAGAGGATATGAAGTATTTCTGTGTGATTGAAACGATTGCTCTTTATATCCAGAAGTATGTTCAGTACCGCAAACGTAAGGTGTTCTTTGGTAATACGGGAAAGATAGATAGTCTTATCCCTACAATGACTAAGCATAAGACTGAGAAGTACCTTGTTCCGCAGAGTTCTGTACATACGGAGGCTCTGAGCGAGTTGTTGGATGCAAATAAGCTCAAGCACAAGGAATGTGTGATGTATCGTACGGTGAGCAATGGCTTAACTGAGGAAGAAGTAAAGAACTTTGATTATGATATGCTTGTCTTCTTCAGCCCAACAGGAGTAAAGGCTCTGAAAGAGAATATCCCTAACTTCGAGCAGGGAGACATCAAGATAGCTGCCTTTGGTCCTGCTACAGCGAAGGAAGTAGAGGCACAGGGTCTGAGACTTGACCTTCAGGCACCTTCTAAGGAGTATCCTTCTATGACTGGTGCGTTGCGTGCTTTCTTGGAGAAAGAGAAGAAGAATAAATAATATAACGGCTTCTGCCTCATCTGAAAGGATGGGGAAGGAGCCGACATCAGTACCGGACATACGGTAAATAAAGGCTGATAAGGAATGGAAAAGCATGAAGAAAGACTAAGAAAAGGAGAACGTCTATGTAGCAAGAAGCTCATAGATACGCTCTTTGGAACTGGTGGAAGTCATGCGATGACAGCATTTCCTTTGAAGGCTGTTTACAGACTAATTGACTGTAAGTTGGAGACTTCAGCACCAGAAGAAACGGTCACGGAGTCGAATGTACAGGTGTTAGTCAGTGTTCCGAAGAAACATTTCAAGCGTGCCGTAAAGCGCAATAGAGTGAAACGGCAGGTGCGTGAGGCTTATCGTAAGCACAAGCGTTTTGTCACGCTCCGTGTGAACGAGCAAACAGATAAGCAGTTATTGATAGCTTTTATATGGCTTTCAAACGAATTGATAGATTCTGTTACAATTGAACAGCGGGTCTGTAACCTGCTTCAAAGAATAGGAGAACGGATATGATGGATGAGAAGGAGAGAAACAAGAGTACGCCACGTGAGCAGCAGTCTCATAATGTTTTTGCTAATCTATGGCGTCTTTTCACACGTGTCTTATCATGGCTGTTGCTACTTCCGATACTCTTTTATCGCCAGTTCATATCTCCTTTTACGCCACCTTCTTGTCGCTTCACTCCTACTTGTTCGGAGTATGGTAGACAAGCTATCCTAAAGCATGGACCTTTTAAGGGGTTGGCACTTACAATTTGGCGTATATTAAGATGCAATCCGTGGGGCGGTAGTGGTTATGACCCAGTGCCCTAACGATGCTCACAATAGAATATTAATACAGAGTTGAGGCTTATGAAGATAGGGCAGAACGCTTTTAAAGTCTTCTATCCCTTGACTCCTTAAAGTATAAAGATATAGATGAAGAACTTTGTAGAAGAACTCCGTTGGCGTGGTATGCTGGCTCAAATGATGCCAGGTACTGAGGAAATGCTTCAGAAAGAGATGGTTTCAGCTTACTTGGGTACTGACCCAACAGCTGACTCATTGCACATCGGTCACCTTTGTGGTATCATGATGTTGCGTCATTTGCAGCGTTGTGGACACAAGCCTTACCTCCTCGTGGGTGGTGCTACAGGTATGATTGGCGACCCTTCTGGTAAGAGTCAGGAGCGCAACCTCCTTGATACAGAAACACTTTACCATAACCAAGAGGCTATCAAGAAGCAAGTAAGTAAGTTTCTTGACTTCGATGGCAACGAGCCAAACAAGGCTGAGATGGTTAATAACTATGACTGGATGAAGGACTTCACCTTCCTTGACTTCGCTCGATTGGTTGGTAAGCACATCACTGTCAACTACATGATGGCTAAGGATAGTGTGAAGAAGCGCTTGAGTGGCGAGAGTCGCGATGGACTTAGCTTTACAGAGTTCACCTATCAGCTTCTGCAGGGTTACGACTTCCTCTATCTCTATGAGAAGTTTGGTGTTAAGTTGCAGTTGGGTGGTAATGACCAGTGGGGTAATATGACCACTGGTACAGAGCTTATCCGTCGTACTTTAGGTAACGAAACTGAGACATATTGCCTTACTTGTCCACTGATAACAAAGGCGGATGGTAAGAAGTTTGGTAAGACTGAAAGCGGTAATATCTGGCTTGATCGCAACCGTACAACACCGTATGCTTTCTATCAGTTCTGGTTGAATGTTAGTGATGATGATGCCGAGAAGTATATCAAGATCTTCACTTCTTTGGAGAAGGATGTTATCGAAAATCTCATTGAAGAGCATCGTCAAGACCCAGGTCGTCGTACACTTCAGTACCGTCTTGCAGAGGAAGTTACCCGTATGGTACACTCTCAGGAAGACCTCGATATGGCGATAGCAGCCTCTAACATCCTCTTTGGTAAGAGTACAAAGGAGAACTTGTTGCAGTTAGACGAGCAGACCTTTACTGATGTCTTCAAGGATGTACCACATTACGAGGTATCAAAGGATGTACTTGGTCAGCCTGCAGTTGATGTCTTCAATCAGGAAGGTATGCAGATATTCCCAAGTAAGAGTGAGATGCGTAAGCTCGTTAAGGGCGGTGGCGTAGCACTCAACAAGGAAAAACTCGCAGCTTTTGATCAGCCTGTAACAGCCGAGGATCTTATCGATGGTAAGTATCTCCTCGTACAGAAGGGTAAGAAGAACTACTCTTTGATTATTGTAAAGTAAGTATCTACGAACTATAATACATAACTATGAAAAGCCTTACTACGCTCATTGTGGCGTTGCAAGGCTTTTTAATTAACCACTCCCATAGATTTCTTTCATGTTATTTATGGGCCTAAAAAGAATGATTATGAAGAAAATCTTCCTTCTCTTACAACTGGTAATGCTTGTTGTCTTTGCTTCTTGTAGTAGTGAAGACCCAGACCCAATACCTCAACCGGATGCCGAGGTAGAGAATACTATCTTTGTTTATATGCCATGGTCGGCTGTAACAAACGGCGGAGTAGTAAGAAATAATCTCTATAATTTCTTTAATGACAATCTCGAAGCTATTAAACAAGCAGTGGAGCAACAAGGAGGCTTGGGGAATAAGCAGCTGATTGTGTTCATTTCAGATTCGCTATCAAAAGGCTATCTATATACAATTAAGTATAAGAATAGAAGGTGTATAAACGATACCCTTGCTGTCTATAACAACACATTGTCAGGTTTGCGGTTAAATACGACAGGATGGATAACAAGCATTTTGAAGCGTGTTAAGCAGGAAGCTCCTGCAAAGAACTACTCATTGATTGTGGGATGTCATGGTATGGGTTGGATTCCTGGAAAGCCGAGTACACGTCTTACCCGTTCTGTCGCTTCTCCTATTGAACGTGATATAGAGACAGATTTGGTGGGTCCTCCAACGCGTTGGTTTGGTGGTGGAGATTATCAAACTGATATCTCGACCCTCGCTAAAGGTATTGAAGATTCTGGTATAGGTAAGTTCCAGTACATTCTTTTCGACGATTGTAACATGACTGGTGTGGAAGTTGCTTACGAACTGCGTGATGCAACGCACTATATTGTTGGTTGTCCAACAGAGATTATGGCATATGGTATGCCTTATAAACTTCTGTGGAATGAACTCTCAAAGGTGAATCCAAACTATAGAAATATTTGTAACACCTTTATTAACTTCTATAGCAACTACACGTATAACGGTTCTCCTTATCCTTATGGTACAATCAGTGTAATTGATTGTTCGCAGGTTGAGGGTATGGTGAACCTTATGAAGGAGATTAATACGTCATCTTCGCTCTCTCCATTTGTTGAAAGTAACCTTCAAAGTATGGATGGTTATAATCCTACAAAGTTCTATGATATGGGCGATTATGTACGTACAATCTTACATAATGACCCACTTTTATTGGCAAGGTTCAACCAGCAGCTGAACCTTCTTGTACCTGAAAAGGGTAATACAAGTTCGTATTATACTACTTTTGATAAGGACGTTTTTGGACATGTAGTTCCCATTCATACCTATTCGGGTATCACCATTTCTGATCCTTCAAGTAATCCAGAGGTAACCCGTTCTTTAAACAAGAACCTTTATTATAAGGCTACCCATTAGGATTGAAAGGCAAATATAAAAATAGCATCTATAGAAAAAGTAAGCTTCTATAGATGCTATTTCTTTAGATATAAAGCACAGACGCATCGAATGAACGAATGTCTTTCACGCAGGTGTACATCATCAGTTCTGAAAGTTGTTCGTTCATTTTTTGTACCTTCTCTTCAACTCCTTCTGCTCCTTGTTGTAGCAATGGCTTGAGGATTCCTCTGCCCACAGCTACCGCATCAGCACCTAATGCAAGTGCTTTATAAGCATCGTAACCAGTATCAATGCCACAGTCAACGAAGATTGCGATGCCACTTCCCTCCAAGGCTGCCTTAATCTTAGGTAGAACCATCACGGGTGCAACACCGAAAGGAATACGTCCGTGGTGATGAGAGACTAAAATAGCAGCACAGCCTGCCTCCTTACACTTCAAGGCATCCTGCACAGAGAGTACGCCCTTAGCAACGAATGGTACGTTACCAGCAGCCTTCACGTATTCTTTGAGGTCGGAAAGCGTGACAGGACCGAGAGGAATACCGTCTACAACATCATATTTTCCGTCTGTTCCTGGAACGTGATCAATGTCTACGCCGACAGCTATTGCACCGTGTTTGATAGCAAACTGAATCTCATCTAAAATAATATTATGGTCAGCGAACGGCTTAATGATTCTCACCGTTCTTGCTCCTTCGGCTGCGATTTCAGCATATTCCTCGTTAGGTTCCATACCCACCCAGTTGACTGTATTCAACTTTTTGGCAGCACGTGCATACTCTAACATTGGTTTCTTGCCGTCTTTCAGCACCTTATTCAGATGCGAGAAGGCAGGCATCATAATTGGTGAATCGAACTCTTCACCGAAGATAACTGTCTTCAATGTTGGCTCAACGGCATCAATAACACGCATCTCAACATGGATGGAATCCAAGTAGTTGCGGTTAAAAACATTTGCATCATCTGCTTTGCCACTTGTTACGGGTATCATTCCCGCTGGTCCTGGCCATGGACTCTTTACGTTATCGTTCATGTTCTTTTAATTTAGGAGTTAAGGAGTGAGAGGGAGTTGAAAGAAGTTAAGACAAATGTTATGATGTCTCAAATCTAATGTTCGGATTTACTAAAACTATTATCTTAACCTCTTTCAACTCTCTTTTCACTCCTTACCTCCTTTGTATTATACTATTGTCTTAACTCCCTTTCACTCCTTAACTCCTTAAAAATTATATCAATAATAAGGTAATCAACGTATATACAATCATCGCCACAACAATGAAAATGGAGATAAAAGCCGACATAAAGCTTTCGTCGTCCTCATCTTTGCAAAGGCTTTCTATCTGTAGCGGTACGGGAAAACCTGTTGGACAAGCAAAGTAAAGTAGTACGCCAACGAGGAATATCTTCACTGCCATCAATTCAGGGAACAAGAGGAAGAAGGCTCCTACGATTGCTCCACACAATAGAAGGCGCACCACTGTCAATGCCAAAAGTGGCTTGAGCTGTGCTGCTCGCAGATGGAAACCATAGCCGAGGGTGAAAAGGATAATGCTCGCAATAGGTGTCATTGCCATATCCATCGTACCGTCATAGATTGTGTGAAGTTCATGTTCCATCAGCCATTGGTACAACCCCGACATATTAACGAGGATACCCGCGATAACGGCTATGATGAATGGTGCTGTAATAATTCGTTTCGCCATAGGAAGGAAAGCCACATCCTTTGATGTCTGGCGCGTGATGAGTGCTGGTACAAGTCCAAAGTTGATGAGAATACCAGCAACGTCAAAGGTAATGATGTTCACAGCGTGTTCTGCTCCTACCAATGCGATATAAAGGGGTAGGGCAACACTGCCTCCCTCACATGTCATCAGTAGGAAGGGTGCCAATCGGGCATAACGACCACTAATGGGCTTTGCTATGCTCTTACCTATCAGGTAGACAAGAATCCAAGCGGCATCCAAAAAGAGAATCTCATAAATGAAATTCGTCGATAACTCTGCTTTTACAAGTACGTGAAAAACGAGCAGTGGGAAAAGAATATTAAATACCAATGACTTTGCTCCTTCGTTCTGTCCTGCTGTTACCCAACCTCTTCTGTGGCTCAACCAACCGAGGAACATCATAAAGAAGACAGGAAAAAGAATCTCTATAGCTTTCATTTATTTGCTGAATTTATCTAATTTGTATTTGTTACAATGTACAAATATAGACAAAAAGCGTGATATTGACAAATGAATTGGGGAAATAAAATAAGAAGCCTCACCCCCGACCCCTACCAAAAAGAAAGAGAAGCCTCACCCCCAACCCCTCTCCGAAAGGAGAGGGGAGTGATTACCGAAAAGGGTAATTGTAATTCGAGATAGACGTGAGTTAGTTCTATACTAACAATATATGGTAGGGGATTTTATTCTCCGCACTATTGGTGTTTGCCGTTCGCACCATTGGTGCTTAGCATCCGCACCATTGGTGCGGACCAACAGCACGATGTGAAATGATAGCTTAGAATGATAATAAGAGGGTGTTATTGGAAGACAAAACTGGCACAGCAGGAAGATGCTGTGCCAGTTGTTGGGGATAAAAAGATGTTATCTTTTAATGCTTTTCTTTATAAAATAAAGGTGTGGTTTAGCGTGTTGTAACCGTAAAAACCTTTGTTTCATGAGGTTGCAATGTAGCTTGCCACGCCTTACGTTGACGTGTTGTCTTATGCTCCCATACGTCTCTGAAATTGTATTCCTTCGCATTACCGAGGATAGAAATTGGCAACTGAACACGCTGAGGGGTGTCAGAAGGATTCATGATGGCAATTGCCTGACGGTTTCCACTTAGGTTTCGGAGGTAGACACGACATGCACCGGGGAAGTCAACTCTATGGGCTGCCTCGCCAAGCGCATCTTGATTGATAGCAATAATCTCCTTATTGAGGAGGATGCGACGTGTTTCAGCGTTCTCGTTTAAGATGTCGTGGCTTACTGCCAATGGTGAAGCAAACATGCACCACATAGACATCTGTGTCTGATATTCTGTATAAGTACAGCCTACACCACCTAAATCGCTTGATGGTCCACCCTTTCCGTCGAGTCCAACGACGAGCATATCCATGTCGAGCCAGTGACCTGGTCCTGCGTATTTGTAAAGTGGTTCGGTAATGTTGATGATATCAATGATACCCATACCTCCCTGCTTCACGATGTCTTTCCACATATCACGTACGTCAAAGCTCACACGCCAGAGCGAACCGCCTGCCTGACGGGCCCACATCTCAGGATTCAACTGTCCCCATTCGCAGACACCCAAGGCTATCTTACGACCTGAATTCTGTAGCGCATCAGCCATCTTCTTATAGCGTTTGTGGGCAACAGCACTGTCAGAAGGTGCGTGGCAGTAGTCGTATTTCAGATAGTCAATTCCCCATTCAGCAAAGGTCTTGGCATCTTGTTCCTCAAAATCGTAACTGGCTGTGTAACCAGCACAAGTGAGTTGAGCGGCATCAGAGTAGATTCCGAGCAGCAAACCCTTTGAGTGAACATAGTCTGCGAGTGCCTTCATTCCGCTTGGGAACTTCTTAGGGTCAGGGATAATGTTATTGCGTTTGTCGCGCCCTCCTTGCCATGCGTCATCGATGAAGATGTATTTATATCCAGCTTCAGCATAGCCATCAGCCGCCATCTTATCAGCAATTTGTCGGATAAGCTGTTCGTTGATGTCCTCCTTATATTTGTTCCAGGTCATAAAACCCATTGGAGGTGTCAGTGCTAAAGAGTCACGATTAGTAGCAGTTATGTGCAATGGTGTCAGTAACAAGGCTGCAATAATCAAAAGTGATTTACGAAGTTTAGATAGTTGCTCAATCATTATAGTTATAATTTAGGAATTAGCGGATACTAAAAAATCCGCAGAATCATAAAGAATCCGCGGATTTTCTGTGTTGTCCCAGGCGGATTCGAACCACCACTGACAGAACCAAAAACTGTAGTGCTACCATTACACCATAGGACAATCGTGGGTGCAAAGGTAATGTTTTTTAGTTTAATGCCCAAATTTTACTGTATAATTTTGCGCATCTATAGGTCTTGTGCAGTAAATATTTACTGATAATACCTGTTTTACAGTATATTTCTTGCACTCTGTTTGGTGTTGATAAGATAAAATATTATCTTTGCAACATACAATAACTCGAAACATTCTATCATTTTTTATGATACAAGCCTATGAAACCTATATCGTCAGTTATCATATTTTTGTTGCTCGTTTGCTCGGCAGTATGGGCTGGTTTTGACAGCTATCACTGTGCTGAAACGGCTATTGTGCAGGATATGAATCAGGCTTTGTCGAAGACACTCGCTGGGAAACGTGAGGCGTGGATTACGCCCGATACCATACAAAGTTATCGACAACATTTACAGATAGCCGACCTTAGATGCCGTTCGTTTGTGTCATATGCGTTGGGTGAAGATAGTCATTCGCTGTGCAGTAGGCAGATGAAGTGGCAGTCGGGTGGCCATTCGCTTTTATTCCAAAGTTATGCTGATTGTTCCTTCGCTACGGTATGGGGCTTGTCAGATCAGCGTTTACCGCTTTCATTCCTATTGTTATCATTGGTTTGGATGGTTACATCTATCGTGTATTTTCGTCGTCATCGTGAGGGGCGTTTCGTTTTAGGTAGGATGGTATATGCCGCTTCTGACCATAGTTTTCGTGACTGGCATGGGGAGAAAATAGCCTTTACTCCGATGCAACAGCAGCTCATGGAGCTGTTTATCAATGCAGCTGATAGAAAGTTGTCGAAGGCAGTTATCTGTGAAACGCTTTGGCCAAAGAAACCCGATGCAAGCGAAACTCTCTACACACTTATCCGCCGTTTGAAGCCTATTGTCAGTGAGCGTTGCGGATTAAAGATTGTGGCTGACAGGGGTGATGGATACCGATTGGAATAATATAAACTTCTTTCTATCCTGCTAATATTCCCTCAAGAGGAAAGCCATATATACGGGAAGCGTGAGAATTCCATCCTTTTCTCCTATATTATAATCCCCAAACTTTATAGCTTGATATACGTGGTACTTGTCAGGATGCTGTAAAATCGTCTTAGTACTCTTTGTGTTTCCAGTAGATGCTTTTACTTCAACGAGAACACATTCATTTTACTTTTGTTTGTGATAGATGGTTTATTCTAAGTAAGTTTATTGATGTTTTTATTCCAGTTTGGTTTTACTTATATAATAAATCTATAAAGTTCTCACTTTTTTGAACGACCTTTTGTTGGGTTTTTGCACTTTTTCAAACGACTTTTTGTAAGTAATATACATTTTTACTAATGACTTGTGCTGCAAATATAAATGATTATTTTGAAAAATACAAATATCCTTCTCTAATTTAATACTACATTTATACGCGTATAAGAGCTTAATGAACTTTCTCGAATTATGCGGAAGTTTATCGCTTAAAGAATATAGTTATTTAGAGGTTAAAGCTATTGTCAGGTAATTGTCAGTGTTTATTTTTGCCCTAATAGTAGGTGGATTCTATCTTTGTAGCAAAAAACAAAGACTATGGAAAAAGGTTTATGGATACTGTTGTTATGCTTTCTTGCACTTCCTGTTGGTGCCCAGAATGAGAAAGGAAACAGTGAGACGGCAAAGAGTGTAGAGATGAAAGAGGTGACAGTTGAGGCTGCACGAGTGACGAAAAAGCTTGATGGCATGTTGATTGTACCGTCTGATGCACAACGAGAAGCGGCAACGGACGGTTATAGTCTGCTTGGAAAGCTGTCTCTTCCACGCATCAGAGTAGACGAGGTGATGCGTACTATTGTGCCTTTGACGAATAATGGAAGTGTCCAACTTAGGCTGAACGGAACTTTGGCAAGTAAAGAAGACCTGCTTTCACTGGACCCAAAACTTGTCAAATACATCGATTTCATCGATAATCCGGGAGTTAGATATGGTGACGGAATAGGCTATGTCATTGATATTCGGACGAAGCGTAACACCACTGGTTACGTGCTTGGAGCTGACTTATCGAATGCTGTCACAACGTTGAATGGTGATAATACGGTCTATGCAAAGCTCAATCATAAGAATTCAGAACTGTCTTTAACCTTTACTTCCCTTTATAAAGACCAGCGTGGTTTTCGGTCTTCAGAAACGGCTGACTATACTTTGAACAATGGAAGTCATTATCTTGTTTCACGCAATCAGACCGCTGGCAGAAGTCGTCGTTTTGGTAATCAGTTTGAGATAAAGTACAGTCTTGCAGACTCGGCTACCTATGTTTTTCAAGCGAATCTGTCAGTGGGAGGAGGTAATACGCCCGGTAATTATGCTGATTTTGTGTATCGGGACGGAACGATAGAAAAGTCTTTTCGGACGATTAATGTGTCAAGTGACTTCTCTCCAACTCTTGATCTTTACTTCTTTCATCAGCTTGGTAACCATCAGAGTATTACAGCTAATGTCGTTGGCTCAAGTATTTATACGGACAAGCGAGGATATAATGGAGAAGAAGGAGATTATGCCTATGAGGTAAATGGGCGTACTTGGTCGCTGGAGAGTGAAGCTATTTATGAGAATAAACTCAAACCTTTTACCCTTTCTGCAGGTTTGGAACACTCGCTGTCGTTTACAAATAATGAATATACTGGCGATGTCTCTGCTCTTAACAAGATGCGGAGAGGAGAACTTTATCTATTCTCTGAGGTGAAAGGAAGGTGGAAGCAATTAGGCTATTCGGCAGGTGTTGGGGTTGCTAATAAGACCTATTCGCAAGAAAACTATAGCTTTAACTATTGGACCTTTCGTCCAAAACTTACGTTGAATTACGAGATTTTGACAGGATTAAATGTACGTTACACCTTTGAAACCTATCGTCGTGTATCTTCATATGCAATGGTTAGCAATGCAAGAGTAAGAGATAATAGTCGTGAATGGAAGGTTGGAAATCCTAATTTGCAACCATCTCGGGTTCTTAAGAACATTCTTGATGTAAGTTATAATGGTAAACGTGTGAGCTGTGGTATGAATATGGAGTATCGACGTGACCTTGGGAGCAATATGAGTGTGTATGAACGTACGGCAACAGATGAGTTTCTTTATTCACAACAGAATATTGGTAATATCATGATGTTTGTTGTTCAGAATTATGTTAGGTATGATGTAGTACCAGAGTATCTGTCTGTAACCCTTTTCGGAGGTATCAATCGTTTCTTTAACATCAGTAGTCTGTATCGTCATCATCTTACAAGTTACAACTATGGTGGTAATATTCAGGCTTATCTTGGACGCTGGACACTCACGGGATATGCCGATAATGGTTGGAAATTTGTCGAAGGAGAGCATGAAGGAAGGAATGGCCCAGCAATCTATTTGGGCGTTAGTTACAGGTGGAAAACGTGTAGTCTGTCACTCTTTATGCAACATCCTTTCCAGCAACATCCCGCTATACAGCGTGGTAAAGTACTGAATGAAAACCTCCATAAAGAGTATATTTATCGCAGCAGAGACTTGGGAAATATGATAACTCTTAGGTTTAGTTGGAAGTTGTCAAAGGGTAAAAGCTATAAGGAAATAGACAAGAAAGTACAGCATGAGGGGAATAAACAGACGAGTATTTTATAGTGGATAGCTGCAGGGGTGCACCCTTAAGTTATTGAAAATACAATCTAACTCGTTATAGGAAAAGGTCTTTCTATTCTATTATCATGTTTCTGGCATGGAGGACCTTTTTCCTTTTTAACTCTTCAAAGAGGTAGATAGGGTTTTGAAAAATCGTTACATAAAATCAAATAAAGCATCTATAATTAAGGATAAAAATACGTGTAAAAAGCAGGTTTGTAATTAGCAGGAAATCAGTTGGTTATAAAATGGTGTGAGAAAAGGTGCTTAATTGGACTTCAAAAGGGCGTTAGTAAGGGTCTTAAAGGGCGTCTTTTGCAAGTCAATTAGGCGTCTTTTAGAAGCCAAAAGAGCATGTATTGGTTTTGAATTGAGTGAAAATAGTTTACAAAAATCAATAATATAGAGATAAGATGTTTATGAAAGACGGATAGACATAGTATCAATTTGCATTTTATTCTATAGTTTATGTCCGCATGTAAGACCATCTAAATTGGGATAATTATACCATACGAGTAGATAAGTCTTTATCTATTTCTAATCTATGCTATTAACGGAAGGACTTTTTAAGTCTATGGGAAGATGCTCTTTAGACTTTCATAAAACAAGAAGGAAAGCCTATACAACAAAGAAAGTAAGTCAATAATACAAAAAAGGCAAGCCCATGGCTTGCCTTAATATATTATGTAATATCTTTACATATTATTTGTTTACTGCGTCTGCCAACTCAGCACCAGCCTTGAACTTAGCAACCTTCTTAGCAGCAATCTTAATCTTCTCCTTTGATCTTGGATTAATACCCTCGTGAGCAGGGCGCTCAGTTGTAGCGAAAGTACCAAAACCTACGAGCTGTACCTTATCACCAGCAGCAAGTGCTTCCTTAATAGCCTCTGTAGTAGCATCCAAAGCTTTCTTAGCAGCAGCCTTACTAATCTCAGCGTTAGCTGCAATCTTCTCGATCAATTCTGTTTTGTTCATAATTTTGATTTATTTATTGATTAATTTTATGAGTGATATACAAGATTATGTTGCAAATATAGTTGTTTCCTTTTATAAAACAAATAAAATCATGGGAAAAGTGTAGAATTTTATAAAAAAAAGTCGTTATCTCGCTTATTTTCTGCTTAATACCGAGAGATTTTCGTATTTTTGCATCGTTTAAATGATATATTGTAAAGAATAAGACATAACGTAAATGCGAAATATACCTGTTGTAACAAAGAATCTTCTTATTATCAATATTCTGGTTTTTATAGCCACGTATGTTTTAAGAGGACTGAATATTGATTTGAATGATATTCTTGGTTTACATTTCTTTTTAGCTTCAGACTTCCGTATCTGGCAGTTCTTCACTTATATGTTCATGCATGGTGGGTTTACACATATCCTAATGAACATGTTTATGCTGTGGATGTTTGGTATGGTTGTTGAGAATGTATGGGGTCCAAAGAAGTTCCTTTTTTATTACATTGTGTGTGGTGTTGGAGCTGGACTTTGTCAAGAGTTGGCACAGTATGGTACGTATCTCGTAGAGGGATTGGCTCATTTTGATTCAGTGAGAATCGGTACTACAGTTCTTCCTATGAATGTTTATCTTAATATGATGAACACTGTTGGTGCCTCTGGAGCTATCTATGGCGTGCTACTTGCTTTTGGAATGCTCTTCCCTGAAGAGCGTATGTTCATCATTCCTATCCCTATTCCTATAAAGGCTAAGTGGATTGTTATGGGCTCAATCGTGGTAGAATTGTTCTCTGCGATAGGCACAAGCAATGACGGAGTGGCGCATTTGGCACACTTAGGCGGTATGCTTTTTGGTTTCATTCTTATCCGTTATTGGAAGAAGCATCCGTATTCTGGCTATGGAGACTTCGGTATGAACAGGGGACATCAGTTCTTTGATCGTATGAAGAATACATGGGAACAACGTGGAGGGCGTGACACTGGTAATGCTACGAATGGCAACAGTGGGTCTTGGTCGAACACTTCTCAGAGCAATAATGCTAATAATAGAAGTGATTGGGATTACAATGCCCAGAAGAAGCAACAGCAAGAAGAAGTTGATCGCATCCTTGACAAGATTCGTAAGAGTGGTTACGATAGCTTGACAAAAGACGAGAAACAAAAACTCTTTGATAGTAGTAAAAGTTAAGTCGCTGGTTGATTGACAAATAAATGAGTTGTTGATTATAACAAAAATGTTATTAATCAGCAACTTGTTAGAATATGAGTGGATAGGAACTTGTTATAACTTCAAGTCTATCTGCTTGTTATATAACCACTTGGTAACTATTTATTTTATTCGTAAAGCTTAAAAATACAGGGGTAGGGACCGCCTGAAAGTTTTGAATTAAGATGTTTAGTAAATTTAAGAAACTTACATATAGAATGTTGTTGGTAGGCAATATCATCGTGATTCTGATGATGTTGCTTGTCGGAAATATAGGTAGGTTTAATCCTGTTGATTACCCCTTGTTGGCTAATTTAGGACTGGGCTTCCCGATACTCCTTGTGTTTAATTTTGTATTCCTTGTTGTCTGGTGTTTTCTCCGATTACGTATTATTTGGTTGCCATTGTTAGGTTTCCTACTTTGTTATGGTCCTATCCGTACGTATTCACCATTCAATATTCCTGAAGATAAGCCACATGGCGCTATAAAAGTACTGTCGTATAACGTCTTTATGTTCTCTTCATGGAGCGAGCCAGATGCTAAGAAGAATCCGATTGTTGATTATATCGTTAAGAGTAAGGCAGATATTGTCTGTTTGCAAGAGGCACAAGCGACATTAGATGACAAAGATCATATCTACTCAACACTGAAGAAACACTACCCATATTTCAAGTTGATGATTAAAAAAGCACCTGGTGCTGATTACATGGTATTGCTGAGTAAGTATCCAGTCCTTTGGCAAGATAGTATCCCATATGGCTCAAGTAGTAATCAGAGTGTGGCTTATATGCTTGATATTAAAGGGACTAATACACTCGTTGTGAATAATCATTTCGAGAGTAATGGATTGAGTTCTGGCGACAAAGAAGGGTTTAAGACACTCGTAAAAGGTGAACTGAAGACGGGCGAAGCGAAAAGACAATCAGTCCACTTAATCACTAAGTTAGGCAACGTTTCGGCACGTAGAGCACCGCAAGCGGAGACTGTTGCACGTTATGTTAAGAAATATCTTGATAAGAAAGTGCCTGTTATTCTTTGCGGAGACTTCAATGATAGTCCGTTAAGTTACACACATCGAACCATCGCAAAAGAACTGAATGACTGCTTTGTTGAGAGTGGAAACGGACCAGGAATAAGCTATCATAAAAGTGGAATGTACTTCCGCATTGACCATATCTTTTGTTCCGACGATTTTGAGTCGTATGGGGCAAAGGTCGACAATAGTGTGACTACTTCCGACCATTATCCTATCTATTGTTGGCTTAAATACCGCCCAAAACCTTAAAAAACACACATTTATAAGGTATAAATTTCCCAAAGTGTGAAAATTTGCTTATCTTTGCACGTCTATCAAGTGTAGCGAAACAATAATTAAAAACAATCAAATAAAATGCAAAACAAAGGATTAGTAATTTGCGTAGCCATTCTCTTGACGCTCGCAAGTATCTTCTACCTGTCATTTTCAGTAGCGACAAGCTACTATGATGGTCAGGCAGCAAAGATTAAGGACCCTATTGCGCAACAGGATTATAAGGATTCTGTAAAGTATTTGGGGCTCTACTCTTACCAGAAATGCCTTGAAACACAGATCGGTCTTGGTCTTGACTTGAAGGGCGGTATGAACGTTGTACTCGAGATTTCGGTACCTGATGTTGTTGATTTCTTGGCAGATCACAAGCAGGATGCTGCTTATCAGAAGGCTTTGGAAACAGCAAAGCAGGAAGAGATGCACAGTCCAAAGGACTTTATCTCTCTCTTTGTAGATGCTTTCCACAAGGATGCTCCGGGTCATAAGCTTGCTGAGATCTTCGCTACACAGCAGCTCAAAGGCAAGGTTAGCACACAGAGTACTGACGAAGAGGTTGAGAAAGCACTCCGTGAAGAGGTTGCTTCAGCCATCGATAACTCATACAATGTCGTGACAAACCGTATCGACCAGTATGGTGTTGTACAGCCAAATATCCAGAAGTTGGAAGGTCAGGAAGGTCGACTCATGGTTGAAATGCCTGGTATTCGTGAGCCAGAGCGTATGCGTAAGCTCCTCCAGGGTTCTGCTAACCTTGAGTTCTGGGAGACTTATAACAACCAAGAAATAACTCCTTATCTCACTCAGCTCGACCAGCGTTTGGCTAATGGTGAGACAAAGGTTGACACTGCTGCTACTGATTCTACTAAGAAAGTACAGGCAAAGGCTGCTGCAACTCCAAAGTTTGCACTCAACAAGAACAATGCTGCTAAGGGCGAAGATGCTCAGATGGCAGCATTGAAGAAGATGCACCCATTGCTCTCTATGTTGCAGACTATCCCTGGTGACGCTCTTAGTCTCGTAGGCTATGCAAGCGTTCGTGATACAGCTGCTATCAATAAGATGATTTATGGTTCACTTGCTAAGCAGATTTTGCCAAGCGACTTGAAGCTTCTTTGGAGCGCTAAGCCAGAAGACGGACTCAATAAGAAGAACGTATATGGTCTTTATGCTTTGAAGATTACTACTTCAGACGGTCGTGCTCCATTGGAGGGTGACGTTGTTACAGATGCTAAAGACGATTTTGATCAGCACGGTCGTCCTCAGGTTAGCATGACAATGAACTCTGAAGGTGCTCGTGAGTGGGCTGCTTTGACAAAGGCAAATGTAGGTAAGGCAATCGCAATCGTACTTGATGGCGTTGTTTACTCTGCTCCACGTGTTGACCGTGAGATTTCTGGTGGCCAGTCAGTTATCTCTGGTAACTTCACAATTGAGGATACTAAGGACTTGGCTAACACCTTGAAGTCAGGTCGTATGCCTGCTCCTGCGAAGATTGTACAGGAGGAAGTCGTAGGTCCTACACTTGGTGCACAGTCAATTGAGCAGGGTCTTATCTCTTTTGCTATTGCTTTCGTCCTCTTGATGCTTTACATGATTGTCATGTACAACTTCATTCCTGGTATGATGGCTAACCTTGCTTTGATAGCCAACCTCTTCTTCACGTTGGGTGTCTTAGCATCCTTCCAGTCGGCATTGACTATGCCAGGTATTGCTGGTATCGTGTTGACCTTGGGTACAGCTGTGGATGCTAACGTGCTTATCTACGAGCGTATTAAGGAGGAGTTGAAACTTGGTAAGGGTATGAAGCAGGCTTTGAATGAGGGTTATGGAAATGCTTTCTCAGCTATCTTCGACTCTAACTTGACATCACTCATTACTGGTGTTATCCTTCTTGTGACTGGTACGGGTCCTATCCGTGGTTTCGCTACTACTTGGATCATTGGTATCGTTATCTCATTCTTCACTGCAGTATTCCTCACACGTCTTGTATTTGAGAACCGTGTAAGCAAGGATAAGTGGTTGAATCAGACTTTCACAACAGGATTCTCTAAGAACTTCATGCAGGGTAAGAACTATCACTTCCTTAGCATGTATAAGACAACCTTCACTGTTTGGGGTATTGCTGTCTTGGTATGTATCGTTAGCTTTGCTGTTCGTGGCTTGAGTCGCAGTATTGACTTCACTGGTGGTCGCAACTATGTTGTCACATTGAACAAGCCTACCCATGTAGAGGACGTTCGTAAAGTGATGCAAGGAGCCTTCGTAAATACTGTTGGTGAGAATGCAGGTAAGCCTGCTACAACAACTGTTATTGCATTGGGTACAGATGGTAAGACTGTTCGTGTATCAACCAACTACAATATTGATTCTAACAATCCTGCTGAGGATGACAAGGCTGAGACAATCCTTTACAACGCATTGAAGAAGGGTGGCTTTGTTAGTCAGGCAAGTGTACAGAACTTCAAGAACCCTGATATTCGTGAGGGTGGCTCTATTATTCAGAGTGCAAAGGTTGGTCCTTCAATCGCTAAGAGCATTACTTATAATGCTATCATGAGCGTATTGTTGGCTATCTTCTTCATCTTCTTGTATATCCTCTTGCGTTTCCGCAATATTGGTTTCTCTGTTGGTTCAATCGTTGGTTTGGTTCTCGATACCACAATCGTTATCGGTTGCTTCTCGTTGTGCTATGGTTGGATTGGTTTCTCACTTGAGATAGACCAGACCTTCATCGGTGCTATCTTGACCGTAATCGGTTATGATATCAACGATACCGTGGTTGTTTACGACCGTATCCGTGAGAACTTGGGTAAGCATAAGCATAATCTTGCAAAGGCTGATATCCAAAAGATCTTCAATGATTCTATCAACCAGACCCTCTCACGTACTATCAATACATCTGTATCAACATTGATCGTACTCGTGTCTATCTTCGTCCTCGGTGGTGATAGCATTCGTAGCTTCTCATTCGCAATGATTATCGGTATTATTATCGGTACTTTGAGTTCAATCTTCATTGCATCTCCTGTTGCTTACCTCGTATTGGGTAAGAAGATTGAGAAGCGTTCACACGAACTTGCAGAGGCACCTGTTGAGGCTTAATCAATAGATAGTCAGAATTAAGGTTTTACACCTTATTATATATAACAGCCCGTTACCAGCAATGGTAGCGGGCTGTTTTCGTATAACTAAAAGAACTGAATCGTGGTTCTGTTGGGCATAAATGATAGCTGATATAACCCTCCTTCTCATTGCTGTTAACCCTCCGCACATTGTGTGTTAACCCTCCGCACGATGTGTGCGGGGCGTCCGCACCACATGTGCGCAGCATCAACACCACGCCAGAAAAGGGAAAGCAAGACTTATTATGTTGATTTATTGGTTTTTATTTTGCTGTTCATGTGGTTTGCACTACCTTTGTAGTCCAATTAAGATAGATATAATGAGTAAGAAACATATACTCCTCGTTAATGACATAGCAGGATACGGAAAGGTTGCAACGGCAGCTATGCTTCCTATATTGTCCTACTTGGGACATCCCGTTTATAATCTCCCTACAGCGTTGGTATCCAATACGCTCGACTATGGTAAGTTCAATATCCTTGAGACAACCGACTATATCAAAGGTGTATTCCCAGTATGGAAGGAACTTGGCTTTAGCTTTGATGCGATAGCGACGGGCTTTATCGCTTCAGAGCGACAGGCAAAACTGGTAGCAGACTATTGTCGTGAGCAGGCTGAACGTGGTACGACTATCTTTGTAGACCCGATTATGGGTGATGAAGGAAAGCTCTATAATGGTGTGACAGCTGCAACAATCAACTCTATGCGAGAGATGATTAGCGTTGCCGACCTTACTTTCCCTAATTACACAGAAGCGTGTTATCTTACATCAAGTAAGTATGATGAGAAGGGAGTTAGTTTCGATGAAGCTAAAAGATTGTTAGATGGTTTGCGACTGATAGGTACAAAGTCGGCAATGATTACCTCTATTCTCGTTGATGGTACACCATCTGTTGTCGGATATAATCATGCAACAGATAAGTATTTTACACTCCCTTATACCGAGATACCAGTACATTTCCCAGGTACGGGTGACATCTTCTCGGCAATCCTCATTGGTCATCTGTTAGACGGTGAAGAGTTGATTCCAAGTACACAGAAGGCTATTGATGGCGTTTATAAACTGATAGATCTCAATAAAGACAACAAAGACAAAAACAGGGGAATCCCTTTGGAGAAGTATCTTGCTGTCTTGTAACAACAAATTATGGACTGGATTAACGGACTATTTGCCATTCCTTCTGCCCTACAGGCAGTCGTGGTCCTCTCGCTGGTTTGTACAGTGGGATTGGGCTTAGGTAAGATTAGAGTAGCAGGCATATCACTTGGTATTGCCTTTGTATTCTTTTTCGGTATCGCTGCGGGTAGTTTTGGCTTGCAGGTAGATGAGCAGATGCTTAACTACTGTGAGACTTTCGGATTGGTTATCTTCGTCTATACACTCGGACTGAGTGTAGGACCAACCTTCTTTGGCTCCTTCCGACATGAAGGAACCTTGTTTAATCTGTGGAGTTTAGGCGTTATCTTCTTGGGAACCATTATGTCTGTCGTGCTCTCATATGCAATGAATGTACCGATGTCAAGCATGGTTGGTATCCTTTGTGGTGCTACAACGAATACGCCAGCACTTGGTGCTGCACAGCAAGCATTGCAACATGCGGGGCATAGTGGTGGTCCGGCAGCATTGGCAACAGCCGTCACTTATCCCTTAGGTGTTGTCGGTGTTATCTTTGCCATGATATTTCTTCGTAAGTTCTTTGTGAAGCCTTCCGACTTAGTAGTACATTCGGGAGCAGAAGACGACCATACTTATATCGGACAGTTTGTTGTTCTTAATCCAGCCGTTAATGGTAAAACAATCGCTGAGATAGCACAAGGAACACATCGAAAGTTTATTATCTCACGTATTTGGCGTGGTGATGAAGTCATCGTTCCGATGAGTACAACGGTCCTACAAGCTAAAGATAATCTGCTTGTAGCGTCAAAACGCGAAGAAGTTCCAGCCATGGAGATACTCTTCGGAAAGCAGGTTAACCGCGACTTGAATAAAGAACAGGTGGATTGGAACCATCTTGACACAAAGGTGGAGAGCCGTGTTATCATCTTGTCAAATGGTGTGTTAAATGGTAAAAAGCTTGGTCAGCTTCATTTGCGAGATGCTTATAATGTCAATGTGAGCCGTGTTATCCGTGCTGATATCAAGCTGTTGGCAACGCAAGACCTTGTCCTTCGTTATGGTGACCGCCTTACCTTGGTGGGTCAACCAGAGGCTATTGATCATGCAGAGACCTTCTTGGGCAACTCTGTTAAGACGCTTAACGAACCTAATCTTGCTGTTATCTTCCTCGGAATGCTTCTTGGTTTGGCTTTAGGAACAATCCCTCTCGACATCCCTGGTATGGAGTCTCCAATCCGATTGGGTATTGCTGGTGGTCCAATCATCATGGGTATATTGGCTGGAGCCTTTGGTCCTCGTTTGCATTTCATTGCTTATACGACGCGTAGTGCCTCACTCATGCTTCGTAAGTTGGGCTTATCACTCTATCTGGCGTGCTTAGGCTTGGATGCTGGTAAAGACTTTCTTGATACCGTTGTGCGCCCAGAAGGTTTGCTATGGATAGGTTTAGGCTTTGCACTTACCGTTGTTCCGGTTGTCATTGTTGGGTTAATAGCCCTGCGATTGAAGAAGTTTGACTTCGGAACTATCTGTGGTATCCTTTGCGGTTCGATGGCTAATCCAATGGCATTGGGCTACGCCAACGATACGGTAAAGGGTGAAACGAGCAACATTAGTTATGCTTCGGTTTATCCTTTGGGCATGTTTGCCAGGGTTATTATTGCACAGATATTAGTCATGTTCTTCGTCTGATAGGTCCTTAGTGTCGCAATGGTTATCAGCTTATCTCAGTTATCAGTAGGCTATACGCTGTCCCATCCTGTTATCTCTGACATCAACTTAGAGTTACGGAGTGGGCAGTTAGCATGCTTGATAGGAGAGAATGGAATCGGTAAATCAACCCTTTTAAAGACCCTCACAGGCTTTCTTCCGAAGTTGAAAGGTAGCCTTTTGTTGGGTAATCGTGATATCGAGTCTTTCTCTCAGCGAGAACTTGCACGGCAGGTGAGTATTGTTTTGACGCAAAAACCAGATGTGCAGAACCTCACGATAGAGGAGATAATAGGCTTGGGAAGGTCGCCTTATACTGGTTTCTTTGGTCGATTGCGTGCGGAAGACCGTAAGGTTGTCGATGATGCAATCGCTACAATGGGGATTGAAAAGCTCAGAGGGAGAATGATTCAGACCCTTTCTGATGGCGAAAGGCAGAAGGTGATGATTGCGAAAGCACTGGCTCAAGAAACCCCTATCATCTTACTTGATGAGCCAACAGCCTTCCTCGACTTCCCTTCTAAGGCTGAAACCTTTCAGTCTTTACAGCGAATGGCACATGAAAGGGATAAGCTTATCCTCCTATCAACGCATGACTTGGAACTCGCTGTACGCTTTGCCGATAGCTTGTTGGAGGTAAAGAATGGTACTTTACAAGCTGTGTCTGCATCGGAAGTGAAGGCTTCTATCCGTGCAATCATTGATAGTTAGTCTTTGTTTTAGTCAATGTTTCAATAGCTTTCGCAACCCAATACGTAATAAATAAAACATTAAAATAAATAGAAAGAACTTATGAAAAAGAATGTATGGATAGCTCCTATCGTCCTTGTACTTGCCTTAATCTTGAATAGTTGTGGTACACAACAGAAGGCAACAGCACCAGTTACGACACCAGTTGCTCAAGAACCAGTTGTCGCAGTTGAGCCTTTGAAGGAGGTAATCAGTATTGCAGACGCTTTGGATATGTATCAGAATCCAGACAAGGTAGATGCTATTACGAAGAAGTATGGCTATAAATTGAAGACAAATTATGAGGTTTATCGACTCGATAAGTTCTCTAAGATGTACTATAAGAATTGTGCGCTTGCAAAGCTTCTTACCGCTGATAAGTATGAGGATTATCCAAAGCCAATGCGCAAAGGCGTGTCAAGTTACGTAGCATTTAAGGATGGAGCGATTATCATTGCAGTGTTCAATCAGCCTGCATATGACAACCTTGTGGCGCAGGTAAAGGCTGCAGGTTTCACCTTGGATATGCCGGGTAGCGAGGATATCTATACTAACGGCAGCCGCACTATCGCTTGTTATAAGGACGGAAAGAGTGTGAGAATCCAGTAAGACAGCCGTTGCTTTTATCGCTCTTTGCGCTTATTAGCATAAGTCATAACCCTCTCATCGCTTCTCTTTTACCATAAATCGTGGTCTAAGAGAAGGATGAGAGGGCTTTTCTTTGCTTCTTTTATTAAATATGTGGATGCTTTTTCGTATTGCTTTAACCCAAAGTCTGATATTGAAAAACATTTATTTTGAATCTTCGAAAATCTGCTGATAAGGTTTTGAAAAATCATTACATATTGTCAAATAAAACATCTATAACTAAGGATAAAAACACAAATAAAAGGCAAGTTTGCAACCAGCAGTAAATCAATTAGTTATAAAGTAGTAAAGTAAAAGGTGCTTAATTGGACTTCAAAAGGGCGTTAGTAAGGGTCTTAAAGGGCACCTTTTGCAAGCCAAAAGGGCGTCTTTAAGAAGCCAAAAGAGCATGTATTCAAAATTATGATGTGAAAAATTATGACAGAATAATAAGTTAATAGCCTAATTAGCCCAATTAGACCAAATAGCCTAATTAGGCTAATAGGAATAAATTGTTTGTATAGGACAGATAGATATCACAGCTAATTACATTTATCATATAGTTTATCCTCCGTTCTAAAACCACCTAATTGAGAGTAATCATACCATGTATGTGGATGAATCTCATTCTATTAACAATCTACGCATTTAACTGAAGAACCTTTTTCTTTTACTTTTCTCATCATTTTGTTTGCTTTTCTCAGTTACAAAGACTATATTTGTTGTCTTAATACTTTGAAAGTCTAACTAAATGAGAAATCTACTATTGACCTGCCTTTTAGGGCTTTTTAGCCTCACTTCTACAGCACAACAGACCTATGATTGGGAAGAAATGTTTGAAGAACTCTATGCAAGTAACGAAGAAAACGTGGATGTAAAAGAGGAAACCTTTGAACTATTAGCCGACCTTTCAGAACACCCACTCAACCTCAATACGGCAAGTAGGGAAGAACTTGCACGTATTCCGTTTCTTACAGCAGAACAAATTGAGGACATACAAGCCTATGTTTATCAATATCATGGTATGCAGTCATTGGGCGAGTTGGCTATGATAGAATCCTTAGATGCCCTCCGTCGCCAGCTTCTTCCTTATTTTGTCTATGTCTCTCCAGTAGAAGAACAACACCAGTTTCCCACACTTAAATCAATTATAAAAGGTGGAAAGCACACCATCTTATTGACCGCTCATATTCCTTTTTATCAGCGTGAAGGCGACCGCAAAGGCTATCTTGGCTATTCTTATGCCCATTCTTTCCGTTATTCCTTTCGTTATGGCGATTATGTTCAGGCAGGATTGGTAGGCGCACAAGATGCTGGTGAACCCTTCTTTGCGTATGGTAATCGTCTTGGTTATGACCATTACAGTTTTTACTTGCTGTTAAGAAAGGTGGGACGGTTGAAGAATTTGGTGGTAGGACGGTATAAAGTGAACTTCGGACAAGGACTCATTATCAACAATTCTTTTGGCTTTGGGAAGTTTGCCATGCTCTCAACGTTAGGCAGACAAGCAACAGGTATTCGCGCACATTCCTCTCGTTCGGCTGCTAATTATCTGCAGGGAGCGGCTGCAACGGTGGAAATAGCAAAGCATCTTGACCTAACCACCTTTCTTTCTTACCGCAGTATAGATGCAACACTTACGGATAGTGGAACCATTAAGACAATACTCAAGACTGGTTATCACCGTACTGTGCGTGAGATAAACAGTAAAGATGCTGCCACACAGTTTACTGCAGGAACCCATCTCGGCTGGTCATCGGGTGCTTTTCGTGTGGGATTGTCGGGCGTTTATTCTTGTTTCAACAAGGAGTTAACACCCAATACGTCCTTATATTACCGTCATTATGCTCCCTCAGGGACTAACTTTTGGAACGTAAGTGCAGACTATAGCTATCAGCATCCTCGTTGGTCGTTGGCTGGTGAGACGGCAATGGATAGCAAGGGAAGCATTGCAATGGTGAATAACCTTTCCTATTTGCCTACTTCTAAGCTCTCTTTACTTGCCGTTCAGCGTTATTATGGCTACCAATACACTGCACTCTTCGCACGTAGTTTTGGTGATAATGGGGCGGTTCAGAATGAAAGTGGATTACTCATTGGTGCTAATTGGAATGTAAAACGGGGTTTGTCGCTCATGGCTTATAGTGATTTCGCTTATTTCTCACATCCTCGTTTTGGTGCACATACAGGCAGTAAGGCATGGGATAACCTACTGATGCTAACTTATAGTCGGCAACGTTGGTCGCTCTTGGCTCGCTATCGCTTTAGAATACGTGAGAAAGATAATCGAGATAAGACGACTCTTGTCAACGAAGTAACGCAACGTGGTCGCCTTTCTTTGGCTTATTCGGCAGCGTCTTGGAGCTGTAAAAGTCAGTTGGATGTCGTTGCAAGCAATTATCTCAAGCGTAGTTTCGGTTATATGGTGAGTGAGTCAGGGGCTTGGAAACCGCTTTCATGGCTCATGCTGAATGGTATGATTGGTTATTTTCAAACGACAGATTTCGCTTCACGTATCTATGTTTACGAGCGTGGCCCACTCTATTCTTTTAGTTTTCCTGCCTTCTTTGGTAAGGGTATGCACTATAGTCTGTTTGCTCGGGCAGACCTATCGAGCCGTCTTATGATTATTCTTCGCAGTTCAACCACGCATTATTTCGACCGTGACCACATATCCTCAGGACTTCAGCAAGTCAATTCCTCAACGCTAAGTGGACTTGATATTCAGTTGCGTTGGCGGTTTTAAGTGCTGATGCTTTATGTGATTACGATTTATGGGGACGATAGTGTAGGGTGTTACTCACCAAAGGCTTCATAGTTTCCCATCCATAAGAGCATAGGGAAATGGCGTCGGTAACGATAAAGAGAGAAGTCATCTTCGTCGTCAAACGGCGTAAAATCGAATTGATGTGTGGCTTGATACTTTGCAGTAGAATTGTGTTCTTCAACGTAGATGTTCGTCAAACAGGGTTGTCCACCACACATATTGATAAGGAGTTGATAGTAATATTTGTATCCTTGTCCACCCTCATAACTCAGTTCTATACCCTCTTTTCCCGTCGTAATCTCCTCAAAATTTAGCATTGCATACATCTCCGTGTTACGGATAACATTGCTATAAACCCATCTTTTTCCCTTGTATTCAATGGCAAGAAGACGGTCGGTAAAGATCGAATCTGTAATACTGTCTATGCTTGTTGTCATCGTTATTGGAGACAAAATAGCGGCATTCATTCCCTTGAAAGATGCTTCACCCGTCTTCACATAGAAGTTAGATATCTTAAAGCCCTTCCATGTATAAAAGCCCTTCCAGCGGTTTGGTGTAGGACAACTAAGCGTTATGGTGTTATTCGTAAAGCTTGTCAGATGCTGAATAGGCTTCCCATAATATTCCATAACCGTATCAGCATCAACATCATATCCGTCCTCTATCAGTGGATTATCAGCCTTTTTACTTGTCTTTGTGGTATCGGCAGAAAGGTTGCAAGCCATGCAATTAACAGCAAACAGCGTGAATAATAAAAAGTAGAAAGCCTTTCTTCTCATTTTCCTAACCCTCTTTTGTTTTATTATTAACTATCGATTCTATTCTTTCCTACGGTTGCAAAAGTAATTAAAAGTACCGACATAAACAAGTAAGAACTATGTTTGCCGAATTATTTACATGAAAATAAATATTTTTTGTCGTGAAAATAAATATTTATCTTCATGAAAATAAATTCTTCTTGTCATGAAAATAATTCGTAGGAGAGGATTGTTGTGCTATTGATCTACCTTCTTTTTGATTAGTAAACACATAAAGTTTGGTGATAATAAAAGCTGTTTTCTGTCGTTTGTTATACTTTTTTTTATCTATATTTGCAGATGAAAGTAATACTATATACGACATGAAACAAGTCAGTAAGATAATTCTTTGTTTGCTCTGTATGGCAATGGCGTTGACTGGTTGCCGTGATAAGGTACGGTCAAAAGCCGATACTGTTGACCCTCAAGCCGCAGTAAGCCAGTCAATGAAGCGTATATCAAAGGTGGAAAAACAAGGAGATATGCATCAGTATGATGTTGCTGATCGGCAGCGAATAACTGATTTCATTCCTAAAGGTTATAAACTATTTGAGAAGATTTCGGGTGACTTGAACAAAGATGGACTTGAAGACTGTGTGTTAATCATCAAGGCAACTCGCAAGGATGGTTTTGTAAAAAACAGTTTTGATAAAGTAGTAGACCGTAATCGTAGGGGTATTATCATACTGTTTACCGAGAAAGAAGGTTATAAACTTGCGTCGAAAAATTACAATTGCTTCTCATCAGAGAATGAAGAAGGAGGTGTTTATTATGCTCCAGAACTGTGGGTAGAGGAGAGAAAAGGGAATCTTTATTTGCGTTATTGTCATGGTCGGTATGGTTATTGGGAGTATTGTTTTCGTTATCAAGGCTCAGATTTTATGCTTATAGGTTATGAAGCAACTTATAATCGTGGTCCATTAGTCTTAGGAAAAACAAGTATTAACTTTCTTACAGGTGTTGAATATGATGATGAGAATATCAATGCTGACAAGTTTGATGCAGATTCTGATGATGATCCAGTGGCTGATGAGGTATTCAAGAGGACCGTCGTTAAACTGAAGAAGAAGCCGTTAATAAAACTTTCGGAAATAGAAGATTTCGACGAACTAAGGTTTGAATAGTTATCTTAAACAAAGGGATTACGAATAAAAGAGTTTATATGTTGTTGTTTTGTTCTTAATTTTAGAAAAGGTTCCTTTTATCGCTTTTGGTAAATAAAACGAGTTGAATATGTAGCTTTTAAGGGCTGTGTAGAGTTATCGAGCGCTTGCCTTTAAAACGTATAGAACGCAAGAAACGGCTTAAAATACCATTCATTCCACTCGTTTTTAGGTTCTCCTTCAACGCTAAGTGGACTCGATATTCAGCTGCGTTGGCGGTTTTAGGTGCTGATACTTTATGTGATTACGATTTATGGAGAGCCTCTTTCGTTTTATTATTAACCATCGATTCTATCCTTTCCTATGCCTGCAAAAGTAATTAAAAGTACTGATATAAACAAGTAAGAACTATGCTTGCCGAATTATTTACATGAAAATAAATATTTTTTGTCGTGAAAATAAATATTTATCTTCATGGAAATAAATTCTTCTTGTCATGAAAATAATTCGTAGGAGAAGCTTGTTGCGCTATTGCGCTGCCCTCTTTTTGATTAGTAAACACATACAATTGGGTGATAATAAAAGGTGTTTTCTGTCGTTTGTTATCCTTTTTTTTATTTATATTTGCAGAAGAAAGCAATACTATATACGACATGAAACAAGTCAGTAAGATAACTCTTTGTTTGCTCTGTGTGGCAATAGTGTTGGCAGGTTGCCGTGATAAGGTACAGTCAAAAGCCGATACTGCCAACCATCAAGCCGCAGTAAGGCAGTCAATGAAGCGTATATCAAAGGTGGAAAAACAAGGAGATATGCATCAATATGATGTTGCTGACAAGCAGCGAATAACTGATTTCATTCCCAAAGGTTATAAACTATTTGAGAAGATATCGGGTGACTTGAACAAAGATGGGCTTGAAGACTGTGTGTTAATCATCAAGGCAACACGCAAGGATGGTTTTGAAAGAGATTATGAAGGTAAATTGATAGACCGAAATCGTAGGGGTATTATTGTGCTGTTCTCTGAAGAGAAAGGCTATAAAGTTGCTGTAAAGAATTACAACTGCTTCTCGTCAGAGAATGAGGATGGTGGAGTTTATTTTGCTCCTTACCTGAGTATAGATATTAGGAATAGTAAGCTTTTTGTACATTATGCCCATGGTCGGTATGGCTATTGGGAGTATTGCTTCCGTTATCAAGACTCTGACTTTATGTTGATAGGTTATGAATCACTTGGTAGTCAGGGTCCAACAGTGCTTGGAAAAGTGAGTATTAACTTCCTTACAGGGGTTAGGTATGATGATGATAATGTCAATAAGTATGATGATGATGCGGAAGAAAAGTTTGTACGGAAAGTTATAAAGCTGAAGAAAGAACCATTAAAGAAACTCTCGGAGATAGATGATTTTGATGAACTTGAAATAGAGAGACTGAATACAGATGATTAATAGATAAGATATAAGTTTTGAATCAAATGAACAAGACGACTGTAGTAGGGCTGATATTAGTGATCTTTATGCTGTCAGGTTGCCGTGATAAGGTACGGTCAAAAGCCGATACTGCCAACCCTCAAGCCGCAGTAAGGCAGTCAATGAAGCGTATATCAAAGGTGGAAAAACAAGGAGATATGCGTCAGTATGATGTTGCTGACAAGCAGCGAATAACTGATTTCATTCCCAAAGGTTATAAACTATTTGAGAAGATTTCGGGTGACTTGAACAAAGATGGGCTTGAAGACTGTGTGTTAATCATCAAGGCAACACGCAAGGATGGCTTCGTAAAAAACAGTTTTGATAAAGTGGTAGATCGTAATCGTAGGGGTATCATCATACTGTTTACCGAGAAAAATGGTTATAAACTTGCGTCGAAGAATTACAATTGCTTCTCATCAGAGAATGAAGAAGGGGGTGTTTATTATGCTCCAGAACTGTGGGTAGAGGAGAGAAAAGGGAATCTTTATTTGCGTTATTGTCATGGTCGGTATGGTTATTGGGAGTATTGTTTTCGTTATCAAGGCTCAGATTTTATGCTTATAGGTTATGAAGCAACTTATAACCATGGTCCATTAGTTTTAGGAAAAACAAGTATCAATTTTCTTACAGGTGTTGAATATGATGATGAGAATATCAATGCTGACAAGTTTGATGCAGATTCTGATGATGATCCTGTGGCTGATGAGGTATTCAAGAGGACCGTCGTTAAACTGAAGAAGAAGCCGTTAATGAAGCTTTCGGAAATAGAAGATTTCGACGACTTAAAGTTGAATTAGCTGAATATTGATTATTATCAATAGAAGAAATATATTTTTATTGCAATGAATAAAACCATAATAGGACTTGTATTAGCTGTTTTTATGTTAGTTGGCTGTTGCGATAAGACATGGTGTATAGGTTTTGCGGCTGACTTTTTAGTTGTGACTCCACAACCTATGAAGAAGAATTCAGGCTCCATGATAATAGATAAAGGAAGTCACATATCTGTTACTGGTCAGCAACAGATAATGGGTTTTATCCCTAAGGGTTATAAGCTATTTGACAAGGTTTATGGTGACTTGAATAAAGATGGGCTTATGGATTGCGTGTTAATCATCAAGGCTAAACGCAAGGATGGCTTTGTGAATGATCGTGATGGTCATAAGGTTGATCGTAATAGGCGTGGGATTATAATATTGTTTACGCATGGTAATGGTTATAAGTTAGCTTTGAAAAATGAAAGTTGTTTCTCTTCAGAGAATGAGGATGGAGGATGTTACGATCCTCCTGAGTTGAACGTTAGCATAAAAGACAGCAAACTTTATCTACACTATAATTATGGTAGATATGGTTTTTGGGAGTATTGCTTTCGCTATCATTCATCTGACTTTATGCTGATAGGTTATGAAAAGTCGCGTAATTATGGTGCAAAGGTCTTTGCGCGATTAAGCATCAACTTTCTGACAGGCATTAAATTTGTGGATAAGAACATCCATGGAGATGACTATGAAAAGGAAACTGAACTTAAACGCGCCATCTATAAACTGCCGAGAAAGCCGCTGATGAGACTTTCAAAGATACGCGATTTGGATGAAGTTAGATTTGCTGAATAGTTTAATCTGCAATAAAATAAAGGCAATTAGAAGGTCTGATAAACCTTATAATTGCCTTTATAGTTGTTATGTCGTGATAAACTTGGTAGTCTGATAACTCACTACGCCTATCATATTCTATCTCTTTTAGTCAGAGTTAGAGGTGGGTATTATCCCACCTGACTACCCGGTTTCACCTCACCCATGGTTGTAGTAACGGTGAGGGAACCATCGAAGTTAACGGCAGAGAGAATCATTCCTTGGCTCTCGATGCCCATCATCTTGCGAGGAGCAAAGTTAGCAACGAAAAGAACGTCCTTACCAGTGAGCTGCTCAGGCTCATAGTAGGCAGCAATACCACTAAGGATAGTGCGCTCAACACCCGAACCATCGTCGATAGTGAACTGCAAGAGCTTCTTACTCTTCTTCACCTTCTCGCACTTGATGATATGTCCAACACGGATATCAAGCTTCTCGAAATCTTCGAAAGGAATGTCCTTCTTGATTGGTTCTGCCTTGTAGGAAGCGGCTTCGTTAGCCTTCTTAGTCTCTTCCAACTTACGCAACTGAGCCTCGATAGCCTCATCCTCAATTTTCTCGAAGAGCAACTCAGGCTCTGCCAACTGCTTACCAGCTGGGAGAAGGTCGGTAGAACCAAGTTCACTCCACTCATACTCCGTCATGTTTATCATCTCACGGAGTTTCTTACTGCTGAATGGCAAGAATGGTTCGAAGGCAATACTGAGGTTGGCAACGAGCTGAAGCGAGATGTAGAGAATCGTCTCCACACGCTTAGGATCGGTCTTCCAGAGCTTCCAAGGCTCTGTCTCTGCGATGTATTTGTTACCGATGCGGGCGAGATTCATAGCCTCTTTCTGTGCCTCACGGAACTTAAAGATATCGAGATAAGCCTCTACCTTTGCCTTAACATCCTTGAATTCTTGGATAGTCTGGCGGTCAATCTCTTCCAATTCACCACAAGCAGGAACCACACCATTCCAATACTTCTTGGTCAATTGCAGTGCACGGTTAACGAAGTTACCATATACAGCAACGAGTTCAGAGTTGTTACGCTCCTGGAAGTCTTTCCAAGTGAAGTTGTTATCTTTGGTTTCTGGTGCATTAGCTGTCAGCACATAGCGTAGCACATCCTGCTTTCCTTCAAAGTCACGGAGGTACTCATGGAGCCATACCGCCCAGTTCTTACTTGTAGAAATCTTATCATCTTCAAGGTTAAGGAACTCGTTTGATGGTACGTTATCAGGCAAAATATAATCGCCATGAGCCTTCAACATAGTTGGGAAGATGAGACAGTGGAAAACGATATTGTCCTTTCCAATGAAGTGAACAATACGTGTCTCTGGGTCTTGCCACCACTTTTGCCAGTTGCCGAAGTGCTCTGGATCCTTTTCGCAAAGCTCCTTTGTGTTTGAGATATAGCCGATAGGCGCATCAAACCATACGTAGAGAACCTTGCCCTCGGCTCCCTCTACTGGTACAGGAATACCCCAATCAAGGTCGCGGGTCATAGCACGTGGCTGGAGATCCATGTCTAACCAGCTCTTACACTGACCATAAACGTTTGGTCGCCACTCCTTATGATCCTCCAAAATCCACTGCTTTAGCCACTCTTGATAGTCATTCAAAGGCAGGTACCAGTTCTTAGTACGCTTGATGACAGGCTGTGAACCAGAGATTGTTGAGTGAGGATTTTTCAGCTCCATAGGGCTAAGGTCACTACCACACTTCTCGCATTGGTCGCCATAAGCATTTGGATTGCCACAGTGAGGACACTCACCCATGATATAACGGTCGGCAAGGAACTGGTGAGCTTCCTCATCATAGTACTGCTCACTCTCCTTCTCGACGAGCTTACCATCGTCATATAGCTTACGGAAGAAGTCTGAAGCAAACTTGTGGTGAGTCTCACTTGTTGTGCGACTATAGATGTCGAAGGAGATACCAAACTCTTCAAAAGAGTCCTTTATCAACTTATGATAACGGTCACATACGTCTTGTGGGGTGATACCTTCCTTCTTAGCACGGATGGTGATAGGCACACCATGCTCGTCACTACCACCAATGAAAGCAACTTCACGCTTCTTCAATCGGAGATAACGAACGTAGATATCGGCAGGAACATATACACCAGCAAGGTGTCCTATATGTACACCTCCATTCGCATAAGGCAATGCTGCGGTAACAGTGGTGCGCTTAAATTTCTTTTCTTCCATATCTGTTTGATTATTTATTATCTACTGCAAAGTTACAGTAAATAAGAGAAACGACAAAAGAAATATAGATAAAAGCCTTAAGAGGGTTATGCTGTTATCATGATTTTGTTTACCTTTGCATCCGTTTTAAGATATAATAAGAATGACACGGGATAACAATTGTAGTAATTCTGCACGCCATAAACTAAGTTTAATGGGCGTTATTGTAACCTTAGGTATTGTTTTTGGAGATATAGGTACATCTCCTTTGTATGTGATGAAGGCTATTGTTAGGGCTGGAAACCCTGTTAATGCTGAATATATCATCGGTGCAGTGTCGTGTATTATATGGACATTAACCCTTCAAACGACTGTTAAATATGTCTTAATTGCCCTCCGTGCGGATAATAAAGGAGAGGGTGGAATACTCGCTTTGTATGCTTTGATACGTCGACATAGTCGTAAATGGTTTTATTTCTTAGCGATTATTGGTGCCAGTACGCTGATAGCTGATGGTGTTATAACGCCTTCTATTACGGTTCTCTCTGCTATAGAGGGATTGAAGGTCTATGAACCAGAGACCCCAGTTGTGCCTATTGCCCTTTGTATTGTCACTGTTTTGTTCTTCATTCAGCAATTCGGAACGAATATGATTGGCAAGTTGTTTGGTCCATTAATGCTCTTATGGTTTTCAATGTTGGGTGTGTTAGGAGCTATGCATATCGGTGATTATATTCCTATTCTGCAAGCTTTCAATCCCTTACATGCCATCCGCTTGCTGACGAGTAACCCAGAGTGGTTTTTAATCTTGGGTGCAGTGTTCCTCTGTACGACAGGTGCTGAGGCCCTATATTCCGACTTAGGGCATTGTGGAATTAATAACATCCGCACGAGTTGGGCATTTGTTAAGGTCATGTTAATCCTCAATTATCTTGGTCAAGGGGCTTGGATAATTGCACATGTTGATAATCTTACCTCTGGGTTGAATCCTTTTTATGCCATTATGCCCCACGGCATGCTCTTTTTCGGTATCGTTATGGCAACGATAGCAGCCATCATTGCAAGTCAAGCATTGATTAGTGGGTCGTTTACTATCTTCAGTGAAGCAATGAACTTGAAGTTTTGGCCACGTCAGAAGATTAAGTATCCGACCGATGTTAAGGGACAACTTTATATCCCATTTGTCAATATGTCGCTCTTTATCTTATGTGTGATTGTGATACTTTTCTTCCAGAGTTCGGAACGAATGGAGGCTGCTTACGGTCTTTCTATTACGATAACCATGCTCATGACCACCTTCCTCTTGAGTGCTTATCTTACTATTCGTCGGGTAAATCGTTGGCTCACACTTCTGTTCCTTATCGTCTTTGTCGGTTTGGAGAGTATCTTCTTCGTTGCAAACATGGCAAAGTTTATGAATGGAGGTTGGGTAACCATGCTTCTTGCCAGTGTGATGATAGCAATCATGTATGTGTGGTATAATGCCACAACCATTCGTAATTCGCAGATACAGATACGTGATGTTCGTGAATCGTTCAGTATTATTTCCGATATTAAGAACGATGATTCAATCCCTAAGTATGCGACAAATATTGTCTATCTCACCAAACTTGGGGGTAAATACGACATCGAACAGAAGATTCTCTATTCAATCATTAACAAGCATCCAATGCGTGCCGACCATTATTTCTTACTGCATATAGACTATCAAGACAGTCCATCAACGCTGGAATATGACGTTACCACGCTCGTTCCCGATACTCTTTATCGTATCAACCTACGGTTAGGATTCCGCATCCACCCACTTGTCAATCGTTATTTTAGGCAGATAATCGAGGATATGGTGGCTAAGGATGGCTTCTCTCTTGCGTCATCTTATCCTTCATTGGCTAAGCATAATGTGATGGGAAACTTCGTATTTGTGCTTATTAATAGGATTTATTCAACCTTCGCTTCTTTCTCTTTTAAGGAGCGACTTATCATGGATGCCTATGAATGGATTGACCATTTGAAATTGAGTATGACACGTTCTTTAGGTCTGAATACGAGTAATGTCTTGATAGAGAACGTACCACTCACATTAAAGTCACATGCTAAAAAGGTAGGAAATAGTATTCCAAGGGTTGAAAGAATAGAGGAAAACGGGGGCTTCCATTAAACCCAAATTGTTAATAGTATGAGATTAATCTACATATATGGTATGATTTCCTCTAATAAGATTGTTTTATAAAGGCTCAACACCCAACAACCATCACCCAACACCGGTATAATTACCCCCCAATTAGATGGTTTTAGAACGGCGGATAAACTGCATGATAAATGTAATTAGGTGTGATGTTTATCTGCCTTCTACAAACAACTTATTCCTATTAGCCTAATTAGGCTATTTGGTCTAATTGGACTAATTAGGCTAATAACTTATTATTCTGTCATAATTTTTCACATCATAATTTTGAATACATGCTCTTTTGGCTTCTAAAAGATGCCCAATTGACTTGCAAAAGATGCCCTTTAAGACTCTTACTAACGCCCTTTTGAAGTCCAATTAAGCACCTTTTATTTTGCCATTTTATAACTAATTGATTTGCTGTTGATTACAGACCTGCTTTTTGTATGTGGTTTTGCCGTTATTTATTGATGTCTTATTTGAAATTATGTAATGATTTTTCAAACCCTTATCTGCAGATTTTCGAATTCTAAAAAGAAATGATTTTTAATGTCAGAGGATGATAAAAGGACAGATAGCTGACTGTATTAGCTATGTCTTTATTTAATGAGTAACTTCGATTTTTCTGCAAAAGCAATACGGAAGAACCGGAAAACGAAGAGGAGATAGCTTCGATACCTATAAAGGAGTATCAAAACTCATCCGCTCTCGGGTTATGGGATGGGTGAACTCAAGGTGAGTTGCGTGTAACCAAAGGCGTTCAGCTCGTTGTCCGTAGAGGTTATCACCAATGATAGGAGTACCCAATCCGTCTGGATGAGCACAATGAACGCGCAGCTGGTGGGTACGACCAGTCAACGGATAGAGCGCTATCTTCACAGCTTCCAATGCTTCTTTGCCGTATGTTGTCTTACCGATAAGACGATATTCTGTGATAGATTGTTTCCCATTAGTCCTATCAACATACTGCCGAGGACGGTCGTCTGGGTCGGGAGAAAGTGGAAGTTCTATTCGTCCCTCTACAGGTAAATGTTTGTCAAGGATAGAGAGAGGAAGTAAGGCAACATACTTCTTCTTGACAGTTCGCTCAATAAACTGTGCTTGCAAAGCCTTGTGAACCTCAGAAGTACGTGCAACAACGAGCAAACCACTTGTTGCCATGTCTAATCGATGTACCATGAAGGCATCGCTCTTACCCTTCCATCGTTCGCTTAGAATACTATAAATGGATGGTTGACAGCCTTTTCCTGGAACAGAAAGCATGCCCGACGGTTTGACAACTACTGCAAGATAATCGTCTTCATAGAGTATTTTTAGCCCTTCAGAAGGTACGGTTTCTGTTTCATTATTTATCCTATCGCACTCCTTATCGTCAACGTCTATCCCTTCCAACATCCACTCCAAGATCGGTTTACACTTTCCATTGCAAGCAGGATAGTAGTTTCCATGCTGTCTTATCTCGGTCTTTGGCGATGGTCCCCACCAAAACATAGCCATGCTAATAGGCTTATAACCATGTAGAAAGGCATATTGTAATAGCTTTGGTTCACAGCATTCACCTGCGCCAGAAGGCGGAAGTAGCGAAGCTGCGAGACCCTCCTTGGTAGCACGTTCTGCAGTATTTACACTTGTTATATGGGCAGCCTTCGTACGTGCAGGACTATTCTTCAGATAATAATCACGGAAGATATCGAGTAAGTTCTTACGTTCTCCGTGTGCATTGAGTAGTGAGAACTGAGAGAAAAGCCAACGTTGTAGCCGGTCAGACTTCATTTTCCGCTCTCGTTTCCAAGCTGTTATCTGTTCTTGATATCTGTTCATAACTGTCTGTGCTGCGGTAATCTGTTCAGCATAAGCCTTTTTCTTACGTTGCAATTCGGCTTTAAGAAACTGGCTTTGACGTGTCATTTCGTTGCGTTCTGCCTCTGAAATAAAAGCCTCCTTACGGCGTTTGTCACGTAAGAACTTGGCACCTTGCATCACTTTTCGTGCTTCTTCGATAGCCTTTTCAGCATCTTGCTGAATCGATTTTAGGTTTTCCTGTGCCTGTCGATAGACTGTTGAGGCTTTTAGTTGGGCTATCTTTTGATTCAATTGGGTAATCTCAGCTTCATGAATCTTGAAGTAACCATCGGGCTGGAGATAGTCGAAAACAGCAGGAACAAAGTCTTCTCCCTCATCAGCTATCTGTCCTGAGTAGGCTTGCAGATAACCAATCTCTCCGTTTCGCTCAACAATCAGAACGCCATACATCTTTCCTTCTATTGGTTCAATAGGGAGATCTGCCTGCAACTGCTTGACTGCTGCACGGCAAAGAGCGTCCGGTTCGTAATCGAAAGGATTATTAAACCAAGCGGGTAGGGGCTGTTCTGATAGGATAGGATGGAACTTCATGGTGCAAAGGTACAGAAAAGTTGACGAGTAGACAAGCTGACGAGTAGACGAGTTGATTGTTTTGGAGTTGACAAGTGGATAAGTTGACGAGTGAACAAGTTACTTGCTTTTGAGGAAATATGAAGATTGTTGGAGAAATGAAAAGCAACAATAAAAGGAAAAAACACGCTTTTCTCTTAGAAAAACATTACTTTTGTCGCTATGAAAAAATACTTACTTGTATTTCTGATGCTGATATGCTGTGGTTTATCTGTGAAGGCACAGCAACAGAACGAAGGTGGGAAGACCCGCCCAAAGGTGGGACTTGTGCTTGGTGGCGGTGGTGCGAAAGGTGCTGCAGCCATAGGAATACTAAAGGAGTTGGAGCGAGAAAAGATTCCTGTTGACTATATTGCCGGAACAAGTATAGGAGCGATTATTGGCGGATTATACGCACAGGGCTATCGTGCAGATGACCTCGAAAAACTCTTCCGCTCGCAGAATTGGCTGGCACTTTTGGCAGATAGAGACACAACATTGGTTGGAAAGGTCTATAAAGAGGAAGATGGTGTAATCTATCTCTTCGGCTTTCCTGTTCGTAAAAAGGCTGATGCTGATAAAAATACAGGGTTCTGGATGTTGCATGGTGACCATGTCTATAATTTCCTTGACTCACTCGTCAGCCGTTCTCCCGTACAACGTGGTACCGTTGAGAAGGCTATTCCCTTCTCGTGTGTAGCCTTTGACATCCGTCGTCAACAAGAAATAGTCCTTGATACTGGTTCTTTAGCGCGTAATATGCGTGCCAGTATGGCTATTCCTGGTGCGTTCAAACCAGTGCAGATAGACACGCTGATGCTGGTGGATGGTGGTATGGGCAATAATCTTCCAGTGGATGTTGTACGAAAGATGGGGGCAGATATCGTTATTGCCGTCGATCTTCAACAGCGAAAACATGATGATTATCGTTCGCCTTTCGGCTTTCTGAAGGGACTGGGAGGTATCTTAGATTGGTTGGCAGAACGCCCTGATATAAAGAAATATAATCTCAATCGCACGAAAGCCGACCTTTATATTAATCCCGATTTAGGTTCTTATGGTGTCACCGACTTCAATGCAAAGGCGATAAAAGCTATCCTTAAAATAGGCGAGGACGCTGGTATTCTCTATCGAAAGCAGTTAGGGACGTTCATGAAAGACCATCAACGATGAATTATTTTCATGAAAATAACTTGCAACAATGCTGTTTTAAGGTTTTCAAAACAGCATTGTTAGACTTGATAAAGTATAATTCTAAAAGGCTTAAAGCTATCTTTTTTTAGTCCCACAGCTATCTTGTATGCGCTCATAAAACTGTCCGAGGATGTTGAGCATATCGTCTGGTAAGTAGCTGATAGCCTTTTCTATCATCCATTCTGGCACTGGATAATAGGCTTCGGCAACCGAACCAGCGATGCAGGCCTTCGTATCGGTATCGCCATCACATAGTACAGCGAGGCGGATAGTCTCCTCAAAGCTATTGGCATCCATGAAACAACGCAGTGCCATCGGTACGGTTTCCTGACAGGTGCCGTCAAAGTGTCCTTCAGAACCAATCTTCTTAATGTCCCGCATAGGTGGTAACTCGTAGCCAAAGAACTTCTCAACTTTGCGCTCGACATCCGACTTAGAGAAGCGCATCAAGCGTAGCCAACAGATAGCTTCAGCAATACATTGTGCGCCCTTGATGCCTTCAGGGTGGTTATGACTTACGATAGCACTCTTCTTAGCCTCCTCAATCACGTCCTCCCACTCGTCGAATAGCCAGCCAATAGGGCTGACACGCATGGCAGAACCATTACCAAATGAATCCGTAGGCTGGGGATTGTCGGAGTTAATCCATTGATAGAATCGCCTACCATATCCGCCCATTGGTTCTGGATAACGCCTACACCAGTCGAGCAGACTCTCCTGATAGTCACGTTCGTTCAGCACCGCATCGGCAATAGCGATAGTGCAAATCGTATCATCTGTGTAAGAACAATCGGGTGTGAAAAGCTCAAACCCTTGCTGTGGAGCTGCTCCGAATTCGAAGCGTGAGCCTACAATATCTCCTATAATAGCACCAATCATAAAGTTTCTTCTTTAGTCCCTCTGTTGCTTGAGAGCGGATTGAAAAATACTATGGGGTATATGTTTCCTTTTGGTTGTTAGTAGTAAATCTATATAAAAATGATAATCAGCCTCTTTACTCTTAACAATGAGAGGGAAAGAGTTGATGTTTAGTACTCCGACCGGGAATCGAACCCGGATCAAAGGTTTAGGAAACCTACGTTCTATCCATTGAACTATCAGAGCGAGTTTTTAAGTTTTGCTTTGCTTCTGACAAGCGAAGAGGCAATAACTCTTGTTTGCAAAGATAGAAAAAAAAAGTTATATATATGTTGAAACGACAGTTTTTTTACCTTTTTACTGTTGTTGCAGCATGTGATTTGCTGCTAAAAAAGAGTTCTTCCGTTAAATGTATAGATTGGAAATAGAATAAGGACTCATACTCTAACATGGTGGGATTACTCCCAAATAGATGGTCTTAGAATGGAGGATAAACTATATGGTAAATGTAATTAGATGCGATTTCTACCTGCCTTCTACAAACAACTTATTCCTATTAGCCTAATTAGGCTATTTGGTCTAATTGGACTAATTAGGCTAATAACTTATTATTCTGTCATAATTTTTCACATCATAATTTTGAATATATGCTCTTTTGGCTTCTAAAAGACGCCTAATTGACTTGCAAAAGGTGCCCTTTAAGCCCCTTACTAACGCCCTTTTGAAGTCCAATAAAGCACCTTTTACTTTTCTGTTTTATAACTAATTGATTGCCTGTTGGTTATAAACGTGCTTTTTATAGGTGTTTTTATCGTTATTTATAGAGGCTTCCTTTGAAATTATGTAATAATTTTTCAAACCCCTGTCTGCGGATTTTCAAAGTGTTAAAATGAAGACGTTTTCAGTATCGAAGGCTGATAATAGAGTAGATAGATGAGAGTTTTCGCTATGTTTTCCCTAAAAAAAAGGCTGTATCAAGAGGCATTGGGTGCCAGTTGATACAGCCTGTCTTATGGTTATAAAAGTAGGATTCTACTTACTTTTATGCTCCGTGGAAGAGATACTCCTGCTGAATGTCTTGTGTCATCAGCGTAAAGAGTTTCTCTTGTAGACGATCGGCAAGGTCGAGTGCACTGTTAAGAATCTTATCAGAGAACGCCTGCAGCAGGTCTTGTGCATGGAGAGGTTGCGTCTTATAGATGCGCAAATACTCTTCTTCCATCTCACGTTGACGTTGGTCGGTCTCAGCTTCAAACTTTGCATACGCCTCCTTGATGACAGGAGCATACTTGTTGTAGTTAGTCATACCCAAAACCATTATCTTGCGGAACTTCCAATAAGCAGAGTCATCACTTGACTCACCATTACCCTTTGTGTAAGCCTCTGGATAAGAAGTTATGCCCTGATAGAGTGGAAGGAACACACCGAGGTCTGCCATACCCATAGCAACATAATTCACGCAACCGATAGCCTGTGGCAGCTCTGGACGTACCTGTAAGAGGTGGGTCTGTGTGGTACGGAAGATAGAGACAGGGCGATAAGGTTCCTTTGGATTACTATTAAGATATGGATCGTGCTCCGTATTGTCGTAGTGGAAGCGGAATGCCGTGCGGAGTTCGGTCAGTGTGACCTTATGAGCAGCTTTTGCAAAGACAGGGAAGGTGTTCTTTGTTACGTCATTCTTAATCTCTGGAGAGAAGAACTGCTGCAAACCCCATACACGTGGGTAGTTATAGGTGGTGTCGAGTTTGATATCACGTGCGTAAGCCTCATGGAAATCAAAGGCACCCTGTGCTGGATTGTAAAGTCCATGCTTCTCAGCAAACTCAATCAAGTCGGCTGATGCGAGGTAATTTTCCTTATCATTAGGGTCGTATGTACGGAAGCGGCTTTGGTTACCAGTTACGAAATACTGATCTTTTGGCATACGGCAAGCCAACCAACGATGGCCGCAAGCTGTCTCCAAGTACCATATCTCCTTGCTATCTACAAAGCCAATGCCGAAGCCTTCAGCAATACCATACTTCTCGATGAGCATACCCAATCGCTCAACACCTTCGCGAGCGGTACGGACGTAAGGTAGGGTAATGTTGAAGACAGAGTTCTCTGCCACACCATTCTCTACCAATGGGTCATGTTTCAACACCTCGTCACTACTGAAGATACTCTCCGTAGCGCTCATTCCCACACCTGCTGTGTTGAAACCAGCACTGCCCCAATGACCGTGAAGATTATACGGAGAAAGGGCAGAATAGCCTAAAGCCTTCTCTGGAAGTTCGCAACGGAAAGGGCTATCCTTGGCAACGAACTCACGTGGACCATTGTCTGTATCTTCAAAAATCTCGTAGTTCTTAGCTTCCATAGCGTCCCAGTCCTCTGAACGCGCTACTATCATAGAACCATCAGCAGTCTGTTCTTGACCAATGATGATGGTTGTACACTCTGAAGGGAGTTTGTGCTCAATTTGCACTTTGTTTGTTTTCATAAGCTTAAGAGTCTTAGTTCTTATTGTTAATTATTGATGACAAAAATAGTAAATATTCGTGGAAGTGGTGTAAGAAGTTAGGATAAAAAAGGTAAATAAGTGGAGTTATGGTGCAAAATACCCATATATAGTTAATACTATAGTGTCTTTTATAGTGTTCAAGGTTGGAATATAGAGGGAAAAGTATTATTTTTGCAGCGTGTGATATATGATGATAGTGTTTGCTGAAAGGCGTTAAACATGTGATTATGAAGAAAGTTAAGTCCCTTGTCTTTTTGCTGAGTCTTTGTATGATACTTCTTTCTTGTACCGATAAGAAGCCTGTTAGTCAGGCGCAGGAGTCGTCTATACAGCAGGAAGATAGTATACCTGTAAAGAAGGTTGATAGTGTTGATGTCGCGAAGAAGAAGCCCCTCACGTATAAGATTCTGGTTCCTTTTGCTTATCGTTTTTGTAACCCCGATACATTGATAAATAAGAATTGGGTTGAACTATATAAGGATGGGAAAGATTATTATGTTGGTAAAGCTCGGTATGGTATTGAGAGGAGAGAGGATGCGTGCTCAAGTACTATTCCAACATACTTGGCAGAAAAACGAAATACGATATTGTTTGTCAATCAGTTGCCAATAAAGAAAGGCAAAGTTAAGATTGCTGATATTGCATTTTCAGATAGTACTTATCTGGAGCCAGGCTCTGTAAGGAATTTTACTTTTGCTGGAAAGCATTATAAGTTAGAGGCAAAGGCGCAGGGAGAAAGCCAATTAAAGAACTATACATTATTGCTGAATGGGGAACGAATAGTTAGGGAGGCAAGGGTCGATGCAGCAAGCTTTGCACTTTTGTTTGCTGGTGACTTGGATGGAGATGGGAAGTTAGACCTCGTTCTTTCCTTACCTACAGATTATGAGGAACTCCGTGTTGCCTTGTTCTTATCATCTTGTGCGCCCCCTAATTTGCAAATAGGTAAAGTCGCAGAGATAGAGGATGACTTCAGTTGTTAAGCCCTTCCTGTTTTTTATTCGTTGTAGAATGGATATTAGATAAAAAGTATTATATTTGTAACGTGTTTGAAACAGAGATAAAGCAATAAACTCGTCAACTTGTTAACTCGTGAACTATAAAAAGATATAACTTGTTAACTCGTCAACTTGTTAACTCGTCAACTACAAAAAGATATGCTTCAGGAAAGTCCAATACAACTCTTACAACGTCAACGTTTACTGCTCCAAATGGAGTATTATGCCGAGAAAGAAGCCTTTAGAAAGCAGACTGAGGCTGCTGGTATGCAGCGGAAAGTGAAGCGAGGTGACGCTTGGTTCCCATTAAGAGTGGGTAAACGGTTTTATAATGGACTCAACCAACTGTGCATTGAGGTGTTTCGTACACAGGATGGGGATATCGAGCATAACTTTGAATGTGGTCGTCCACTCCTTTTCTTTAAGTTTGTTGAGAAAGGGGAGGGGACTCCTAATAAGGCAGTTCAACTGAAATACTATGGTTTTACAGGTACGGTATCTTATGTAGAGGGCGACAGAATGGTTATTGCAGTCCCTGACTCTGCACCTTTATTAGACCTCCAATCAGCTTCAGAACAGGTTGGTTGCCAGTTAGGTTTTGATGAAACGAGCTATCAAATGATGTTTGATGCGTTAGACCGTACCATGAAAGCAAAGGGAAATAGGCTTGCCTATCTTCGCGATTTGTTCTATTCACGACAAAAGGTTGAGAAGTTCTCCTTTGCTCCGATTCGATTACCTTGGCTGAATCCGACACAAGAAAAGGCTGTCAACGAGGTGTTATGGGCAAAAGATGTGGCGGTAGTTCATGGTCCACCGGGAACAGGTAAGACAACAACATTGGTCGAAGCGATCAACGAAACACTGATGAGAGAAAGCCAAGTGATGGTCTGTGCGCAGAGTAATATGGCTGTTGACTGGATTTGTGAGAAACTTGTCGACCGTGGTATCAATGTCCTTCGCATTGGTAATCCTACTCGAGTGAACGATAAGATGTTAGGTTTTACATACGAAAGGAAGTTTGAAGCGCATCCAGACTACCCACAGTTGTGGTCGATTCGTAAGGCTATTCGTGAACTGAGGAACAACAGAAAGAAAGGCTCTGAGAGCTATCATCAGAAGATGGATAGGCTGAAGAGCCGTGCAACAGAGCTTGAAATACGCATCAATGCCGAGTTGTTTGGAGAGGCACGTGTCGTTGCTTCCACCCTCGTTGGTGCTAACAGTAGGATAATGGAAGGTCAGAAGTTCACCACTTTGTTCATCGATGAGGCTGCACAAGCCCTTGAAGCTGCTTGCTGGATAGCCATTCGTAGAGCGTCAAGAGTTATCTTTGCGGGTGATCATTGTCAACTCCCACCGACTGTGAAAAGCATTGCTGCCCTGCGTGGAGGCTTAGGAAAGACCCTGATGGAACGTATCGTAGAGAATAAACCAGAGGTTGTAACGCTGTTGAAGGTGCAGTATCGAATGAACGAAGAGATTATGCGCTTCTCATCCGATTGGTTCTATGGTGGACAGGTGGAGACCGCTCCGCAGATTAAATATCGTGGCATCCTCGATTATGACAACCCAATGGTATGGATTGATACGTCCGATGAAGCGGTCGTTGCATCGTATGACTTAACGGAAAGTGAGGCTAATTCTGCTCCTTCCCAATTGAATAATGATAGGGGAAATGCCTTTCATGAGCAGTTTGTAGGTTCTTCTTTTGGACGTATTAATAAAGGAGAAGCAGAGCTAACACTCAAGACTTTAGTCGATTACTTTACTAAGATAGGGAAGCAGCGTGTGTTAGATGAGCGGATAGATGTGGGCGTTATCTCTCCTTATCGTGCTCAAGTGCAGTATCTTCGTAGCCTGATAAAGAAGCGAGTGTTCTTCAAGCCCTATCGAAGTCTTATCAGTGTGAACACCGTTGATGGCTTCCAAGGACAGGAACGCGACGTGATACTTATTTCCCTTGTGCGTTCCAATGATGATGGTCAGATAGGTTTCTTGCGTGATTTACGTCGTATGAACGTGGCCATAACACGTGCCAGAATGAAGCTGATTATCCTTGGTAATGTCCAAACAATGACCAAGCACGAATTTTACAAGAAGCTGTGGGAGAGTCTTCCATAGTTCTGAAAGTATCTGTTTTATTAGCCCAATTGGCCTTATTAGGCTAATTAGGCTAATTCTTTATAAGCTCAATTCTAAAATATTTTTTATTTAATTACACACAGAAAAGTGGATTTATATCAATTTTTTATTTACTTTTGTGTCATAAAAGGAAATCTACTATGTTACAACGAGATTATTTTATTCGCTTGATAGAGGAATTCAATGCTGCAATTTCGCGCTTTCTAACAAAAAAAGATGATGAGTTGAAGCGAGATAAGGACTTGAAAGACCTTTACAGACAGTATGTTGGAGAGTATGATGATTTACGTAATCTCTCTGTTGACGAGCTGTTGACATATGCCAAGGAGCAGTGGGAAGAGGAAGAACGGATAGACAAAATCAATATGGTTGCAGAGTTACTTTATGCCGAAGGAAGCTACAAAGGGCAACCTTTGCGTCAGATGCTGATGGAGAAATCATATAGGTTATTCGACTATGTTGAGGCGAATGGCTCTACATTCTCTATCAGTCGTCATCAAAAGATGGAGGCTATGCGACAAGAGTTAGACAATAAGCTCTCTCAAATAGATTGATGTTTGAGCGGGTAGATACGAAGGAGAATTATTTAATATCATAATAATATCAAGCTAAACCTAAATCACATCATTATGCTTGAGAAGAACATTAGAGAACAGATTATCGAGTTGATACACCAGCAGGTAGTACCTGCTGTGGGTTGTACAGAGCCAATGGCTGTGGCATTGTGTACTGCACGTGCTACAGAGTTGTTAGGTCAGAGACCAGAACATATTAGCGTGTTGCTCTCTGCTAATATTCTGAAGAATGCGATGGGAGTCGGTATTCCTGGAACGGGAATGATAGGATTGCCTATTGCCATTGCCCTCGGTGCTTTGGTGGGTAAGTCAGAATATCAGTTGGAGGTTATCAAGGACCTCACACCTGATACATTGGAGGCTGGCAAGACATTTATCAGTGAGAATCGAATTGATGTCAAACTGAAGGACGGTATCACCGAGAAACTATACATAGAAATTACTTGTGAGGCTGAGGGACATCGTGCCACAGCTATCATCATGGGTACCCATACGAATATTGTCTTTGAAGAGAAGGACGGTACTGTTCTGCTCGATAAGATGCAACCCAGCACAGCTGCTGTCGAAAAAGCACCCCTTTGTCTGAACCTCAATACGGTATGGGAGTTTGCTACAACCACTCCTGTCGATGAGATTGAGTTTATCCTTGAGGCGAAACGTTATAATCTCCGTGCTGCAGCTGAGGCGTTGAAAGGAAACTACGGACATTGTTTGGGTAAGATAATGGACCGTCCTTTGAGTCGCGGAATCTTTGGTAATAGCATCTTCTCGCACGTTATTGCGAAGACCGCTTCTGCCTGTGATGCCCGTATGGGGGGGGCTTTGATTCCAGTGATGAGTAATAGTGGTTCTGGAAATCAGGGTATCTGTGCAACCAATCCTGTTGCAGTCTTTGCGAAGGAGAATGAGAATACACGTGAAGAACTTATCCGAGCACTCACCTTGAGTCATCTGACAGCTATCTATATCAAGCAGAGTCTTGGTGCACTCTCTGCCCTTTGCGGTTGTGTGGTAGCAAGTATTGGTTCCAGTTGTGGTATTACTTATCTGATGGGAGGTAATTATATCAATGTTTGTCATTCAGTAAAGAACATGATAGCCAACCTTACGGGTATGATTTGTGATGGTGCGAAGCCAAGTTGTTCACTAAAGATTTCATCGGGAGTGTCAACAGCTATCCTTTCTGCAACGCTTTCCATGGAGGGTAAGCATGTAACGTCTGCAGAGGGAATCATTGATGAAGACGTTGATAAGTCTATCCGCAACCTCACAAGTATAGGTAAGGAAGCGATGTGTATTACCGATGATATGGTGTTGAATATTATGACAAATAAGTGCAATTAAAAAGACGATTGCACTTCAAACTCAGTCTTATTTCCGAATTATTTTCATGAAAAGAAATATTTTTTGTCGTGAAAATAAATATTTATCTTCATGAAAAAAATTCTTTTTTTTCATGAAGATAAATTGTTTTTAGCCGTTTTGTTGTATCGAATGGATGTTATTTCATCCTACGCTCGCTCGTAGGTTACAATCGTATTAACATACTTCTCAACCTTTATAACACGTATGTTCTCTGGGAGTTTTGGCGCTTCTATACCTTCGTTAACCGTGAAAGGAGCCGATTCTATGCGTATCTCGTCCCATAGTCCTGCATCCAAAAAACTCTGTAAAGTCTTTGCACCACCTTCCACGATGAGACTTTGCTTCTTTTCAGCATAGAGATGCGACAGCACTTCAGCCGGTGTTGCGTATTCTCCAGCTTTTGTCGGTTGACTTGTCAGCACCAATTTCTCTGGACTTGGACCGCTCCATTCCCTCACTGTCAGCTGTGGTTGTTCTAATTCTTCCGTTGTTTTCCCAACGAGTATCGCATCATTCTCCGCCCTCATCTTATGTACTAACATCTTTGTGAAGGGTGTAGAGATAATCAATGGCTGATAATCTTTACCCGGCAAGTTCCCAATGTAAGCCACAGAAGGTTTATAGTTACAATCTATGCTATTGTTTCTATTTTCAATAGTTATATTGGCAATGACTTTTTCTGAGTTATTAGGGGAATCTCGGTGATTACTCCCCTCCCTTTGGGGGAGGGGTAAGGGGGAGGGGCTACTCGCTTCTGCCCACTTCAATATCACATAAGGTCGTTTATGTGTATTATAAGTAATAAACCGTTTATTCAGTTCTAAACACTCTTTCTCCAATACACCCACGGTCACTTCTATCCCTGCTTCGCGAATCTTCTTTACTCCACGTCCTTGCACTTCGGCAAAGGGGTCGATGCAACCGCATACGACACGGCGCACACCCTTACTGATAATCAAGTCGGCACAAGGAGGTGTTTTCCCATAATGAGAGCAAGGCTCAAGACTGACATACACCGTTGCTTCACGTAGCAAAGCCTCGTCCTCTTTCCTTACAGATGCAAAAGCGTTCACCTCTGCGTGTCCTTTGCCACAGCGTACGTGGTAACCCTCACCGATAATCCTGCCCTCCTTGCTCACAATAACCGCACCAACCATTGGGTTAGGCTTGGCAAGCTGTTGTCCATTACGAGCTAATTGCAGGCAACGACGCATGTATTTTTCGTCAGTTTCTTCTTGTTTCATTTCATTAAAATTACTATCTTTGCAGCTATGACATACCAAGATTTATGGCACAGACTCACTCCTTTATATGATGAAGGTGAGGCACAAGCTATCGTTCGGCTTGTGTTAGAGGTGCAGTTTGGCATTACGCTGCCTGATATATATACGGGCAAAGTTAATGAATTATCCCGAGAAGCGGAGGAGGAATTAGAGAAAATCATCTTTCGTTTGGAACGTTCGGAGCCTGTACAATATGTTTTAGGACGTGAAACCTTTTGTGGGCGCACATTTCATGTGGCTCCGGGCGTATTGATTCCGCGCCCAGAGACTGAGGTGCTGTGCCGTTGGATAGAGGAGGATAACAACCGATGTTATTGTGCTTTGCAGCCTCCTGCGCCCCTACAGGTGCTGGATGTTGGAACAGGTAGTGGCTGTATTGCTGTTACATTGGCTGCCGACCTACGCAACTCGGCGGTTACAGCGTGGGATATATCGGGTGATGCACTACTTATTGCACGTGAGAATGTACATCAATGGCAGGTTCGTGTTGAACTAAAGATGGAGGATGCGCTTCATCCTTCAGCAGCAGCTATGCAGCAGCAATTTGATATTATAGTGGGTAATCCACCTTACATCTGCGACAAAGAACGGACAGAGATGGCGAAGAACGTACTTGCGTATGAGCCAGAAACGGCACTTTTCGTACCAGATGATGACCCGCTACGCTTCTATCGGGCAATCGCTGAGTATGGCGTGCAGGCTTTGTCAGCTGATGGTGCACTTTATTTTGAGACCAACCCATTATATATTGATAATGTAAAGCAGATGTTAAGCGAATTGGGTTATAAGCAGATAGAACTGCGAGAAGACCAGTTTGGTAAGCTCCGATTCACTAAAGCCATCCGACCATGATACAGAAACGACCCATATTAGAGCCACAAGCCCTGAAGAAACTTGCCGATTTATGTGCGAAAGGCGAACATTGCTCTGGTGAGATGTTAGAGAAGATGCGCAAATGGGGACTGGCAGAAGATGCGCAAGCGCGTATTATGGAGAAGTTAATAACACTGCATTACGTTGATGATAGCCGTTATACGGAGTCTTTCGTACATGATAAAATCCGCTATAACAAGTGGGGTAGACGGAAGATTGAACAAGCTCTGTGGATGAAGAAAGTCGATAGTGCCGTCTCATCGCCCATCCTCGATGCTGTGGAAGACGAAGAATATCTTGAAGTCTTGCGCCCATTGTTAGCGAGTAAGTATCGCACAATTAAGGCAGAGAACGATTACGAACGTTCAATGAAACTGATAAAGTTTGCCATGGGACGTGGTTTTACGATGGATTTAATCCGCAGGTGTATAGATGAAGGAGTCGTTGCTGCGGATGATGATGTTGACTTCGTAGACGATGGCACAGACGATTAGTTTATTGGCTCGCCTGATAGACACTCTTGCTCCTCGTTCATGTACGATTTGTGGTAGGCGTCTGACCGTTACGGAGGAGGTGATGTGTGCTTGTTGTAATCATTGTCTCCCTCGTACGGGCTATTCTAAGTCGAGTTATGATAATAAACTTGTGCGCCTCTTTTGGGGTAGGATTCCCATAGAGAAGGGTACAGCCTTTTTCTTTTATAAAGCCCATTCTGACACCAGTCGTTTACTTTATCAACTTAAGTATGGCAGTCATCCTGAGATAGGCGAGTGTCTTGGGCGTATTGTTGCTGCAGAGTTCGCACAAGATGGTTTCTTTGATGGAATCACAGCCGTGGTTCCTGTGCCACTTGCTCGCCAGCGTGAGCGAGAAAGAGGGTATAATCAAAGTGTGGAGATAGTGCGTGGTATCAGTGCAGAAACTGGTTTGCCTGTCTTAGATAGGGTCTTAGAACGTGTTAGTTTTCACGGCAGTCAGACACAAAAAGGACGTTGGGAACGAAATGAAAACGTAGAGAAAGCCTTTCACCTCCTCGATGCTTCCCCCTTAAACAATCAACACATTTTGTTGGTTGATGATGTAATCACGTCAGGTGCCACCCTCGTTGCAGCCGCCAAAGAACTCCTTAAAGGGACGAATGTCAAGATTAGTGTCCTCTCACTTGGCTTTGCTAATAATGATTAAGCTGTCTCATTATTCCTTGTTTTATTATTGTTAGTCTATAAGTAGTACTCATCTTCGCAAGTAATTAGTAGTTAACAGTATCTCTTTTGGTGGTAGATGCGGATCATTTTCTCCCTTTTCTATCGTTGTGTTGATGGTTCGCACGTGATGTGTTGATGGTCCGCACCATTGGTGCGGAGGCTTAACACCAATGCAATTTGTCGTCGGAAAATTTGCGTTAGATGATTGTTTGGAAGGGTTATACAACTCAAAGCAAATAGAATCACTCTTGTATTTGATAGGAGTAACATCTGTTCTTATTATCTTCTTTTATAGTCTTTTTATCCTTTAATCTCAGAAAAAATGTGTAAGTTTGCAGTTAGTATATAACCATAAACTATCAAGATGGAAGATTTAAAGAAAGTCTTTGCAGGCAAACTGCTCGGAATTAAAGCTATTAAGTTGCAACCTAACGACCCATTTACATGGGCAAGTGGTTGGAAGTCACCATTCTATTGTGATAACCGCAAGACGTTGTCGTTCCACGATGTACGTTCGTTTGTGAAGCTCGAGTTGGTTCATGCTATCCTTGAGAACTTCCCTGAGGCTACGGCTGTGGCTGGTGTTGCTACGGGTGCTATCGCACAGGGTATGCTCGTTGCTGATGAGTTGGCATTGCCATACGCATACGTTCGTCCGAAACCAAAGGACCACGGTATGAAAAATCAGATTGAAGGCGAACTCCCTGCAGGTTCTAAGGTTGTTGTTGTAGAAGACCTTATCTCAACTGGTGGCTCTTCTTTGAAAGCTGTTGCTGCACTTCGTGAGGCTGGTTTTGAGGTTGTGGGTATGGTTGCATCTTATACCTATGGTTTCCCAGTTGCTGAGGAGGCATTCCGTGAGGCTAATGTAAAACTTGTTACCCTCACCGATTATGAGCATGTTGTAGAGAAAGCGCTTGAGACTGGTTATATCAAGGAGTCTGAGGTTTCTATGTTGCATGATTGGCGTAAGGACCCAGCAAACTGGAGAAAGTAATCTCTAATCATTCCGCTGGAAGTAAAGACCTTTATTTCTTAGGGATTGATTGAATATAATTTTATGTAGAGGGCGCATTCTTCGTGCGTCCCTATAGGTAGTTATAAGCTTCTATTCCAAGCAGTTCGGCTTTCTTTCAGTTCTTCTCTCTTAAACTCCCCAATAAAGATTATCAATGACAAAATTTGAAAGTAGCGTAAAGCAGATTCCTCATTCTCAGCAGAGTGTATACAACACGCTGAGCGATTTGAATAATGTACAGCGTCTGAAGGAACGTCTCCCAGAAGGTTCTACGGGTAATGATGAGATGGATAAGATGAAAGAAAGATTGCAGAATCTCACCTTTGATCAGGACTCCTTGTCTGTGAATGTTGACCCTGTTGGTCAGATTTCTATGCGTATTATAGAGCGTGAAGAGCCTAAGACGATTAAGTTTGAGAGTGATAACTCACCCTTATCATTCAATTTCTGGATTCAGATACTGCCTGTAACAGAGACTTCTTCAAAGATGAAACTCACGATAGATGCTGATATTCCTTTCTTTGCAAAGGGTATGGTATCAAAGCCTTTACAGGAAGGTATTGAGAAGATTGCCGATGCGTTGGCAATGATTCCATTCGAATAAGACGTTTACCTCCTTTCTAAGGGAGGAGGACTTGATGGTTTTTGTATAGATATAGGAGTAAGGTATGAAGAAGGTTGTTCAGTCTGTTTTGTTAATGCTTGTAGTGCTATTGTCATCTTGTGGTGATGTAGTTGACTATGAGTATAGTAGTCATCGTAACTTCTTTACCTTTCATAACGAGACACATCAAGACCCCATCCTCGCCTCAGCGATGAATCCTTTATCGCCGGGTGTGTATTGTACGATAAGAACTAACGTTGTCAGTGGTCGTTATTGTTTCTTCTTTGAGAACAATCAAGGACTGAAATCAAGTGCACCTGTGTGGTTTGATGGGATTGATCTTAGGTTGGAGAACTGGAAACATGTGGGTTTGAACAATGGACTCATCGTTGGTTATGGCAACTTGGACAACCCTTCTCCTTTCTATGCTTACGACTTACAATGTCCTAATTGCTTCAATACCAATACGCTTCCACTGCGTTCTTATGAGTTGAAGATAAGCAGTGATGGCTTTGCTACTTGTAGTAATTGTCGTCGTAAGTATAACCTTAACACTGGTGGAAATGTTGTCTCTGGCGATAGCGGTAAGAAACTGACACGTTATCGTGCAAACAGTACAGGACCTTATGGCGTGTTGGGGGTAAATTAAGGTAATTAGCCTGATTGGATTAATAGGTTCAATAGGCGTAATAAGGCTAATAAATAAAAAAACTTGCAAAACCTTTGTTAGTTCGAAGATTTAGCCTTATCTTTGCAAACGGTTTGCCGCAATGGTGGAATTGGTAGACACGAGGGACTTAAAATCCCTTGGCCAGTAATGGCTGTGCGGGTTCGAGTCCCGCTCGCGGCACTTCTTCTTAAATCCTATGCGCATGAAGCGAATAGCATACATTCTTTTGTTCTCCCTGCTGTTAATTTCTTGTGGTACTCGTAGCGGTTACTTCAAGATGGAAGGACGCTTCTTGCATATGAATCAAGGCGAGCTTTATGTGTATAGTCCCGATGGTGGTATTGCGGGTTTGGATACCATCAAGATTGAGGCGGGTCGTTTCTCTTATGAGAAGCCTTGTAGCAAACCTTCTACGTTAATTATCATCTTCCCTAATTATTCTACACAACCAATCTTTGCCGAATCGGGCGAAGCGGTTGAGGTAAAAGCCGATGCTTCCCACTTGAAAGAGATGGAAGTAGAGGGCACGGAGGATAATGAACTCATGACAAAGTTCCGTAAACAGATAGCAAGTGTCTCTCCTCCAGAGGAGGTGAAGTATGCAATCGCATTTATCAAGGACCATCCAGAGTCTGCTGTGAGTGCGTATCTACTCAATCGTTATCTTGTTCAAACAGAGTCTCCTGACTATAAGCAGGCTGCAAAGCTTTTACCTTTATTGATAAAAGAACAGCCCGATAATGCCACTTTGGGTCGTCTTCAACGACATCTATCTGAGTTAGGCTCGCTGCCAATCGGTAGTAAGTTGCCTAAGTTTTCAGCTAAAGATGTCAATGGAAAGACGGTTAATAACACGACTTTTCAAGGAAAAGATGTCGTTATTATCAGCACATGGGCAGCATGGAGTTACGAGAGTCTTGATGTCCAGCGTGCGCTGAGTGATGCCGTGAAAGCAGGAAAGATAGCTGCTTTGGGTATTTGTGTAGATGCCAATCCTAAGGAAGTAAAGCAGACTTTAGAGCGTGATGGGATTGAGTTTTCCAATGTTTGTGATGGAAAACTACTGAATACACCACTACTCAAAACCTTTGGTCTTAATACTATACCAGATAATATCGTCATTCGCAATGGGAAAGTAGTCGAAAGAAACATCACTGCTAACACCATCCGTCAGCGTTATGGCGCCGAATAAAAACTAATATTGTGCTTGTAAAAACATTCTGTGCAGCTGTTAACGGAATGGAAGTCACCACCGTGACAGTCGAAGTTAGTATCACACGGGGCGTGTTGTTCCATCTTACCGGTCTTGCAGACGGAGCGGTAAAGGAAAGCCATGACCGTATAGCTGCAGCACTTCTTAATACTGGTTACAAGTTTCCTGTAGCCGATATCACCGCCAATCTTGCTCCTGCCGACCTCAAGAAGGAAGGCTCCAGTTTTGATCTCCCATTGGCAATAGCCATCTTGGCTGCCAATGAGAAGATGAGTTGTGACCGTTTGCGAGAGTTTATGCTTGTGGGAGAATTGAGCCTTGACGGTACTTTACAGCCTGTTAAAGGCATACTACCCATAGCTATCAAGGCACGTGCCGAGAAGTTTAAAGGTATCATTGTGCCGAAGGCTAATGAGCACGAAGCGGCTGTGGTAGACACGTTGGAGGTCTATGGAATGGATAATATCCTGCAAGTAATTGACTTCCTTAATGGTACATCTACTCCAGAAGCTTGTTTTGTAGATACACGGAAAGAGTTTTACGAGCATCAATATGCTTTCGATCTCGACTTTGCTGATGTCCGTGGGCAAGAGAATGTGAAGCGAGCATTAGAGGTGGCAGCGGCTGGTGGGCATAATCTTATCATGGTCGGACCACCCGGAAGTGGAAAGAGTATGATGGCAAAACGCCTTCCTTCCATCCTTCCTCCTTTGTCCCTTTCAGAGAGTTTGGAAACAACTCAGATTCACTCGATAGCCGGTAAGTTGCGTCGCGACACAGGATTGATTACGCAACGTCCTTTCCGTAGCCCTCATCATACTATCTCTGAGGTTGCACTCGTGGGTGGTGGAGCCAATCCGATGCCGGGTGAGATAACCCTTGCACATAATGGAGTGCTCTTCTGTGATGAGTTACCAGAGTTTAATAAACACACTTTAGAGGTACTTCGACAGCCTTTGGAGGATCGTCATATAACGATTTCACGTGCCAAGTATACGGTTACTTATCCTTGTAGTTTCATGTTTGTAGCAAGTATGAATCCTTGTCCGTGTGGCTATTTTGCTGACCCTACGCATCATTGTGTTTGTACGCCAGGGCAGATTCAGAAGTATCTTGCTAAGATTTCAGGTCCGTTAATGGACAGAATCGACATTCAGTGTGAGATTGCACCTCTCCCCTTCAAAGATATATCACAGGCAACACCGGGCGAGCCGAGTGCTGCTATTCGTGAACGTGTTATCCGTGCGCGTGCTATTCAGACCGATCGCTTTAGTAGTTATCGTAATATTCATTGTAATGCGCAGATGTCTGAGCGTATGATTCATGAGTTTGCCGAGCCTGATGAAGCCTCTATTAAGCTGCTCCGTGATGCTATGGAGCGTTTGAAACTGTCTGCTCGTGCCTATAACAGAATCCTAAAAGTAGCGCGTTCGATAGCTGATTTGGAAGAGTCAGAGGCTGTACAAGTGCAGCATATCGCTGAGGCAATAGGGTATAGAAACTTAGATAGGAGCGACTGGGCTGAGAGATGAGACCGCTCTCAGCCTTATAAAGATAAGGAAAACTAAGAAAACTATGACCCCTAAGATTACTCGAGATTCTAAGACAACTATATAAAGAAGAAATACAATAACACCCAAAGACTTAACAAATATAAAAAAACAAATTCAAAAAGACTATGAGAAAGTTGTTTGCTTTCATGTTGTTACTGCTACCGTTAGCAGTATCAGCACAGACGGATAAGACATTTATGTCTGTCAATTGGGATAAGATAAAGGCAGAAGTAAATGCTAACCCACAGCGTGTTCAGCAGTTAGTTGACATTCTTATCAATGTTGATGCTGATACCACATTGACTGCTGAGGACAAAATCTTGGCTGTTTATGGACGAACTTACCTTAATAATGGTAGAGATATGTTCATGGAACTTGATATGTCGAAAGCCAGGAACGAAGGTAAGTTTGATGTTGCTGCTACGCTTGCGGATAAGGTTCTTGCCAGCAATCCTCTTAATACCAATGCTATTGTGTCTAAGATTTATCATTTCAGAAAACTTTCAACCACCGAACCTGATAAATCATGGATGTTGAGCGATAGCCTTAAGGTCTATTCTGTTCGTTTATCACGTATTCTCGATACAATCTTTATGACTGGTGATGGAAGTAAGGAGCATCCTTTCTCTGTGACATCAGTGGGTGATGAATATAACCTTGTTTACTTCTTCTTTGGTATTCCTAAGGTGAATAGTCAGATGGTAGTCGGTAGTTGTGACCGTCTTATTTTGGGCGAAACGAATGATAATTACACTTCTTCTGATATTTACTTTGATGTAAAACGTGTCTTTGAAATCGAGAAATCTATGTTTGAACCGCAAGGAGGAAAGGGGCAGTAAGTTGGTTTAGCTTTACTTTTGTAATTATTTTTCACACATTCGGCTTTAAAAGATGCTCTTTTGGCTTCGAAAAGACGCCCAATTGGCTTGCAAAAGATGCCCTTTTGGACGCTTACTAACGCCCTTTTGAAGTCCTATTAAGCACCTTTTGAAATGCTGTTTTGTAAGTGTTTGATTCCTTGTTAGTTATATTGGGTGGCTTGTTAGTCCTTATAATGACCTTTTAGGGTGATTTTCTCGCTCTCGTTTGTCAATATATTTCAATATCCTTGGATGATTTTCTCGTACGTTCTAATACGTATGTTTTACAGAAAAAACATAGGGTCTTCAGAATTTTGGAGTGATAATAATGCATCTTAGTTTAGGTCTTTGACGAAATGTCACACAGAGGGACGGAGAGTACGGAGGGATATCAAGGCAAGCACTGGTAGTCACGGAGGCACCGTCGGTGCGTGGAGCGACGGAGATTGTTTGCTAATTCTGTTAGCAATTTATATACAAAGCATTCATACCAAAAGTGTTATCAAGAATCTGTACGCTATATCTCCGTCACTCTTTGTGCCATCGGCACCTCTGTGATATTGCCTTTATCTCCGTCCTCTCCGTAGCTCTGTGTGCCTTATTTATATAAGCGTTTTAGTTTATCACTCCATATTTCGGATGAGTCAGAAAAATCTTTAAGATAGCACAGATAAGTCTTTTTGAGTATATTCTTCGATTTAAAATGATTTAAACCAATCTTAGTCTTAATTCTCTTAGTCCTAAATTCTATTCTTAGTCAGTATAGTTTAAAGTAATTGAAACCTCAATTTTTGCCCATTTCATCGATAATTAAGATGCTTATAGAGGGTTAAAGCAATGTGAAAAATCAGTCTTTCTGCTTGTTATCCAAGTCGTTTACAGTTTGTTGTAAACTGATGTTAATATAGCAAGGTATGAGGTTTTCTATATAGATTAAAGTTTTGTCAGATGTTAATACTTGTTGTCAAAGCTTATATTTGTTATTATATTTATTTGTATATTATGTGTCGTAAGTTGTTGATAATCAGTGAAGAGTATTTATAAATTCGTAACACATCTTGTTATTATCTATTATAAAGCCCTAATTTCGTGTATCTTTGCATACACCTTTTTTAAAAGGGTTCCCGTTTACAAAGACAGGAAATAATTTTAAAAACATAAATCAAATTAACAATCATGAAACCATTGCAAACTGAGAGCAGTTCATGGCATAAGATTCTTGCCGTATTGGTGGGACTCATCTGCACCTTGAACGTAGCAGCTCAACAAATCAATGTAAAAGGTTCAGTAACTGACCAGCATGGTGACCCCGTCATCGGCGCAACCATTATGGAGCAGGGAACCAAGAATGGTGTGGTGACAGATATCGATGGAAACTTCGCACTGTCTGTTGCAAGTCCTAAATCGCGACTCCGTGTGACTTATATCGGTTATAAGACTCAGGAGTTACCTGTGAACAATCAGACCGATTTCAAAATCAAGTTGCAGGAAGACGCTGCTAA
>FLSH01004060.1_pt1 | contig 80320 bp, 82 predicted proteins | sample 1550441 | NCBI WGS metagenome assembly FLSH01 (sample SAMEA4031756, study PRJEB14383) | metagenome | biome: human; feature: oral; material: saliva | place: Philippines | collected 2014 | reverse complement strand
CTAGTACAACCTCTATCTATGCAGGGTTAACGTGGAACTCGACAGGGTTAACGTGGATATCGACTAGTACAACCTCTATCCCCGATTCCGCGTGTTTATCCCCCCTCTAGTACAACCTCTATCTATGCAGGGTTAACGTGGAACTCGACAGGGTTAACGTGGATATCGACTAGTACAACCTCTATCCCCGATTCCGCGTGTGGACCTACCCCTAGGTGTAACCACTATCTAGGTAGGTACAACCTTTATCTCGACTGGTGTACCCTTTATCCCCGATTTCACGTGTGGATATGCCCTCTGGTAGTACCAAGAAGTACGTAGGGTACACGTGGATGTCATGAGGGCGTACCTGGATGTCGCCTAGTGCTACGTGGAAGTGACGCTAGGTGTACTTCTTTCCTTGTGTGAGCATACGGACCGGCCCCCCGCTCGTGCTTATGAGCGAGGGGCCGAGTTGTTGAAGTAGAAGGACCTAGTGTGAACACTCCGTGGCGTGGGAGTAGATCTTGGCGAGGTCGTCGGGTGCGACGTTGGCGAGGGAGCGGGTGTCGCGGATCTGGGCGATGGCTACGGGGTCGAGGTCGTTCCATGACTTCTCGACCATGCACTGTGTGGTGGTGGCCGTGTACTCGCCGAGGCCGACGATGCCGTCGGGCACGTAGGCGGTGGCCCATGGGTGCCAGAGGGTCATGAGGTAGATGGTGGCGGCGAGTAGGAGGAGGGAGAGGATCGACTGGACGATGCCGAGCGTCCTGTAGAGGAGTCGGAAGGGGGTGGTGATGATGAAGAACATGGCGGGGATCTTTCAGTTGTTGCGCACGGTGTAGCGCAGTGGGTGGCGGTCGTGGACGAGGACGGGGCGGGCGAGTGCTTCCGTGAGGCGCTTGTGGGCGTCGTTGAGTTCTTGGAAGTCGCGGAGGTCGCCGCCCCTGTCGGGGTGGAGGGTGCGAGCTCGGGCGCGGAACGCTCGGTTGAGGTCAGCGAGGCTGGCGGTGGAGGTTATGCCGAGGAGCTTGAGGTCTCGGGGGTTGGGGCGGGTCATGCTTGTTCCTTGTTCCTCATCTGCTTGCGGTAGTTGGCGATGCCGCCTCCGATCATGGAGGCGAGGCCTCGTACACCCCTGGAGGCGACGTTGGCGGCTCCCATGGCGAGGGTGCCGGTGAGGCCTGCGGTGATGCGCCATGTCTTGCTCAGTCCTCCGAGGTCGGTGCGCTGCCAGGTCTTGCGCGTGTACTCGCTGGCGTTGCGTTGGCCGGCGGAGAGGATGTGCGTAGCGACGGACATGGCGCGCTGCATCTCGTCGTAACGTCGCACGCCCGATGGGGTGCCGTTGATGGTGCTCCAGGTCTGGCGGTCGAACTCTTCGCCCTCGATGCTGATGTGCTGGAGGAGCGGCATGTCAGCGAAGAGCTGGGAGATCGACGAGTCGGGCTTGTAGCCGAGGTCGGGGCAGACGTAGGAGCAATAGAAGTCCCAGGAGTCGAAGGACAGTCGGCGTAGGTTGGGCATCTCGCGTAGGACGGTCCAGTTCATGATGGGCGCGATGTTGGAGGAACGGATCGCGTCGGTCATGTACGGGGGGATGACCTGGTTGTTGCGCCAGTCGTCGGTTACCTGGGTGCGGTAGGCGACGCCGTTCATGATGACGGTTTCGCCGACGACTCCGACGCGCTTGACGCGAGCCCAGGTGCCGGCCCATTCGTTCATGTCGGCGTAGAGCGCTGCCTGTACTGCGTCGGGGGTCATCTCCGTGGGGGTGATGGTTCGGGGCGTGCTCACGTTGAACTCGTAGCCGCCGCCGGTGGTGGGGCGCACGGGGCTGGTGGAGTAGTCCCATGTGGGTGCGGGGGCGTCGGGTTCGTCGGGCATGGCCATGCGGTCGGCGTTGGGGTCGGTGGTGTCGTCCATGTCGGGGACGGTGGGGGCCGGTGGCATGGGTGGTGGCGGTGGGACGGGGGGCACCGGCTTGGGTGGGGTCGGTACTGCGGTCGCGATAGGCTCCGGGCCGGCCGCCGGCGGTTCGGGGATCGGGGCTGCTGCGTGTTCGTCCTTAGCGGGCGTCGCAGGAACAGCGGGGGCCGGGGTCTGTTCCCCGTCGGCGGCGAGGTCGTCCATGTCCCACTCTTCCCCGCTGCTGCCCGCGAGCGCGAAGCCGCTGTTGGTGTCTTCTGACTCGAAGGCCTCGGGGTAGACGCGGCGGAACAGGGTGACGGACTGGGGGTCGTACTCGTATCCCTGGAAGACGTTGTAGATGTCCTCAACTGAGGCGATCCACTGGGGGCGCAGGTCGGAGACCCATTCTTGCCAGGTTCCCTCGTAGCCGAGCTTGCGGACGGTGAGGTTCGCTGCGTCGGAGAGCTTCTGGAGAGTGGCCGCGGCTTGCTCGCGGGTGACGCCGGCTTTCGCGAGGTAGCCCTCGAAGCCGAGGGAGGGGTCGAGTTCGCCGGTGTCGGTGGATACGTCGCGTCGGACGGCTTCGACGTCCACGCCTGCGCTCTTCATGTAGGAGATGGAGTTGTTCCAGCAGTACCCGTCTTCGCTGCCGTCGGCGAAGAGGAGGCCGGGGCGCAGGTAGGTGGCGGTGCGGGCGATAGCCTCGTCGCCGTTCATGATCTTGTGGATGTTGTCGCCGCTGAAGCCGGGGACGTAGGCGAAGCATCGCATGGTGGAGGACAGCTTGTCCGAGGCGTAGGAGCCTGGGGTGAGCTGGTTGAGGTAGTTGCGTCCAGGGTGGTGGCCGATAAGCACGTCGGTCTTGCCGATGGATGCGTAGGAATAGATGAAGTTGTCGGCTTCCTTGAAGGGGATCGGGATGTTCTTCGTGCTGGCGTTGAGTGGTTTGCCTGCGGGGAAGAACTGGCTGATGTCGGTGACGGGGTTGACTGGGTCCTGGCCGATCATGAAGACGCGGGAACGTTTGGCTTCGGCGTTGTTGAAGCCGGCGTTGCGCAGCTGGGAGAGTTTCTCGAAGGATTTGCGCATCATGAAGTACATGCTGGTGAACCACATCTCGCCTTCGTTCACGTCCTGCTTGGGCTTCTTCTTGTCGTCGAAGCCGGACTGTTCCCAAGCGGCCCACTCGGACTCGTAGTTCGTGTAGCACATATGACCTTGCATGTTGGACTGGAAGAACGTCTGGATCTGCTGGTTCGTGTTGCTGATTTCGTCGAACACGATGCAAATGCCGTCTTTTCCGCCTAGTTGTTCAGCGATTTCGGGGCTGATTGTGCGGGCTGCGAGCATTCCGAGTGCGAGGATCATGTATCGCAGGTAGACGATGGTGCCAAGGGTGCCGGTGTAGCCGGGTGCCCACGCGAGGTTCTTCTTGTTCAGGTACTCAGGGATGCGGGCGCGGGCCTCGAGCTCGGCGACCTTCGCTGCCGTGTATTGCATGAACATGTCCGTGCCCTCTTCGGGGTTGCAGGCGATGTTCGAGCCGTTGATGACGAAAGCGTCGGGGTTGATCGACAGGAGGAGCGAGGCCATGTCGGGCTTGTTGTCACCCAGTCCGGGTGCGATGCCGGCGATGAGGTGCATCGCGAGGATCTGCTGCGTGGTCAGGCCCTTGCCGGATCGGGAGCCCGCGAAGATTCCGTGGCTGGTGTGATCGTTGAACTCCTTGATCTCCTTGCCGGTAGTCACCACGTCGTCGTCGAGGCCGATGCCCAGGATCATGTTGTTGGCGTTTGGCTTGCGGCCCTGGCGTTGCATCGCGTCGAGGATCTTGCCTGCCCACACGGGGGAAGCGTTGGCGAGCACCTTGTCCATATCGTGCCGGAACTCCCAGAAGATCCCGTCGTGGATGGGGTCGTAGCACTGGGCTGTGGTACCGCCCGCGAAGCCGAGGGCTTCGACGATGGCGCGTTCGACGATGTTCTCGCTGAATCCCTCGTAGGGGGTGAGGACTCGGACCTTGACCTTGACGGGGATGTTGCTCGGGGAGTTGTCGTAGGCGGAGACGAGGACGCAGGTCGTCATGGCCTTGCAGATGCTTTCGAGCGCGCCGACGACCTTGGTCATCATGGAGGGGTCGTGGTAGGTGAGGCCGTTGTCGGCTTCGCTCTTGAGGAGGGCGCGGACGACGGCGGTGAGCATGGCTTGCAGGCTCTTCTTGACTTCGCGCTCGCGGTAGGTGTCCCAGGAGGATGCGTCGCTGTGGCGGGGGTAGAGGTCTTGTGCGCCGTCGTTGGACTCGCGTCCGAAGGCGTACTCGAGCATCTTGTAGGGGAAATAAAAACGCGTGCCGTTGGGGTAGGTGTTGCCCTGGCGGTCCTTCCCGTTAATCAGGATCTCGGCGATCTCGTTGATGTTGCGCGTCGGCATGGGGGTCAAGTGCTGTGCTGCTTGGACCTGTTCCCAGAGGCGCAGGAGGACGAGGTTGTGGGTGCGCTGGTAGGCGCGACCGTCGGAAGAGAGGGCCATGAGTCGGCCTTGGCCGTCTTCGTCGCAGGTGAGGACACCGGCGGGCTGAAGGACGCTGTAGCCGGACTTAAAAATGCGGTCGTACTCGTCGAGGATGCTTTCGGCGCGGGCGACGATCTGGCCCTGGTAGAAGGTCATGGCTTCTTCGGGTACGCCGTCGGTTTCGCCGTTGAGGGCTGCGAGTACCTTGTCGATGGTGATGTCGCGGGGGATCTTCTCAAACCCCAGGCCCGCGCGCGTGTCCTTGGGGAGTGAGACGAGGTAGAGGGCGGCTGAGCGGCTGTCGTTGCCTGCGTCGAGGAGGACGCCGCGGCTGTTGGAGTTGACCTTGGAGGCGAGGGCCTTGTGGGTGGCGAGGGTCGGCCACCAGTCCGGCTGCGCGTCGAGGCCGGTGAGGTCGCGGCACTGGGAGGCCATGGCCGTCGTGTAGGGTTCGCCTTTTTCGAGGCTGGCCTTGAGGAGGGTCAGGATCTTGGTGCGGTGGGGGCTGGCCTCGAAGTCGCGGAGGCGATCGGCGAGGTCGTCGCCGGGGGTGTCCTCGTCGGACGTGGGGATGCGGGCGGGCGCGTCCGTGGTGGTGTCGTCGCGCATCTGCTCGCGCTTGGGGGCCTTGAGGGAGGACAGGTAGGTCTCGAGGGTGCCGCCAATCTGGTCAGAGGCGTAGACGTTGGGAGCAAGCTGGTAGGACTCGACGACCTGCGCGAAGGGACGCAGTTGCGTGTAGTGGCCGTGAGTGGCGAAGTCGGTGGCCAGAGCGAGGCGCGCGCCTTCGGGAGCGTCGGGGATGAGGGGGCGCGGGTCGATTTTAGTGTCGGTGTGACTCGACAGGTAGGCTTCGCGTTCGAGGCGCAGGCTCCGCGCGATCTCCTCAATAGGCGGCATGATGTCGTCGGGGATCCGGTAGTAGCCGCCCAGGCGCACGCCTTCACTGAACATGCCATGGACGTTGACGCCCTCGAACATGCTGGCGGGGGCGACGATAGTTTCGAGCGCGCCAAACTGCTTGTGAGAGAGAGCGCGCAACGGAGACTTCGACGTGGAGGAGGGCTTCGCGGCGGCGCGCGTGAGCTCCCCCTTCGTTTTGCCGTGGCGTTCCACGTACACGCCGTCATGGGCGATGATGAGGGTCTTGACTGTGTTGGGTGTCCACGTCCCGTAGTCAGTGCCGTCACCGTCGGTGATGTAGTGGCCGCCGAGGGCCTTGATCGTATCGTCGTAGGTGGTCACGAGTGACCCTTCCCTTTCCGTTGTGGTCGCAGGTGTTCAGTGTGTGAGCATCAGTGTCGCTGGGATGCTGCCCGTAATACAGGGCACCCCCACCCATCGAGCGCTTGTCCCGCTCTGGTTGTGTCACCTGGTGGCAATAGGTGACGTGGTCCCAGCGGGGGCGTATCGGGGTGGGGGTGCAGACTGCGGGGCGACCGTTGGTCACCAGTCGGAGACGACTCCTCCAGCGGACGCTGCGGTGATGTCGCCGCTGTTCTCCTTGCGGATGCGCTTGCTCTCGAAAGCTCGGCCAGTGGCGAAGCCGAGCATGAACAGTGCTGTTACTCCAATCAGCAAGGACACGAACGTAAGAAAGACCTGCATGGCGGTCTCCTTTCTTGTTTCTTGGTTGAGGGGTTGGGGGTTAGGCGGCGACGAGTGCCGCCACCTTCTTGATGCGGTCGGGGCGGAACCCGCCCCAGGTCTCCAGGATAGCGCCGTCACTGCCCTTGACTGCGACGACAGGCGCTTGGCTGTAGCCGAGTCCCTTGATGAGGTTGAGGGATTCCTCGTCCTGGGTGACGTCGATCGATTCGTACGACGCGCCCAGAGCGTTGAGTTTCCTGTAGGTGGCATCGCACTGGGGGCAGCGGGGCTTGGAGTAGACGGTGATCGACATGAGTGTTCCTTCCTGCCCCCACGGGCGGGGGGCACGGGGTTCGGTCTTCTGGGCTATGAGTGTCCACCGTGGGGGCCGCAAGGAGTGTAGCGGCGCACCCAGAGGGTGGCATGTGCCCATCATGCTACAAAACCCACACGCGCACGAACCAGACAGGCCATACACGACGAAAAGGCCCCAAAACCCTAAACGTTCTACAGGCACATGGGCTGGTATGTCACATTCAGACGGGGGCGAGTTCGCAAAACGGAATCGGGTCCACCCGCCTCCGGGCCCCTCCAGAAGGGCCCAGACCCCAGTTCGCGAAACGGAGTCGCCCGAGTTCGCAACTAGGAACCGAATACAATAGAAAGATAAAAGCTAAAGAAAGATACTCCCCCTCTAGTCCCCCACGAAGCCGATCCGAGGCCGCGCTGTCGCTGTGGTCAAGCTGGGTAGCACAGCCGCTACGCGCCTGTGGAGACAGAGAAGAGACACGAGCAAGATGGATTTGACTTCAAGGCCAAAAAAGCGCACACTTACACATAAGCTAACCCAGACAGCGAAAGGACAGTGCAATGGACATCGACCGCATCACCCGATGGGGTGTCATGCTGGCTGCTTCATCCTACAAGCGCGAGTTCGCAAGGCCTCTGCGCACGGGAGAGCAGCAGGTGCTCTTCGACCTCATGGAACTGTGCCGAGCGAACAAGGAGCTCATCAATCTCACGCCTCACAGGACCCCGGTAGCAAGCGCAGACCTGCGTCCTTGCAAGATCCGCTTCTTCCAGGCCATGCTCACGAAGCTGGTGGATAAAGGCGTTCTGTTCCGACTGAACGTCGGAAAGGGCAGCGAAACCCACCCCCGGTACCGGTACTTCATCGACTGGGAGGACCTCCTCACCCCCGAGGCGATCAACCTGCTAGGCCTCCCCACGACAGGGAGCGTTAACTCTCTAGAGAGCATGAAGGCTCTCGAAAGCGCGAAGGAGGCGTGAACCATGTCAAGCGAACAGCAGGAAGTGCGCCTCATCCGAGGCCAGGGCTTCGACGATAAGGACCCGAGTATCATCCGGGACTACAACAACTACAGTGGCGCGGTCGGGTGCCTGTTTTTCCCGCACCTACTCGCCCAAGAGTTCTCGATGACGGAACGCCAGTGGCTCGCAGCCTTCTTCTCCCAGTGGAACCGTTCACACATCGTCCTCACGCCGCAGGACATGATGGACCTCACTGGGCTGACCTTTGACGAGGTGGTTGCTGCCCGCAACTCTCTCACCGCGCGAGGAGTCATCAAGGAGCACGAATACGTCAACGACGAGATCAAGCTCTGCAAGGTGTTCTACGTGGACGTGCAGAAAGTCTTCAACGAGATCGGTCTGCGCAAGGCCAGCGTGCAGCCAGAGATGCGGCATACTGTTGAAACCTTCGATTTCTGGTGCGAAGTACTCTTGCGCGAGAACTTCCCAAATGCGCAAGAGTACTTCAAGCGCCGTGGAAAGAAGATCGTCGTCCCCACCGAGAAGGGTGAGCCGTGGCGTCTGGAACCCCTCGAAGGAAAAAAGTGACCGCTCAGGGCGGATAACAAACCCTGAGCGGTCAAGAGATCTACAAACAAGGGAAGGATAACACGCGCTATGGCGTATGGCAACCTCGTTCGCAACTACTTCGTCTGCAACGCGCAATCCGCATTGCTGGACCCCAGTCTCGTAAAGATCGAGCTCAGCACCAAAGAAGCATTGGCTTACGCAGCGTTGCTCTCCTACTGGGGCTGCAACACCATCACCCCCACCTGGGACGCTCTACTGAACAGGTCAAGGCTCGGAAAGACCGCCCTTTCCGCAGCCCTGGACTCCCTCGAAGTGAAGCGGGCACTCGAGCGCCGGCGCTTCACCGACAGGACAGGCCGTCGTCACGTCATCTACTTCCTCAACGTCGAAGTCCTCTTCGAGCAGGATGTGATCGAGGCGTGCGGCATGGAGGACGACCTCTACAAGCACTCAATCAAGGAAGGCGCGTCGGATAGCGCTGTCCTCGCGCGAGTCAACCACCTGAACACGATGGGTTGGAAGTCCACGCGCTTCACGACGAAGCAAGTGAAGGAAAGCCTCTCCCCCGAAGAGGACCGTTCGTGTGACTACGACGAGGACTCTCTGGATGGCTTCCTTATCAGTGGGTTCCCCGACGAAGAACCCGCTGAGGAAACGGTCGAAGAGACGGCTGAAGAGAACGCCGTATGCCAGGAGATGCGTCCCCTATTTGGCGATGGCGCAGATCTTGAAGACGATGCTCCGAGCGCCCACGAAGCCTCCAGCGGCTCGTCTGGCCTGTGGCCAGAAACAGCCGAAGTCCCTGGTGGCTCAAACTGGGTTCCTACCGGCGTGGAGGACACGTCCACGGTGTCCGCTACTCCAGCGGCAGGAGAGAGTGCCCAGGAGCGCGCTGAGTGCATCATCCGCGACCATGCTGGCGACGATGTGATCGACGCTGAGATCATCGACGTGGAGATCGTCGAAGACGAGACCCCCTCGGACACGCTGATCGACGTCCCCGTCTCCCAGGAGCTCACCATCGCTGCCCCCGCCGCCCCCGTGAAGGCCAAGGGGAACAGTGAAGGTGACTGCGAGAAGGAGTTCGCAAAGTTTTACGAGATTTTCCCTCGCCATGTTGGCAGGAAGCCGGCGTTCGAGGCGTGGAAGAAAGTGCTCAAGACGGGAAAAAAGACTGCCGCAGAACTCATTAAGGCCGCAGGAGCATACGCCAAGTCACGCGCTGGCAAGCCCAAGCAGTACACTCTACACCCCTCTACTTGGCTCAACCAGGAGCGCTGGGAAGACGAATACGAGGAAGAGACCACTGGCTACGGCTACAACGGCTACAGCAGCGGTGGCATCGTTGCTCGTACCCCAGAGGACGCCGAGTACTTCCGCAACCTCGACGCCGCCTGCTCGGAGATGTTCTACCGTAGCCGCGGGTTCAGCAGCGCCGAGGAGTTCATTGAGTACCATCGGGGCGTCGCCGCACGCAACGCTCGTCAAGCCGAAGAAGATTACGCCGAAGCGGCAGCTAACCGTCTCCCCTTCTAATCACCTGAAAAGAGCCTACAATGTCCAATTTCTCATATGAGATGCTCGCGAAGCTCATGAAGCGAGCCATCGACACCAACCAGCTCGCCTCGAAACCGAGCAGCCAACAAGAGTTCCAGCAGCTCGTCATATCCTGGGCAGATCTCATCCTCCCAAATGCGACGGATAAGAACCTCCAGGAAGCCTTCGCAGCAGTAGGTGAAGGCAAGTACGGCCCCTATAAGATCAGCGTGACGGTACTCAATCAAGCCATCAACGAAGCACGCCGCAAGCGCGTGAGAGACTGGCTAGAGCGTTCACGCATCGCCATCGACTTCGATCCACCCTACGAGCGGTCACTCCTCTACAAGAAGGTCTTCTACGACTGCATTGCTGGCGGCGGTAGCGACACAGCAGCCGACCAACACGGCAGGCAGGCGCTTGAACGCGCCGATAAATACTATGAGACAAACAAGAAAGTCATCTGGCGCGACATCCTCAACAAGACAGAAGCGAGCTTGAAGGCGGGTTCATTCAGCCAGCCCACGCTAGCTCTCCCGTCAGCCCGCAAAAAGGCTCAGTATCTCGCAGCAGCAGGTGACTTCGTAACTATGATCCCCGAATCGGGACATAAACGACAGCTGACAGCAGGCCCTGAAACCGTGACAGCAGACACCGAAACCGCCAGCAATGAAGACGTGGAACGTCTACGCGCCTCACAGGCGGCTGTCGAAGCAGTCCGGCGCAAACTGAGCCTCCAAGCAGTAGAGGAACGCCACAAGCAGGAGCGCCTGCGCAAGAACCTCGACGAGAACTTCCAACGAATCACCGGCATTGACCCGGCCACCATCGGACCTCAACGATAAGGAAACAATCATCATGAACCCCCAGTTCCTCCTCATGTGCATCATTGATGGACTGTTCGTCAGCTTCATCTGGCATTCCCTACTCGCGTCTCCCTCCCTGTGGAGGAAACGAAAGAACCTGAGCGAAGAGCAACGCGCCAGACTGTACTTTTGGCGAGCGATGGCCATCATTGCCGCCCTCATCATGGGCTACTTGTTGAGCACACCCCTAGACGGGGCTACGGATGAGCAGTCATTGGCCTATGACTACACGCTTCTCATTGCTGGGGAAGGCATTGTCTCATGCCTTCTTGGCTCCTGGATGCTCCTCGTGCAGCGGAATCGCGAAAACCCCGAATATGACGGGAGATGGCTTATCGCCGTTGGGCTGTTCGCCCTCGTCATGAACTTTGTCATCTCCTAACCCACGGAAGAACCATCATGTGCACCCAGGAAATCACGCTCACCCAGAGCAGCAGTGGCGGGCTCTACACGAAACTTCTCCAAGGCCGCTACGTCACCAGCATCAACGATGGCATCATCACGCTCGATGACGGCACAGAACTCCACATCGACGGTAACGACGGGTGTGGCGGCTGTGAAAGCGGCTGGTACTGGCTCGAACAGGTCTACAAGCAGGGCAGCCGCAACGCGCGCATCATGAGTGCCTTCGTGGACTACGACGAGGACGACAAGGAACCTCCCTCTGTCTACACGATCTTCGTGCTGGTGGACGGCAACCCGACCCAGTTGCCTCTCGCGACCGTGCGGGGCGACGACGGCAACGGCTACTACGGCACCGGGTTTACGCTCACCGCCACCGTTAAGCCCCGCCCTGCGCCACCCACGGTCACGCCCCAGGACATCATCAACGTCGTCGCAGACGGACACACACTCCCTTCCGTCCCCAACATTCGTACCCGTGAAGACCTCCTCAACGCTGTCGCCTACACGCTCCTACAGACGCGAGGCTTCGACTCGCCTCTGCGCGTCACCGGACCAGAAGCTCAGCTCTTCCACAAGCGGACCTCTTCCCAGTACGGATACCAAGGCCCCTACTACGCGGGCGCATGGTACGGCTTCAAGCAAGCAACCATGTTCTACTTCACCGACATGGAAGACGGCGTATCCCTCGTCCTACGCGACCTCACCAACGGCACAGACACATACGCGAAGAAGCTGTACGCATTCACGCAACGAGTACGCGCCTCCAAGAACCCCATCAAAACCTTCGTCACCGGCTACGCCCTGAAAGGCAACACCGCCACCGTCAACGGCAAGCGCGTCCCGGCCACAGACCTCCTCCTCTCCGAAGTCTGCGGCTTTCACGGAGACCACATTGGCCCCAAAGGGGACTACATTCCCTATCACTACTTCTTCTACGACGCTAAAAGTTACGGCGCGCGCATCCTCAAGCACCGGGAAGGCGGACGCGGAGACGTTACAATCTACTCAGATTCCCAAAGCGTTTGGGCACTGAACACCCAGAAAGGCACCCGAGCATGACCAAGGCCCGCAATAAGCACCGCGGCACGTCCCGTCGAGGAACCATCCTCCGGGGCCTCGCCCGACTCTCGCGCCCCTTCACCGCCGCCGTCGGCATCGTCAGCGGCATCATGGCCTCCTTCGCGCTCGCGGACGTGAACCGAGCCATCAGCATCAACGACGCTGTGCTGGCCTCGCACCCACCGCAGGACGCGACCACCACCATCCCCAACCCGCTCCCCGAAGGGACCATCACGGCGATCGTCTCATCACACGCGGGCAGTGCGGGCTACAGCCCCACCGCCGGAGCCCTCATCGACCCGATCTGGCTCCTCCACCCCCGCATGAGCTTCATCCTGGTACTCCTAGTGATCCTCACGCTCACATCCTGGATCACCAAGCGCACCAGGTGGAACACCATCCCCCTCGTCCGCAAGCTCGACGCGAAGGCCCCCAAGCCCCGCTGGTGGTGGGAGTTCACCGGCTACGCCGAAGTACTCCTCATCGTCAGCCTCGCCGCCACGATCGTCTACACTCTCCAACGGTAGGCGATACACGCGAAGCGGCCCGGCCCCCCACCACTGGGGACGCCGGGCCGCTCTCGTATGCGAGGAATCAGTCGCGGATCAGTGAACCATCCGCAGCAACGCGCGCCTTAAGGACGTACTGGCAGCCCCACTTGTACTCCTTTTCCTTGTAGCCAAGATCGTGAAGCAACTGCATCCACGACTCGTAACCGCCCTTGACGAGAGCGTCGCGGAAACGCTCCAGATCGTCCTCTGCGAGCTCAGGCGTAACCTTCACGCTCTTAACGCTGGGGAGGATGGGCTCACGCTCACCAAATGCACCCAAGAGGTACGGCTGCGCTTCATACACGACCTCCACCTCATGCTCACCCGAGTCGAGCCCAAACTCAGACAGACGCTCCTTCAGCGTGAACCGCTCACGCGGCTTCCATCCCTCGCACCGGGCCAGGCGCTCGTCCAGGTCGCGCACAGCAGCAAGCATCGGGCGTGACGCTGCGATGACCAGTGCAGCAACCTCGAGCTACACAACGAAGTTGTCGCCTTCCCCTCTGACGGGCATAGAGTACTCGAACTCCGCACCGCAGCAGTTGACGCCGATAGGCGCACGGAATCGCTCCCTCCTCTCAGCGTCAGGGGTCACGGGAATCCGCAGGACAGCTGCGACTTCCTCACCCTTGTTGTAGTCGTATTTGTCGTCGAAAGTCCACGTGAGGACCAGAATCCCTCCATACAGGGCAGCTGAAACGCGTCGAAGAAGGCCAACGCCAAACAGGCCGCCAGTATCCTCGTTGATGTCAGCGTCAGCACACTGCCTAAGGAGTTTCGCAGTGCTCGCGTGCCTGTCCAACGCGATCATGCAGTCCACAGAGATGTGCACATAGCGTTGAGGGATCTTCGACTCAATGGCTTCCTCGAGATCGTACTTGAGGAAGTTCCTAAACCAAGTCCGATCATTCACGAAGTTCGGGTGAGACTTCTCGTAGGCGGAGATGTACTCCTTCCGAGCATTTTCAAGCGCTTCGTGAGCCTTCTTGAGGGCGTTGGGGGTGTAGGTGGACATTTGCGGGACTCCTAGCTTTCTGGGGGAGGGGAGGGTGTTAGCTGCGGTTGCGAGTCGAGGCCCGAGCGGGGAGCACCCCCAACCCTGCATCCACAAGCTCACTAACAGGTACGAATCTACCATCCCGAACCGGACTATGCAAACTGAACGAAAGTCCGATGCGGGGAGGTGATGGAAACGCCTCCACCTCCCCGCACCTCACCTATCGGCCAATCGCCACCCGGCCCCCATCAACACCCTGCCGAGAAGGATCGCCTACACCACTTCGATAGCCGTCCTCTTCGCCCTGGCTGACCTCGTCGCGATTAAGCTGCACGCGACTCCTGCTCACGCGCACCTCTGGGAACATTTCGGCAATGCGTTGCTCAGCGCGCGACGCGCGCCCCGCGACGACCAGCTCCTTCGACGTCCCCAACGCCTCGTCCCTCACGGCCTCGCGCACCCGGTTAGTGACACCACGGAAAAATCCCAGCGTGTACCCACGGCGGAAACGAAAGCGATCCGACTGCGAATAGAAAGCCCTCCCCCGCAGAACCTCCTTAAGACCCACATTGCACTGCGTGAGCGTCGAGTTAAAAAGCTCAGTCAGGAGCGCCAAATCCCCCGCAGCGCCAGCAATCGTAACCACACTCCCCCGAGCCCCTTCCTGAACGACAGCCGAGCAGCTAAGAGCCTTCGCCAAGCTAGACAAACCAATCGTATGCATAGGCCCTAGCGAACTGTGCCCGCCCTTAACGTAAACCGTAATGACCTGCACGTCTTCCCTAGGTGAATCCACGTCGGGAAGTGACTCGATCCGATATTTCATCATGAGCTTCTCAGCTTGCGTAGCCGCCAACTCGCGCTCAGCAGCAGACGCACCTCCGTCCTCAGCCAGACGTAGTAGATGTCGAATCCGGTCCTCAATTTTCACGGTACAAGTCCTTTCGGTTCAGTTTGTCGCGCTCAATGGCATGAGCGGCATATACAGAGTAACGATCATCGCGGCGATCAGGCACATGTAGGGGGAGTGGTGTGCAGCAGCCCCCATAGACACAGGAAGTCCAAACCGGGACACATAACTTGCATACAAGTCTGAAACGGACTACAATTCCAAATCAAGACCCAACCCAGAAAAGAGGAAACGCCATGACCTACCAAAAGAAAGTCATCATCGACACCCGGAAGAACCTCGTCGAGGCCACAGTCTACAATCGCAGCGAGGTCGTCGAACACCTCCAGCAACACAACTGGCACCTCAATGCGGAAACCTTCGTCAGGGTCGCCCCAGACGAATACTGCCTTGTCAGCAAAACGGTGCTCACCCCTGACATGGACATCGTTGACGAGAAACTTGTCTGCGCGTGGAGTACAGCTGAAACCGCAGAGCTAAAAGAGTTGCGGAAATATAAAGCGCGTGGTTTCGTGATGGGCAAGTTCCTTCTGTTCGACACGATAGCGCTATGCATTGTTGCAGTAGCCACCATGTTTACAATGTGGAGCAATATAGATATTGTAGTCCGATGCGCTATTTTTGTGGTATTTCCTGCCTTTGTATGCCTTCACGTCACTATCATTGACACATTGCTGGAGTCGAAGTCCGATACGAAAAATAGTGGCAAGTAGTTAGCTCAAAAGGAGGATAGATATGAACATCTATGCAGACGTAACCGACGAGGGTCTTCAGCCCTTCTACACGTACACCCTCAATGAAATCATCGAGCAGTACAAGCACGACGGAAACCGCATGCCCATCGGCAAGGCGTACGTCAAATACGACGAGGATGAGTACTACATCGAAGACCCCGCCGAAGTCGAAGACGACGACCAACTCCTCACCGAGGATGAAGTCAAGGCGACAATCGCTAAGCGTGAGGCGCGACAGCGTCAGGAAGACGAGTATCAGAAGAAGATGGAAGAGGAGAACCGTGCGTATGATGAACGAATGCGTAAGTTTGAGACAAACCACCCCATTCTCTTCAAGCTCACACAAGGTGCACTCGAGTTGTTTGGGTGGTTCTTGTGTGAGGGCCTCCTGTATGTGATGTTCATCCTGACAGCCGCCCTAGTTATTTACTGCACATATGAACCGTTTGCTGCTCATTACGGCTGGCCGACCTTCGCTGAGCTGATAGGACACAGTTCATGACTAAGAAAAACGCATTTGTAGATCACCTAATTTGGTTTCTACGAGCCCTAGATCTGGCGGTCATTTCCAACTTTCTGATGTTTGGGCTACTCATGGCTCCAATCCTTCTTGAAGGAAGGATCTCGCTTTTGCGGATTCATAAGGCCTTTGTGGTCATGATGATTGTGAGCATTATTTTGTGCACAGTCGCAAGATTTATGAGCGACTTGGAGAGGCGAGACGAGCGGTGGAAAGCAAGGCTTGAGCGTTGGAGAGCAGAGCGCGAAAATGCTTATCCACAGTGCTGCTGCCACTGCCGTAACCGGCATTGAGACATGCCTTCTCGCACCCGTAATAAACAATAGAGCTGACTGATAGGAAACTTCTGATGACTAAGAAAAAAGCGTTCATTGAGCACTCAGTTAAGTTCGCGCTGTGGCTGGTCAAGGCGTGCATTGTTGTCGCTGCGCTCACCGGGGCTGTCATAGCGGCATCCATTTTCGTCTGGCAGGGCACAATGTTCCTTGTTAAGGAACATGGGATTCTCTGGGCACTTCCTGTACTTGTCTGCTCTGGCATGATCTTGCATCTCATGTGGTCTGAATGTTCGCAGTCGAAGCAAGAAGAAGCGAAGGTTGAACGCAGCAAAGCCGCCCCCGACAAGCCGGAGTCCCGGTGGCGCAAAGGCGCTCCCACCACCCTCACGGACGTCCCACTTGAGGAGTGGGCGATTGGAGCGTTGACTATCCTGCGCCAGATTGAACTCACGTTCGATTCCGAGCAGTTTTGTGGGGACGTTGCATGTGGGCCAATCCTGCATGCAGTGCGTCCCGGCCAGCATACGACATGCATCTTTGTTGACGAAGCGAACCCCGTAGCCCTCCACGCGTTCGTCCGCAACGGAGGAGCCGCGTTCCAGCAGGAAGCCACAACCGGGAATCCTGGAAAGCCGACCCGCGTCCCCCTGCCTTTTTACCTCGTCATATTCCCTACCGCCAAGACCGACGACGCGCTTGCAGACCTCGCTCGTAGCATCAGGAGTGAAGCTCAAGCGGAAATCGACCGACGCGCGAGGAGCGAAGCCTAAGCAGAAAGCGAGCAATAAGGCCCCAAGGATGAAAATGAAACGCATGAACGATGCGCGTCAGATAAGGCGCGCAGTGTGGAAGTATGCTCGTCCTGAACTTGTTCGGCTTATCCGATTTGCCGTTCTAGGAATCTGCTACTCCTTACTAATTGTCCTTCTTCTCATAGACCGCATCAGCCAATTTGGACTGTTGTGATGTCCGCCAATACATCAAGGAGAACATATCCAATGACCGACCCCCTGAACCTAGCCCCCAACGATCCGCCCATGCCGACAGGCTGGGAACCAGTCTGGATGCTCCCCACAACACCACTGCCCTGGCCCGAACCCATTGAACACTCGGAAGAAAAGGATCTATAACATGTCTATCCTCATTACGAAACATATGCTCGATCTGTTCGACTTGTATGACATGCGTGACGACATTGGATTGTCCCGCAAGGAATGCGAACTGACATCTACGTGTGGCGACCTTCGCAAGGCGAAAGCCTATCGGGACAGACGTGTGATGCGTATGGTGGACGGTCCTATACCTAGGATCGAGCTAACTGTCTACGTCTGGGTCCCTGCAAACGATCATGATAAAGCCGTGATTCTGGATGGCCGTAAACGACTCATGGATGTCCTCTCTTGCGTTGATGACACCTACTCGTTGAACGAAGGAGATTGTTCGCTCGATCTAAAAGCGCAACTACATGCAACCAAGAATCTGCTCTCAGAAACGCTTCTATTGATGAGTGTTAACGCGGTTGTCATTGCATCAGCTTCTTACTGGGAAGCGGCGCTCGAGGTCTACCCAGAGATCTGTGAACGCCGTACTGAAACGGCGGAGCGTGAACAGCAGATGCTCCAAGAGCTCCTAGTCAACAGAGATGCAATTTTTACGGACAAGGAAAAATGTGCTCAAAGACTGGCAGAGCTGAACCCCCGGTTGCGGTTTCCTAACGCCTATTCGCGCGTGCTCATCTCTGACGAGGCGGAAGATAATGAAACTGTGGTAAGGCGCAGGGAAGACGTTATGTGGAAGAATCGGGCTTTTGAGTTCGTCGCTCGTCATCATGCTCGAGGAGTTGTCCCATGCTGACCACCTACATTCTCCCGGACCCCGCAACCGTCCCTGACGGGTATGACCTCGCAGCAGAGCTCTCTGCCCGCGGCTTCCCAGCCCGAGAGATCGTTACCTACTGCGGTGGCCGCGAACGAGACTACATCGTGCTCGGCTACGACTTTGAGGAAGACGGCGGCGACGCGCTCGTCTGGAACCCCGACACGGAGCACGTTTGGTACCTGTCCCGAGGCGACGTAGAAGCAGTGCGACAGGCCACCCCAGGCACCCCATTCATGCACCTGCGCTACTCGTACTACATCATGAGCGAGGACATGGGCCGGGATCTCGGCGCACTCCAGCGTGAAGGCCTCGCCTGCCAAATCTGCGCCAGCCACCTCGATGGAACCGACATGGAACCAGCCATCGACATCCTGGACTGTTACGGAGAGTACGGCAATCTCACCTACCCCGGCGAGATGATCGTCTACGATCACGGAGTGCTCTACGACGCGATCCCCAAAGAGGTCTGCGAAGCCGTCAGAGCGGCAGCCTGACCCTCCACACGCGAGAAGCGCCCCTCCCCACTGAACACCAGGGGAGGGGCGCTTCCGTTTGACTACCTGCAACTTACCTGAACAGGTGCGGGAGGCAGTCGAAAATGAAGTGCATGAGATACATCATGAGAATCGCTCCGCCCATCATGTAGCTTGCCCTGTAGCGCCACACCGGCACCTCACGCCCCTTGTAAGCCTGCGCGCTCAACTCCACTGCAAGAAGCATGGTCGAAAGAACAAGCAGCACGCACATTGGCGCAACAGACAAAGTAGCCCACCTGCCGCCAGACAAGACCGCATACACAGACATAGCCGTGAGGAAGAAAACAGGGGCCATGACGCAACGAGCCAACCACATCTGAAAGCGCGAAGGCTCTTTGACGAACTTGAACGAGACGATATAAGAAACGAACGTGAGCGACCACAGAAGAATTACTGCGAAGACAAGGGTAAATGCGTTCCAAAATGGACGCTCTCCCACATCAGTCATTACTCTTAGGATAAGGAGATAAATGAAAAGAAGCATAATTGGCATTGAATCCATGGCTGCTCTCGCATCTCCATGCCCGGCGCTCGCCCCTGTGCGTGTTCGCAGCTTCATGTAGATGACGGCCAAGGCAGTGAAACCTGCGCACAAGAAGGGCAGAGTGGCAAGTGCCAAGTAAGCATGAGGTGGGAACAGGGGTGCCTCTAAAACGGAAGCAGCTAGTAAGATGAATAAAAAGCTGAAAAGTGTCGCGAGTGCCGCAGGAAATAGTGGGAATCTAACAATGGCTTGCAGTGCAAAATCCGAGATCGCCTCCTTCCCAGGGTCTTCGAGGGTGACACATAGGGTCTCCTTGTCTTGGTAGGGGTAAAGCATTGTTCGGCTTGTCCTTTCTGGGTTGTGTGCAGCAGTGTTGCTGCGTGTCTTGTTAAGAGACAGTATAGTCCATAATTGACGCACTTCAACTTGAAATAGTCCGATTCGGGATGTAGGCTGGTGGATAGAAAGGAGGCTTATTGTGGCCGAACGTAAGGCGATTCTCGCCCTCGATTTTGACGAGGTGTTCATCCTGGAACCCGTCACCCCGACAGCTAAAGGGGCATACACGGATCGGGCCCGCACTATGGTCACGGTCAAGCTCGACCATGGGCTCGTAGGTACCGGGGATGTGTGGTACTCACCCCGCATGATCGAAGCCCTCAACGTCATCGTCGGCGACGCGGACAAGATCCTCCTCGCCTCATCGTGGGGCAAAGCGAGTATGAAAGCGGTGAAGGCCGTGGGCCTGCGCCTCCCGCGTCGAAAGACCGTCAACCTGTTCCCGCACCTCACGCCGGGAACCATCAACCAGCAGCACAAGCTCGACCGCGCCCACGACCTCATCCTCGACCACCTCACCGACGAGGACACCCGCATCGCGTGGGTGGACGACCAACACCCCCGCGGCTATGGGCAGGTGGACGGCATTCATACCGTCGGCACGGACCCCGTACCGGGACTAACACGAGCGGACCTCGCGCATATCTGCGACGTGCTCTTCTACTGATCTACTGAAAGGAACTACTATGACACTGACCCTCAAGTGGGCGAACGGCACCTACACGGGCGACCTCACGCAGGTCGCGAGCTTCGTTACGAACCTCACCAATAAGAAGCCCTGGACTCAGACGACACGCAAGCGTGCCGGACTCACCGTGTGGCAGAAGTGGGATAAGTCGGAGCGCCTAACGTCAGCGGGTGACCCCACGATCGCTGACGACCTCGCCGAACTCTTCGCCGACCACCTGGGAGTCCCACAGGATGAAGTGACCATCAAGCCTGACCCGCGCGACGAGTCGCAGCTGACCGCTAGCGAACTACGCGCTCGACGACTACGCGCATACCTCAGCAAAAAAGACCTCGCCGCCATATGTGGCGTAAACGAGTACACGGTGCGCAACTGGGAGCAAGGCGTGCGCACCGTCATTCCAACCCGGATCCTACGCATCTTCCAGCGCCTCGACTCCTACAGGGAGGAAGCCCGCGCAGCAGTCCACGCCGACGCCGTGCGTCTCGCCGGAAGCGAGGACGCGCTCATGCAAACTGACCTGACCGGGTATGCGGTCTACGCGCCCAACGATTACACGTACGTGATGCTCTGGCCCGATGCCGCGATCAGTGCCGACGTGTGGCGCGATGTCGTCATCGAAGACGGGCACTTCCGCACCGTCGTGAGCGACTACGAGGCAGGGGCTATGGGCCTCAGCCGTATCACCATCAATCCACCACGAAAGGCCAAGTCATGAGAGCCACGCCAGCTCCGCAACAGCCAACGCAGCCCGCCCTCGAGACCACCTGGGTCGAAAACGAGGCCGCTCCTGCGCCATCACGCAAGCGTGCCATCATCGTCATCCTCATCACCGTCGTCACCCTCATCGCGTCAGGTGTCGCCGCATGGGTGTGGAGCGCCCCCGAGCAGCAAACGCCCGCACCCCAGCCCGCGGCTACACAGACGGCGCGCGCGTACACGGCCAGCGACTACGAGGAAAACCGTGAGACGTGCCGCGAGATGTACGAGACCCGAGACCTCCAGCTCTACTGGTCGTGCGTCGTCGGCGACATCCGCCTCGGTCAAGAAACTGACCCTGCGGTCCCCCTCGCCAGTCTGCCGCCCGTTCGATTGGTCCCCAAGGCCAGCCTCGGAGGCCAAACCGACATCGCCTTCGCGCCCGACGTGACTGCGCGATGCTACGCCACCGGCTACTGCTTCACCGACGCGACCTTCAACGCCGGCCAAACCAGCGTCCAGGTCATGTTCACGCGAGGCGACGGCGACATCATGGGCCTGTTCGTCCCCACTGCGGACGCGCCCACCGTCATGACGCAGGAAGTCGTAGCACCCTACATGCCCTCCGGGGCCGCCCCGGACCCCACCGTCCACCAGGCGACGCTCAGCCGCATCCACATGGGAGCCGACACTCTTGTCGGCTACGTGTTCTCACAGCCCCGCTATTGCGGCGACACCCCCGACGAGTGCTCCGTGAAGTACACGGCCCGCACCCCCATCCCCTTCACGGGCACCACTCACATCACCACCCAAGCCGAAGCCCAGAACTGAGAGAGGCCGTCATGGCAGTTGAGAGGACGATCTTCGAGCACTATGCGCCCGTTGGTGAAATCATGCGCATCCTTCAGGGCAATTACTTCGCAGAGGTCGGCGACGGCCTCGATGAGGCCGAAGGTCGAAGAGTGTGGATGGTGCCGGTCAGGTTGGAATGACCTCATCAACCTCTGCAAGCAGGTGGCACGCCCTCGTGGCCACAAGCACGCAAGCGCGCGCCAGAAAAACAGCCACCGACCACCACGAAAATGAGAAAAGAAAGGCAATACAAGTGAGCGCCGCAATCCTATACGCAAGCACCCGCCTGCTACGCGACCTGCAAGACTCGGAAGAACAGTATTCAACCAACAACAACGCTGAGAGTACGCCCGCCGCACCCGAACTCATCGTCACCAGAACTGGGGGCGCACCAACCGCACCCGCCACCGTCCACACTGAAAACGCACCCACCAACAACGCTGAGGGCACACCCGCCACACCCGCACACTCGTGGCGCTACAACGCTATGTACGCCGCCACATTCACGCTATCAGCGCTCCTGTCCTACATCACCATTGAGGCAATGCGCAAGCGTGGCCGGGGCCACAACTAAGCGCACACACGGCGCACCCCCTATCACCACAACCCGAAACCCAGAAACGAAAGACCATGGCAGTCGAAAGAACACTCATCGAGCACTACGCTCCAAGCAGCGACTTCGCACGCATCCTCCAAGGCCGCTACGTCACGGAGATCGACGACGAGTTCGACACCATCACCCTCGACAATGGCACGACCCTTGAGATCGAAGGCAACGTAGGAGGATGGAGCCGATCAGGCTGGTATGAGCTCATCAACGTCTTCAAGCAGGGCAGCAGTAGCGCGCGCATCATGAGCGCCCACGTCGCCTGCGACATCGACGAAGAGAGCGACGATGAAGCAGTGGACCCGCATGTCTACACCCTGTTCGTCATGGTTGACGGCAACCCTGAGTTCCTGCCTCTCGCGACGATCCGCGGCGACGACGGAGGGGGTGGCTACGGCACAGGGTTCAGGATCTTCGCGAACGTCGTGACCTCGCCGCCTTCAGCGACACGTCAAGACCTAGCCAACGCGATAGCAGGAGGCCCTTACCCGCTCGGCGACGCGACCGGAGACGTGCTCACCTTCGTCGCACGCATCCTCCATGACACGCACGGAGCTAACGTGCCCGTCCGCATCTGCGGCGATGCGGCAACCCGCTTCCACGTGGACCTTCTGGACACGCGCGACCAGACCGACCAAGAGTTCGGCTTTCCCTACAGGCCCACATTCCACCACCTCGAGAACGGCCTCACGCTCCTGTGGCACAAAGACGCGGACGACAGCTTCACGTTCGTCCTCCGCGACCTGAGATCCCACACCGGGGGCCTCGACGTGTACGCGCGAAACCTCAGCGCCTTCCTCAACGCCATCCGCAAGCGCGCACAACACACCGAAGTCGTCCGGTTCGTGGCCTCATCAGCATCCCGCGACAGCTACATCACCGTGGACGGTGAACGCATCCCCTCATGCGGGTTCCTCCTGTCGGAGCTCGACGGCACCTACATGTACGCCGAACAAGACCGATCCGATCACCTTGATGAGCCGAGCCGATACGTCATGAACCAGAAAACCGGCAGGGACATGCGCTACACCACAAACCTACGCACCATCAAGCCGCTCGCCCACGGTCAGGGCCTCCTTGTCGCTACAAGCGCCACAAAGGACGTGTGGACGCTCTAGCGGATGCTCATACGGTGAACACAGTCCGCGCACGAAAGGAACCACCACCATGGCGATCATTAACAAGGACACTCAGATCGCACGTTTCTCTACCGACGGTGAGGACGGATGGGTGCCACTCATCCCAGACCTCCAAAGCTACGTGAGCTTCGAAGAGTACATCGATGAGCATGACCCTGGAAGCATCAACTACGGTGACGGGCCACTTATGGATGCTCTCCTGGAGCCGGGAGGGGCCACGTGGGATGACGCAGCCGAAGACCTCAGCCTCGACCTCTACACGCTCCCTGACGGCCACCAGCTGCTCACGGCGCAGACAAAGGTCTACGCCTTCATGGAAGGCAAGAACCCATCATCTGCTCCGCTCGCCAAAGCGATCGCTGCGCCAAGCGTCGGAGGTGGAGAAGCAACAGTCATGAGGCGACTGTCCGACATTGCATCCAGGTGCGGCGTCTACGTGCCCGACGGCGCAACCGTGATCGACGTGCTGAACATCATCAGCATCATCACCAACAGCCCGATCTGGGCACTCAACGCTATCCTTCCCCGCACCGGAGCAGATACTCCGGCAGGGAAGGTCTCTCTCGGCCTGGCCCCAGGCCAGAACGAACTCAGCTGGATCGCATACAACCACCGGAGCGCGTACGTCAACGTGTTCACCCTCCTCAACCAGGAACTCAGGGCATCACACGGCGTGAACTATGCCATCTTGCCCGACGACGACCATACGGACGTGCACACAACCGACGCTGCGTTCTTCGGAGTCACAGACAGATCCATCATGAAGACCTACCGCTACAAGACAGCAGACGGCAGCAGGAGGGGGCGAGTCATGGAACTGCGCGACCTCGACAGCGACTATTCTCCGAACCTCCACGGAGGCCAGCCCGAGGCCAGGACACCTGAACTCCTACGCCTCGGCAAATACCTCACGACGCTCGGAAACGCGCCCCGAGGAACCAGCATCCCCGTCGCGATCTACTCCACCAACAAGGGAGACACCGTCACCGTTAACGGCACCCGCATCCCCGCATTCAAGGTCACGGTCGAAGACCTCTACGAGCGCTGCGAACTCTACGGGCGCACCGACTTCCAGGTCATGAGGGAACAGGCGCGCGCATACGGCGTCAACCGCAACCGCCCCCCCATGTTCGGCGACTACAGCCTCACTGCGACCCCCAGCGGGAACGCAGTCCTGGCCTACATTCAGAAGCAACGGTGACATCATGCACATCAACAACAAGTCGCTCTTTCCGTACCGTGGGAAGTATGGGTCACGTCCGCCCATCACCTTTGGGCGCACCAAAACCCACATGCAAAGCTCCACAGGCACGAGCATTCTCCTCATCGACGCATACGACGGACTCATCGGACCCGTCTGGATCGCCATTCCCGACCCCACATTCAGCGACCCCGACACGATGCCCGTCCCCCCGTACCTGATTGCCAGAGCCCTACACGCACGCGAAGTCGTCGCCCAATCAACCAGCACCATGCTCGAAATCGTGGCCTACGCGTGCACACACATGTCCCCAGCGTCAGCGATGCAAGCCAGCATCGACGTTATCGTTCTCTCCCCCAACGGGGACGTTGGGCTCGCCGAAGTTGTCAAAACACGCGACAACCCCAACGGCCCCGGCAAGATGAAAAACACGTGGCTCCTACCGTCAGACAGCCACATCAGAGTCGGAGCCAACGAGGTCTGGCCACTGGACACAATCCCCGTGCGCACACGGTCAGGCAGGACCCCTGTATACGTCCTCCACGCCGACGACATGAAGAACCTGCCCGACAAGACCCTCGACCTCATCCTCCGACGCACCCCGTCCGTGCTTGCGCGTAACCGAGGTCGCGAGTACGGCGAAATCTGGGACGAAGAACTCGAGCAGGACTCGATTGACTGGGATACCCCGTTCCTCCTGCGCATCCTCGCTCGCAGCATCCCCGGGAACACCGAGGTCAGACGATCCGAAACCCATACCAACGGCCTATGGACGTACTGGGTGAGCCGCGACGGGCGAAAACCGCGCAAGCTCGCCGACTACGACAACCCGCTGGTCTACACTGGGGCAACGCTCAGCTTCCTCGCCTGGAGCGCATACGGCACCCCTGAGGAAGACATCGCCAGCAAGACCGAAAGCCTGATCCACCAGTAACCCCCGAAAGGGAACTCTCACATGCTCACACGCGCCCGACGAGCACTCCTCGCCCTCATCGCCGCGGCCACCGTCATGCTGCCGCTCACCCCGGCACCCGCGTACGCTCTCCCAGCCAACCCCAACGTCTCCGATGAGGTCATTGAGGCGAACTGGGCGACCCTATCCGCCGAACAGCAGGAGACAGCCAAGCAGGTGGTCGCAGAAGCCAAAGCGGAAGGCTACTCAGCAGAAGCAGCAGCAGCCATCGCCGGCAACTTCTGGCGCGAGTCCCACTTCAACGTGGACGCAATGAACTCGGTATCGGGCGCGTGTGGCATGTACCAGGCCCTCGGAGACAGACAGACTCTCCTCTTCACCTACAACGGCGTCTCCAACTGCGCCGGCCTCAAAGCCAAAGAAACCACCCAAGCCGCGCTCGCGGACGGGCGCAGTGAATGGCTCGGCTGGCCTACCACCAGCATCATTTATGGCGGCATGGCCTCCTACGCGCTCAACGAAGCCGACACCTGGGGTATCACCGGAGGCACCGTCCCCTCCGCCGACGACTCTTTCGGAAGCCTCGAAGGCTTCAAGAGCACCGACAACTGGTACCTTGCGACGTGGATCTGGATGACGAACTGGGAAGCCCCCGGCGCAGCCGAAGCCGGCTTCATGCAGCGCGCCTCCTACGCGGCGACAGTCCTCAAGAAGGTCGGCAACACCGACCCCGCAGCGAAGTCGGATACAGCGAGCGCACAATCCGGCTCGACGACGAGCGGCGGCGTACTCGACGAGTGGTCCCTCCCCGGGATGCCCAAGAAACCCGAAATCGCTAAAGGCCAGTCCCTCACGTTCGCAGACGGCTCACAGCTCACGGCGAAGCAGCGAGCAAACGCCTCCGACCTGAAAACGCAGCTCGAAGAGGAACGGGACCGAGAAGCAGCTGAGTCCACTCGAACAGGTATCACCGTCGTCGGCATCGTTCTGTTCGTCTACGCCCTCGTCATCCTCCTGTCCCTCCTGCTTGACCTGTCGTTCCCGCTGCTCTCTGTCCTCAAGACCGTGACCTTCGGGCGCGTCAAGTACTCGCCGCTACCCGCCGACGAGCGCCCGAAAGGCACCTACGGGGTCGCCGGAGTCCTGACCGTCTGTTTCGCCTTCGCTGTCCTCGGTGCTCTCATCTTCACGGGCGTGATCCAATCCTGGCTCGCGCACATCGTCATTGCCCTCACTGCCTGAAAGGAACCATCCCATGACCCGCCAGACCGAAACCGAGTTCGCCGCGACCCTCGTCAACAAGTACGGCCAGCAATGCGCCGAACTCTTCGCCTTGTTCCTCCACACCATCCCCCTTGGTTGCTCATGGGCGTTCCTACACCCCACGCAGGTCAGGCAACTTGGCCTCCCCTACAACCCCAGTGGCCCCGTCCCCCTCATCTGGGAACCCCAATACAAGACGGTCGCCACTCGCACCACCGCCAACGCGAACGCCTCCACCCTGACGTTCGTCCTCATCCCCGTCGTCGGAGGCTTCATCCTCGAGACCGCCTACAGCGTCGCCGTCAACGTCATCAACCAGTGCGGAGGCCTCTACGACGAGGACATCCTCACGGCAGCGGGGGAGAGCCGCACCAAAGCCAAGGAGACGTTCGCTAAGCGTCTCGAAAAAGCAATCAACGACGGCGGTGAGTTCCGTTTCGGCTACTACTGCGTCAATGGCTCACAGACGATCACCATGAACGGTGTCGCCTACCCCGCCTACTCACTCCCCCTACGCGCCATCGCCGAAATCGCAGCACAACAGGGCCTCTCCTTCCGCGTCCCCCAACACGCCCCAATCCCCGCCTCCACCGTCGTCACAAGCCCCTGGGACACCCTCTCCCGATCAGTTGCAGCCCCCTCCGGCAACGCAATCCTCGGCGCACTCACCCGCTGAAAGACACCGTCATGTTCATCCACGTACCAGAACGCCCCACTCATGAGGGTATCGCCCCCGCTCTCGAGGCCCAGATCCGCACCCACCTGAGCGACGCTATGGCAGAACCCGCCGGTGAAGCGGTCACGATCAGTTCACCGCAATACGAGACCTTCATCGCGCAATGCGCAGAAGCCCTCCAACGCGACAAGTCCATCGACCTCGAAGTCACGCCCGCGAGCGCAGGCGACGCTGAGACAATCACCGTCGTCAACGACTCCGGCATCACCGTCGAAGACATGCGCGAGACCATGAGTGACCTCATCGGCGACATCCCCAGCGTCGGAGTCACGATCACCGTCAACGACGGCCAGCACACCATCACCCTGACCACCGTCCCAGACCTGCCAGTCCTCGAGGCTCACGTCGAAACACTCACCTGGTCCGCAGACGGCCACACCCTCGCCCCCACCATCCACACAACAACGGGAACTGCGATCCCCGCATGGACCCCAGCAGTCCTCGAACAAACCGAAGCCTACCCAGGTGGCACCATCCGCTACGTCGAAACCACCTACGGGCCAATCCCATGCACCCCACAAGGAACAGTCATCATCGACGCAGCCGTAGCGGCCTCAATACACCACGCCCGCGTGTAACACTCTTTCCGCCTCCCTTCCAGTTGGTACCATTAAAGAAACTAGGGCAAAAGCCCCGGTTACGGCTCCCACAGGAAGGGAGGCGCTGTGCGCCGCTACATCGAACAAACCACGAACCCCGACGGGACGGTCACCGAGACCCCCGTTGACGGCATCATTCTCACCGAGCGCGAATACCAGGAACAGCGCGACCAGCTCGAAGCGCTCATCGTCACCGCCGACACCTTCCTTCAGCAAGCACAAAGCGCCCTCGACTCCCTCATGGATACGTACAAGGAGCAGCGCCCCATCGACAGGACGTACCTCAAGGCCTTCGGCCTCGAAGACGACCCCCAGCCCGAAACCATCCTCTAAGCACCGCCCCAACAACGAACGGACCCGCTCATGACCGATTACGACGACATTGACGAGACGACAGAAGACACCATCGTCTTGGACCTCGACGACGACACCACCGCCGACCTTGATGACCTCGACGAAGCCGACCTCGAGACCCCAGAAGAGGATGACTACGACGAATACGAGGATGACGAATACGACGACGAAGATGAGGATGACGAGGACGAGGATGCTGTGACCTCGGCTCCCGTCACCACCTTCACGCTCGCCCCACTACGAGACAACACCGACGATCCCGCTATGTCCGGCGACGGCGAAACGCCCGACGATGACGATGCGGACCTCGACGGCGACGCTGACCTCGACGAGGACGCTGACGATGAAACCAGCGCCGACACCGAGGCCACTCCCTTCCGCATCAACATCGACACAGACGGCCTCAACAGCGCAGCAGTCGAAGCAATCAGCAGCGTCAACGACGTGGTGACCGTCAAGAGCGACACATACTCCGTCCACTACACCCACATCAGCCCACACCAGGTCGTCGGCACCAAGCCCATCAAGGACTACCGAGCCGACACCTACAGCGGCCTCTTCAACGTCATCCGCGAAATGAAGGTCATCGTCCCCATCGTCGTGACCCCACTCGCGGAATACGCCGACTTCCTCGCCGACAACAACATCACCACCGGCGCAGAAGCCGACGAACTCGGCTACGCGGGCCCACGCTACCGACTCATCGACGGATGGCGACGTGTTTTCGCGGCCCTCAAGAACAACCAAGACGAGATCCCCGCCGCCATCATCACGTTCCACGACATAGAGGTTGGGCGCGACCTCGCCACCCTCATGCACCTAGTCCTCAACCGAACCCAGAAGCACACGTGGCCTGAGAAGTGGTCGATGCAGAAGGTGATGGAAGAGTCCTACAGCCTCACCCCCTCCATGCTCGACTGGCTCCTCAACCTCGACGCGGGCGACTCCATGCGCCTCAAGGAAGTCATGCTCGCCGAGTACCCCGAGGTGACAGAGGACTTCCTGTCGGGCAAGAAAGACCTCATGCGCTCCTACAAGGCCCTCGAAAAGCTCCGCAAAGAGGAAGCAAACCCCACGGCAGGCGACGACGAACGGAAGATCTCCAGCGTTGACGAAGCCAGCGACCTCGCAACCGACGACACCGGAGACGCGCCGCTCAGCGACGAGGAAGTCAAAAACCTCCTCGAAATGGGCGACGAACTCCGCGAAGTCCGCGACCTCCTCAACAAGGAAGCCGACACCGACGACACCGACATCGACGACGACAACTACGGCGGCGACCCCATCCCCGAAAACGCAGCCGAACAGGTCGGCTTCGAGGGCGGTGACGACGACGAGGACATGTTTGGTGAAGTTGACGAGAACACGGTACAGGACACGAAGGACCGCAAGCCCCTCTCCAAGGAGCTACGCACAGCGATCCTCGCGCGCGACGAGTTCACCTGCCAGGCCTGTGGCTACGGCAAGGGCATCACGTCCATGGTCCACCTCGGCCAGCTCGAAGCACACCACAAGACCAGCGTCTACGTGGGCGGCTCCGACGCGATGAGCAACTTCGTGACGCTCTGCCAACGCTGCCACGGCCTCGTACACATCCTCGCCGGCTTCAACGCCAAGATCGGCATGACCAAGGAGGAGTTCGAGAAGGTCCCGGACAACGATCAGACGATGTTCCGCGTGTGCATCAAGTTCGCGAAGATCATCCTTAAGGCTGAGGAGGAGACCGGTAAGGCGCTCAGGAAGTACAAGCCTGTGCGTAACCCATTCTGGGAGCAGCAGAAGCAGGCGCAAGAAGACCTCGAAGCCCTAGAGGATGAGGAAGCAACGGAGGATACAGTCGAATGACCACGACATGGACATGGGTCTACTTCCAGAGGCCCGGATTCACCCTCTACCAGGAGGACGACAAGATCCTCACGGCCACCGACCAGACCATTGAGCGCGCCCAAGCCCTACGAGACATGGCAGCGCGACGAGTGCCGGGCCTACACGCAGCACCATACGACCCGGCAGGCTACGAGTACTGCGCCTGCGACAGCCTACAATCCCTCAACCTGTTCGCCCGCGACGACATCACTCCCCGCACCGTCGTCATGACGGAGCAAGGCTACAAAACACTCGCGCAAGTCCTCACAGACTACGAGGTCGGCGGTCAGGGAATCGACCCCAATGACGCAACCTGGGACATCCAGGCGCTCCTCGAATCAGTCTGCTACGCCAACTCCTATACGTTGACCCGACGCGAGGACCTATACGACAACCCTCTCCCCGGAGTGTCGATGTGGCCGCCGATCTACTGGACGCTCACATGCCCAGGAGGCGACACGGAGTATGTCCTGCGCACCTGCTACAAGCAGGGGACCCCCGAAGGAAACAAGCCAACCATCGAGGTCCAGGCCGGCGACTCCAACGCCCCCTACTACCTCGCCAACCTCCCCAAGGAGTGCATCCCCCTGTTCGACGGGACAGGCGCACCCCCAACCCAGCAGATGCTACGAGCACTCGCTCGAGCAGCAGACGAAGCGATCGCCGCCGGCTTCTGCCTTGAACGCGACATTCATGGGGTAGCGTACGCCCTCACCCGAGGCGGTAAGCGTCTCGAGTTCTACCTCGAAAACGTCGGCTCCTTCACCTACGCGGGCGACGACTTCGTAGCACACGAGACCCACGGCGATCCCTCGTACACCATGGGGCGCTCCATGCTCGTCAAGAGCGCACTCAGAAACTACGGCATGAATACCACGCACGGCGTATGGGCAATCATTGACTCGCTCGTCAGGCAGAAAGCCGGCCAGACACCCATCGCAGATACACCCGTTGACGGGTATCGAGCCGCCCGCAACGGGGAATGGGACGTGCGCGCCGACGCGCGAACACCCTACACGCCCTCACGCAGCACGCACCCCGAAACCCGGCGCAACGACCCCTACAGCACCTACGACCGCTACGCCATGCACTACGTCGGTCTCATTAAAGCCGACGCAACAAACATGACCGCAGCCAGCCGAGCAGACAGGCTAAAGAACGTATGACCACCCCACGCAGCGTCATCGCGCGACGCAACGCACGCCAGGCACACACCCCCGAAGCACGCAGCCGACTCGAATGGGCAGCAGAAGTCCACGCTATCCTCGAAACCGCTGCCACCACCTTCGACGAAACCATGACCCGCCAACAGATCACGGTCCCCGCGAACCGCACGCGCGGCCCCGTGCAAGCACGAGGCATCCTGGACATGTGCCAGGCCCTCAGCGTCGCAGGCGTGGCCACCAGCACCCCAACCGGCGATATCATCCTCACCCTCGCCGGATACGCCGATCGGATGCAGGCAGCGCTCAACCTCGCCCGCAGCTACCTCGAGGCCGAGCACCTGCACCTCAGCCGCGCGCACACCGACCGGCCTGGTATCACGCTCTCCCCCTCAAAAGCGCGCCGAAACACCTACGGGATGCTCCTAAGCGCAGCAGCCGAAGCATCCACCATCATCCGCACGACCCCGCCCTTCAACAAGCCGCTCGACCGTGAGGAAGTCGAAGCAGCGTACGCAATCCTCAGCCGAGAATGGGCCGGCGCAGCCTACCGTGAGCAGCCACTACCGGCAGTCGAGGAAGGATCTTGCGACTATGAGAGAATCTATCTCTCCGTCGCCAAGACCCCACTCATCAAGCCATACAGAAAGAACCTGTAATGAACTCAACCAGCGCACCCCGCCGCCTCCACCGAGCGTGGCGGGGTTCCGTCGCCTTCGCTTTCCTCCTCGCGCTCATCCTCACGTTCTTCGCGCACCCCGCGAGCGCATTCACAGACAGTGAAGGCCACTACAACCTCAAGGACAAGCCCTCCACCTGGTGCCAGTGGTGCGCCGACAGCGACTTCGGGTATGACCCCAACGAAGAGCGTGGCATGACTGTAGACGCCGGCACCGACATGGCCGCGGCTGCTTGCGGTAACTTCTCCTTCGCATTCGTGGAACTCCGTGCGGGAGTCAAAGCCCGCGGTTCCTACACGGTCAACGACATGCGAGCTGAAGCCATCAAACTGATGCAGGCAGGCAAAGACAGCCCGTTCAACGACGAGGGGTGGCTCTACCAGCTCAACCCCGAAGGCTTCGCCCAAGGTGTCTCCAACATGACTGGCGGGCAACTCACCGTCGAAGTCCAAGGCGACACCAGCGGCGCGGGACTCGGAGCCAACCAGTTCACCGAAGACGACGTCCGCCAAGCCATGAACGACGGCTACTTCGTCATCTTCATGGTCCAAACCGACAGCGGCGGGCGGCACTGGATCGCCGGCGACTACGTGGAAGGCAACACCGTTCACACGATCGACTCCGGACGACCCCTCACTGTCCTCGACCGCTCCCAATACCCCGGTGGTATCGGCCCCATCCTGAAGTTCTCCCGTACCGACGGTAAGAAGCTCCAAGACCTCCCCACCATCGACGACGCAGCCACCAGCATCTCCACAGGCGACAGCAGCCAAAGCGGTGCAGCCGCCACAACCGACACCGGCATCATCAGCGACCTCGACCTACTCGGCATGCCACCTCGCACCGTCGGCCAAAACCACCAGCTCTCCGACGCCGACAAGCTCGCCTTCGCGAAAGACACCCTCAAGTTCGCGAGCTACACGAACCTGAACACCACGCAGAAAGACAACGTTGACCAGATCATCGCGCAACGCCAACTCGAACAAGACAGCAAACTGTCGAACGGGTTCAGCACCGGCATGGCGATCGTCGGCATCGTCCTGTTCCTGTACGCTCTCATCATCGTTCTCGCGTTCCTGCTTGACCTGTCCTACCCGCTGTTCTCCCTCCTCAAGACGGTGACAGGCGGATCCCTGACCGTGCACCACGAGTCGCAAAGCAGTGCGGGCGTGAAAGAGCTGGGAACTCCACCTCGAGGCCGCTGGGCGACGTGGAGGAACGTGTTCGTGACTGCCGGGCTGGTTGCGGCGTTGGGCGGGCTGCTCATCAGTGGGACGCTGGTTAGGTGGGTTGCGTCGTTGTTGCAGATGCTCTACATGTGACGGCCAGTCCAATACCACAATACGTGTGATCCACTTAACCAGTTTTCGGGTTGCATACACAAAACACACCGGCCTACACTAAACACATCACAAAACAACACCACAACTTCATAGCTCCCCCGACCATGCAGGATCAGGGGGAGCACCCCTGGAAAGGTGCCCGAGTGGCTGAAGGGGCCTCCCTGCTAAGGAGGTAAACAGAGGAATCTGTTTCGCGGGTTCGAATCCCGCTCTTTCCGCAGGACGCGAGAAGCGCCTGAGACGAGTTACTTCATTTGGATCGAAACTACACTCGCCTCAACTTTTTCTCTCGCGTCCCCCACTTTTACCCAAAACACACCCCAGAAAGGAGAACACCATGGCGCGCATGAACACCCGAGGAAGTAAGCCCTGCAACACGGCAGCAACGCCCATCACCACAACCAGCCAAGCCTTCACAGCAGAAGGCGGCAAGGGATGGCAGCGCATCCCCAAGGGCGAGCTGTTCCTCGCCGCCGTGACCTCCCTCAACGAGGACACGTTCTACGAGTCAGCCGACGAACGTGCAACCCGTATCCAGACCCTCACCAAGGACAACGAGATCGTCACCGATCCCGAGTGGACGCTCGGCCTGGTGCGCTGGCTCCGCCAGGAGGTCGGACTCCGGTCGATCCCCACGGTCGTCGCTATCAGCGCTGTCAAGGCGCGCCTGGACGCTGGCCTGACTGGCACCAACCGCCAGATCGTCGAAGCATCTATCGGTCGCCTCGACGAGGCCTCCGACGTGCTCGCCGGGTGGATGAGCCTGTACGGGCGCAACATCCCGTCCTGCGTGCGCCGTGGCGTTGCCGACGCTCTGCGCGCTCGACTGTCTGAGCGGTCCTACCTCAAGTGGGTTGGCCGCATGAACTCGGGTAGCGTCACCCTCCGCGATGTCATCAACCTGACGCACCCCAAGCCGAAGACCAAGACGCAGGAAGCGATCATCAAGTACGCCCTCGACGAGGGGTACGGCAAGAAGGGCAACGACAAGCAGCTACCCGTCATCCGCGCCCGCCGTCGCTTCCTAGCCATGGACCGTGACACGCAGATCCGCGCCCTCACCGGCCCAGACGCGAAGAACACCCTGCGCGAGGCTGCGCTCACTCACGAGGTGATCGCGGGCGCAATCGGGACGATCCCCGCCGACGTGTGGGAGACGCTGGTTCCCGAGATGGGCTACATGGCCCTGCGCATGAACCTGCGACGCATCGAGGCATCCGGCGCGTCTCGCGCGCTGATCGCCACGATCAACGAGCGCCTGGGCGACGTGGAGGAGGCTGCGAAGTCTCGCACCATGCCGGTCGCGTTCTATGCGGCGTACAAGAACGCGCCGCTGGCCTTCGCCGCCGCCCTCCAGGACGCAGCGAACGCTTCGCTCGAGAACGTGCCCGCGCTCAAGGGGAGCACGCTGGTCCTCCTGGATCGCTCCGGCTCGATGTCTGGCATCCTGTCGGCGAAGTCGTCGCTGACCTGCCAGGACACGGCCAACGTGTTCGCAGCGGCGCTCGCCCTCCGGGGCGAGAACGTCCGAGTGGTCGCGTTCGACAACCGCATGGAGGACGTGAAGGTTACCAGCGCGGACTTGCTCCGCGTCGTGGACCAGATGCCCGCCCCTCGAGGTGGCACCTACACGCCCGAAGCTATCCGCTGGGCCCACGAGGGCGGTCGCCAGTACGACCGTATCGTCATCCTCACGGATGAGCAGTACGCGGGCGGATCTGTAGATAGCGCGCTGGACACCTACGCCCCCGGCGTTCCTGTGTTCACGTGGAACCTCGCGGGCTACAGGACAGCACAGATGGAAGCCCACGAGGGCCGCTGGACCTTCGGCGGACTCTCCGACAAGGGCTTCCAGATGATCCCCCTCCTCGAGCGAGGGATCGGCCAGTCCTGGCCCTGGGAGTAACCACCAATAGAGAAAGGGAAGGAGGACCGCATGATGCTTGAAGCGGTTAAGGTCGCGTTGGACCCGACCCCCATGCAGGAGCGGCTGCTCCTGTCTCATGCTGGCGCTGCGAGGTTCGCGTTCAATGCGGGGCTGGCGCACGTCAAGAAGGCTATTGAGGCCGGGGAGAAGCCTGAGTGGTCTTTCTACTCGCTGGTCCGTTGGTGGAACTCGAGCAAGGACACGCTCGCTGTCGGCGCGGACGGTACCCCGTGGTGGGCTGAGAACTCGAAGGAAGCTGCGAACACTGGGCTTAGGTCGTTGGCTGCCGCCTTGTCGAACTGGTCGAAGAGTCGTCGGGGTGAGCGTCGTGGCCGCAAGGTCGGCTTCCCGAAGTTCAAGGCCAAGAGCAAGGCTGCACTGCGTTTCGCATATACGACCGGCGCATTTGGCCTCATTCAGGGTGATCCGAAGGCTCTGCGCTTGCCGAAGGTCGGTCGCGTGCACTGCATGGAGGATGTCGCCGAGCGTGTGGGTGACGCTCGCGTGTTGCGCATGACTGTTTCTCGGCGTGCGGGTCGTTGGTACGCATCGCTGACGGTCGAGCGCGAGGAGCCTGCGGTGCGCTGCGCGCCGAAGGGTGGTGCGGTCGGCGTGGACTTAGGCATCAAGACGTTGGCCACGCTGTCGGACGGGACGGTTATCGAGAACCCGCGCTGCCTTGCGTCCAGCGAGCGGCGGTTGAAGCGTGCGCAGAAGGCCCTGAGTCGCAAGGCCATGGGCTCGAAGCGGCGCGCTAAGGCCAGGGCGAAGGTCGCGCGCATCAACGCCCACGTCGCGAACCAGCGGCAAGACGCGATGCACAAGGCAACCACCTGGCTCGCCCAGACCTACTCAGACATCAGTGTCGAGGATCTGAACACGGCAGGCATGGTGAAAAACCACCACCTCGCCAAGGCCGTGTCGGATGCCGCGTTTGGCGAGTTCCGCAGGCAGTTGGAGTACAAGACCGCGCGCACCGGCGCGACACTGCATGTTGTTGACCGCTGGTACCCATCCAGCAAGACCTGCTCGGGTTGTGGGAGAGTGAAAGCCAAGCTCTCCCTGTCCGAGCGCGTGTACAGGTGCGATGCGTGCGGCCTGGTCATGGACCGTGACTTGAACGCGGCCATCAACATCAACGTCGCCGGGAGTGCCCCGGAGACCGTAAACGCGCACAGAGAGACTGTAAAGCGGGGCGATCTATCAGATCGCGCAACGTTGGACTCAGTGAAGTGCGAACCAAGCGAGCGCCCCAGCGCTGCAAGACTTGGAGCGGGAGTCCGCAAGGACACCCTGCAAACTGCAACAAAGTAGTTTGTAACGTGAGGCCCCACCAACGCCCCTATAGCTCAACTGGCAGAGCAACGGACTTTTAATCCGTGGGTTCAGGGTTCGAGTCCCTGTGGGGGCACGCAGTGAATAGCTGAATATGGCGGGGTGCCGGAGTGGACTAACGGAGCTGTCTTGAAAACAGTCGCACCAGCAGGTGCCCAGGGTTCGAATCCCTGTCCCGCCGCCAACTGAATACATGGTCCTATGGGGTAGCGGTCAGCCTGCCAGATTTTCACTCTGGATACCCGAGTTCGACTCTCGGTAGGACTGCCGATCCGGTGTAGCTCAACGGACAGAGCGGGGGACTTCTAATCCCACGGTTGCAGGTTCGAGTCCTGTCACCGGAGCGATCATAACTAAATAACATCCACGAGGGTTAGTGCCCCGAGCGGCGAAGGGAGCCGGCTGTAAACCGGTCACAGTTAACGACACACCGCAGGTTCGAGTCCTGCCTAGCCCACTGGTGGAGCGAAGACGCGAATGTGCGAGTTACTTCTTTGCATAGAAAACACATCCTGGGCGTAGGCCCAGGGCCCCATTTGCTCGCGCAGCCTTTCAGCTTCACTCCACCCCTCCATCTCGGATGGTGTAATGGCAGCACGCCGGATTTTGGTTCCGGGCATCTAGGTTCGAGTCCTAGTCCGAGAGCGTGAACGGGCATGTCCCTGTCGAGAAGATAGTGACGTGCCCGTTACTTATGCCCCAGAAAACAACGAAAGGAGACCCAATGACTATTGGGGAGAGTAAGGCTGCAGAAAACATGCGCCGACGCCGCTTCTACGCCGCGGCCATGAGTGTCAACGCGCTCATCTGGTCCGCCATCCTCGCAGGCCTGGCCTACGTGGGCCTGATCGGCCCCGCAGCGTGGGCTGTAGCGCGGCAGGAAGCAGTGCTCGGCCAGGTGTTTACGGGCTGGCTGACGAAGGTCAATATGCCGGCCGTCCTGTGGGAGCACGGGACCGTTTTCATCTCCTCCTACTCGGGAGACACGGCGCACCTCACGTCGGGGGAGACCGTCGCGATCGACGACATTACGGTCACTCACCCCCTCAACGTGATCGCCGAACGTGCTGTTACTGCGAACACCGTGACGGCGGGGATCGTTGTGGGCTTCGTCCTACTACTCGCGATCCTCCTGCGTCCCACCGACGTCACGGACGCGAGGCTTCTGGAAAAGGACCTGACGGGGGCATTCGAGTGGCCCACCCCGACGACGAGCGAGAAGCAGCGCCAGAAGGCCCGCGAGCGTCGCCAGCAGCGACTAGAAGAGTTCGCCGCAGCCCAGGCAGAAGCCGACACCCTCGACGCTGAACCACAGAACCACACGCAGGAACAGGCCGCAGGCGTCGAGTTCCTGGAAACCCGACTCTCGGAAGGAGACGCCAATGAATGAGCCGCTCATCGTCTCATTCGCCGCGGCCCTCGTCGCGTCCGCAGCCTTCATGGTTGCTAGTGTCCTCCTCATGGGTGACACGGTCTTTAAGCGCAGCGCGGACACCCTCAGTGCCACGCTCACGGTCGCGCTCATCAGTGCCACCTTCGCCTACCCGATCTTGACCCCCGCCGCCTACCAGGTGCCAGATGTCATCCATGCCTGGGTGAACTTCGGCTTCGCAGCCCTCGCGCTGCTGCTGATGATGGTCACGGTGTGGAACATGTTCCGCCGCTACCCAGACGTGCCCCTCACAATCCACTGGAGCGCATGGGCCATCAACGGCATCCTCGGATACGCCCTCTGCGGCTTCATCCCCACCATCCACTTCGTCCATACGATTAGCCCGTGGGCCTGAAAGGGACATCATCATGAACAAGCGCAAGTGGTCAACAGTTGATATGCGCCTACTCACAGGTGTTGTGATCTTCCTGCTTTTCATCTACTGCATGGGGAAGATCTCTATCGGGGTACTGGATTGGGGGGATCGCATTAATGAATCCCTAGCGAAGAGTGCTGCCTCCACTGGCCCTCTCGATGACCTCAACAACCTGACCGTCAACGATAATCCCACACCGCCTGAGAAGTACAACCGGGTGGAGCAGTTCGGGCCCGCGTGGAAGGACGTGGACCATAACGGCTGCGATACGAGGAATGACATCCTCGACCGCGACCTCACCTTCACGGATAAGCGTAACGCCTGCGTCGTCACCGCCGGCCGACTCACAGACCCTTACTCGGGTGAGCAGATCGACTTCCGCAAGGAGGACGCATCGAAGGTCCAGGCCGCATACGCCTGCACCTACGCCTCTAAGCAGGTGCAGATCAAAACCCGCTACGCTCTCACAGTGACCACACCGGAAAAGCAGGCCCTCGCCGACGCGCTGGCAACCTGCACCACCAACTGAAAGGCCCATTCCAATGGCATCATTCACGACAGCACAGAAGCGCGAAGTGATCCAGAGACATTACCCCACTGCCAACAACATCGCCGTGAAGGGCAACGTCTTCTTCGCCGTCTTCCCCGACGCGGAGCCCATCATCGGCTGGCTCCACTCCCCGAGCGGAACGCTGTGGATCCAGGCCGCTGTCCCCGTGAGCGCCTGCCCCGCCCTGCGCACGGTCCCACCGCGCTGGTTCATTGAAGCAGCACGACCCTACATGCGGGGCGATGAGCGAAAGGAGCGGTACCTCTACACGCTCCTAGCAGCTCAGCAAACATTCCCATCGGGGGATTACATGCGCTGGATCACTCTCAATGAGGGGCATCCGCTCAGAAAGGCGTTTGGTGACTATTGCGTCTTCGACATCGAAGGCAAGGAGACAGAGTTCCGCATCAAGAACGCCGAGTTGGAGACGGTCAGGACCATTAAGAAGGCCGACCTCCTCTACGTGCTCACGGATGAGCCAGGTAGCCTCTTCTACGAAGTAACACCTTTCTGATAGCCATGACTTACACGACAAAAGATATTCGCCCCGTCTTCGAGCGTGACTGGGGCATAGTCCGCAGATTCGTCGTCAAGGGAAACGTTGCATTCAGCGTCATTGGTACGGGTGTTCCAGTGTTCGGTTTCGTTGTTTCCGCCGCCAGGCCTCGCGTGGAACCGTGCGTGAGCCTCAGCAGCACCTCGGTTCCTCTGGATGTGGTGCCGCCCCAATGGTTCGCGAACGCAGCCACCGAGTTCATCTCCGGCATGGGGGACGAGGCACAGAGGAACTACTGGACTACGCTCGTCGCAACCAGTAAAGCCCTTGGTGGCAACAGTGGACACATCCAGCTCGACGAGCAGCACCCATTCGCACAACACACAGGGGCAGTGAGCCTCACCGTGTGCGTGAACCGGGTTGAAGCTGCAAACCGGAATGGGGACATGGTAGGTGTCTACACGAAGCCCGGCATCATGCACGCCCTCACCTCCCAACCGGGACCGATCATCTCCTGGTCCTAACCAGAACCATCACCCCACGGCGGCACCCCTCCTCCTAGCGCGACAGGGGTGCCGCCACCACGTTGCCACGCGCAACCAATTAGCCGAAAGGAATCACCATGACACCGAAACGAAAGCGCCCAACCGACCTCACGCGCCACACCGTGCACGCGCAGAAAGACCTCGCCCGCGTCCTACGTGCCTGGGCTGACGACCTCGAGAAGGGCGGCGCAGACATGGACGCGCTCGCTCGAAGCGGCCAGCTCACACCGTGGGTGCAGAAGCGCACCGAGAATCAGATGAAGCACCTGGACGCCTCGTTCAAGCGTGTGCTCGCGTGCGCGTCGGAGGCTGATCGTCGAGGCGTGATGACTGGTCGGTGATCGCTGCGAGGTTCGCCCCCGGAATTGCTGGTTGGCGGTTCCGGGGTTTTTCTTACCATCACAACGCTTGTGATCCACTTAACCAAGTTAGGGGATAGTGGCGCTTGCGATCCATCTAAACCCGCGACTACTATCAAACACATACAACCCAACCACACACAACACACCACACAAGGAGAACCCCAATGACCACCAACACCATCATCAACTACGCCAAGCTTGCCGACGACGCCGCCGACACCTACACCAGCGCACGCGACGCTCTAAACCGCGCCGCCGCCAACCTCGCCGTCGTAGACAACGACCGACGCGGCTACCAGGACATCATCACCGCCGACGGACACATCGACGTGCCCATATTCAACGTGTGGTTCACCCAGGACGAAAAAGACGAAATCGCTCAGCGAGCGTCCTCATACTACATGGCCGCCAACAAGTTCGAGGAGTACACGCGGGGCACCATGCACTACTTTGAGGACGTGATGGCGGCCAGCACCGCCCTCGCCCTCGTCACCGAGGTCCACCGGCTTGTCCACCAGGACAGTAGCAGGGAGGGTGCCCTCCTGCGCGAACTACGCGACAGCGAAGAGGGGCAGGAACTCGCCGTCTATCCCGACTTCCCTAACATGTTCTCGTTTGTCGCCAATTTCGAGTGCCGCGTCAACAGCGCCAAGGGCGCTCTTCTCGATAGCGCATCTGACATCCTCCGCAAGGCAATGGCACCCTACAACAGGGACGCTGTGACGCTCATGCTCATCCGCTTCTTCGAGAGAGACACAGACGAGCACGGAAACCTCGTCTACAACAACTACTACTTTGACCTCCGCAACCTCCCCACACTGCACGATGTTGAACTCAACAACAACATGCGCGCATCCGAATCAAAGTTTTGCACAGTCGATACCATGCTAACTAGGCACTTCTACGTGGAAGCGCGCGACCGTCTCAGCAAGGCTATCTCGCGCGCCGCCAAGAACATGCAGGAACGCATCAAGAATGCGTGAAACAGCCTGTGCGACTAAAAGCAGACGGACACGCAGAAAGAAAGGACAAGACACCATGACCGCCATCACCGCCCGCGCCCGACTCACTGACCCCCAGACCAGCTGGGATGCGGCCCTCGCAGTGAATGCCACGAAGTCGTGGCTCCAGTTCGCGACACTCAAGGTCATTGAGAAGGCCGAGTGGATCAGCGAAGAGCTGACCGAAGAAGCATTCTTCACCACAACACTTACGCCCTCCCGTGTTCGAACCATCGTGTCCGATTGGAGGAAGGAGGGCTACGTCGAGGCACTGCCCAAGCGCGCCAAGACCTCCACCGGGCGCACCGCCCAGCTCAACCGCCTCACCACGCAGGGGCGCGAACTCGTCGCAGTCCTCCGTGAGATTAACCGAAAGGCCAACCAGCAGTGACAGAAGAAGAACCCTCCCCGCCAGCGGACCCATCAGCAGCGGAAGCGCTCGCCCGCCTAGAGCTCGCGCTTAAGGCGCGTCGAGCAAGCGCCGCCCATGCTCTCATCATGAGGGCGCGCATCAACGCCCGCAACTATCCGTCGGAGGCTACACTGCCTCCACGAATCCTCCGAAAGAAAGGCAACAAACATGGCAGCGCCACGCAAACCTAAGAAGGTCCCCAAGGTCCTGAAGGGAAAGAAATGGGTGAAGTTCGCCCCTGAGATCCTTGTGTTGGCCAAGTTCTTCAAGGATCTCATCAAGGAAGCCGAAGGGCCAGCCCGTGAGTTCATTCTGAAGAACCTAGATGACTTGTTCCCCGTAGTCACAGAGGATGGGGGTTTCAAGGTTGACGCGGACGCAAGCGGAAACTCCGGAACCCTCTCCCATAGGGGGCCGTCGCGTAAAGCTGGAACCGGCCTTATGGTTGATAACGCCCTAGCACTTATGCTTTGGTGCGAGGAACATGGTATCGACCATGGTGCACAGCCGTCGGTTGTGTTCCCCGAAGAGTTCATCAAGAACCTCGAAAAGCTGGTCGAACAGAACGGAGGTGTTCTTCCCGACGGCGTCGTGGACACTACGGCATACACGGCGGAAACGCTGGTCGTCAGAATGAACGAAAAACAAAAGAAACACCTTCTGGAGAAGAAGGGTGGCATGACGATTCAGGACTTCGCCGAACTCCTCGCCTGCAACAACGATCCCGAAGAGAAATAGCACCGCAACTCCCGATACATGTAGAGAAAGGTTACCTACATGACATCCCAGACCCGTACCACCAAGGCCGTTGAGAAGGCTGAGGAACACTCCACGCCCGTTTGGGAGATTCCCGGCTACAAGGCGCTCACCGAGGAGGAAATGCGCCGAGACCTAGCCGAAGCGGACATCTACTCCAAGGCGCACGCTCTCATCCCGTATCAGATGCGGGGAAACGCGGGTGACATGTATCTGCTCATGCAGATCGCCAAGCACCTGAACGTTCCCTTCATCACGGCGTTGCGTGGTCTGTCGTTCATTGGCGACAAGGACGTGAAGCCCGCCATGAGCGCGCAGCTCATGTCCGCTCTGGTTCGCAACGCCGGCCACACGCTCCGCGAGCAGTGGGACCCTGAAACCAACACGGCCACCGCCGTTCTCATCCGTAAGGACGACCCCTCGTTCGAGCATGTCGCCGTCTGGGACGAGGAGAAGGCCCGCGTCGCTGGCTTGTGGGAATCGACTCCCACGTGGGTGCAGTACCCGAAGGCGATGCTCACCGCACGCGCTATGAGTGAGGTGTGCCGTCACGCAGCCTCCGAAGTCCTCCTGGGCTTCAGCTACGTGCCCGAAGAGTTCCAGTCCGCCGAGTCGGCCTCGCGTGTCCTGGACATGCGCCAGCAGGTGAAGGCTGACATGGACCGCCTGCAACTGTCGAGCGAGAAGGCCATCGAAGTCCTTGACGGCGTGACCCTCCCCGGCATCCCCGTCAATCTCATGACTCCGCGAGAGCTGGAGGAAGTTAACGCCCGTATCGGCGTGATCGAGTACGAGCGTGACAAGGACAAGATTGACGAGGTGCGCGAACGAATCCAGCGGGGCCGCGACGTGCTGGGCCTGACGGAGGGCGCGTTCGCTGAGATCGTGCGTCGAAACGTGCGTCCTGGAAGGGCGTACGACACCATGAACTTGCGGGAGGCTGAGCAGGTGCTTGACGTGCTCCTGCGCCAGGCGAAGAAGTCGGGTAGCCGTTCCGGCCAGCGTCAGCCCGCCCAGCAGGCACCCGCACCACAGCAGCAGCCCGCGCAGCAGGCCCCCGTCCAGTCCCAGCAGGTCGCTCAGCAGCCTCGCCCGCAGGCGCAGCAGGGGTACACCCCGTACATGCCCGCACAGCCCCAGGAGGCCCCACAGAAGCCCGCGCCCGCCGCTCCGCAGGCCCCGGCTCCCGCTCAAGCCCCGGCCCCCGCGCCGGTACAGGAGTCCTACGGCCTTTGCGACGAGGCTCAGCGCCCCCAGCAGTACCCTCCGCTCGGCTCCCAGAAGCCGGAGGGTGTATCTGGTCGCATGGCGATGATCCAGCGCACCATGAAGGAGCACGGTGTCCCCGAGGGCGAGCTGCCCATCATCCTCACCTACGTCTTCGGCGACGACGAGCGTGCAGATGTAGCTAATGTAGATTCCCTGAGTATGGCCGACATGCCCGCCGTCCTCGAGGGTATCCAGCGTTACGCAGCGGAAACCGTGTCGCGCCCGGAACCCACCGCCGAACTCCCCCTCAACGGCAACATGGACGACCTCGAAGCGTCCTACAACATGCAGGGAAGCGAGGTGGACAATGACCCTGAAGAGACGTGGAGCGCGCCCTGGCCGGAAACAGCGAAACCAGGCGGCGGCGCGAACTAACACCGGCCCCACACAGCAAACCCGTGAACTCGTATACGGGCGCGACATGTGGCGGTGCGCTAGGTGCGGTAAGGACATCACCTACGTCCAGTCCAGCATCCAGCACCGCAAAGCCCGCGGCATGGGCGGCACGAATGATCCGTCGATCAACAGCCCCGCAAACCTCATCGTCCTATGCGGGTCCGGCACCACGGGGTGCCACGGCCACGTCGAAGTGAACAGGCGCGAAGCCCGCAACTACGGGTGGGCGGTCTCCCAATACGCCGACCCCCACGACGTGCCCGTCCAGTACAAGGACGGCTTGTTCCTCCTCGATGACGCCGGCCACCGAATCCCCACCAAATAACCACACACACGACCACCACCTGAAAGGGGTGTTCTCATGTCCAAGCGAATCTACATCGCCCTACCTCGTGACTACGCGCGCGAAACCGCATACGCAGCCGAAGATGCCCTCACGCTCCTCGGCTACGAACCCGCCAACCCCGCCGACAACGGCACCAACGACCGAGCCAACCTGTGCATGTTGACCCAGTGCGACGGGGTGCTCCTCACACCCGGCTGGGAGACCAGCCCCATGAGCACGATCGCCGTCACCGTCGCTAAGCACCTCGGAATCCCGGTCGGCACCTACGACCAGTGGGCCACTCAACCCGTAACAGGTGGACAGCGATGAGCCGCCAGGACAACGCAGGAGCAGTCAGCTCCCTCGTCATGCCCGAAGCGTGGACTGAGAAGGGCGCGTGCGCGCGAGCCCTCAATCCCGACGCGTGGTTCCCCGAGCGCGGAGAAGCCAACACCCCTGAATTGCGCCTCGCCCTGCGCGTGTGTGCTGACTGCCCCGTCAAGGATCTGTGCCTTAAAGAAGCGCTCGCCCAGGGTCCCTCCTGCGAGGGCATCTGGGGTGGCACGCGCCAGTCCGAGCGTCGCAAGATGATCAGCATGGGCTGCGCGACCCTTGAGGAGTACAAGGCCCTCACCGGACAGAAGAAAGAACCCGCCCAGGCCCCAGATCTCCCCGAGCAGGACGCGCCCGCCGTCGAGCCAGCCGCGCCCGTGAAGGACAAGACCACCACCTTCCCCGACGTGCTCTCGGAGGTGATGCATCTGCCTGGGAACTACACGATTGGTAGCCTGTTCTCGGGCTATTAACGGTGGCCTCGAACTCGGCGTACAACTCGCCCTCGGCCCCGCACACCTCGCCTGGGTGAGCGACATCGAACCCGGCCCCCAAGCCATCCTCGCCCACCACCACCCCGACGTACCCAACCTCGGGGACATCACGCGCATCGACTGGTCGAAGGTCGAACCCGTAGACGTGATCTGCGGCGGCTCCCCCTGCACCGATCTCTCACTCGCCGGCGCTCGAGCTGGCATGTCCAAGGACACCCGCTCAGGCCTGTGGGAGTCCATGTTTCACGCGATCGCCATTATCCGCCCCCAGCTAGTTGTCTGGGAAAATGTCCAAGGAGCGCTCAGTGCGTCAGCTTTTAGCCTCATGGAACCCGACCAGGGACATTTGGGAGGACGGCCAACCGGACCTGTTCTCCGAGCGCTCGGGCGTGTACTCGGAGACCTTGCCGGCATCGGGTATGACGCGACGTGGACGACTGTTCACGCTTCCGACGTCGGAGCGCCCCACAAGCGGGCCCGAGTCTTCGTTGTTGCTCACCCCCACGGCGAACCTTGGCTCGAACGGTGGGAGCCAACCACCCGAGAAACGCCGGGAGGGCGGTCATGGGCCGACGTTAGCGGACGTGATCGAACACCTCGAACACTGATCCCCACGCCAACTGCCTCAGACTGGAAAGCCGGGTACCACCAGGAAGGGAAGGGAATGAGCCTGTCCCAGGCGACCAGGCTCCTCCCCACGCCCGTCGCCCAGGCCTCGGGGAACAGCGCTGAAGCACACCTGCGCAAGAAGCCAGGCCGCACACAAGTCACCGACCTCGGCATCATCGCCCGCGAAGGACTCTTCACGACCGGAGGGAACCTTCTGCCCACCCCGCAGGCCACCAACGCCACATACTCATCCGCCGGCTACGGGGCTAACCTCCACGAGACAGCAGGAACCCTACGCGACAGTTTCGGCCCCTACGCGCCAGCAGTCGCACGCTGGGAAACCATCACCGGACGCACAGCCCCAGCCCCGACAGAACCACCCCTACGCGAGGGAGGCAAGCCCCGCTTGTCTGTCCGCTTCGTCGAATGGCTCATGGGCTTACCCGATGGACACGTCACGGGCGTGGGACTCTCTCGAGAGAAGACACTACGCGCCCTCGGCAATGGGGTCGTCCCCCTACAAGCAGCAGAAGGCATCCTGCGATGCCTCCAGCAAGAACGCCAAGTCGCCCTCGAGGAGGGCTGGCCAGAATACACGCAAATCAACCACTGAAAGGAACCAACCATGAAAGCTGTCGCATACATCCTCACACGCAAGCCTGAAGCCGACGCCGCCTACCTCAACGCCCAAGGCGTCCCCATCAGCGTCAAGGACGAGGCTGACGGCACAAAGTTCCTTGCACTCACAGTGCCGAGGGGACACCTGCGCTCAGAGCATTACTACTTGAATCCGGGCGACGCGCTCGTGTGGAACCCCGACCTCAAGCCGATCTCCGCCGCAGTCGTGCCAGAGCCGCTTGTATCAGCCATCAAGAGGTATCTCTCATCGAGCAAGAAGCCCCGCCGATGAACGCCGAGGACATTCTCAACGCTCTACGTCGGAGCTATCCGACGGCGGCGTTCGTTCCCGAGCTACTCCTCGCTCTCGTCCCCAAGGAGCTACACCCATGATCTTCAACCCGCGAATCGCACAAGCCCTACGCCCAGCCGAAGATGGGAGCATGAAGCGCAAGAAGAAGCTCCGCTGGGGCAAGACCGGCTGGTGCACGAAACCGCCCCGCAAGATCCGCTACCGAAACGAGCTCGACGCGAAGCTCGCCCTTGCCTCCACGCAGCGTTCACGTAACCCGCGACGTAAAGAACGCCGCTACTACAGGTGCCCAAAGTGCAAGGGCTGGCATCTCACCTCACACTGACTACCGCGCGGTAATAAACAGTGACACTTTGAGCACTGAGGTCTCGTTCTCCACGGGGGCTAGACCCAAGCGAAACGAACCGCACCGCGCATAACGCTTGCCTTAAAGAGTTGATATATGGCCGAAAAATAGGCTTCAGGTGGCATGTTCCTATGTACTGGTTTAAGTTCGCGCACTATGGCGGCCTATTTGGTGCGAGGTAAGCGTAAATGTATTGTGATCCACTTAACCAATAAGGTGTAATGTGGTGCCACCAAACAGTGGTACCGTTACCACAACAACCACTCCATGCAGACGCAGGACAGAAAGGAAGTCGTCATGGAACAGAACAAGGTTCTCGGATTTCTTGGAGCGCTTTTTCAGAAGAACGCTCCACTCACCGACGAGGTATATACGGCGCTCAAAGGGTGTCTGAAGCCCCGCAATCTCGACGAAGATGATTACATTTCCGGCGAGACGGTGCGTATCCGCGCCGCCATCGACTCCCTCGGTCGCCGTCATGGTAAGAACCTCGACGCTTACGTCGAGTACCAAACTGACGAAGACGGGAATGCCACCGTTTTCCTCATCATTGAATCCGAAGACGGCCACTGGTCGTCTCGCCATTCCAAGCTGACCTTCAAGATCAGCGAGGACGGCTATGCGAGCACCATCCTTGAGTGCTCCAGCCGTAACGGGGAAGACTGGTACTCCTACCAGATTCCAACCATGCTAGGAGTAGGTTGTGCCTACTACGCCCTCCTCGCCTGGGAAGAGTACCAGGGCATCAAGACCGGTCGCCTTAATACGATCGCCGCTGATGGCGACTGGGGCAGTTATCTAAAGGACTTCCCTGAAGCTGGCAACGATGAGCGCACAGAGGAGGAGAAGCTTACGTCGGCGCTCATGATCCTGGCTCAGGATACCGAGGAAGTCAGCGATGATGACGACGAGGATGAGGAAGAGGGTGACGAGTGAACGCCACCTACCTATCCCCAACCGACAAGGCGACGTCGATCGCGTCCCTCCTCCAGGTTCACCTGGACCGCACAGCACGTATCACCGACCCGCTCGCCCACCTGGAGGACATCCACGCGAGCGGCCTGCGAGTCATCGACCGTCGTAACGGGCGCGCTTACCTGCGCGACGGATCCACGATCACCGCCCGCCAGAAGAACGGTGAGTGGATCGTCGCTGCGCGCGGTCCCATCGAGCAGAAAGGACAGTTCCTCAGATGAGCTATAGGGCTTGGATCTCGGACATCGTCTTTGAGGCAGGAGACCTGTCCAAAGCGACCTTCACCCTGTCAGACGAACTAATGTTCGAGAAGTGGCTCGGGGACTACATCGCCACCCACGACGCCGCCTTCGAGGAAGGGGACAGGAACGAGATCTACCTAATGTTCACTTGGGACTTCACCTACGGCCCCGACGGACGACTCACAGGAATCTCGGTCCAGTTCCCATGGGACGACAGCTACATCCCATACTTCTTCCTAACTGAACTGGCCGGGATCAGCAGGTTCTTCCGCGAGCGCGGAGTGCGCTTCAAACTGGTCCTTAACAAGGCCGGCGAAGACGACGACGACCGGTGGCAGATCACCACCACCCACGGCGGCGTGTGGGTGGCTCGCGGGAAGCTCGTCTACGGCAAGCGTGAGCGCGTTGCCTAAGTCAATCACGGTGTGGGTGCCGGGTAAGCCTGAGACCCAGGGGTCTACCCGGTGCTTCACGCCCCAAGGTTCCCGAAAGCCGGTCATCGTTCACGACAACCCCCGGCTAGAAGCGTGGCGCACCGCCGTCACCTTCGTCGTCAAACACGCCACCCATAAGGTCCGCTGGGACACGCCCCTGGACGAGCCGGTCGAAGTGACGGCCACGTTCTACCTCAAGGCCCCTAAGCGCCCACAGTTCGAGCTCCCAGCCGTCAAGCCCGACCTCGACAAGCTCCAACGAGCAATCGGCGACGCTCTCGGTAACGGGATCCTCAAGGACGACAGCCGTATCGTCCACTGGGATGTGTGGAAACGGTACGGCACTGAACCGGGCGTGAAACTCACGCTCACAAGACTCACCCAGAAAGGAGAGGACAAGCAATGATGAAGGTAGCGAAAACCACGGTGCGGAGCGCGCTGTGCACCCTCCTGTTCGCCCTCGGTGCTGTCTCCACGCTCACGTGGCTTATCGGCTTCGGTAGTGGCCTGGTAGCCCTGTGCGCGGCAGTGTTCTACCCCGCACTCGCTGTTAACGCAGCGCTCCCGCTCCTCGGATCCGGGGCCGTCAGCTTCGCTGTCAGAGGCGTCTCCATCTTCGGCCTGCGCCTCATGGCCCCGAAAGACAAGCGCCAGCCACTCCGAAGTGACCTCGTCGGCTGGTTCGGCTTCTCTAGCGACGAAGCCCTAGAAGTCCCCCTGAACGCAGGAAAGGATGTGCCAGATGGGTACGCGAAGACCACCAACTGACCGTCCGCGCCCCTGTCAGCTCAGGCGAACCCCCGAGGCCATGCAGGTCACCAGCGACAACCTGCGCCAAGTCGCTAAATGGTGCCACGGTGTGCTGCGAACCGAAGGCGGCAAGATCGCCCTCATTGAAGTCGCGAACACCATCACCTCACAGTCCGCCGTCGCCCGCGTCGGCGACTACATCGTGCGCCGATACCGCGGCAACCGATCCGTATTCACACCCATTCCGCGTGACGAGTTCGAGCAGGAATGGACACTCCGACCCATCAAGAAGGAACCTAAATGAGCAACAACGACAACGACCTGCGTATCAGCGGTAACCTGACCCGCGACCCCGAGCTCCGCTACACGCAGTCCGGTAAGCCCGTCGCATCATTCACTGTCGCCGTCAACCGACGAGTCCGCGACCAGTCCGGCAACTGGGTGGACGGCACCACCCTCTTCGTGCCGTGCGTAGCATGGGAACAACTCGGCGAGAACGTCGCAGAGTCCCTGCGCAAAGGCGCGACTGTCGCCGTCTCGGGCAGAGTCGAGACCAAGGAATACGACTCGAACGGAGTGAAGGTTCGTGGCTTCGAACTGATCGCCGACGATGTCAGTGTCTCCTTGCGTCGCCAGCAGGCCACCGTCAAGAAGACCACAACCACTCCCTCGTACAACAACCAGAGCAACGGCTACAACTCCTACAGCCCCAACACTCAGTACACGACGGACCCCTACGCAACAGGGGAATACTACTAAGCCCAGACAGGACACACAGCAATGGCCAACTCCTCCCACTCCCACATGTTTCCGTTCATGCTCACCCTCCCCGACGGTACCCTCCACGACGCTGTCCGCATCTACGAGCCGACCCTCGGAGCCGTCGCCGAATGGTGCGGTGGGGAAGTGGGAGGCGTAGCCATTCCTGGCAAAGGCATCGTCGCCGGCGTCCTCTACCACACGGGCGTCACGGGCTACAATGCGTTCGCGCCCGTCGGCTCCTACCTCCTACGAGGATCCGTCTCTACCCAGCATATGAGCGCCGAAGAGTTCGACAAGATCTACACGAGCCTGTAGCCCATGCCCACCCAGACGGCGCAGCAGATCATCGCCGCAGCACGCCGCAACGCAGCCATGCTCCCGTCTGAGCAGGCCGCCACCCGCGAGCGCCGCAACACGGCACGCAAAGCCGCTCACAAAGCCCGCGAAGCCGCCAAACCAGTGCGCGCCGCACGAGAACTCCCACCCATCGACGGCGCGCACTGGGTAAGGCGACGCTACGGCTCCAACTGGCTCTGCCCGGCAGTCCAACTCACCAGCCCCCACGTCGCGCGCCTCATCACCCAATGGTTCCCGCGTACTACCCGCTACGTCGAAACCCCCTCCATGTGGGGACTGTACGTGTGGAACAGCAGGCGCGGCCCCGAACCTGTTCTCGCACAGGAAGGCTGGTACATTGTGCGCACAAAGTATGGGCTACGAGTAATGCAACCAGGCATTTTCCAGCAGCTTTACGTCCAATATGAGAAGTAAGGTCGCTTAATATCTGCGCAACAGGCACAACCGTTGCTACCCCTACCAAAACAAGGGGTGGCGACAACCACAAGTAATGCATTAAAGACGCGGTTTTAGTTGCAAAACAACCACTTTCACGGCCCGCGCAACCTAATGCGCCAGCAAAAACCAGAAAATGCGCTTGAAAAACATACAGCGCACATATAGGCTTTCCACGAAAGCACGGAACGGGGGCGCACATGCTCCCCCACATCAACACAGAAGGAGACAGACACTTTGTCCACCACCATCAAGCGCTCGGCCCTCACGAAGGCCGTCACGCTCTTCGCCCTCGCCGCCATGGGCGTTATCGCGTCCCCGGTTGCGGCGACGTTCGCCGCTCCCGAAAACACCACCGACGACACGCCCGCCGTTTCCGCCGACGGCGGCAACGCGATCATCTCCTCTGAGCAGGGGGCCTCCACTGCCACTGGTGGCATCAAGATCACCGGCACGACAGTGACCGGCAACTACGGAGACAGCTTCTCCGTGAACTCGTCCCTCAACATCAAGGTCACCTATGAGGGGGACAAGGTGGAGAAGGGTGCGACCTTCACGGTCGGCCTGGGCGATGGCCTTCAGGTCCCGAATGGGTTCGGCGGTGTCGATCTCAAGGCCACCGCACTTGACGGGTCCGAAAAGGTGATCGGTAAGTGCACCGCCTCTGGTAGTGCGTTTACCTGCACCGTTACAGAGGATGTAGCCGAAGCTCTTGGTGGCAATGGGTCCATCAAGAACGGCTTCGTGAAGCTCGAAGCCACCCTGACAAAGGACTCGGTTGGCAAGACCACGACGGATGTCGTGGTGGATGGTACCAAGCACACCATTGGGCTTGGTAAGGGCGTCGTGGGTGAGCCCGTCACCCCTGGCGACCACAAGTTCTGCTCCGCCTCCGGCATGAGTCCAGAAGGCCTGTACCAGTTCTGGTGCTGGGTCCAGGCTCAGGGCAACCCTGGCGACACAATCACCATTGTCGAGGGACGAGATGATGCCGTCTACAAGACGGGCGTTTCCACCACTCCGACGGAGCACGGCGACTGGGCTAACCCGTCGTCTAAGCCTAAGTCGAAGCGTGACGGCAAGACGCTCACGTTCGTTGTTCCCGACGGTACTGGCACTCAGGAAAATCGTGTCGGCATCATGGTCGTCACGTCTGAAAAGACGATGACGAATACGGCCACGATCAACGGTAAGGAAGTTTCTTCCACCGTGACGTGGCGAGCAAAGGGCTCCTCGGGAGCAGAGACCGGCGAGGACGAAAAGCCCGTCACTCCCGAGCCCGAGCCGACCCCGGACCCGAAGCCTTCGGACCCGAAGCCTACGCCTGACCCGACACCGGAGCCGTCTGAGCCTCCGGCCCCGACTCCTGAGCCGACGCCCGAACCCTCCGAGCCGCCGGCACCAACTCCGGGGCCTTCCACGCCTCCGGTCACCCCGGATCCGACTCCCGAGCCGCCTGCTCCCACCCCGGACCCGACCCCAGAGGCTCCGAAGCCGGACCCCAAGCCCGAGCCGACTCCGGACGCGCCCAAGCCGGATCCGAAGCCCACGCCCGAGCAGCCCAAGCCGGACCCGAAGCCGGAGCCCTCTACTCCTCCGGTCACCCCGGATCCGAAGCCTTCGGAGCCCCCGGTCACCCCAAATCCGGAACCCAGCACCCCGCCTGTGACACCGGACCCGAAGCCCTCCGAGCCCCCGGTTACGCCCGAGCCTCCGGCCACGCCTGAGCCGAAGCCCTCGGAGCCGACCACCCCGGTCACCCCGGATACGCCCAACACCCCGGACACCCCTCCGGTCACCCCCAAGGCTCCCACGCCTTCCGCTCCCGTCATCAACGGCGGGCTGGCTAAGACCGGCGCAGACACCGGCCTGATCGCTGGCGCTGGCGTGCTCGCCGTCGCCGGTGGCGCGCTCCTGGTGGCCCGCCGCCGCCAGAACAAGAACTGACTGACACTAGTCGGCAAATAGGGAGGCCCCAGAGATGCAATACTCTCCGGGGCCTCCCCCTTTTTTTAACGAACCGTAGTTTTCCCTGGTGTTGCAACGCTTTTAATGTTGTCACATTAATGCGCGTAATGGTACAGTAGGGTTTTAAGAAGCAATTACATGGAAGGGAGCAACAAAATGCTCAAGAAGTATCAGACCACCGAGCTGATCGACGACCTCGACGGCTCGCCAGCAACCACCACTGTCACGTTCAGCGTCGGTGGCGCGCACTACGCCATCGACCTGTCCGACGAAAACCTCGTCAAGTTCAACGAGGCGATCGCGCCCTACGTCGCTAACGGCCGGCGCGTGACCTCACGGAAGAAGGTGCGCAAGTCCACCAGTACGCCGTCTGCTCGGCGGAAGAAGACGGCCCAGATTCGAGCCTGGGCCATCCAGAAGGGCTACACCGCATCCACACAGGGTCGGCTCAGCCCAACAGTCATTGCCGCCTACGAGGCCGCACACAAGGACCACTGACACTCAGCAGTAAGGCAAAGGAAATCATCATGAAGATTGTGTTCGAGGACAACATCATCGTTGACCCGTCTACCAACTCCGCCACCCCTCTACCCAACATGACCATTACAATCAGCAGCAAGAACATGCCAGCCGTCGCACCCATCGACATGCGCGGCGAGGTGGACCTGCGCACCCTCCCGGTGGGGACGTTTATCGTCACTGCGGGTCCAACAAAGGACGTTACCCATGAGGACCGCCAGTACATGAAGTGCAAGCACTTGTGGCGCGGCTCCGACGAAAGCACCTGGGACGACCACTCCCTCGCGGAAGAGCTCACCGAGCAGACGCTCGCAGGCCGTCGAGCCCTCATCCGCAACATCCCCAACTACCCCATCTACTAGGGAAAGCAGGAGAATCACCATGTATAACCCCGGTGCTCTCACAGAGCTCGTCCTCAAGAACGGCGCGAAGATCAAGCGCAGCGCAGATGAGATCGGTGATGCCGTTTTGGCGTCCCCCCAGGCGAAGGTTGCAGAGTTCGACGAACCTGACTACATCCACTTCGAGGTGGAAGAGGGGAGTGATGACATCAACGTGACTTTCGGTGCGCGCGTTTCTGCCCCTGTTAGCGTGTACCTTAATGACACGCCACTTCCCGATGAGGAATCCTGGGTCAGGCTCATGTGCGAAGCAGCATGGGATGCCACTTCAATGCGCATCAAAGAGGGGTCCCTTCACATCGATGACAACGAGTTCAACTCCAACGAGGCTGTGGCCGCAAACAGCGAGAGGCTGACGAAAGAAATCGAGCGGCAGGCTCAGGAGGAGATCGTATTTGATCGCTACCAGGTAGCAGAGCGCCTGAGTGGCAGTCTCCCCCGCGGCGAGATCGTGTCCCTTTCCTACCCGTATGATGACAGTGGGGAACCCGGCGGCGGTTACTTCATGGACTACCTCCATGGCGTTCGTCTAGGCCTTGTGGAAAGGCCTGAGCCGTGGGTGCAGGCCCTTGTTGACGATCTGCGCACTCAGTGCCGCGCACTGTTCGACGGCGAGGAAACGTACTGCGACCCGACCAACTCGGAAGCCGGGGACGGCTCTTTCCCCAACGACCTGTACCCCATCCGCATCAGGATCCACAACATCCTGCGCGCCGGCATCCGTGGTGACGGCGAATGGGCGGCGTATGCTCCGCTGATCCGCTCAGCCGCCCCCGAGACCGTGCGCAAGCTGTACAGGCTCCCAGAAGAACTCCCGCTGCTGAAGGTGGACGAACTGCCGGTCTCCGCTGAAGACACGAAGACCCTAGGAGAACTACTCTCCACCATGGAGCTGATCGGAGTGTCTACGCCCGACCAGGGAAAGCTGGTTGAGCACTACCAGCGTTTGCGAAAGCTACACGAAGGCTTCGCACACTACGCCGACCTCTGGGAGCGTCTTGCAGAAGGGGACGCAGGGGAGGATCTGGCTACGCGCATCGCCGACTACAACGAGCAAGTCAGCTCCGTCGAAGACTGCTCCAACGCCATCGCAGACGCACTCAGAGCCGTGGAGCACACCCTTAAGGTCAACGGTGTCATCCGTTACCTGTACCAGGCCCAGGAGAAGCGCGGTAAGGTCAAGCCCCTGCAAGACCTGGACTGCCTCGCGCTAGGCGCATACGTTCAGGACTCGCCTGATGCAGACTCATTGGGAAGGGTTCGCGGAGGTAAGCCGCTAAGTGAACTGGACACATTCTTCCTGTACGAACAGGACTTTGCCGAAGCTGAGGCTGAGAACGGGCGTGTGTACAGTGACAATGCCGACTTCCTTGCACGCTATTTCCCTTTCCCGGTTATCGCAAACATTCCAGGTATTCGAGCGTGGAATAGCCTGAACAGCATTAGCAACGAAAGGCTGGCCGCCCTAACCATCAGCGCGCTAACGCATAATCGAAAGCCATGGTCGAAGGACGCGCATCGCGCTCTAATGACGGCTTTTGTAGCTGCGGGAACCTATGACATGTCATACGTAGAGTCTCGTGGTACAGAGGAATTGTCAGCGGTTGCGCCTCATCATGAGGTACTGGCTCCGCTGGTCGATGCAGCCAAAACGCTGTATAAGGATCTGCACAAGACGTACATGCTCCCGCATAGAGACGACAACACTGTCTATGAAGTTGCTCAAACATTCATTGCCGGTATTAACGCCATCTTGGCGCTTCTTGACAGCTTGTATGAGCTAAATAAGCAGTGGTTTGCCGTCAAAAACCACCTGCTGCGCGACGGCAGCACAATGGATAAGGAATATGAGCAGGAGAGGCAGGAACGCGCTCAAGTCGTAGACCTCCTTATGAGGAAGCTGGGCCTTGTAGATGCGGACCTGGAACGTGTTGGCCTAAGCCAGCAGCTTCTTCTTGGGGAGAGCAAAGCGCTCTCTGAGTTCCTGGTGAAGAAAGAACTTATCCAGGTTTCATGGGTGAACTACCAGTTCATGCGGCCAGAGTACTGGGACGGGAGTCTCCATAGTGCCCGCAGTGCGTCACATAAGGGGCTATTCAGAATTGCGGCCCCCGTGTCTACGATTGGGGCGCGTCATGGTGGAATGCAGGGCGTCGTAGTGGCAGAACTTATCCGAGCGTTTGGCTACTCGGATCACTCTCGACGCGATGTCGTTTTCACGAAAGAAGAATCAGAGATGGTTCTTGACTATGTGCGTAACGGCGACATTCAATCAGAGTCCCCCGTCGCTTGGGGAACTCAGGCATCTTACGGGACTGCCTTTAGTGCTATCTCGCGCAAAGTGTCGAAGAGCAGCTTCATAGCTCATGTACCGTATCAACCAACCCTCATTAGAGGCTTATTTATGAAGCTAGATAGCGACTGTCATATCATTCTTAGCCGAATGATTGCACCTGATGTGGATGGCGCGAAAGTAGCAGATGAGCGTGCACGCTTGGCGCGCGAACTCGAATCGAACTGGGTGCATAACTACCGCTATTACGGTTGCACTCGCGTAGATGATGCGCTCATTGCAGTTGGGGGCACAAGCAAGGGTGACACAAGCGTGTGGAATGGAGAAGTAATTCCGCACTTCCGAGGAACAATCGGCGATCTACTCGACGTCAGCAGTAGAAGCGGCTATATGAAGCTCTCCTCGCATAGGGAAGCGTATCTCGTCGGAGGGGACCCGCGGACGCAGTGTACGTATTGGCAGCTGTGTCGCGACTTCCAACAGGACTTCGTGAGCACTTACATGAGATAGTGACAGAAGAGCGTCGGCTGATCGTGCCCGCGCGAAGAGGAGGGGTCTACTTTCGGGTAGATCCCTCCTCTCTGCTATGTGTGGGTCCTAGTTCAGGTCGCCGCAGTGCCACTGCCGTCAGTCATCGATGAGGTGGTGGATGAACGAGGGGAGCGTGAAGGGCGTGGCTCCGAATCGTCCCTCGATGTACTTCTTCGTTATGTTGCTTCCTGACTGTAGGCCGGTGAACTCGGAGAGCTGGTAGAGCGTGGTCGCCCCGGCGCTGTTCTTCTCTGTGAACCAGATGCGCTCGCGGTTGCGGATGGGGCCGCGGCCAATGTCCATGAGCGCGATGTCGTGGCTCGTAAAGATGAGCTGAGCTCCCGACTGGTTGGCGGTGGGGCTGGTGAACCAGTCGATGATGACGCGGCCAAGGTCCGGGTGGAGGGAGGCCGTCAGATCGTCCACGACAAGCACCTGCCCGCCGGTGAGCGCATCAACGGCTGCGATGGCGAGCGCCAGCCACATGATGCTCCCCGAGGACGCCGAGAACGCCGCATGGGGGACTGTGCGCTCCCCGTACTGAAACTCGAGAATGTGGGGGAGGGCCTTCGCGAGCGCAACCTCCGCATCCTCCCTGTCCGCCGGGGCGTGGCGTGCAGATAGCGCTGGCCGCTGGGGGGCGCACAGCTCAATGCTCGTAGTGCCAAGGTCTGCGACCTGAGCGAGCGTGCTCAGGGCCGTCGTGTCGAGACGGCGCGACAGGAGGTGCCTGGCGATATGCAGGTATGCGTCCTCCATCGAGGGAGCCCCGACGCGGAAAACCTTGACCCCGGTCGTGAGCGCATCGCGGACGGGCTTCACCTGCGGGTCACCCATGAGGGACGCTCGAGTGATGACCAGCTCGTTCACGTTGACGTGAGGGAGTCCTTTCAGGCCCTTCACGGCCCCGTGCTTGTCGCGCCAGTAGATGGTGTTCCACCGCTTGCGAGCGACACGCAGACTCTCCCCTGCGATGCCATCCGCGTTTCGGGAGAGGCTGTATTCGTAGCGTGCGCCGTCGTGGATGAACTCGACGCTGTAGACTGTGGGTTTCGACGCGTCGTAGGGCATGTAGGGGAGCACATTCGCTCCCAGGGGTAGGAGCGTCGCGATCGCGCTCTGCACGTGGCAGAGGCCTTCGAGGATGTTTGTCTTCCCGGAGCCGTTGGGGCCGTAGATGCCTGCGACGTGGTGCAGATGATCGTCCCACCTGGTGCCTTCTGGCGGGTTGAGAGTACGCAGCGTCGAGTAGGTCAGATCAAGGGTGGCCTCATCCCTGATCGACTTGTGATTGCTGATGGTGAGGTTGAGTAGTTGCATACCCATAAAGTAGCACACATGGGCGATGTTATGATATTTTTTATCGTGAACACATCAAATAGTGTTCCAAACCGAGAAAGCGAGACCATCATGACAGAACCCATCTACATCCCGCGCCGTAGGGGCATCAGGTTCCACAACCTGCTTGAAGAAGCCCAACAAGCGGGCCAACGCATTGAGTTTCTTATCACGCCGAAACAGGAACTCCTAACCTTCCCCAAGGACTCGGACACCCATACCATCTTCGCGCAGACGCGCCGCCGCACGTGCCCGACGCCCGCGCTCAAGTACCACTGGGACAAGACCCGGCACTTCCTGGAAGGTGTCCTCCACATGAGGAGTGTGGACATCTTCCCCGTGGCCTACTGGGCGTGGCACACCTCCCTGTGGATAAAAGGAGCAAAAGACGACTGGACACGCCAACTGCACGAGCGCAGCGGCGTGCTCGTCGCCCCCGACGACGGGACCATCATCGGTTACACAACATGCGTGCCAGTCAACCCAGTCAACATCGCCTCCGGCCCACAGTGGAACGGATCTATTCTCAGACCAGACACATGCGTTTCCTACGGCCTGGACCCGAACAAGCCCATCTCCGTGGGAGACGGCTACTGGTTCACGAACCCCGCCATCATGCACGGCCAGCAGGTCGCACACGTCCGTTACGTTAGCGTCGGCATGGGAACCGCAGTCAACTCGTAGCGAAGATGCCAATGAGCGCCACGTCAAACGAGTTCGACGGGATCCCTGTCGAAGCGACGAATCTTCCTCTGTCGCTTCCTGTTCATGTGCGCGCTGCCGCCCTCGAGTACGCCTACATGGGCGTGAAGCTCAGCAAGCACCTCAACCGATACGCAGGGTTTCCGCAACCTCAACCCCTGGATGTGGCAGACATTGCGCTTGATCCGTCACATGCAGCTGAGCTCCTGCGCGCGGAATGGAGGCTTTCTGACAGGCCAGTCCACAGCATGATGCGCCTCCTCGAAACGGCGGGAGTGCGTGTCTTCTCTCTCAGCCAGGAGCAAGCAGAGGTCAGCACGTTCTCCTTCATGTGGGAGGGGGTGCCTTACGTGTTCCTGCAAACAGGGCGGGATGCTGTAGCACAGCGGTTTTCCCTCGCGAGCGAGCTAGGGCACCTCGCTATGCACGCCACCGACACTGAACCAGTTGGCACGCTGCGCAGGATTGAAGAGGCCAAGGACTTCGGGAGAGCGTTCCTCATGCCTCCGTGCGCGCTTTATGCCCACGGGAGCACGTGGACATCACGCGATGTAATCAGCGCCTCCAGCAGGTACAAAGCACCCATGGAGGAGCTTCTTCATCACCTGCACACTCTCGGTGTCATCAACAATCACCAAAAGACTGAGATCGCTACCGACATCAAAGGTAACCGCCCTAGCTGTCCTGTCGAAAGGTCAGAGCACCTACAGCGCGTCAGGCTCCACACGCTACGCGAAGCTGCCAGAAAGGTCGGCATCAACGTCACAACAGCATCCGAGTATCTGCGTGACCTGACCATCCGATCCATATAACCAACTGGCATGAGCGCCTAGCGGCACTCTGCCCCTATAGACACAATCCATCCAGAGAGGAACACCATGAGGACATTCTTCATCGTCCGAGGAGCGCCCGGCATCGGCAAGAGTACCTTCCTCAGTCTCTACCAGGCCCGCGGCCAAGTCGTTTCCCTCGACGGGATCCGCGACGTGTTCGCCATGCCCGTCCCCGACTGGGACGGCGTTCCCGGAAGATCTGTCCGTGGCGGCACGGAGGAGACGATCTCCCGCGTCCTCGAGGCTGCGCTACGGTCGCGCTTCGAGCAGGGCGGTGACGTGTTCTTCGACGCGACCAACCCTGAGCTGCAACAGTTCAAGCACCTCGCTGACCTGTCCCGCGCCTACGGCTACCAGGTCGCCGTCATCGACATGCAAGGCGACGCCACCGATAGCATGATCCTCGCGCAGAACGAGAAGCGTTCGGGCACCGTCAGCTACGTGCCTGAAGAAGACGTACTCAGGATCTCTGCGAGGGTCCGTGAAGGTACCCGCGAGTGCCAACGGTACGCCGGGCGTGGCATGTGGGTGTCAGCCCAGTGGGAAGAACGCGACTGTGGGCTGCACCTAGCCAACCTCGAAGCCGTGCGCGAGTTCGTGCGCTCCATCATCGACGGCCACTACACGCGCACGCTCACCGTGAAGCCAGGAGAGAAGGTTGTCGTCATCGGGAGTGCCTACGGTGACGCCCAAACCCTCAGCAAAGCACTCATGGGAGCATGGGACGAAACCAAGGACGCGACTGCCGTGACGTGGGTGTTCCTCGGGGATACACTCGCCGACAGCCCGCACGTCGCCCAGGTGTGGAAGATCCTCAAGTACTTCGAGACCCAAGCCAAGCAGCACGGCCACACCGTCATCTTCCTTGAGGGCATCGACGAGACGATCCTGCGGGAAACCCTCACTCGCGCCGTCAACCCCCGCGACTTCCCCGACGTCCAGCAGGCTATTGGGGCGATCACCCGAACGGGGGCGCAGAAGCGCGACCTCCTGCACCACCTGAACAACCTCACCTGCGCTCTCACCATCCACACGCCACACGGCACCTACTACGCCACCACCGGCGGCACAGCAAACCAGGACCGCACCCTCACTCCCCTCGAGTGCACCAACGGCGCGAGCGACCGCACCAGCACCTACCGCAGGAAGACCAACTACGAGGACTACATGCAGCCCCTCAACGACGCAGCAACCCGCGCCGACATCACGATCATCCACGGCCACCGGAACGCGCACCACGACATGCCCCGCATCGTCGCCGTCGAAACCGCAACCGCGCCCGGTTACGTGATCCTCTGACCAGTCACCAACACTCACAAACCACAACCGCTTTCACGACGAAAGGAACACCCCTCATGGGACAACGAGGCGTACACGCCACCATCACCCGAGATGAGCGCACCGGCCTCATCACCGTCCAGCACGTGACAGTCCAATGGAGCACCCACATCGCACAGATCATCCAGTTCGCGCTACAGCACGCAGACAAGGACGGCTACACGCAGGATGAGTTCCTGAAGCTCCTCAAGAAGACCATCACAAACATGGAGAACATCAGTGCCTTCAACCTATCCGACGAGGACGACAAGTACTACGACAAGCACAAGCCCATGGAAGGCTACTGTCTCGTCGCCCGAAACTACGAGGACGGGAAGGAGTACCGCCTCGGCATCTACGACGGCTACGGTAGTCTCCTGACGAGCTACAAGGAGTCGGATCGCTGCTCAATTCCTCGCGCGTTCGCGAAGCGTACGGCGGCTGAAAAGTTCATCAAGGAACACGGTCATGCACAGGATGCGGTGTCGTACCTGTGGGATCTGGACACTAACCAGTTCACGTTCTTCACCAACCGGGGTGCTCTCGAGGCCTACGACTTCGCAACCGGCGAGACCGTAGTCTGCAAGGAGATCACCTACAGTCTCGACCAAGTGCGCCACCCGAACGCATCAGTTAAGTACGTCAGTGGTGCGCCGTCAGAACGGGTCGTCCCCCTCTACGAGGGTCAGCTTCCCGACAACGACGACGCCGACACCGAAGACAGCGCGGAAGACCCAGACAACGACGCGACTCCACAGGAGCGCGCCTACCGACGCCTCCCGATCGCCTGGCCGACGATGGGCGGCGTCCCCGACCACGCGATCATCATGCTGATGAACCGTAGTACAGCCAGCTACGCGGCCATCGTGCGCGCCGACGGCAAGGAGTACCCCGCGAACCTCCTGACCATCGACCCCTACCTCGAGAACAAGGCGATCGACCGGAACCCCTTCGTGTACGATCCCCGCGTCGAACCCGAGGCACAGCCCCCGTACGTTGTCACCAGCTTCTCTGGCAACCCGCAGCAGTGGGACGGAGAGTGGGAGTTCTCCAAGATCAGCCCCAAGACCGGGCGCGTCGGCCTGGCGTACACCTACAAGGTGACCGGAACCCTGGTGGAGAACACCCTCGACGAGCTGTTCGCCAAGGCCGTCCAGGGCGGCGCAAGCAAGCCCGACCCGTACTACGGGCGCGCACCCGAGTGGCTGGCGGACTTCATCCGCGACGTCGGCACGTGGACGGTCGGAGACTCAGAGCACTGGTCGCTCCGGTGCGGCGTCGAATTCGACAGCGACGAGCAGATCCCAGAAGACGGCGCGGAAGCGCAGAAGCTCTTCGAAGAGAGCGCTCTGAAGTACGCCGACGTAATGGGCACCAAGCTCATCGCGTTTGTGAAGGGGACGCCCATCAAGAAGCGCCTCTCTACGATTCAGCGTCGTTGGCTCCTCGGCCCTGCTGGCCGCTCTTTCATGCCCGACGAGATCGAACTGTCCCCCATTGCAGGAGGCAAGCTCATTGAGGCCTACGTGAAGCCCTGGAAGCGCTCCTTCGCCGTCCCCATGGGGGATGCGCTCGACAAGCTCGTCTACCGAGCCGTGGCTGCCGCAGTCTATGATCGTGCGGGTAACCGTGACGCTCCGTTGACGAACCTGCGCCTCACTGCGAAGGACAGCGACGCCATCATGTGCGCCGCGTTCTCCCCCGCCTGGTCAACAGAAGGACGCCTGAACACGCGGCGCTCTGTCATCAAGCTGAGTGACTGGATCGCGAAGCACTGACCCAAACGAGCCCCGGCCACGAAACAAACACCGTGGCCGAGGCTCCCCCTCCCGGCTAGGTAAACCCCACCGCGAACAACCAGATAGCCGACACAGGAAAACAACACAATCACCCCCTGCGCGAAGGACCCCTCACAGGGGAAACCCACGAAAACCGAAAGGACCCAGACAAATGCAACGACTCATCGCACTACTCCTCGACTCCGACAAGAACCAAGATATTCTCCGCGAGCGTGAGGACATCTGGCACCATGCATCTAGTGCATATCAAAGACCCGTATGCGCATTTGGCTCAATGAGGGCACGTCACCCGCTGAACATGGCCGTTACGCTCACAAAGCGAGAAAGCCAGCCAACAGAAGCCGGCACTCCGGCCATGCTCATTCTCTCTTCTAAGAGGGGGAGTCACAATTATCGCGGTTGGGAGGCGCGCATTCCCGTTGTTGAACATGAGGGGGAAATCTTTGTTGAAGATCCAGAGGGGATCGGCACGCTACTTTCAAACTCATCTCATTCTGCCAGCGAGGACTACCTGTACTCGTACCCGGTTGAGATTCGAGCGCTTCTAGCTGTTGGCGCAAAAGTTATCCTTCATATCGCTAACCACGACTCTATGGTCAGCGGGCGCACAGAAATGTATACCGATGAGCAAGGCTGGACTTCTGTCTTCTATCCGAGGGATAAGTACGATCAGTTGGAACTTCTCACGTGGTGGTTTGGTGAGCAGAAGGAGCGCTTCCATAAGGAGGCTCAAGAGGCGCGTGAGTACGTCGCATTCCGCACCTCAGAGAGCGATGAAGGTGACGGCATGGTTGTTTACGCCGTCCGTGAGCGCGAGTTTAAACCCGCTTCCGTATATGAGGATGACGAGGATGGTCACGAAAAGGTTAAGCATCTGAAGCTAGAGGAACCTTTCTCCGAAGAAGCAGAGAAAGTCGCATCGCTCTACGAAAAGGATCCAGATGACCACCTTGATGCGCTCAAGAGCGTCCTTGATGAAAATGGCGAGGATGTTCTGTACCAGGCAATCCGATCTAGCTCTGACTTCTTCTGGGATTACGACGAGGTTTTAGTTACACAAAGCGCCGCACAAAAGAAGCAGGGGCAGTACTCCGTAGCCGTGAAGATAAGCGGCGAAGCCGAGTATACTCATTCAGATATTGACCTGTATTTCAGGCTCCTCTTCCAAGAGGATGAGGATGGGGACTTGTGCCTAATGGGTGGCGGAACTTTAAGTGGACGTGTGGATGACACGCGAATTGACATTCAGGTCAGCCGCTCTACTGCCTTGTCCATTTTCTGTGGCATCGCTGTGCGATGTGGAATCTATGAAGCCTGTGAGGGCGAGTTGGTAGAACTTGACGAAAAGGATGGCCGGAATGTTCCGCTGGACGATCCGGGAACGCTATATGCGGACTATTTGCGCCTAGGCATCGACAATATCTTCAGCTTGTGCGATAAGGTTGTAGACCCAGAATCTTCCGATGCTAAAGAATGGGCAAAAGATGAAAGATACTACGAGTCCATTGCATTAATGGAAGACACAATCCGTAAAGCGTCCTCTCTTCATCCCGCAGAAAACTATGCCAACGATTCATTTGAATCAATGATCTCGTGCTATTGGCACTTTGATGATATCGTGTACCGCCTTTGCGATAGTGTAGAATCTGGCTATCCAGTCATCTTTAAGGAGAAAGCGGCCTTTGCTATCCAGCAAAAACTAAAAGAGCTTTCAGGTGAATTGGCAGGCAAGGATTCTTCTTCTGTGCGTATGCACATGTTTACGACGGGTATTTTCGTCTATGAGACTTCATCATTTAGGTGCATGATCACTTACGGAAGCGACTATAGTATCACGTTGGCGTGTTACAGGCTCACAACCGACACCACCCGCAAATACTCGTTTGAGTTTTACCTCGGCATGGAGCGTACTGCGCGGGCGTTTGACCAGTTCATACGTGATGTTGCCGCATCGAAGGAGCCGGTGCTCTACTTCGTTGCTGCCAGCGACAACAAGACTCGCAGGTCTCTTGTTGATGGGCGCGAGCTCTTGGCGACGTCCCTGACACCGGCAGACATTCTCTACCTCGCATACCAGCATGGAATGAACATGCCTGCCATGGTTGTGGAGAAGGCCCTACCAGGCCAGCGAGGCCTCCTCGTGAGAACCAACATCACCAAGTAACCAACCCCCGGCAGAGCGCCCCAGGTTAAGGGACCAACAATCCCCCACCTGGGGCGCTCATGTATGTTCGCAGCTCTCATAGAGGCGTGTTTCTATGTCATAGGAGGGGGCAGCTATGCCATAGGGGCAGTTTTCTATGCGAGATGCGCTCATAGGAGGGTGTGTGCGGGTCATAGAGGCCGGTCTGGGAGTCATAGAGGTCGGTGGGTATGGGAACGCCCCAAGGGGCGCAGTGCGTGTCTGCGGTTCCCCCTTGGGGCGTTCTGTAGGGCGATGCTTAGGAGCGCGCGTACTGGCGGGCTTTACGTCGCCGCATGGCAAGAAGAATGCCTCCTGCGGTGGCCGCGGCCAGTGAGCCGACGAGGACGTTGGTGTCTGCGCCGGTCTTCGCTAGGGTTCCGTCACCACCATGAGTAGTAGCGGTAGGGGCTGTACCAGCGGGGAGTGCCCCACCAGTAACCGTTCCATCGGTCCCAGTTGTAGGCGTAGAGGGACCGGCCCCATGCACCCCGTCGGTACCAGGAGTAGCCCCATCGGTAGGGTTTGCTGGAGCAGCCGGTTCCGTGGTTGGAGCGGGTGTTGTTGCGCTCGGTGCGGGGGTTTCGACTGCGGGGGCGGGGCTCTCTGGGGTGGGCTGCTCTGTCGGAGCTGGAGCGGGTGTTTCCGGTGCCGGTGTTGGGTCGGCTGGTGTGGGTTCAGCTGGAGCTGGAGTTCCCGGCGTGGGGTTCGCTGGCGTGGGCTCAGCTGGAGTCGGGTTTGCCGGGGTCGGGTCGGCAGGCTTGGGATCCGTCGGCAGCGCAGGCTCAGCCGGAGTAGTCGGCTCTGGCGCGGGCACAACCGGAGCCTCGGGATCTGCGCTCGCGGCCTTCTTGTAGACGCGCACGTAGTCCACGACCATGCTGGCTCCCGCGCCCGTGTAGGCATCCTTGTAGGGGATAGCGTCCACGTACGTGGTGTCACCGGAGTCCGAAGCTAGGAAGGTGCCGCCAACCATCTGGTTGAGGCGGAGGATCATCCCGTTATCCTCGTCGAGGAACGGGTTGGTGCCCTTGATGTCCGCGTAATTAACGACGTGGCTGGGCACGCCGTCCAGGTAGAACGTGATCTTGTCCCCGGTCTTCTCCACACCGTACGTGTGGAACTGAGACTGGGTGGTGCCATCGTTCGCGAGCTGGCCGTGATGCTGCTCCGACTTCGACGGGTTACCCGGGCGTGGCGTGTGCGTGTTCGCCTGGAGGTAGGAAGCGTCCCAGCCCTTCGACTCGAACACGTCAACCTCCCCGTTGCCTGGCCACGGGCCGCCCTTCTCGCCTGTAGTCCAGAGAGAAGACCAAGACGATGGCGCGTTCTCGGGTAGCTTGATGCGGGCCTCGGCGTAGAAGTCGCCCTTGATGGAGTACTTGACGCCGTTATCGTCCTTGGTCTGCACCATGGCCGACGTGAAGGGGGCGGCGTACTCGACCTTCTTGCCGTTCTCCGTGCGCGTGCACGTCCGGTCGATGGTTTCCATCTTCCGGGTCTCTTTGTTCCACTTCACCCGCGTGGGGGAGTAGAGCGCCGTGATGTACAGGTTCCCGTCAGCGACCCGAACGTTCTCGGGGCTGTCGGTGTAGTGGGTCTGGGTTTTCAGGGCCGGGTCGAAGCACCCGTATGCGTACCCCCATTTGGAGGTGTCGAGGCTAGTGCCGTCGAACTCATCACTCCAGGAGAGTTCGTACCCGGCGGGTACGGCGGCGTGGGTTGCTGGAGCTGCGAAGAAACTGGTGGCGACACCGGCAACAGCTAGTATCATTGCCAGCAGCGCACTCGCAGCCCGCCTCCGTGTTGTATCGATGGTGAACATGTTTCCCTTAACTGTCGGTTTGGATGGTCTCTATCTTACTGACCATGAGGTCGCTGTCTCGCAATCCAATGGGCGTGGTTTATATCTCGCGCGAAGAAGAACCCCGCGCAACGCCATTAGGTGCTGTATGAACCACATGTGGCGTCAGCATCTTCGTTTAGCGGCGTACTTACCGCACAAGTGGTCATAGAACGAGGTGAGAGCTTCCATCATGACCCGCACGAGATCGACGTCGAGTTCAGCGCCGATCAGACAATGAAAATCGCCGTGGCGGCGTTAGGCTTGGCCACGGCGATCTTCGAGAATCTAAACTCAATCTTCTGATCCGATGAGCACCCACGGTGTGAATCGGGCGGACGATTGTCCTCGGCCGTGGGTAGTTGCCGCTACCCACGGCCCCATTATATTCGCACAGCACACTCTTCGGCATAGCGAAGCGCCCACCCCAGCAAAGTCGTCGAGGTGGGCGCTTCACGTGTTCCCTTAGCGGGGATGGGGGGTTATGCGTAGCCGAGCCAGCGTCCCGATGGGGCGAACTGGGATGGGCGTCCGTCCACGCTCACGACGCCGACCGCCATATGTCCATCGGAGGGTTCGAGCCAGTACCAGGAGCCGGCCTGCTGGAGCCAGCCAGTGCCCATCCTGCCGTTGTCGGCCAGCCAGTACCAGGTGTCGCCGTCGCCGACCCAACCAGTGCGCATCGCGCCGCTGGGGGCGAGGAGGAACCAGCCGGTGCCGTCGTTGACCCATCCGGTGCGCATCTGGGCGCTACCGGGCTGCATGTAGTACCAGGAGCCGCTGATCTGCGCCCAGCCTTCCACGGCGCGCCCGTTGCCAGCCAGGTAGTACCAGGACCCGAGGTTACGCCAGCCGCCGGCGTCCATGCGCCCATTGGAGGGGTCGAGCCAGTACCAGCCGGTACCGTCGTTAACCCACCCGGTCTTCATGACGCCGTCCGAACCCATGTAGTACCAGGAGCCGCGGTCGAGCAGCCAGCCTGTAGCCATCGCGCCGTTGCCGTTGAGCCAGTACCAGGAGCCGCTGATGCGGTGCCAGCCGCCGCTTGCCATGTGGCCGGCGTCGTCCACCCAGTACCACTTGTCGCCGTCGTGGACCCAGGTGCTCGTCGCCATTACAGATGAGGCGTTCATCCAGTACCAGTAGCCTCCGTCCTGGACCCATCCGTTTTCGACGGCGGACACGGAGGCGTCGAAGTAGTGCCAGCCGTCGTAGAAGCCTTTCCACCATCCGCGTGTGACGGCTGGCTTACCGTCGTAGAACCAGTACGTGTGCGGCGTGGTCGATGCGAACGTGTGTCCCATGCCGACGTTCAGGTGAGGGTGCGTGATCCCGCCGGGCGTGAAGGTGCCGACGAGGGCGGGGATGCCGGCAGCGCGCATCGAGTAGCCGTCGAACCACTCGTAGCGGCCCCTCAGCGCGGGTAGGCCGAGGCGATCGGGGGTCTGGAACTCGAAGCCCGTGTCCATGACCAGGGAAGGCGATAGGGTGTTCAGGAAGGATTCGCTGTTCGACGTGTACAGGCCGTGGTGGCCGGCTTTCAGCCAGTCTACGTGACCGATCACCCCAGCCGCGTAGTCTTCCTTGCCTTCGCCGCTCTCGAGGTCGGCGGCCAGGTAGGCGCTGTGTCCGTGGGCCGTGATCTTGGCTGTGTAGCTGATGAGGTTCGTGTTCGTGAGCTTGCCGGGGTGCGCGTATTCCTCGTCGGGAGACAGAGGGATGATCTGGATGAGCATGTCGCCCATCTGGATGCGATCGCCCTGGCCGGGCTTGACGTGCTGGTCGAACGTCGCCCCGTACGCTCCCTGAGCCCACGTCGCCGCGGCCACGAGATCGTCGTAGACCTTCTGATTGTCCCACAGCGGGTTCACTTCGTCACTGACCGAGTAGGAGTCGTCGTAGACGGGCGTGTAGATGTGCTTGGGATGGTACCGGTGGATCAGAGTGTCAGCCCACCCGATGTGGTCGGAGTGGGGGTGCGTGCCGATGAAGAAGTCGAGGTTGGAGGAGTTGATGCCCAGGCCGTCGAGGTAGGGGCGCACCTGGTCCTCCTGACCCCACAACGCGATGTTCGCACGCTTCGGGTAACGGGGGTCTGACCCGTCTGGGTAGTCGTTATCGTCGCCCGCGTCCACGATGCCGAAGTGACCGTTCGACTCCACGACGATGCAGTCAGCGCCCGACAGGGACAGAATGTGCACCTTGTCGTTGCCGACACTCCCATCCGGTTGCGTGGTGACCAGGGGCGGGGTCTGCTTCGACGGCACTGACGGCACGGGCGCGGGAGCCACCTGGACGTCGGGGCGGGCCGCTCGAGCGTCCAGCTCAGCCTGTTGAGCGTCAGCCGCTTCCCTATCCTCCTCAGACACGGACGGGTTACTAGGAGCCACGATCGACGCATCCCCCGAAGAGGAATCCGTCTGCGACGGGGCCGCGAACGATGCGACAGGGAATAACGCCAGAGACAAGGCTGCTACCAGCCCCACCCCGACGGTACGAGAACGATTCATTGAGGGAGTGTTCCTTTCTACGAAAACACGGAGGGAGTGCTCTCCAATCTTAGAGTGCGACGCTGCACCACTGGTGTTTGGTTGTAAGAAAACACCTCCAGGCATGACGAAAAGCCCCCAACCAGAGAAGAGAAAAGATGGTCGGAGGCCTTCGCCGTTATGAGGTGGGACCCTTGAGGGTGCCTGTGGCAGAAAATGCTTTCAGTCCTTTTAACTCCCCCGAAGGCCCATGAGCGAAACCATGGGGGAGCAGAGTCCCTTGCTACTCCAGGCAGCCTCACGCCACCTGGGATAGGAGGATCGTCAGTGACGATCGTGCGCATTGTGGGACTCGAACCCACACGCCCAAAGGCACTGGAACCTAAATCCAGCGCGTCTGCCAATTCCGCCAAATGCGCTTCACGTCACCCCGCCCCGCGAGGCGGGGTGACAGTGTGATTGCTTCTCTCTCTGTGTAAAGCTAGGTAGTCCCGGAGGACACCTGGCAGCTAGGTAGCTGCATCTCTTACGAGGGCAGCTGTGGACTGTACGGGACTCGAACCCGTAACCCCCTGCTTGCAGGGCAGGTGCTCTACCAGTTGTAGCTAACAGCCCAGGCGGGGCAGTGGGAGTCGCACCCACACGTTCCATTCGTGCGCATCGAACAGATCGCGGCTGAACTATACCCCTGACGAAAACAGGTCCGGCTATCCCCTGGGGAGATCAACCCCCAACGGTTAGCTTTCGCTACCTTCGCACGCGAACAAGTCGCGCTCTGCGACGGGACTCGAACCCGTAACCTCCAGGTTTTACGGCCTGGCGCTCTTCCAATTAGAGCTACGCATTGTGGACCATGCAGGAATCGAACCTGCATCGGCCACTCGATGTTTGGTCGTAGGAACAATCAAACGATCCAGCAGCCGCTCTACCGTTGAGCTAACGGTCCAGAAAGGGGGAGCTACCCCCAATCCGAGAACTGACTAGTATTCTGTTCTCTCACGCCGGGGAATCGAACCCCTCTCGTTTCGCCGCTCTTCCGATAAGCTACACCGCCCTTGCGGGGCGCGTGGCGGGAGTCGAACCCGCACCTACTACTCCGGTCCACCAGAACCAGCGCTGTGGGTCTCGACAGGATCGAACTGTCATCTCCTACCTGTTTCGGCAGGCGCTTTACCCAGGGAGTCGCGCAGCGGGCCTAGAACACCGCCTTGCGACCCCAATTAAGCTAGAGATCCATTGTGCACTGTATGCACCGTCGGGGTGACAGGATTTGAACCTGCGACCCTCTGCTCCCAAAGCAGATGCGCTACCAAGCTGCGCTACACCCCGTATTCAGTTCACTGCCACTGGGTTGTGGCGGTGGAGCTGCTCGAGGGGGTCGAACCCTCAACCGTCCGCTTACAAGGCGGATGCTCTGCCAGTTGAGCTAGAGCAGCATCGCCGCCCGAGGTTTACTGTCTCGAGGTCGTCGTTCCCCTCGGGCGGCTGTCCTATTCACACTCGTCAGGAGTAGGAGAACTTATCTCCTGACATGGATTAATTTAGCAGTGGGTGGTGCCATGCGCAACCGTTAGGAACCCGCATTTCGGTTAAGTGGATCACATGGTGTTTGGGGTGGAGAAAAGCCCCAGGCTCAACACGAAACCTGGGGCACCCTCTACCCGACGCGCTCAGGTGTTTACTTCACTCAGACCCAGAAGTAACGCGCCAAGGTAGGGGGGTGTTTCTCGGACCTCCCCGTCAGTTGCCGAGCTCGGATACGGCTGCGTCCACGTCGGCCTGAGCGGAGGCAACGTTCTCCTGGGCGGAGGCGACGGCATCCTCAGCCTCGACACGGTTGGCAACCGCGTCGGCTACGCCCGCGAGCGCGTCCTCAGTGCCCTTGTGTGCGTCGGTGAGGGCATTGTCGGCGGCTGCGATGTCCGCAGCGTTGCTGGCGGCGGTGTCGTAGGCCGTCTGGGCGGCTTCCTGGGCCTTGGCGGCTTCGGTTGCGGCCTGGGTGGCCTGCTCGACGTCCTGCTGGGCGGGTGCGACCTGCTCGGCCTGTTCGCGGGCGAAGTCGTCGGCCTGGGTGGCCTTGTCCTGTGCCTTGGCCTGAGCGTCGGACGCTTCGGTCACGGCCTGGCGGGCGGCGGCGGGGTCAGCGTTGTCGCGGTCTGCGACGGCCTGGTCGCGCGCAGTCTGAGCGGCCTCGATGTCAGCCTGGGTCTTGTCGGCGGCTGCGGTGGCCTTCTCGACGTTCTCCGTGTCGTGGGTGACGGTGGCCTGTGCGCTGTTGAGGGCGGCCTCGAGGTCAGTGAGGGTTCCCGCGGTCTCGATCTTGGTGACCTTGGGGGCCTCCTTTGTCTCGACGTCGCCCTCGTAGGCGGGGTAGGCGTGCGTGGGGGAGTAGTTCGGGTCGAAGGCGGTGGGGACAGGCTTACCGCCCCACACGTCCACGCCAGTGGGAGCGTAGGTGTAGGCTCCCTTGGTGTTCTCGTCGGCGATGAGGCCAACGACGGCGATGTGGCCGTCTTCGCTCACGCCGATACCGAAGGCGTTGATGCGTTCGTTGAGCATCGTCGCGTCGGCAGAGCGGATGCTGTGGAATGTGTTGAAGGCGTCCTGAGCTGCCTTGAGGGGGTTGTTGTCTTCCCAGCTGGTGCCGGTGGACAGTGACCCGTAGGGGCGGTTGGTGAGGCCGTTGGGGCTTGTCTTGTCCCAGTCGCCCATGTTGGGGCCGACCATGAAGCCGGGGTTGGTGTCGGCGTGTGCCTGTGCGAAGGCCTGCACGTCAACCCCGATGGGGGCCGGTGCCAGACCGTACTGGGAACGGTAGTCGTTCATCATCTGAAGGAGGAACGCTCGGACGAGTTCCTGCTTCTCAGAGACAGTCAGGCCGTCCCAGTTGATACCACCGGCTTCGGCGGCCTGCTTGGCTGCGTCGAGGTTGGCCTGGGCGGTATTGAGGGAGGCGGTAGACGCTTCGAGAGCAGCCTTCGCCTCAGCCTTCTTAGCCTGCGCGTCAGCGTTCGCGCTCTTCGCGGAGTCCAGGGCAGCTTCGGCATTGTCGGCGGCGTGCGCGCGAGTGGCCTGGTCGGCCATGACGGTGGCGAGGCGATCCTGCGCATCCTTGAGGACGGTGTTCGCCTTGTCGAGGTCAGCGTGAGCGGTGTCGGCTTCACCTTGTGCCTTGTCGGCCTGGGTGCGGGCATTAGCCAGCGCAGCCTTCGCGTCGTCAAGCTTCTTCTGGGCGTCGGCGGTGTTCGCCTTCGCGTCGTTGAGGTCGTTCTTCGCCTTCATGTACGAGACGGCCCCGGCAGGGTCGGTCTTCATGGCGGCGTCGAGCACAGCCTTCGCGTCGGCTTCCTTGGCCTTCGCGTCCGCGAGCGCAGACTGGGCGGCGGTTTCCGCGTCCTGAGCTGCGGAAAGCCGGTTCTGCGCGTCGGCCAGGGCATTGTTCGCATCCAGGAGCGCGGCCTGAGCAGCCGCGAAGCGGGCCTGCGCGTCGGCGTGGCTCGTGTCAGCGGACACGGTGTTGTCCGGGGTGCTGGCAGAGTATCCGGCAGAGTATGCGGGGATGAAATCGCCGCTCAGGACAGGGGGCTGCGTGTAGAAGCCCCCATTGTAGGTGAAGGCTGAGCCGTATCCCATCCCCAACTGGGAGGGGAAGGTTGGCGTCTTGGCTGTGGTGCGAGGAGTGACAATCGGCGCTCGCGGCGTCGCAGGAGCGGTCGGCGCGGTCGGGGCCTGGGTTGTGGGCGTCGGAGCAGTAGGCGCGGGGGCCGTGACGGAGGGCTGCTGCGCGACTACGGGGGCCTGCTTGGCTGGGGCGGTCTTGTCGGGGTTGGTGCACGCGCCGAGGGTAGCGGCGGCGGTAAAAGTGACAAGTGCCGCAATGGCCTTCTTCATGTTCATGTTTTCTATCCTTCTGGATTGGCTGGATTGTTGAGTGAAGTAGTATCCCTGTTCGGGATGAGTTATAGCATATGTGGTCCGATTCGGATGTGCAAGTCTCAATATCCACAGCGCTAGTTGGGTGCGTCATATGTGCGAGCGCCCCGGAGGAGTTGTGTGTTCCTCTGGGGCGCTCTGCCGGGGGTTACTTGGTGATGTTGGTTCTCACGAGGAGGCCCCTCTGGCCCGGCAGGGCCTTCTCAACGACCATGGTGGGCATGGTGACGCCGCGCTGGCGGGCGATGTACAAGATGTCCGCAGGCGTCAGGGAGGTCGCCAGGAGCTCACGCCCATCCACCAGGGACTTCCGCGTCCGGTTATCACTACCGGCAACAAAGTAGAACACCGGCTCCTTCGACGCAGCGACGTCAGCCACGAACCACTCGAACGCCTGCTCCTTGTTCTTCTCGTGCCAGCTTGACTTCCACGTGTTACCGCGGCGCGTGTACCTGCTGAAGCTCAACGCAATACACCCAAGGTTGTGATCAACCGTGACCTTCATGGCCTCGTCCTCGCCGACGTGGGTGAGGACGCTGACGCCCTCAGCGAGTTCGTTCTCCTGGAGGCCGTAGATGCCGGTCTCACCCTCGGGGCGCTGGAGGTACGCGACCATGTTCTCAACGATGTAGATCTCTGCGTCGCCCTTGAAGATCACGGGGTATCCGGGTTCCACGTAATCACGCAGCCACGAGAGGACCTCCTCAAAGGCCCACTTGGAGGGCTTGGGGGATTCGACAAGCTCGTTAACATCCTCCACCCTCAGCGCATTCCGCCTCGGATGAACTGCGCTCACCTTAGCGACGGTTTCCGCGACCTCACGACGAGGATCCACAGGATCGCCGAGGAGTTCGCGCTCCCAATCAGCCAACGGCTCAACCCCAAAAAGCTCCCCCTCAGCCGACTCCGCAGGGGCCCCGTCGATCTGGGTGTACGCAGGCCAATAGCCCTCCGCCGTAGTGATGAACTCAGCTACAGCGTCACGCACTTTTCCTACTTGCTGCACGAGTTCGGGGATCTGGCCGATCGTCAGCATGTCAGACCCCTTGAGGCGCGGATCGGTGCCAACCATCCTGTAGAACTCTCCCAGCTCACGAACGCACGTTGCACGCACCTCGTTGAGATGAACTCGACGCTCACCGGAGATGACGGGGAGCGCATCGCCACTTTGGCGAGCGGCTTGAATATCATCCGCGCTGATGCTGGAACGGTACCTCACTTCGTAGGGAAGCTTGATAGAGTCATCCCACGCTCTCAGGCAGCCTTCGATGTACTCAAAGAAAAACCTATGCGGCACATGATGGTCGTGCAGCACGTCGTAATTAATTTCGTCTAGGCTCGCAGAAACGACGCGCTTTAAGTGACGTTCTGCCTCTTCGCTCTCCCGGCCTGTTCTTCCTGCTGCGGCTCTCCAGTACTTTGGGTTTACCTCTATCATCTCATGCTTAAGATCGTCGAAATTCTGACGCATATAATCCATGCGCGCTTGCTTAAATCCTTCTCTCATAGTTTCGCGCACGCTTCGGTACATTACGGCTACCGGAACGTTTAGGAAGAGCGGTGCGCCGTCTTTATCGTACAAACCTGTGCCTTCCTTGCGAGCTTGCTCAGAATGACGCCATTCTGTCGCAAACGATGCGCTCACCGTCTCGGTCTCGACGATGCCTCCAATGTTGGTGTAGAGCTTGCTAGTGAACGCCTTTCCGCTTAGTAGTGCAACGTTCTCCGAAATGGAACGGCCCCCACGCTCAAGTTTGCGCAGCTGCTCATCCTTGGTAGCTTCCCAATCAAGAACAGCCTGCAAGGCTTCACGCAAGATAGGCGTGTCAGCTGTTTGCTCAGCAGCAAGTGAACTCGCATTTCCGTTACTTTCCTGCCGTACCTCCAGCAAGAACTTAGCTCTGTTAGATACGTGTCGTTCTACTACAGCATTTGCTGCGACAAGGAGAGGTGAATCCTTCGGCTCAATGCGCATGAGCTTCCGAATCTCTTTGTATGTATCGCTGTAGAATGTGTCGCCATCCTCGCAGGGGAGAATGAAGCGCAGATTATCGTACAGGGTGGACGTGTAGTCGTATTTCTCTTCGCTGAGTTCCTTTATGCGCGTCTCATATTCGACGTTGCTAAAAGGTGGCAATTCGCCTTCGCTAAAGAATTGAATCGCTCTGTTTACTTGCTCTAGTGTGGGAGGGTAGCTCTTAATGTTCCCATCGCAAGTGAACTCAACTTCAGTTCCTTTTGTATTGTTGTGTTGGAGCATGTAGTCCGCAACTTCACTATCCCAGTAGTCGTCGCATGAGGGAGTTGCTCTCTCGTCGTAGTAGAAGTGTTCTCTTGCTATGGCGCGGAGGAATGCCTCTTCGCTTAGTGGGCGGCTGGAGACATTCTCGCCATCGCTAACGGAAAGCCACGCTTGTTGAAAGTCGCCGCCCTCGCCGTAGAGAAACTTTGCCTGACATGTGAGGCCGACTGTGATTGTTCCGTAGTTGTATGGGTAGAAGAAGATGCGCGTGTTTACGTCGTCACCGACGTAAATGCTCTCTGGATCAACATACCTTCTGTATCGCGGTTTGAATGCGGGCAGTGTGATGAGGTCGCGGATCTGTTCGTCTGTGATGCGGTGTGCTGCGTCGGGGCCGCGGAGGCTGTCGAGCAGCGTCTTTTCTGCTGTCGCGCCAGTTTGTATGGCCTGGGTCAGAGCGTCAGGGTTGTACATCGGGGTTTCCCTTCCTTTTCTTGGGGGTTGGGTTGGTTCTATGTTACTTGCGGGGGGGGCTTGTGTCTGGTGCACGCATCCCGATTATTGGTTAAGTGGGTCACATGTGGTTTGGTGTGGGGATCGGACAGGGACGCACATCCTCAGCGAACACCACTCTCCCCGCATCATCCATACGCCCCACAACCAGCACTCTCACGCCGAGCATCCGACGCATCAGCAGCACCGCCTGCTCACGCACCCACACCTGCACGGTTCGCCCGCTCACCTCATCGACCAGGTAGAAGCCGCGGCCACGCACGTCCGCTGTGCCTTGGAGGACACCTGCAACACCCCTCACGCTTGCTCCTTGTTCGCGGGGAGAACCCAGATGGTGTTGAAGCCAACCCGCCCTGATTCGTGATCGACGGGGACGTGCAGCCACCCCCACTGGCCCGTACTGGTGACGGCGGTCAGGAACGCTTGGGAGATGCGTGTTTCGTCGAGCTTCGACACGAGGTCCGTAGTGTCGGGGGTTTGGGAGTCCCAGACGCTCACCTGCTGCTGGGTGAGGGCGCTCAGGAAGCTCACGACGCGCACAGGCACGGGGGATGTGGGCGTGGTCTTGAGAGGGAGGTGGAACCCGTCTTCGGGATCGTCGTCGGGGTAGCAGTAGCCGCTGGGAGTGAGGATCCAGTTCTGGCTGGCCATGAGGGGGATCGTCCTTTCGAGATGGGTGAGGCCCCGACGTCGCGAATAGGCAGGGCCTCACCCTTGGCGGATTACTTCCGGAAGTACATACGTCGAGCTTCGCTATTGATATATTCGAGCTCTTTGACGTAGAGACGCTTCGTGACGTCGGTGAGGCCTTCGGCGCGCATCATTTCGTCCACTGTCGCTCGACGGGAGCGATCTGCGGAGCGCAGGCCCTCGACGGAGACGGCCTCGTAGCGGAACAGGAATGCCATCACTGCGTCGTCGTGCTTGAGGCGCTTGTAGAGGCCAGGTGGGACGACGTGGCTACATACGGCGTACATGAGTGCGTAGTACACGTCCCATGCGGGTTCGATGCTTTCGTCCCAGAGGCCGTCTGGCGCGCCGACGTAGTGTTCGTCGAAGTAGTCGTAGCACTCCCAGATGCGCCCGGTGACGCATTTGAGCCACATGTCGATGAGCTGTTCCGGTGCCTTGCCTATCGCTAGGTAGTTCCATCTCTTCTTGATGAGGGGGGTTGAGCGTGCGGCGGCGAGGGCAGCGTTGTAGGCGGTGAAGAACGTGTGCGCGTATCTGCTTTCAATGATGCTGGGCTCGGCGGTTTCGTCTTCTGCGAGGTAGAGGCTGGCCATGGGGACGAACCCTGCCCAGACTCCCCACTCGTAGGGGTGAGCATGGTTCATTGCAACGCTGATGGGAGATTGGACCCAGCAGCGGGGGAGCCGGTGGCCGAAGTGGTGGAGGCAGAAGTCGAGCAGGCCGCAGTGGTGTAGGCAGCTGTAGACGTAGTCGGGGCCGTCTTTTCTCACGACTGCGCCAGCGATCGCGCCCGCGAGCGCCGCCTTGTCGTCGTCGGTGACGCTGGGGTCAGACAAGCCGCCCTTGAGCTTCTTCATAGTCCAAATGATGTTGTCGCGCGTTGCGGTGGTGTCCTGGATGAGTGCCTGAGTCCACTCGCGTACTTTGGCACCGCCAGCCTTGATAGCCAGTGCGGACCAGGTGTCCGGCATACCACCGTAAGCCTGGGCGTAGAGGAGTGAGCCTTCCATCAGCTTCGGGTATTTGGCACACAAGTCACGTAGGAACTTGGCGGCTTTTTTCTCGCTCGAGTGGCGGATGAGTTGTCGGTAGAGGTAGGTGCCGTGGGGGCCGCTGAGGATCTTCGCGTCGGTCTCGATGGGGTTGTTGAATGGTTGTGGGCGTGTAGGTGTATTGAAGAGTCGGTGGTAGAAGCGGTCGTAGTCCTGAACGGGGTCGAGTTGGACCGAGTGCGCCAGTCCCAGGTAGCGGCGTACTACTGCCGCTGTGTTGTCGTCCATGCCGTTGGCGTTAGTCATGGCGCGGATGAAATTGGCGTAGTTGTCTGCGTCGAGGAGCGCCCCTGCGGGTAGGCGTTTGCCGCTCTGCGCTGCTTCGATGACGCGACGGTAGAGGTCTTCGCCGGAGATCGGGGCGTGGTGTCTGCGTTGTGTGGTCATGAGGTGCCTTGTCCTTCGTGGCTAGTTGGCTGGTGGGGCCGGGAGCTTGTCGTCGAGGAGTTCGTGCTTGTAGGCGAGGTCTTCACCAGTGCTGAGTGCGTATTGGCCTGGCATGGGCACCCAGCCTAGTCTCGCCCACGTATCGGTTATCTTGGCGATAGCCCTGTCGAAATCACTGCTGTACTGAGCCCACAGTGCGATGGGTGAGGTGTCCCGGTAGCGGGTGGTGAATGGGGACTCGCGGACGACGGACAGGTACAGGGACGTGTTGTAGTTACATAGGGGAAACATGTAGCGTTCGACGGTTCGCGTGAGAGGCTTGCGAGACAACATCAGCGTGTAGGGCACGATCTTGTCGAGGAACGTCTTGGGGACGCAGTACAGGAACGCGCCGTCAGGGTACTCGTCCGACTTCGGGGCGCGTTGGGCGTACTTGAAGCCGTCGGGCATGTTGTTCGCTTGCTCGGGCGAGAGCCGCAGGTTGACGTCCGAGGCGACGGGGATGCTCCCTGATGGGCAAGTGACGGGTTGGGTGCCGGTCTTCTCGTAGTACTCGTTGTAGGTCGTGACCTCGAGGAGCTTGTCATATCGGAAGACAACGCTACCTCTCAAGGGTTTTACAACCTTGGGAAGGGATGCATCCCACGGCTCAGCGATGATGAATCGGTCGGTCTTGAATGCCGGAGGAATATACCAGTTTCCGGGGCGTAGTACTTCGAGGGTGGGTAGGTGGTTGGCAGGTCGAGACCGCTTGAACGCTTCGTAGGCGCGCTTCTGCTTCTTGTCGTACTCCTCACCGTCGAACTCCGGCATCCCGAAGGACTGCCCATACACGGAGATGGGCTGGTTACTGATTTGCTGGTATGGACTGATCAGCATGGCGGGTCTTCCTGTCGCGATCCTTTCGAGATAGTGAAGTGGAGAGGCAAGGTACGAGTGTCCCTGCCCCTCCACATGTGGGGGTTAGTTGGCGCGTGCCCATTCACTGAGGGTCATTGACTGCGGCTTACGGGCGGTGGGAGCAGGTGCGTTCAGCACGTTGAAGTTCCGTGAGAGCACGATCCAACTGGGTTTGGAAGCGCGACGGACGGGGAAGCTCGTCGGCGACGTGTACGCGCCCTGCGGGTAGGTCACGTCAAGGTCCGGGTCGTAGGTTTTGACGAAATCGATGATCTCGCTGAGGGTCCGGTAGACCTCCTTGTCGAGGGCCGGCATGTTCGGCATGATGAACGTCATGTCGAAGGGGGCGACGTAGACGGTTGCCATCTTGCCGGTGAGGCTGATTTCGACGCGGATCTGGTCGAAGCCGATGAGCCTGCCCGTGCGGGGGTCTGCGACTCCCCACTTCTTCCCGATGTACGCTGCTCGCTTCGACTCGGGGGTGCCGGCCTTGAATGGGACAAGACCCTTCAGGTCATTCTTGTCTGCGGGCACCATGTCGTGGAGCAGGAGGTAGCGCTCGTCAGACTTCATGACGGCTGGCTTATACGGGAGGATGGCCTCGCCGCCCTTCTGCTTGCGGCAGAGCTTCGTCCAGAACTCCTTATGGGCGACCGTCACGTTGCCACCGGGCTCGGGGGTCATGCCGACGTACTTGTCGTATTCGGCGAGGTAGTTCCTGTAGACTGTGCTCAACCGAGTGAGGCTTCCAGGGGACACGAAGATACTGTTCGCCGTCTTGGTTGCTCCGATGGTGCCGTTGCTTTGGCGGGCCTGCTCGAAGGTGAAAGTTTTGAAGGGCTCACCGCTCTCAGGGTCAACACCGTCATCGAGAGTGTCGGCAAAGAAGGGATACGACTTCACGTCAATGATGCCTTTGGACGTCTGCCACACGCCCTCCCACGTGGAGGGGTTGCCCTTGAAGTGGAGGATACGCACGTTATCCTCGTCGCCTTCGACCCATAGGAATGGGTTGGCGCGCCAGCCTTCGACGCTGTTCCAGTAGCCGGCCATGTCCTCCAGGAGGAACGCCGGGTAAACGATATTGGCGTCGAGATCGGCGACGTGGAGCGCGACGCGCCCACCTTTGTGCTCGTACAGGAAGATCTCAACCTTGGAGGGGGGCGCGGTTGTGGGCCACTTAATTGGGGGCAGGGATGCCATTTGCTTGTTCCTTCCCGTAGGTGTGGGCTGACTCTTATCAGGAGAGTGTCGCAGGGATTGCCGGGCGGATGGTTACGACAAAGCCAGTTTACGGCCCGCATGTACGAGCGCCCCGGAGGAGTTGCGTGTTCCTCTGGGGCGCTCGCGGGCGGGGGTTGGTTACTTGGTGATGTTGGTTCTCACGAGGAGGCCTCGCTGGCCTGGTAGGGCCTTCTCCACAACCATGGCAGGCATGTTCATTCCATGCTGGTATGCGAGGTAGAGAATGTCTGCCGGTGTCAGGGACGTCGCCAAGAGCTC
>FLSH01460227.1_pt1 | contig 80332 bp, 70 predicted proteins | sample 1550441 | NCBI WGS metagenome assembly FLSH01 (sample SAMEA4031756, study PRJEB14383) | metagenome | biome: human; feature: oral; material: saliva | place: Philippines | collected 2014 | reverse complement strand
CAGTTGCATACCTTTGTTGTCATCTGTATAGATTGGCAACAAGTGAGTTTCTGGATAGCGGAACTGATAATTCTGTAACAGTTCCTCTATAATAGGACTAAAACTTTCGTCAGAGGCGAACTTAATCGTCCCTGACGTCGGTGTATCTGTTCTGCCGTCCTTAGCTTTCTTCTGTCCGCAAGCAGACAGAAGGAAGCCGAGGGATAGCATCAATCCTACTGTTATGTAGAATCTGGTTCTTTTCATATAATATTTGCTTTTACTGCAGTTTGAAAGTAATAGGGAGAGTAAACCAAACGTTTGCTGGCTGACCATTGTTCATACCAGGAGACCACTTCGGCATGCTATTAACAACGCGAAGTGCCTCACGGTCGAGTGCCTGATCAACACCACGAACGATTTGTGCCTGACTAACGCTACCATCACGTCCTACAACGAACTTGACAATAACACGTCCCTGCACACCATTCTCTGCTGCAACTGCTGGGTATTGGATATGAGAAGCCAACCAAGCATTTACATTAGGGAATGAAGGCATAACCTCTGCCACTGTGAAGACCTTGTTCTCAACCTCCTGCTTTGGCTCTGGTTTTGGAGCCTCAACAACTGGTTTCTCGATCTTTGGTACAATCTGTTCAGGAGTAGCAACAGTGCTACGAGCAGCAACTTCAGTACGATCTTCCGTACCTTCCTTGTTCTCAACACCGACTGCCTTGGTCTCCTTATTCATCTTGACCATTGGTGGCATCTCTTCCTTAACATCCTTATCATCCTTGATGACAGGGGCTGTAAACTTAACTGTTGCACGAGTTTCAGGAACAACCTTTTCAGGTTCAATCTTCTTAGGTTCTTCCTTCTTCTGCTGCTTCTTACGTTCAGCCTGCTCTTTCTTAGCCTGCTCAAGAGCTGCTAACTCCATCTTTGCTGCATATTCAGCTTGCGCAGCCAAGTCGTCGTTATGCTTCTTGATCTGATAAGCTAAGTAACCACCACCGAGGAATGCAGCACAAAGCAGAATAGCTAAAGCCTTGATGTTACGCTGAGAAACAGTTTTACGAAGCTTGTATGCACCGTACTCCTTGTTCTTGTCGGCGAACACCATGTCGACCCATTTAGGATCGCATAAATCTATTTTTGCCATTGTTTTCTTTCTTTAATTGTTACTATTCAGTGATTAAGCCTTTATACCTTTCTTGGCTAAGAGAGCCTTGTCTTGGTCTGTCAGCTTGTCAATGACGTAAGTTCCAATATATGAAATCTGCATTTCATCGAGGATGTCTACCAAATGACGATAAGAAGCTTGATCAGTTGGCTTAATAATGACAGTCATAGTAGAAACCTTCTTGCCATTAATCATACCAGTCTTGATCGCAGCCAACTCAGCCTGATAAATGCTGTCAGGATAAGAAGCTGGGTTAGCCTGCTTCTTACGATTGAGTTCCTTCACAGCGATGTCCATATCCTGATATGGGATAGAGACTGGATCACCTGTTGAAGGGTCACCCACCTGCTTATGCTGAAGAACGTAGCGAATACCACTTGGAGTGTTACTCCAATCAGCTGGCTTCAACCAATTAGCGTTATCATACTCTGGTTTACCGTTACCGTAGAAGATTTTATCTCCGTCAGCAATGTAAATCGTAATAGAGTGTGACTCCTTGGCCTCATTCTTCTGAGTGTCCTTCTGAGTTTTATCATTACTTGGCATCGTCAACTCCATAGTTGAAGGCTTGCTAAGTGAAGTACAAAGCATGAAGAAGGTAATCAGCAACATAAGCATATCCACCATCGGCGTAAAGTCTACGCGGACGGTCATCTTCTTCTGCTTGCCGCCTTCTTTTCCTGTATCCATCATTTCCATACTTTGATCTCCTTACTTATTAGCTGCCTGCGCAGCCTTTTTAGCGTCCAACTGTGTGATCATATAGTAATGGCTCTCATCCATATCTTGGAGTTCGCTCATTACCTTCTTAACGGTACCATAAGGAGAGTCAGCATCAGACTTGATAGCAAGTCTAACCTTAGGGTTCACCTGGCGGGCTGCGTTAACCCACTGTTGGAACTCAGTCATCTCCTGTCCTTGGATACTATCGAGAGGAATACCCATCTTAGGGAGTTCTTTACCACGCTCAGCAGCTGGCTTTGATAAATAAGCAGCTAACTTATCGAGCGGAGTACCAAATGTAGACTCAGCAACAAAAGTCTTCTTCTGTGCAGGAGTCAATGTAATGCCCATATTATCTACGATTTGTCCCAACTCTTTGGTATTGTCGTAACTCATAAACACCTGGCCTTCGCCAGTAGGCTTTCCTGTAGGTCCTTTTTCAGGACTCACAAGAATTGTCAAGACACCATTCTCAGGCACCTTAGTTTCAGACACAGAACCTGGAGTATTTACCTTCACTGGCTCGTTCTTTACGAACGTAGATGTCAGCATGAAGAAGGTAAGCAACAGGGTCATAACGTCTGACATAGGCGTCATGTCGATAAAGGTGTCACTCTTCTTAACTTTTACTTTACCCATAGCGATAAATTTTTAAAGGGTCAGCAAAAATTAAGCCTCGTCTGTGTGGTTTACTTCGTATGTCTGAGCGATAGAATAACCAACCTCGTCGAGGGCGAAAGTCAACTTGTCAACCTTGTTTGAATAGTAGTTATAAGATACTACCGCACACCAAGATGTTGCAATACCGAATGCGGTGTTGATCAACGCCTCAGAAATACCAGCAGAAAGTGCAGCAGAGTCAGCACCACCACCTGCAGCAAGAGCAGAGAACGACTTGATCATACCGGTTACAGTACCGAGAAGACCAGTAAGAGTACCAAGTGTTACGAGAGTAGCAATGATAGGGAGGTTCATTGTCAGAGTTGGCATCTCGAGCTGAGTAGCCTCCTCGTGAGCCTGCTGAATCTTAGCTACCTTCTGAGCCTTCTTAAGGTTTACATTAGCACCAGTCTCCATATCCTTGTAAGCATTCAAAGAAGCCTTAACAACGTTTGCTACAGAACCCTTCTGCTGATCGCAGAGCTGGTTAGCCTTAGCAAGGTCATTCGCATTAAGAGCACTCTTAATGTTTGCAACGAACTTTGGAAGGGCACCCTTACCGAAAGCAGTCTTCAAAGCCATCCAACGCTCGATAGACATAGCGAGCACTGTCAACAAGAGAGTGTGGATAACAGGAACGACTACGCCACCCTTATAGATAGTACCCCAAACGTCTGCAGGGTTCTCACGTGCAGCTCCATCCTGGAAGTGCATTGGATTATTGAACCATGTGTAGAACAATGTGAACGCAACGACAGCGCAAACGACGATAATCCAGAATGCACCTCTAACTCCTGTGAAGCCCTCAGACTTTTTCTGTGGGGCTGGTTTTTGTTGTGTAGTTGCCATAATTTGATAAAATTTTAATTTTTAGGTTATTAATGAATTAATTTGTTAATATCTTTCTGATTTATAAGCATTTGTATCTTACCGCCATTATAAAAGGGAGTTCAACACTGCTTCTTATCTCCGCAAAGATAGTAATTAAAAGAAAACTACAGCTACGATTAATAACATTTAACAGTTATAAATGTACAGTTTCTATCTCATCTTTATTACTATCTGCATTTCCGATTCCTATTTAAGTTTTGAAAGTACTTCTTTAATACGACGAAGAGCTTCCTTTATATTTTCATCACTTGTCGCATAACTCATTCTAAAACAGTCTGGAGCACCAAAAGCATCACCACCCACTGTTGCTACACATCCTTCTTCAAGAATATACATAGTAAGGTCGGATGAGTTGTTAATCACATGTTTGCCATCTGTCTTTCCAAAGAAGCTGGAGCATTTAGGGAAGAGATAGAATGCACCTTGTGGCACATTTACCTCAAGTCCAGGGATTTCTTTTGCCAGACTAACAATCAGATCACGACGTCGACGGAATGTCTCTCGATACTCAGCTACACAAGCTTGATCCTCAACATATGCCGCAACAGCAGCCATCTGACTTACGCTACATGTACCTGATGTATATTGTCCTTGCAACTTATTGAGACCTTTTACAATCCACTCTGGTGCTGCGACCCAACCAATTCTCCAGCCAGTCATAGCATAAGCCTTACTAACACCGTTACAAAGAATCGTACGTTCTTTCATTCCAGGGCAAGATGCGATACTGCAATGACCGCCTATATAATTAATGTGTTCGTAAATCTCATCTGAAAGAACAAACACGTCTTCATGTGCCAAGACAACCTTTGACAAAGCCTCCAACTCCTCTGCTGTATAAACACTACCAGTAGGATTACTTGGAGAGCAAAGAATTATCATCTTTGTCTTTGGTGTAATAGCCTTCTCTAACTGCTCTGCAGTAATCTTAAAGTCTTGCTCAATTCCTGCAGAAACAACAACAGGAACACCACCAGCAAGTTTAACCATCTGTGGATAGCTCACCCAATAAGGTGCAGGAATAATCACCTCTTCACCTGGATTCACCAAAGCCAAAACAGCATTGCAAACGCCTTGCTTACCACCAGTACCGACAATAATCTCTGATGCAGCATAATCAAGATTGTTTTCATCATTCAGCTTCTTTGAGATAGCCTCTCTCAAAGCAGGATAACCAGGAACAGGAGAATACTTAGAGAAGTTATCATCAATGGCCTTTTTGCCCGCCTCCTTAACATGATCAGGAGTCATGAAGTCTGGTTCACCCACACTCATGTTGATAACATCAATTCCCTGCGCTTTCATTTCACTACTCTTCTGTGACATTGCTAATGTTTCAGAAGGCGCCAATCGATTTAAACGATCTGATAGTTGTGCCATTTCGAACTTTATCTTTCTTTATAAATAATATCAAGTACAAAAGTACGCAAATTCATTTTGATAACGCAAGTTTTCTTTCTTTATTTTATCTATATAACATTTTTACTGCCGATTTGACAGTTTAAATTAAACAATTATATAATAAATGAACTCTTTATAAACAAAACTATAAAAGGATATAACAATGGCATTCTTTTAAACCTATAAATTAAGAATCCCACCACAGAGAAACAAGTCATTTCTCTATAGTGGGATTCGTGATAAGACTTATCTTAAAGCCTTCCTATTTGTTATTACGCTTACAGATGCAAGTCGTGTCCCATACGATCACGCTTGGTCTTCAGATAGCGATAGTCAAACTTATTTGGAGTTATCTCAATAGGTACATTCTCCTCAATCTCTAAGCCATAAGCCTCAAGGCCTACTCGCTTCGTTGGATTGTTTGTTATCAAACGCATCTTATGAACACCAAGATGGCGCAACATCTGTGCTCCACAACCATAATCGCGTTCGTCTGGACGGAAACCAAGATGAAGGTTAGCCTCAACCGTATCAAGACCTTGCTCTTGCAACTTATAGGCTGCAATCTTATTCATCAAACCAATGCCACGACCTTCCTGCTGCATATAGATGATAACACCCTTGCCTTCTTTCTCAATCATCTCCATCGCCTTATGAAGTTGTTCGCCACAATCACAACGCTGACTACCAAGAATATCACCTGTTGCACATGATGAGTGCACGCGTACGAGTACAGGTTCGTTTTCTTTCCATGTACCCTTGATAAGTGCCATGTGTTCCAAGCCATTTGCTTGACGGAATGGAATCAAGTGAAACATACCATATTCAGTAGGGAGTTCTACTTCCTCACCAACGACAATACTTGTTTCCTTCTTCAAACGATAGGCAATAATGTCCTTGATACTGATAATCTTCATACCCCATTCCTTTGCACGCTTCTGCAAATCAGGCATACGAGCCATCGTACCATCTTCGTTCATAATCTCCATTAACACACCAGCTGGGAAACAACCTGCAAGCTTACAGAGGTCAACAGCAGCTTCAGTATGACCCGAACGACGCAAAACACCATTATCCTGAGCATAAAGTGGATTGACATGTCCAGGACGGCCAAAAGTCTGAGGAGTAGAATTAGGATCTGCCAAAGCCTTAATTGTTTCAGCACGGTCGTGTGTAGACACACCTGTTGAACAGCCTTCCAACTTATCAACCGTAACGGTGAAAGGAGTTCCAAGTACTGAAGTGTTATCAGAAACCTGATGAGGTAAATCTAATTCTTCCGCACGTGATATCGTTATAGGAACACAGAGCACACCTCGTGCATTCTTCAACATGAAGTTAACCTTCTCTGGCGTTATCATTTCTGCAGCCATAATAAGGTCGCCTTCATTCTCTCGGTCTTCATCATCTACTACGATAACGAACTTTCCTTCCCGAAAGTCTTTCAGTGCATCCTCGATGCTATCGAGTTTAAAATCTTCCATATAGTTACTGATTTATATTGTTTTTATCAATAGCCCCTTGCTTCTTCTTTTTCCTTTATACGTTGTATCTCTGCGATAATCGTATCATTACAGCTAATAATAGTACGAAGGTCACGATAAAGACGTAAGCGGAAACGCCACATTCGGAAGTAGAAGAAAATACCAGCAGGCACTATAACTGCTGCAAGAATGTTCGACCACTTATGATCGAATGGTCTTGTATGTGCCTTTACTGCTAATATTGGGTATTTATTTAATTCTGCCATGATGACTTTATTACGCGTATTGCCTAAGTCTTCTATGACATTTTCAAGTTCATCATTAATCTTCTCAATGACATGATCCGTATGATAGCGGAAGAACACCTTTATAATATTAGGTGCAGACTTCAACCTGCGTGTCTTAGCATACTCCGTAATTCTTACGTTCAGATCATTGAGTTGTTCTGCTGCCTTGCTATAATCAGGGTCATTTAAGATAACCTCCTTGCTGGCCACACTACGTTTCACACGCATTCCAAACATCTTCATCAACATGTTCTTATACATATCCGCATTGAACACTGTTGAATCATTGTTCGCCTTGTAGGTGAAGAATACAGCCATTGGGATAAGAACAGCCATAGACAATCCTTTACCAAACCATATCGCCCAGTCTCCCTGACGTGACATTCGATAACCAGTATTATCGAGGATATAAAAAATAATGAACACGATAACGCTGATTATGATAGGAATACCCAATCCTCCCTTACGGATAATCGCACCAAGTGGAGCTCCGATAAAGAAGAAGATAATACATATCAACGACAAGGTGAACTTGTTAATCGTCTCAATATCATGTAGACGAATTAGCCTATCACCATCGCTGGTTATCATACTCTTAAAGTCAAGGTCACTAACTTCTTGCTGAACGGTAGACAACGCTTGGTCAATAACATAACGACGCTGGTCTGCAGGAAGCTTTTTAAATACCGAGTCTACGTTAAATGCCTTTTCTCCCGACAGTTTAATTGCCTGTTTCTTATCTGAAGCTTTAAGATTAGGTTCTCGATAATAAACAGTCTGCGCATCCTTATAAAAAGCATTACCCACACTATCATAAACATGCACTAAGGAGTCTTTGTCGTGCTGTATCTTCTGAATACTCTTCGTACGGGCATCGTTAGAGATACCAGCCATGTCCGTAAGATTGAAGTCACCATCGAAATCAAGAACTATATGCTTGTGTGCAAATGTCTCTCGACGATATGGAACACTGGCACTATTTCCCATTTCCTGTGAGCGCATATTCTCAAACCACTCGCCACTCCATAGGTTCAGAACAAGATGTTTCTTATCCGCTGTAGACTGCAACATACCTGAGTCTGCAAGGATAATAGCCTGATCTTCGTAGCTATCCGTCATTCGGTACACCATAATATTATATAGGTGACCAGTCTTCAAGTCTTTCTTCTCTACGTAGAGATTGGTTTGTGGAATACCATCATAGAAGATTCCTTCTGGGATTTCCAACTCAGGACTCTTCTGCTTCATAGAGATAAGCAGTTGGGCTATATGTTTATGTGCTATTGGTCCTACGTTATTTTGGAAGTAAAAAGAGCCAAAAGCAATAAAAATACTAACAACAATCAGTCCTCTAAACGACTGAATCAAAGAGATACCAGCAGCTTTTATTGCTGTCAACTCTGAACTTTCGCCAAGGTTACCATAAGAAATAAGCGATGAAAGAAGAATTGCCAAAGGAAGTGCCTGAGGCACCATCATCAAACTCATATACCAAAAGAATTGTCCAAGAACGTCCATTGACAATCCTTTTCCAATCAAGTCATCAACATATCGCCACAAGAACTGCATCATCAACACAAACAAGCTGATGAAGAATGTTCCCATGAAAAGCATACCAAACTGCTTGGCAATGAATATATCTAACTTCTTGATTTGAAACATGATATAATAACGAGGTTCTTATCCTCCCTTATTTTATGTACGAAGCTATTACGAATAAAAGCAAAGAAATCTTACTTTTTATCTGTAAAATACGACTTACCTTTTGCAAAATTACATAAAAATATCAGAGTAATGGTCTTTTTTAGTATTTTTATTCTTTTACCAGCGTCTTTCCTTTTATAACATCTACCCTCCTCTACCCTTTACTCTTTTGTTTATACATCTTCTCCATAAAGCGCTACAACTTCAAAAGAAGTAACACTGGAAAGGCTCTTTCTTTCTCTATCTGTACAATATACTGAGTAAACAAAGAACATCGTTCCACTCTTACAACCCCTCTAAACAACAGAATAGAGTATATGGACGACTACTTCAACGCCGTGTCATATACCCTATTCCGATTACAATATATTTATAAAAGATTACATTCCTGTTATACGATGTAGGCGGTCTATATTCTGATTCCAAAGTTGTTCCAACCCTTCCACATCATCATCATCAGCGAAGTCAGTAACCAACAGATGATAGTTACCAGCAATCTCGCTATGAAACATCTTCATTTCCCAATAAGAATCACTATCAGACGAGTCCCAATGAAAACGTATATAATTGTTTTTTACCATTTCGACAACTGTTGCTGTATGTGTATCGTGTTCACGTAGCGGGTCACCCCAAATAAAGGTTGCCACATCTTCATTAATCGTTACTTCATCTGCCAACCATTTCATCAAACCAATTGGTGTGCTAATCAGTGCCCACACAGCACTGCCCGAACGTGTTTTCAATTCGTATTCCAGTTCGATTTTCTTACTCATCTTCAATTATTACGTTTTATATTATTCTTTTTACAACTCTCTTTTTTCTGCTATCAACGCTTCAAAAATATTCTATTAAAAGACATTCTTCATACAAGTCAGTTTTTAGCAGTTGTACAAATAGTCATTAGAGACAACATAGTCTACATCATGTTAGAACTACAATTCTCTTTTCATGCGCCATACAGAAGGACATATCTTTAACGAATAAAGCCCCATTTTATTGCCTTCCAAACAAACTAACAGATAAATCCGTCAGTAATATTACAAGCCAAGAAATACAGTTATCACACAAAATAACAACATGTTATATAGTCGTTTATTCCTATTATCAGGTGCAAATATAAAACTTTTTATCGAATATCCGTTAAAAAAACGACTTAATATTTGCGAGTATGATATTTTCTTCATACCTTTGCACCCGCTTTCAAGAACGAAAGTTAAATGGACGGCGGGATAGCTCAGTTGGTTAGAGCGTCGGATTCATAATCCGGAGGTCCGGGGATCGTAGCCCCGTCCCGCTACAAAAAGGTTGATAATCATTATGATTACCAACCTTTTTTGTTTTCTATACAACCCAATGCACGTCTCAACATGAGTTTAAGCAGACCGAAAAAGATTTTATTATAAAGCTATTCTTAACTTCATCGTACATACACATATCTTACAAGAATATTTTTATTTCATCTTCCTGTCACTTTTAACACTTCGTTTGTTCCTCTGTAAACTAACAAGTTAAGCACATACAATAAATGACAGCAGTGACAGCAAAATGAATTTCAACAATTGCCCAAGCAGCTCCACAAACTAAATGTGTATCCACACTAAAAATCTACTGTCCCACGAAAACTTATCAGGAAGTAGCAACTATTCATAGCGTTCGCAATAGCTCCTACCAATAATTCCCATTACAAACTATCATAAAACTTACAAGGCGAGCCTTTCGACTCGCCTTGTGAATTTAATCAGTAACAGGTTATAAAACCTTATGGAAGGCTGATAGCCTCACTTGGACAAACTGATGCACAAGTACCACACTCAGTACAAGCGTCTGCATCAATTTTATAGATATCACCCTCAGAGATAGCCTCTACTGGACATTCGTCGATACATGTACCACAAGCGATACAATCATTACCAATTACGTAAGCCATAATATAAATAATTTATAATGTTAATAATGTTCTTGTATTACAAATAGGCTCAATACCTAAATTTGATGATGCAAAGGTAGAAATAATTTCTTGAATACCTAAACATATTGATAAAAATTACAAATATTTAGACGGCATAAAAATAAAAAACATGAAATCTTTTTCAACCTAACTTATTAACAAACAGATTATTACATAACTTTTTAAAACAATTATAAACAACAGATTAACCTCTATTTAGCCAAAACATCCTTTCCACTCCCTACCTAAAAAGGATGAGAATACAGAAAAGTTGGACGAGAACTTTATTAATATAGACAATAAAACCAGTAGAAATACGTTTGAAGATTAATTATGAAAAGAATATTAGTAGCCCTCATCCTATTGACTTCTGTGCTTACAATCCACGCACAGGAACGAAGAGTGCAGAACCGCCCTTATACGGATCTGCGTGATTTTCATTTCGGAGTGCTCGTTGGTACACATCTGCAAGACCTTGAACTTAACAATGTTGGACCACAGATGGTCGACCTTGATGATGGCAATGGAGTAGTTCAGAAGATTGTTTCAGCCGATCAAGACCGTTGGGATGCAGGATTCACTGTGGGTGTATTGGGCGAGTTGCGACTCAACTCTACCTTTCAGTTGCGTATGGCTCCTGCCATGTACTTTGGTACACGACATCTAACTTTCCGTAATATTACAGACCTTAATGCACAAGGAGAGCCTACAGAGCAGGTGCAAGAACTCAAAACGGCATACATTTCTTGCGCTTTCGACCTCATTGCAGCTGCTCCACGCTTTAACAACCATCGCCCTTATGTGATGTTAGGACTGAATCCTATGCTCAACCTCTCAGGTAAGGACAATGATTATATCAAGCTCAAACGTAGCGATGTCTTCGTAGAAGTAGGACTCGGCTGTGATTTCTATCTCCCCTATTTCAAACTACGTCCAGAGTTAAAGTTCATGTATAGTCTTATGAACAGTCTTGACAAGAGTCATGCAAAGAACCTACAAGACAAGAATATGCTCATGTACACCAACTCTGTTAACGAAACACGCGCAAAGATGATAGCACTTACTTTCTATTTCGAGTAAATCCTTTATTTGTCAAGCAAATAGACATGGCATAAAAGATTTATAACGAAGAAAGACTTATCAAAAGTAAACAGAATCTATGCAATTTTGAAGTTGAACTCCAAAATTGCATAGATTTTTTATTAAAAACACGCTTTTCACTTGTACGTACGTTCTTTTTTATGTAATTTTGGAGTGCAACTTCAAAATTGCATAGGTTAGATTTATAAAATTATTCATTTACTAAATAAAAATCTAAAGTTCATAAACTAAAGGAATTATGAGAAAGTCTATTATCCTAATCGTTGCACTCATAGCAAGTTTGAACATAAGTGCACAAACTAAAGAGAAACAAGATAGTCTGAACATACCAGTGTTTCTTGTAGATGGAGTTGAGGTACAGAACATCGATAACCTTGACCAAAAAGACATCATTAGTGTGAATGTTATCAAAAACGGTGACTTCAACAAGCTATTTTATCCACGTACTGGCGGCGTGATGCTGATTACAACAAAATCAAAAAAATATCTGAAGCCTATCATTCAAAAGTATCAGGAAAATATGAAGAAAGCAAAGAGTGACAAGAAGTCTGGTGAGATTTACATAAGATAAAGGTGCACACAAACACCTTTCATAATACGAGAACGCTATCAGGCTATAGCTTTTTACATCGTAATCAATGTCCAATAGTAGCTGAATAATCGTAACTGCTACTATTGGGATTGGTTCTTGTAAATAAACGAGATTGATTACATCAAATTAATACCATGCATAAAACAAAAAACAAATAGATACGATAGCTGCTTCAACAAACAACTTATTCCCTTATTAAACACTATTTGTAAACTATTTTCACACAACTCAAATCTAATATATGCTCTTTTGGCTTCTAAAAGACGCCTAATTGACTTGCAAAAGGTGCCCTTTTGAAGTCTTACTAACGCCCTTTTGAAGTCCAATTAAGCACCTTTTCTTCTACAGTTTTATAACTGATTGATTTTCTGTTGATTGCAAACTTGTTCTTAATACGTATTTTCTCCCTTATTTATGGAAGTTTTATTTGAATTTATGTAATGATTTTTCAAATCCTTATTTGCGTAATTTTCAACATATTAAAAGAAGGGGTTTTCTGTGTCGAAAGATGATAATAGAATAGACAGTGGACAGTTTTAGCAATGTATTCGCTTAATGATAAACTTTCAATAACGTTTTAGAAAGTATAAAAGACCGTGGGCTGCATCAATAAGATTGCTATTGGCAATCATACTGATACAGCCCACATTATTTATATATAGGTCTTATCGATTAAAAGACTTACTTTTTCTTCTTCATATCAAGCACCAACTTACCTACGTAAATAGCATGCTTACCATTCTGATCTTCGCCAACCATCTTGCCGTCAAGGTCTTTCACGTACTCTAACTTTGTAAGATAGGTATGTGAGTGACCACCTAACATAAGGTCAAGACCACGAGTTCCAGCGATAACCTCCTCATCACTGACACCTTCTATATTCCAACCAAGGTGAGAGATACAGATAATAAGGTCGCACTTCTTAGCCTTCAATTCGTTGATAACCTTCTGTGCACAAGCGACAGGGTCGTTATAAACAATTGGACCATAGTTAGCTTTCACTACCAAACCATCCAACTTAGGAGCAAGCCCGAAGACACCTATCTTTAAACCATTACGTTTCAAGATAACGTAGGGCTTCACCAAACCCTGAAGTGGCGTACCAGTGAAATCGTAATTAGCACATACAATAGGGAACTTAGCCATCTTAAAGAGGCGAACCATATTGTCCATACCAAAGTCGAACTCATGGTTACCAATCGTAGCAGCGTCATAGTGCATCTGATTCATCAGTCCCACTTCAACATCACCCTTGAACATTGTGTAATAAGGCGAGCCTTGCGAGAAGTCGCCACTATCAAAGAGTAGCAAGTCAGGGTTCTTTGCACGCTCCTCTTTAAGCATTGCAATACGACGCACAAAACCACCACGATCAGCCTTCATCGTATCAGCAAGATTAGGACTTAGCGGATAAATCTGGCTATGTGTATCGTTTGTATGGAGGATTGTCAGTTTCTTGTCCTGTCCAAAACCTACAACAGCCATGAAACAGAACATTATCAATAATATATTTCTTTTCATTTTCCTAACTCCTTAAATATTTATTCCACACGGATACGTCCTTCTGTGTGAGCATTAACCACCTTACCTTGAGCTGTCTGCTCCTTGAAATAGTTCATAATGATAAAACGTGTGTTGTTACTGCTTTCTTGTGGTGAAACAACACTTGTTGCCGACTTGAAGGCTTCCATCTTATCATTTCCCTGTGCTAAGTAATCGAGCGTAGCAATACGATAACTTGCCTTTGGATCAATCTCCTTACCATGTAAACGTGCTGACTTAAGCTTATGGTCGCGTGTAAAAACAAGTTCTACACCATGGCTAACAGCCTCACCACCAGTATGAGCCATCTGTGAAAACAGTTCTAAAAGTTTCTCACCAGAAAGTGTTACGAAGCAAATTTTATTCTCGAAAGGTGCAATATCCAACACGTCACCAAAGGTAATCTTACCCTTAGAAAGGGCTGCACGGATACCACCCATATTGTAAACACCAAAGTCAACCTTCTCATTATAATCGCGTGCAGCCCACACCATGATGTCTGCCAACAGATTAGAGAGATCACTTTCTGGGCGGTGTGCCACCATATCGTGGTCAACCTCTCCCACAACAGGTCCCATCACCGAATCAACCTTGTGCTTAAATGGTTCCATAAACTTTGCTGCTCCAGCGTCAGGAGTAGCATCATATCGATTATCAACCAGCACTCGTGTACGCTGAATGCCTGCTAACTCATAATGAGAAGCACAGCCCGTCAACGCTAATAATGCTGTTAATCCAGACAGATAAACCGTTTTTTTATACATATATAATGACTTTTATAGTTCTCATAACTATTTATCAGAGTAGGAAATAGCCCTACTTTGATTAACTTCAAACGTCGCTCATCCTGTTATGTATTGGTTACATCACAAGCCGACAACGTTCAAAAAGATAATGCAAAAGTAAGAAAAAAAAACGAATCAAATGCTTGTCACATTATTAAAGATATACTGCCAGAGTGAAAAACACGTTCAAAAACAAAGTGCATAGAACTACATATACCTCATTTTAGGTATTGCATATCATAAAGAATATTAATACTTTTGCAGATATTAATTAACACTCATAGGATTGTATTTATATGAAGAAAGAAACAATTTATCTATCTCTCGCAATGCTTGCAATTACAAATATCCCTTGTAATGCACAATCAGAAGAGGTTAAAGATTCCACATTACATCTCGAAGAAGTAACTATCAGTACCACACGTATGCCTGAAATAAAGCAAAATGCGGCTGCTACAGTTACGATTATTGACCAAAAGCAAATAGCAGAAATGAGCAAGGCAGCTCCCGATATCACCCATCTCTTGGGCATGCTCACGCCTGGTATGGCTCTATCAAGTAATACTACAAGCTCGCGCGCACAATCACTTCGTGGAAGAAGTGCACTCATTTTGATTGATGGTATACCTCAGTCAACTCCTTTACGTTCAACAGACCGTGATATCCGAACCATCGATATCGCTGCTATCGACCATATAGAAGTGGTAAAAGGATCTACCGCTCTCTATGGTAATGGTGCTATCGGAGGATTGATAAACATCATAACTAAGAAGAATACCACCAACAGATCTATAGCTGGAGAGACGACCCTCTCAGGTTCAACTTACAACTTCTTCCGTCACGGAAAAGGGCAAGGTTATCGCATCAACCAGCAAGTTTATGGTCGTGTAGGTCAGTTTGATTATCTCGTAAATGGGGCTTTTGGACGTACAGGTAGTGCTATTGATGGTGATGGAAAGTTTATATCTCCACGCTACGGACTCGGTGATACCTATACAACAAACGTACTTGTTAACCTCGGTTATTCCCTATCTCCAAAGAACAGAATCGAATTGATGTATAATTTCTATCGTAGTTTGCAAGATACGAAATTGATTCCTTTCGGTGGAAAATACCTCCAAAGTCCTTCTATTGGTATCATTGGCAGCAAGGACCCACAGGCTGTTGACGAGGGAACAAGATACAATCACAATGCCTACCTCAAGTTTACATCAAAGGATATATTCAAACATACCGACTTAGAAGCATCTGTTTATGGTTCGGGAATATATACTATCTTTGACTTCCGTAAGGCTAACCCAGCACAGCCAAGATGGGAAGAAACAAGTGGACAGTCGGCTGTTAAAGACCGTAAGTTTGGTTTCCGCACCCAGTTTAATACTCGACTTATATTCTCAGAGAATGCTTTTGCACATTTAGCTTATGGTTATGACTACCTTTATAATAAGACATCACAACCTTTGGTAGATGGTAGATACTGGATGCCATGGCTGACAAGTAACAACCATGCGCCCTTTATCCAAATGAAGACCACGCTTTGGCAGCACCTTAACGTCAAACTTGGAGGACGTTACGACTTCATTAATGTGAACGTACCAGACTATGATGTATTGCGAAATAAGCTCTCCGACCCACAGGTTCAGGTTAAGGGTGGAAAGCTAAAGTATAATAATATGTCTTTTAACGTTGGTCTTTCCTATAACAGATATCGCGCATTTCAACCCTTCGTAGCCTACTCTCAAGGTTTTTCTATCTTTGATTTAGGACGTACATTACGTGCTGCCAAGGCTGATGTACTCTCTAAGATATCAACAGAACCAGTAAAGACAAACAACTACGAGGTGGGCGTTTACTCTGATATTAATCATTGGCTGCAGTTGAATGGATCTGTTTTCTACACCTATTCTAAGCTTGGAAGTGACCTCAAGATAGAGAATGGTTTCTGGGTAGTAAACCGTACTCCACAGAAGGTGTATGGCGTTGAATTGAGTGCAGATGCACAAATTCTCCGTAACTTAAAGGCTGGTGCTAACTTCTCATGGTTCGAAGGTAAGCTCAAATCAGCTACTGGTGATTGGGACACATACATGTCAAACATTTCCATCCCAGCCGCTAAGTTGGCAATGTATGTCAACTATGCTCCTGTCAAGAACACCTATCTCCAACTGCAATACATGCACACCGGTAAGCGTGACAGATTTACTCCTAATGCTTCAGGAGTATATAAGGAGGGTGAAGGTATCGTAAATCGTATCAACTTACTAAACCTTACTGCAGGCGTAAAGATGAAGGCTTGCGACTTAAGTTTGGCTGTATCCAACTTATTGAACTACACTTATTACACACCAGCATCTATGATGATGGCACGTAATGCAGAGTATGCACATGCTGATGGACGCAAGATAACACTCACTGCAGTGTTCAAGTATTAATGTTCAAACACTCGATATACTTATTCTCAGGTACTAAAAGGACATTATATAACAAGGTAAAGTTAGGTAAAGTTTACCTCTTATAATTATATAAGATACCCTTCTAAATACAGAAGCAGCCTAAAGTATATCATAAACTATAAGCAGGGAAGACGGAATACAACAAGTATTCTACCGCTTCCCTGCTTTTCTTTTAGTTCTTCCGTTAAATGTGTAGATTATTATTGGAATGAGAATAATCCACATACATGGTATGCTTTCATCCAATAAGATTGTTTTATAAAGACTCAACACCCAACAACCATCACCCAACACCGGTATAATTACCTCCAATTAGATGGTTTTAGAATGGGGGATAAACTACATAACAATTGTAATTAGGTGCGATGTCTATCTTATCTTCTACAAACAACTTATTCCTATTAGCCTAATTAGGCTATTTTGTCTAATTGGTCTAATTAGGCTAATAACTTATTATTCTGTAATAATTTTTCACATCATAATTTTGAATACATGCTCTTTTGGCTTCTAAAAGACGCCTAATTGACTTGCAAAAGATGCCCTTTAAGACCCTTACTAACGCCCTTTTGAAGTCCAATTAAGCACCTTTTATTTTACTACTTTATAACTAATTGATTTCCTGTTGGTTGCAAACCTCCTTTTTATATGTGTTTTTGCCGTCCTTTATAGATGTTTTACCCGAAATTATGTAATGATTTTTCAAAGTCTTGTCTACAGATTTTCAAAGTCTTAAATGAAATGGTTTTCAATATCAGAGGATGATAATAGAACAGATAGTTGACTGTTTTAGCCATGTTTTTGTTTAATGAGTAACTTCGATTCTTCCGTTAACCCAATACGAAAAGTGTCCACACATTTAACGGAAGAACCATTCTCTGACTTCTCAAAAGCCTTATTTATCACTTCACACCTTATCTACTACCAACGTATAGATAAGCCTTCATTACTACATGAGAAACACACTGTCAGGCATTTATACATCAGGAAGCCAATAGTTGCAACCCTACTAAAAGACCACTAACGCAGAATGCAACTATTAAAAAGTCATTAAACCTTTGACGGAAACGCATAATTACTTACTTTTACAATACATATCAATCAATTCAACAAAACATTTATTATTATGAAAAAGAGTTTGTTCGTTAGCATGGTTATGCTCTTTGTAGGCATGACTGTCAATGCGCAGGATTACAAAAAACAGTCGTTCATACCAGAAGCAGCTATGCCAGATGCAGGTATCTACCTCCCAGCTCCACCTGACACAGCATCTTATCAATTTGATTATGACTTCCGTCAGTATTGGTGGGGCCGAAAGATGAGAGAGGACAAAGAACGTGCTGCACAAGCAAAGTTCGACGCCAACTTTGATGTTGATTCTGTTCTCGTAGGCTTTGCTCCTTCTTTTGGTTTGCTTATCACACCAGAGAAGACACCAGAGACCTACAAACTCATGTGCATGATAGGTATTGATGGCAACCATGCTGTCGACCGTGCTAAAGCGAAATATATGCGTAAACGTCCGTTTGCACAGTTCCATGAGCATACACTTCAACCACAGTTTGAGGCAGAGTTGATTAACAACGGCTCTTATCCTTCAGGTCATACCTGTCGTGGTTGGATCTTCGGATTGACACTGACAGAGCTGAATCCATCACGTGGTAACGAGATTATGAAGCACGCTTACGAGTATGGTCAGAGCCGAGTAATCTGTGGTTATCACTATCAGAGTGATGTCGATGCAGGTCGCCTTTGCGCAAGTGTAGGCTTTGCTGCCGTACAATCATCTGATGCTTTCCAAAAGCAAATGGCAAAGGCTAAGAAAGAAATAGCCAAGGTGTTTGCAACAAATAAGCATTAAAAAGCTAACAATTACTTTGTTATTTCATTGAAAAGTAGTAACTTTGCACCGCTTTTCAGCGTAACCGCTGATCGTGGAAGAGTCATGGATTACGTTACGTTGGAACGACAAACAATATTTAATTAATAGAAAAATGGATTTAATTAAAGTTGCTGAAGAAGCATTTGCAACCGGCAAGCAGTTCCCAGAGTTCAAGGCTGGTGACACTATCACTGTCGCTTACAAAATCGTCGAGGGTAACAAGCATCGTATTCAGCTCTACCGTGGCGTAGTTATCAAGATTTCTGGTCATGGTGAGAAGAAGCGTTTCACAGTTCGTAAGATGTCAGGCACCATTGGTGTTGAGCGTATCTTCCCAATCGAGTCACCAAACATCGATTCTATCGAGGTGAACAAGCGCGGTAAGGTTCGTCGTGCGAAACTCTACTACCTCCGTGAACTCACAGGTAAGGCTGCACGCATCAAGGAGAAGAGAACTGTTGTTGCAGAGAAGTAAGCCCTTGGAAATCCAAGAAAATAAAAGTCCGGAACTATTGGTTTCGGGCTTTTTATTTACCTATTAACAAGAATTCTTGGACATTCATTATTGATAAAGCTAACGAAAGAAGGAGAGAAAGAGTTATCATGTTGCACCAGATAAAACGTCTTCTTATCAGTTTACTTGACTATGAAGAAAAAACTTCTCACCATAAAAAACCATATAAATAATGTAGGGACATACGCTTTGCTTATCTTGTGATAGGTATCACTTACAGATAAACACATCATATGTCCCTACAATCTTTCAGAGATAACTTTTCAGAGAATTCCCCCTACTCAATCTCTCTACAGAGCAATTAATCTTCGTAATTCAACTTTGCATCATTTTCACCATGCAAAGCCGCATTTAAGTCTTTCCAATTCTGGAAACCAGCAAAGAGAGCCAGCCTGTCTAAAGTCTTTTTAGAAGGTTTTTCCTTCCCCTTGAAATAGCCAATAATTTTCTTCAATGAAGCCGATTCCAAGTGAATGTGATAAAGTGCTAACCTACTGGACAATCTTTCCAAGTCAGAAGCCAGTTCTCTGCGAATATTTGCCTTTTGACCAAGCTCCTCGATAATGGTTCTAAGCTTCTTTTTCATTTCTCATTCTTCACTATATATACTAACGTGGTACAAAAGTAATAAAAGAATAAGTAATTAAGTAATATTCAACGACTTTTCTTAAAGTTAAATATGTTAATTAAACTTGTAAACAAAGAGTGTAAATATAAATTACGTACTACGCTATATAAAATCGCTTTGAAATAGAAAAGAAAGTGTAAGCTTTGGATAGGCAAATCCACCATCAAAGAAACATTATTTAGCGTATTGTGGCATCTTCTTTACCATATTCTATCCTCTTCTAAACCACTTATCACACAACATTTAGTGCTTCGCACATCACGTGCGGGGCGTTAGCACCCTATGTGCGAAGCATCAACACCACGCGTGCGGACCATCCGCACAAAGACAGAAAAGCAATGAAACGATGCATATTTGAATACAAAACAAAAAATAACAAGCGTCCTTCTGTAAAGATAGAAATAGAATACTACCCATTACAAAAGGACGCTTATATTTCGTCATTTGAACCTAATAGCAGTATTGAAAGCGTATGCTATTAGGCAAATAAAACCAACTTACTTCACAGCAATGCACTCAATCTCAACAAGCGCACCCTTTGGCAAAGCCTTTACAGCGAATGCAGAACGTGCTGGATAAGGCTCCTTGAAGAACTCGGCATAAACTTCATTCATTGCAGCGAAGTTCTCCATATCAGAAAGGAACACTGTTGTCTTAACAACATGAGACAGGTCTACACCTGCAGAAGCCAACACGTTGCGTACATTAGTGAGCGACTGGCGAGTTTGTTCCTTCACACCACCCTCAACAAAAGCATTGGTAGCTGGGTCAATAGGAAGTGAACCAGATGCGAAAATAAAACCATTGGCTTCGATAGCCTGACTGTAAGGACCTACTGCAGCAGGTGCCTTGTCTGTGTGTAATGCTTGCATATCTTTAAGTAATTTAAAGGGATTAGAGGAGCCGGAGGGTATTCAGCCTGCGCAGGATAGTCCTCACGCTCCAAAGATTGTTTTCTTTTCGAGTGTAAAAGTACTGATTTTCTTCAAAAGAAACAAACCAACACGGCTAATTTACTTAAAAACGACAAGCGTAACGGCGTATTCCATTATTTTTCCTTATCTTTGCACTACCAATTTACATATACCACATAAGTTATATGAAAGAATTAGCTCTTAAGTACGGATGCAATCCGAACCAAAAGCCTTCACGTATCTATATGGAGGAAGGCGAACTCCCAATCACAGTTCTCAGTGGTCGTCCCGGCTACATAAACTTTCTTGATGCGCTCAACAGCTGGCAACTCGTTAAAGAGTTGAAGGCCGCTACTGGTCTGCCTGCAGCTGCATCGTTCAAGCATGTCAGCCCAGCTGGTGCTGCAGTAGGTCTCCCTTTGAGTGATACACTCAAGAAGATTTACTTCGTCGATGATGTTGACTTCGAGCTTACACCACTTGCCAGCGCCTATGCACGTGCCCGTGGAGCCGACCGTATGTGTTCTTATGGCGACTTCTGTGCGCTCAGTGACACCTGCGATAAGGAGACAGCGTTGCTGATTAAGCGTGAAGTTAGCGATGGTGTTATCGCACCTGACTATACTCCAGAGGCTTTAGAAATTCTGAAGGATAAGCGTAAGGGTGCATACAATGTCATTAAGATTGACCCTAACTATGTGCCTGCTCCTATAGAGAAGAAGCAAGTTTTCGGCATTACATTTGAACAGGGCCGCAACGAAGTGAAGCTTGATGATCCTGCACTCTTCGAGAACATCCCTACAAAGAACAAGACATTCACTGAGGATGCTAAGCGTGATCTCATCATTTCGCTGATTACATTGAAGTACACACAGAGTAACTCTGTTTGCTATGTGAAGGACGGACAGGCTATCGGTATTGGTGCTGGACAGCAGAGTCGTATCCACTGCACCCGCTTAGCTGGTAGTAAGGCTGACGAATGGTGGTTGCGCCAGTGTCCAAAGGTTATGAATCTTCCATTTAAGAAGGGTATTCGTCGTGCCGATCGAGATAACACCATCAATATCTACATCTCTGATGAGTATGAAGATGTACTACAGGATGGTGTATGGCAGCAGTTCTTCACAGAATGCCCAGAGCCTCTGACACGTGAGGAACGCAAAGAGTGGATTGCCAAGAATACGGGTGTTGCACTCGGTTCTGATGCTTTCTTCCCATTTGGCGACAACATAGAGCGTGCGCATAAGAGTGGTGTAGAATATATAGCACAGACTGGTGGAAGTATTCGTGACGATCATGTTATTGACACTTGTGACAAATACAACATCGCAATGGCATTTACTGGCGTTCGTTTATTCCATCATTAAAAAGATTGTATATGAGTGATATTGACGATATTATTGAAACCGGAATGGTCTTTCGAAGTGCCTCGAAACCCAAAACCGATGATGGCAAGGTGAAAACCAAAGCCAAGAAAAAGAAGTATATTACTGGTGCACACGGCTCTGGTAGTGCAAAGCAGAAGGCTAAATACCGTCAGCAACGTGCTAACCGACACAAGTAAAGAAAACAACGAACGCCCTCATTTCTCCAGTTTCCTTTGATAGGAACGGACAAATGAGGGCGTTTGTTATTGATGATACGACTGTCTATTCATAGCCATCACCAAAGTCTTCACCAGGATACTTCCTTAATAAGCTGGCAAAACGAGGATTATAATGAGACAACATAGCCGAATGAAAGTTTGTTGCCATCGTTATATCAGAGTCATACTCACGTTCTTTCTTTTTTGAAGACAAGGCAAGTGTTACATCAATGAAGTTGTATGCCCACTGATTATCATAAGCCATAACAGCCTCAAATAAGTATTTGCTACGAGGCGGCATACTACTATCATCTTTCTTTATTTCATAGTCTCGGATGCGCATCAGCAAAGGGACGAAATCTTGACAAGCCCAAACCGTAACTGCTAACAAGGCATTATTGGTTTCATCATCTTCCCTATCAACATCTTCATTCTCATTATCATAATGCGATAAAGCATCCAATAAGATAGATTTATCTTCCTCTCTACGATAGGAAGCTAAAGCTTTCAATGCCTGATAGGTTCGTTCTTTAAGAACAATCTCCTTTATCCTTGAGTAATAGCTTTCCTTCGGTGGAAGTCTCAATAAAAGTTTCTTTGTATATTGATATTTGGACAATCCGGGTGTATAGAGTGCTAAAGAGTCATTACGCAATGAATCTTCCTTACTAATGACCGTCTTATCTCTGCATGACTGAACATTACGTAAGAACACACTACCTGCATACTCCTCTTCTATTACATCATCTGAACGCACATAAATCTTCGTCGTATCAGTATAATTCGAGAGTAATATTTCCTCTAAGTGTGCATACTTTCGACGTATCAAAGCATCTGTAGCTGCAAGTCGAACAGCCACTGAATAGCTCCTATTAGTAAGTTCGCAAAGTTCTTTCGTAGTACATAATGAATCTAATAAAGACTGTACCACAGGAAAGGCTCTTGGTCTTTTGCATGTTTTAATATAAGTCGTATCAATACAATCCAACAGACTATCCACATTCAGATAATACTGTCTACCATTAGTATTTTGCATTTCATTGTATCCAGTTCTATTCAACAGAAAGAGAACCTTCGCTATCTGCTCCTGTCGCTTGTCTGTACAAGCCACCAACAGCATACATATTGAAAGGAAAAACACGATTTTCTTCATACTATACAATGAATATCTTTACACGGAATAAACACCTTCGAAGACAGCAAAGATACTAAATTATTGATAAAAACATGCTTTTCAATCTCTTTTCTTCATCCTATTACCTTTCAAATAGAAGGTATATAATCATTGAAAAGAACGACTTGTTCGAATTATATTCATGAAAAAAAAGATTTATCTGCATGAAAGGAAATATTTATTTTCACGACAAGAAATATTTATTTACGTGAGAATAATTCCATAATAACCATGGAATGGGTATCTATTTCAAGGCTATACCTGTGTAAATAGTGCCGAATCCTTCTTTAAGAATACGTGCTGAGAAGAAGTCGGAAGCATTATCATAGGTACAAATACCTGACTGAAGAATATTAGCTGTTGGCACACCAAGTTCTTCTAATTGGAGTTGATTGCAGAGCGGAAGGTCGATATGCCATTTCTCATACATACGTGCAATGCGTTCCATAGGGAAGCCTGCAGCTGAAAAAGCATCATAAACCTCCTGACCTACCTCAAAGTTCTTCAACGAAATACAAGGACCAACAACCGCCTTGAGTTCCTTTGGGTCGGTACCATATAGTTCTGTCATCTTGCGAAGGGTGTGCTGTGCGATACGCTGCACCGTACCACGCCAACCGGCATGGGCTGCACCAATGGCATGATGAACAGGATCATAAAAAAGAACAGGAACACAATCAGCCGTATGAACACCGATGCAGACGTTACGACAATCGGTAACGACAGCATCTTTTCCTTCTTCCATCTCGTACTGTTCAGCAGTTGAAAGATGAAAAAACTCATCCGTCACAATCAGACAATGTGTCTCGTGTATCTGATGCAGACGGATAACCTTATCCGCCTGAACACCAATCTCTGCTGCTACAGCCTGCAGATTCTCGGCTACAGCAGACGGTTCATCACCCCGATGTGGGTTGATGTTGAGTGTAGCAAGCTTTCCCTTGCTAACTCCGCCATGACGGGTAGTGCTAAAGCTGACTACCTCGTCGGCAAGATTAAAGTAATGTAGAACAGGCTTAATCATTCGTATATTCAAAATCTTCAAGGTCTTCTACCTCATCCAATTCGTCTATACCCACCTCTTCAACATCATCAATATCAGCGTCCTCAGCCGCTAACTCGGCAGCAAAACGCGACATATCCTTGTCACGATGAACAAGTGTATCTTCTGAAAGAATACTTTGCAGCTTATTACTTTCTGCATTAAGTTCTTTCCAAAGAATATCCTTTAAGTCATCAATTCCCTGTCCTGTAACAGCTGATATGAAGACAACAGGAAGGTCTGTTGGCAACGTTTCATGCAGCATCTCAATGAGTTCATCATCAAGAAGGTCGCTCTTCGTTACCGCTAAGACACGATGTTTGTCGAGCATCTCTGGATTAAACTGCTGCAACTCGTTTAGTAACACCTCGTATTCGCGCTTGATATCGTCGGTGTCTCCTGGTACCATAAAGAGCAGAAGGGAGTTTCGTTCGATATGACGGAGGAAACGCAAGCCGAGTCCCTTACCTTCACTGGCTCCTTCGATAATACCAGGAATATCAGCCATAACGAAACTTTGGTTATCACGATAGCTGACAATACCTAACGATGGTTCCATAGTTGTGAAAGGATAGTTGGCTATCTTTGGCTTTGCACTTGAAAGAGAAGACAGCAAAGTAGACTTACCTGCATTTGGGAAGCCCACCAAACCGACATCAGCTAACAGCTTCAACTCAAGAATAACAGTCATCTCCTGCATTGGTTCACCTGGTTGTGCATAGCGTGGAGCCTGATTCGTAGCTGTACGGAACTGGAAATTGCCCAATCCACCACGTCCACCTTTCAACAGTAACACCGTCTGTCCGTCATGCATGACATCGCAAACATACTTGCCAGTTTCGGCATCATAGGCAACAGTACCACAAGGAACATCAATATAAATATCCTTACCATCTGTACCATGACACTTATCACGACCGCCATTACCTCCATGCTCAGCATAGATATGACGCTGAAACTTCAAGTGCAACAGCGTCCAATAATTGTGGTTACCACGCAAGTAAACACTTCCACCCTTACCACCATCGCCACCATCTGGTCCGCCATTAGGGTTATACTTCACATGACGAAGGTGCATGGAACCTCTACCACCCTTACCAGAGCGGCAGTATATCTTTACATAATCAACAAAATTACTTTCCATCTTTAAACTTTGAATTTTGAACTTTGACCTTTATGATTTGTACTGTAACTTGAAATATTATTGATTAAGAGAAGAACGAGTTGCCTTAACTATTTTTGTCAAGACCGCTTGAATCTTATGACAATCATCTGATAAAGATTTATACTCAGTCTCACTAATATATTCTGCTTCCCTTAATAAATCAATCCAATAGTTTGACTCTGTTGCTTCTTTCAAAGCGATATTCATCTTACTACAGAAGTCTGCACGACTTTGTCCGTTCTTTCCTTCATGAACATTAGCCCCAATACTCGTTCCAGAACGCAGAAGTTGCTTTGACAGGACATACTCCTTATGCTCATCTGTCAGGTATTTATATAACCGTACAACCCTTAGTGCAAAACTTTTTGATAAGATATAGATATCATTCTCTACGATTTTTCTCTCCAACATACGGTACAAATCATAAAGTTCAAAGTTCAAACCTCAAAGGTCAAAGGTCTACAGAGCGTCAATAACAGACTCAATACGTGCAAAAATATCTTCTACAGTACCAAGACCCTCAACATGGTGGTGAATGTTCTCACCCTTATACCAGTCAATTAATGGAGAAGTCTGGTTGTTGTAAACATTAAGGCGCTTCTTGATTGTTTCCTCGTTGTCATCAGAACGGCCGCTCTGCTGACCACGGAGAAGCAGACGCTTCATCAACTCATCCTCTGGAACAAAGAGTTCAACCATAGCTGCCACATTGTGACCACGCTCAGCCAACATCTTCTTCAAAGCCTCTGCTTGTGGGATTGTACGTGGGAAACCATCGAAGATAACACCCTTATGATCCTTGCCAAAGCTATCGTATACGCTTGCAAGAATATCTATCATCAACTCATCAGGAATGAGCTGACCATTGTCAATGTATCCTTTTGCAGTCTTACCAAGTTCTGTACCATTCTTAATTTCATTACGAAGTACGTCACCTGTTGAGATATGACCGAAGCCATACTTCTCAATCATCTTGTCGCTCTGAGTACCTTTACCAGCACCTGGCGCACCAAAAATTACAATATTCTTCATTATTCTTGTACTAAAGTATAAATATCTCTCAAGTTACGACCCTCCTGGTCATAGTCAAGTCCATAGCCAACAATGAAGTCATTTGGTATCTCCATTGCTGCATACTCGATGTTCAAAGGAACAGTAAGCTTACCAGGCTTCAACAGTAAGGTTGTTATATGCAGACCAGCAGGCTCGCGTGTACCGAGCGTTTCGAGCATACGCTTCATAGTTGCACCTGTATCAACAATATCCTCTACAATGATAACTTCTCTACCACGGATATCTTCGTTCAAACCGATAATCTCCTTAATCGTACCCGTTGAGGTAACACCTTGGTAAGAAGCCAACTTAACAAAGGAAATCTCACATGGGATAGTGATATGCTTCATCAAGTCAGAGGCATACATGAACGAACCATTCAACACCGCAAGAAAGAGCGGAGTCTTACCTTCAAAATCCTTGTTTATACGATCTGCTACCAGCTTTACTCTTTCCAAAATCTCGGCTTCAGGAATAGAAGTCTCAAACGTTTTGTCCTTAATTGTTACTCGACTCATTCTTCATTATTTATAATTTAGCGCAAAATTACGAAAATAATACCAAACTATCCGCATTTATTTTGTAAATTTGCCATCGTTATGAAGATATTTACAAGTGCCCAGATTCACGAACTGGACAGATACACTATAGAACACGAACCAATCAAGTCGATTGATTTGATGGAGCGTGCAGCAAAAGCCATTACTCGTGCTATCACTGAGGAGTGGTCGACACATACGCCTATTGTTGTCTTTGCAGGACCTGGCAACAATGGTGGTGATGCCCTTGCTGTGGCACGTTTGCTGATAAATGAGGGATATAAAGTGAATACTTTCCTTTTTAATATTACCAATCATTTATCAGAAGACTGTGTAACAAACCGCCAACGTTTGCTCGACAGCAAGCATGCAAAGGATTTTACAGAAATTACTGCGAAGTTTGACCCACCTGAATTAACAGCAGACACATTGGTGATTGATGGTTTGTTTGGCTCTGGACTCAACAAACCATTGGCTGGCGGTTTTGCCTCATTAGTGAAATATATCAATCAAAGTCCTGCTAAGATTGTGAGTATTGACGTTCCATCTGGTTTGATGGCGGAGGACAATACATATAATGTACGTGCGAATATCATTCACGCTACCCTCACATTAACCCTCCACGAACGCAAATTATCCTTCCTTTTCGCTGACGCACAGCAGTTTATTGGTAGGCTAAAGGTCCTTGATATCCGTCTGAATCAGGAGTTTATTCAGAAGACAGAAGCACAATATTACCTATTAGAAGAGAACGATATTCGTTCGCGTTTACTCCATCGTGATGACTTCTCACACAAAGGTGATATGGGTAATGCACTTATCATCGCAGGTAGCTACGGTATGTCGGGAGCAGCTATCCTTGCAACTCGTGCCTGTCTACGCAGCGGTGTGGGTAAGGTTACGGTGCATACTCCTAAAAAGAACTACAATATCATGCAGATATCCGTTCCTGAAGCTATCTTACAAATAGACCATGAGGAGACAGCCTTTACCGAAGCGGTTGATACGGATGATTTCGACGCACTTGCAATAGGTCCAGGATTAGGCAGACAGGAGCCTACCGCCATTGCGATGATAGCACAGATAAGACGCGCACAATGTCCTATTGTTGCCGATGCTGATGCCTTGAATATTCTTGCAAGCCATCGTGCATGGATGCAACAACTACCAAAGGGAATCATTATGACGCCTCACGCAAAGGAACTCGACCGTCTTACAGGCTCTCCTGCTAATGCAGACTATGAGCGTCTCCAGCGTACACGCGAGTTAGCAAAGTCTTTACAGGCTTATATCATCCTTAAGGGACATAACAGTGCACTCTGCCTACCTAATGGCAACGTTATCTTTAACTCAACAGGTAACAGTGGCATGGCAACAGCTGGTAGTGGTGATGTACTCACTGGTATCATCACAGCCCTCCTTGCTCGTGGTTACCACCAGCAGAATGCTTGTATGGTGGGCATGTATCTCCATGGTCTTGCTGGCGACTTAGCAGCGAAAGAATTAGGTAAGGAAAGCCTTGTTGCAGGAGACATTATCAACTATCTCCCTGAAGCTTTCAAGCTTTTGGACGATTGATAAAGCCTTCTCATTCCAGCTATTATTGATAGCTAATAAAGCCATCCAAGTATAAGCTACAGCCCCGCATGGTTCTTTCCATGCGGGGTTGTTGCTTGTTCACTGTCCCAACCTACGAGGCACTGCCTCGTAGTAAGCAACACAAAAGAAAAGCGACAGTTCCCTAAAGGAAGCTGCCGCTAATGTTTTATTTAGTCAAGCCGACCTCAACAAATGATTAGTCGAGGTTAGCAAGCTTGTTCTCAGAACCAAGAACGTCTGTGATCTTGTGCTTGTAAAGATCCTCCATGTACTCACGAGCCTTACCACAGTACTGACGTGGGTCGAAGTACTCTGGGTGCTCATCAAATGTCTGGCGAACACCTGCGGTGAATGCAAGACGAGAGTCAGAGTCGATGTTAATCTTACAAACAGCACTCTTAGCTGCCTGACGGAGCTGCTCCTCTGGGATACCAACAGCGTTTGGCATCTTACCACCATGCTCGTTGATGATATCAACATACTCCTGAGGAACTGAAGAAGAACCGTGGAGAACGATTGGGAAACCTGGGAGCTGCTTCTCGATAGCTGCAAGAACATCGAATGCCAATGGAGGAGGAACAAGACGACCAGTCTTTGGATCACGTGTACACTGCTCTGGAGTGAACTTGTAAGCACCGTGAGAAGTACCGATAGAGATAGCCAATGAGTCGCAACCTGTACGAGTAGCGAAATCAACAACCTCCTCTGGCTTTGTATAGTGAGAAACCTCAGCTACAACGTCATCCTCAACACCAGCAAGTACACCGAGCTCAGCCTCAACAGTTACGTCGAACTGGTGAGCATACTCAACAACCTTCTTTGTCAAAGCGATATTCTCCTCATATGGAAGAGAAGAACCGTCGATCATTACAGAAGAGAAGCCGAAGTCTACACAACTCTTGCAAGTCTCGAAGCTATCACCATGATCAAGGTGAAGTGCAATCTCTGGATGGTGGCAACCCAACTCCTTAGCATACTCTACTGCACCTTCTGCGAGGTAACGGAGAAGAGTCTGGTTAGCATACTTACGGGCACCCTTAGAAACCTGAAGGATAACAGGTGATCTCAAGTCAGAAGAAGCCTTGATGATAGCCTGAAGCTGCTCGAGGTTATTGAAGTTGAATGCTGGGATAGCGTAACCGCCGTCAATTGCTCTCTTGAACATCTCACGTGTGTTCACGAGACCTAATTTCTTGTAATCTACTGCCATAATTTCTTTTATCTTTTAAAATTAATAAGTCTATACCTATTTACACATGCAAAAGTACGGTTTTATTTTCTGATAGCCAAAACATACCACACATTTAATAAACCTAAAGTGTTAAAATCCGTAATAAAAGGCAATAGTTTTTGGAATAAAAGATAATTAGGCTTATTAGACATGACTGCCTAATAAGCCTAATCAAACATTTATCTGATAAATGAATTATTTCTCAGCTGGCTCAATAACACGCCAGATTACTGATGCGAGTGCACCACCAGCAAATGGACCTACGATAAAGATCCAAAGATTGCTCAATGCTGTTGCAGGACCGCCTGCAAGCTGTGCGAAGATAGCAGGACCAAATGAACGTGCTGGGTTTACTGATGTACCTGTATAACGGATACATACAAGGTGAACAAGGATAAGTGACAAGCCGATTGCCAAACCTGCAAACTTACCAGTTGCGCCGTTAGTCTTTGAAGTTGCACCCAATACAACGAGTACAAACACACAAGTAAAGATAATCTCTGCAAGCAAACCACTTGCTACACTAATACCATCTTGCAAACCATTAGCACCTAAACCAGCACCTGCAGCAGCAAAGCCGCTACCTGCATTGGTTACAAGAAGGAACAACAAAGCTGCACCAATCAAGCCACCAATAAACTGGAACAACATGTACATAGCACAATCCTTTGCACTCATACGACCACTTAGGAATACACCAAGTGTAATTGCTGGGTTGATGTGGCAACCTGAAATACCACCAATAGCGTAAGCCATTGCTACTACTGAAAGACCGAATGCCATTGCTGTACCAACTACTGCAGCCTGATTGTTTACTGGGTCACAACCCAAAGATACTGCTGCACCACATCCCATGAGGACTAATACCATTGTGCCAATCATTTCGGCTAAATACTTCTTCATAACTCTCTACAATTAATTAATATTATTCTTTTAGTTTAAAATGCCTTTGAAACGGTTAATTCTCCATACAAACGTAGGCGTTCACGATTTATTGTATTCACCTTGTACTTTTTTAAACTTACTGTTTTATATCAATCAAAACGCTGTCTTTAATCCACAAAAAGCCGTACCTTTGCAAATAGATTAATATTACTTGATAATAATGAGTCGTCACCCATAAGGGAGATTACAAAGGAAAAAGTATTCAAACTATATGAAGTATAAAATGATTGTGCTCGATTTGGACGGCACACTGACCAATAACAAAAAGGAAATTACACCACGTACAAAACAAGCCCTCATGCAAGCACAAGCTGCAGGAGTACATGTCGTATTGGCATCTGGTCGCCCTACTTACGGCATCGTCCCTTTAGCAGAGGAATTGAAACTAAAAGATAATGGTGGATATATCCTTGCTTTCAACGGAGGAAAGATTATCGACTGCACCAACAACGAAGTTCTTTTTGAACAGAAGTTGGACGAACAGCTTGTACCTATCCTCTTTCAAGAAGCCAAAAAAGCAGGAATGGAAATCCTAACCTATCAAGGTGAGGGCATTGCCGCTACTAATAAAGATGATGAATACGTACAACACGAGGCTTTCATCAATAAGATGCCTGTCATGCAATATGACGACTTCCTCAATCAGTTGGTCTATCCTATCAACAAATGTCTGATTGTTGGCGACCCTACCCCACTTCACGAGTTGGAGATAAGATTAACCAAAGAGTTGGAAGGAAAGATGGATATCTATCGTTCTGCCGATTTCTTCCTTGAGTGTGTACCACTTGGTATCGACAAGGCACGCTCTCTCGACCGTCTTATCTCGTCAATCGGTATCAGCCGTGAAGAGGTTATTGCCTGTGGCGATGGTTATAACGACCTTAGCATGATTCGCTTTGCTGGACTTGGTGTTGCTATGGCAAACGCTGCAAAAGACATTCAGAGTGAAGCAGACTTCGTTACCTTATCAAATGAAGAAGATGGTGTTGCTCACGTCATTGAACGCTTTATTCTCTCACCAGAGAACAGGAATTAAGAGGTTATCTTCTACTAACAACTTATCTGTTTATTAGTCGCATTGTAAACTATTTTCACACAATTCAAAACCAACACATGCTCTTTTGGCTTCCAAAAAACGCCTAATTGGCTTGCAAAAGGTGCCCTTTAAGCCCCTTACTAACGCCCTTTTGAAGTCCAATTAAGCACCTTTCACTTTACGATTTTGTAACTAACTGGATACATGACACTTATAAAGGCAACGAAAATAGCCGTTTTTACCCTAAGAATAAGGTAAAAACGGCTATTGAATTATAAATAAATTTCTAAGCAAACAAGCATTTGGACTACAATATGAAAGGGTTATCAATCAAATACGATTGGGGTTTAAGATTCCTTTCAACAAGAATGTAGCATTCTGATTACGCGCTACTCCCTTTGTAATCTTATACGAATAAGTGATATTCTCACCTAACTCAATCTCAAAACAATAGTTATGAAAACGCCCAGCATATTCCTCTTCCATCTTTGAGAGTTCAAGGTCGTGCGTGGCGATAACACCTGTCACATTGCGCTCAGCGATATATTGTAAGAAAAGACGAGAGCCATTCAACTTGTCGAGAGAGTTTGTTCCCTTCAATATCTCGTCCAAAATAATCAGACTTGGTACGTCATCACTCAACGAGCCTAACAACTTTTTTAAACGAAGCAGTTCTGCATTGAAATAAGAGATACCATGAGTAAGGTCGTCTGTGGTGCGCATACTCGTAAAGAGATGAAACACTGAAACTTTCAACTGCTTAGCAAACACAGGCAAACCATTCATCGCTAAGAGGTAATTTATACCCAACGAGCGCAGGAAAGTACTCTTACCTGCCATATTCGCACCCGTAACAATATAATACTCATGATCATGGATTGTGAAGTCGTTTGCAACAGCCTTCTCACTAAGGAACGGATGATAAAGATTTTTCGCCTCATAAACTACCTTATTATCCTCGCTGATTTCTGCCTGTACTGCCCTATCTTCATTCAGTCGATAATTACCCATTGACACCAAAGCATCAAAGAGATTCAGACTATCTATCCACTCATTCGTGCGCTGTTCATACGTATGTTGCCAATGAAGGAAGAGTCTTACGATAGCGATGTCGATTAAGGCAAAACTATTGAAGACAAAGACACCCACCTCGTTACTTCTGTTATCAATCTTTTGTAAGATAAATTCTAACTGTTCAAAAGACACTTCTGCACCCACAAGTTTCTGTTTCAAAGCTTGTAGTTCGGCTGACTTAAACTCTGTGTTATTAACCAATTTCAATACACGTAAGTAGCCTTCTACCTGCGTATGTACCTTTGCTATCAACTCGGAAATCACACGCATGTGCTTATGTCCACAAAGGAAAGAGAACATGAAGTTGAACATTCCCCACCATAGAGGGAGTAAAGAGGGGGCTAATCCCATAACGGAAAGCACAATACTCACGTAGAAACCAAGTAAATCTGCATAACAGAAATAACGTAACAGAGGGTTATGGAAAATCTTTGGAAAGGTCTGCCGATGAACATCCGTCAATGCTTTCAACACTTCTTCCGTATTGATTCGTTCTTTTACGCCTAAAGATTTGAATTCTGACAGGAATGGTTCTGCCTTCCCCAATTCGTCAACAGAAGCCATTCGTTGACGTATCTGCCCAACAAGTTCCTCTCTCTTTGCACTGCCCCATTCCGTAGACAGACAAGCTGCCAACTGGTCACTACCACCAGTTGAGATAGTGCGGTTCATCCTTTGAAACAGAGAACCTATACCAAAGACATCCATATCAAAGGTATAAGGATGTTGCGGACTGACATATTGTTCGCCAGCTTCAAAGCCTGAGTAGTCGCCTTTCTGATAGGCTATCTCGTTTTGGTAGACCAGCAATAAAGCCTCCCCTTTATTTATCTTTCGGTCGTTCAACACGTCGCGACGACGAATGTAAAGATAAAACAATAATGCAGCTAAGGCACAGAAAAGTGTCCAAGCTGCATTATCCAATAAGGTGTAGAGAACTACAAACCCAATAGCTACCAAAAAAGAACCGATTTCTGTTAGGATAAAAACACGACTACGGTTACGGAGAGAAACGAGCGTTTTGCTCGTCTCTTCTGCTTTATGCTGATACAAATCAGTCAATTCTTTATTCATACGTAAACAAATATAATATTCAAGGGGTACTAATCCGTCACCACCTCTTTGCTCACACGACCATCGCTGTACTTCACTATGTTGATTCCCTTTTGTGGAGTCATGATGCGTCGACCGTCAAGTGTGTAGCGTTCTGCCTCAACAGCTGTGCGAGTTTCTTCTGAAACAGGAGAGATTGCAGTGGTGCTAAACTCTGAAATACTGCACTTAGCAGCGTTCTCTATTTTACCAGTATTCGTATTAATCAGCAGAACACAGACACGTAAATTCTCCTTCTTTTGTATGACTTTCTTACTATTAATATTCTTAAAGACATACATGTGGCTCTGTGCTTCATCTGCCTTAATCGGTGCTTTAAGGTGACCTGTTCGAGCAGACATTACTCCATCTGCAGCAATAGCTACAAAGTTGTTCTTGAGATTACGGATTTCTCCTGGAGAGTCGATTATCTCGTCAAACTCCTTTGTTACTCCGCGGTCTCCGTGACTACCAGAGTATGCATTGTTCTGCACCCATCTTGAGTCTGTCATTCCATCCTCTGTTAGGACGTAAGCAAAGCCGTATGGAGTTTCATCTCGGTTCACTCGGAATGTAACAACAGGCGTCACTGTGATGTTGTTCTTGCTCTCGTCCCATACAGCTGACACTTCAAGATCCATGTCTGCACCAGTTTCTTGCTCTGCTTTGAACTCATCAACACCCAAGACATAGCCTAACTTGCGGCTTCTATTCATATCAACTGTGGGAAAACGGTTCCCCTTAGCTTTCGAATAATAGTCCCAACAGGTCAATGGATCATCAACATGCACAGCAATACCGACGAAGTCATCGCCAAAAGTATGAGACAGGTTCTCCATAAGGGCAATACCTGTTGGACAATACCTGCACCACATTGCCGTGTATTCCTCCACTGCTATCCTCCGCTTAGGGACCTTTGTTACAGTAATTCTCGGTAAGTTTGCATAGCTAATAGTGGCACTGTTACGCTCTCCATTTACCTTTGTTATCGTGAAGATAAGTTCATCTTCTCCCAATTCTGTGTATGGTGGGACATCTACCTCTACCACAGCATCATCGTTATGTCCCAATGCCTGTGGGAATATATAGTGCTCTGACGCCAATTCTCTCCCATTAAAGGAAAGCGTATAGTCTATGTTCTGAATAGTAGTCCTACCTATATTAGAAACTTTTATCTTCCCCTTTACACTCTTTGCTGTGATGGGTACATACACTCTCTGCCCTGCAGTAGGCATGAGAATATACTCTTGTGCATTAACGTTCACCGTGTATAAGAAGATAGCAATGAGTGTGATGATTTGTATATAATACTTACGTAACATATCAGGTTGTGCGTTTTAAAGATGAATGTTTAGTGAATTACACATTTCTTAATAGTGGTAACACCCTTTACAGACTGCTGTCTCACAAGATAAAGCCCCTTAGGAAGACCTGCCAAAGACGTAAGCTGCTTATATAATAAGGTACCTTGCGTATTGAATACATCGTAAGTAAGCCCCTTCTGTGATGCTACCTCTGCTATTGCTGTTGGGTCAGTATCAAACTTAATAGTAATCGATGGCCCCTCGATCTGCTGTTCTGAGTCAGACTCTTTAGTAGTAAGCTTCAGTGTAATTGAGCCCTTCTCGCTACGCTCGTAAGTGTGTTCTATCGCAATAGACTCCTTCTCCGAGCCTGCAAATAATATCTGACTTCCTATCTCAGTACTGTTATCTTCTTCCAAAGGAGTACATCCGCCGAGTGCACAAACCTTCACATTGCCTTCATCAACGCTGTTAATTCTACTGAAAAGGGTTACTGTCAGGTTCTTGTCCGACATATTCTTAATATACACCTCACCTGCGATTTCCTTCCATCCAGGTGGGAACATAGCATCTTTTGCAGCGTTTAAGACCACCGTTGTACCATTCGGAATAATCTTACCCTGCACATCCACGAAGGCAACATCATTAGTACTTGTCTGTGCCTGTGCACTAACAAAAAGACTGGTCAGCAGACCAATAAACACGAGTAAACGTAATTTCATATTGATTTTTTTATAATTATATTCTTAATTGATGATGATTCATTGTTTAGAGCGATACTTTTTGGCGCACAGCCTGCAATACTCCGCTATCATTATAGAAGAAACCTACTATCCATGCGTTCTTTGGAACGATACCTTCTGGGAGTGTATACGTTGTTTTCTCCTTATGAATACCCTTCGCAGAGAGCATTAACTCCGTTCCCCATTCCCCATTAATAGCAGCACGGAAGACGTGATTATGCACATATTCCTTCTCTACTTTGTTGTTTGGGAAAAGCTGTGGAGCTACCACACTATCCTCAACCAGCCATAGCTGTAGCTTCCCTTTCACATCTTCAGCTAAGGTCTTCAAGTCGGTTTCAATCTCCACCTGACGTGTAGTTGCCTCATACTGACATTTAAGGTCTATACCTATGGTTGTTGTTTGAGCGAACTCATCATAGATTCGTCCTGCCCAAGTATCTTTGGAAAGTACACCTCCACGACGATTGATAATGGCTTTTGGCACATTTGGAACCGCCCAATACTTATAATAAGTATCTCCCACATCAGTGCGCAAACCAACGAACCCACTTCCACTCTTGATTGCGAGCGGACCAGCATGAAAGGCAACAGCAATCAGTTTGTCTGCACCATAAAGCTTTTGTTGCTCTGCTATCGCTTCTGAAGCAGCCGGACAAAAGATGCAACGCTGTCCTGTAAAATCTTCTATCAGTACATTGCGCTGAACAGTCGCAGCTGGAATCTCAATCAGTCTTTCATCAGAACTAACCGAATCACAGCCTGTCAAAAGCGCGACTGCAGCTAAAAGAGATATATAAAAACTTTTCATTTCTTATCAGAAGTTATAATTATAAGAGAGTGTCAAGCCCTTTGTTGCAGGGATATAACGACATACACCACCCGAACAGTTGAAGCCTACACGTGTACGACCATAGCCTAATTGCAGGCGATGTGCACCACCGCTATAGGTTACATAACCTTGGTAGTAATGCACCCGAGTATCACCAACATTATAGAGGTCGCTCAATGTAAACATCCAATGTGGTGCAAGCGACAGTTCACCCAGTCCAAACAACCAATCTTTATCACCATCTTTCGATGCAAGATACTGTGCCTCTACACGCAACGTTGTGTTAGACGAAAGTTTCTGTTTGACATCTGCCACAAAGATATGCGAATTAAGCATTCCTCCATGTCCTTCGAGTAGCATCTGATTGTAACGTTGATACATATACATCAGATTGAGTTTCGTATCTTTAGCGAGTCGCTTTTCCAACTGAATATCAACATCTTGATAATAGGTAGCGTCTCCCCATGCCCAGAACGGACTGCCATAACCATCTGTTCCGATGTCACCTGCACCATTCTTACGTACGGAATGAACATGTGAGAAGTTCACCTTTGCTGTCGTTCCATACTTACCGCCTAACATAGAACCCTTTTTAAAGGTATAGGCTACAGCTGCTTGATATGCCCACTCACCATCAGGACGAGTCGCATATGGATAGAGAGCAGCCAAAGTATAGGTATGCTCCATCGTAAATGGGGGCAGATGATTGATGAAAGAGGAGATTCCCTCCATTCCTCTACGACTGCGAAAGCCCATATTCGTACTACGCTTTGCCTGCAGAAGCAGACTCATTCCACGCTTTGAATAGGAACCCGAAAGCATTGCTACATAACCATCACGATAGATATAGCCATTATCGTGAGAAGGGTCCTGTGTTTTCATTGCCACCTCTGCCAATATATTGAACGAGCGATGTTGCACACGTAAACGCATATCAAAGGCATTGACATTAAGCGGAAGGCGCAAACGATGGGTTGGATCAACCATTACCACCTCATCTCGCTCATGTTTATTAAGATAGGAAGCACCAAACATTAGATAGGTGTTATGCTGTTGTAGGGACTTAAACAACTCGTCAATATTCCATTCAACATCAGCACCAGTCATCCAACTCTTGTTATAACTCCAATATCTACGCTGCCGACCCGTTAGCACTTTCACTGTAACACCAGCACAAGGTTGATAGTTCAATCGTGCACCTTGCAGAGAATTATCTATCCCCAAGCTGCGTTCTTCATACGAACGGAGAATAAAACCAGAGCCAAACTGCTCATAGAAGCTACCCAAGGTAAGTTCCGCATTCTTGTAACGACCTTTCAAGTAAGCGTAAGGAACACCCCAACCCTTAAAGTCATTCTCATATCCGGGAAGCGGATGCTTCAAATACTCCAGTCTTGCACCAGCCTCAACATAACGACTCGATAGCTTCAAGTCGAGATAAGTGTTCGTCAAGAAACGACCATCGGTAGCCTCAGCACCTGTCGTACTGTCCTTTTGAGCCAACAGCATATCACTCTGAATACTTCCAGAAAGGCGCAATTTATTGGACTCCTGTGCATACAGAGATACACCGCTCATACCTATGAGTAGTCCTATCATCATCCATCTTTTCATAGAATTACTTGCCAGCTACCTCTTTCACCTTCTTATATAACTCAGCTTCAGCGCCATCAGTATAGCCGTTGTGCTTATAAACAATCTTACCCTGTCCGTCAAGCAATACGGTATAAGGTACAGACTGGATTCCTAACGAACGACGGAACTCGCCATTAGCATCGAGCAACACATCGTAACGCCAGCCATTCTGATCAACCATCGGCTTTACCTTATTGACGTTCTGGGCCTGATCGATAGACACAGCAACGAGTCGAACACCCATTTCTTGCTGCCAATCGTCATAGACCTCATCAATACTTGTGAGTTCACGATTACAAGGCTTGCACCAAGTAGCAAAGAAAGCTATGATAAGAGGTTTGCCATTGTTTGAGATAGTGTCGGTTTGTACGGTTCTCCCTTCTATGTCTTTGAGAATCACTTTAGGCAGACGTTCTTGTGCAGACGCTGCAAAGCTTACTAACAGCAAACAAAGGGATAAAAATAATTTATTCATTGTTTTTAATTATATTGCAGCTACAAAAATACTAAAAAAAAGCGATAAAACAAAGAAGAAACTGCCAAAGACTGACAAGACTACATACCTTAATCTATTTTAGATGCCTTTGCTATACACATTATCTCTACTAAACCCATTTTCTTTGAAAGAAATACTATCTTATCTTCAAATAAGTTTTATCTACTTTTTGACATCTGATGTGCTCCCCAAATTAAGTAAATAGAACCTCTTTTTATAATTGACACCCTTATATTCAGCCCTCCGCACCACATGTGCGAAGCCTTAGCACCATCTGTGCGGAGCATCAACACAATAATCAAAAACGGTAAGAAGAACCAATTTATAACGTTATTATAATTCATAAATATCAATGACTTACTCACACAAGATTACATTTTCTATACAAGGCACATATAAAGCCCTTCCTAACAGAAACTTATCAACTGCTTAAGACCATCTATATAAACAAAAAAAGATTACTTGCCGGCAACATTAAAGCTGCTAACAAGTAATCTTAGATGTATACGTAGCACCTTCAATGAATAGGCTACGTTATGTCATTTCTTCTGTAAAAGCCTTTATGCTTACTTACTATTTTGTTTCTTCTTAGACCCTTTCAGCCACATATAACCTATCAGTAAGATGAAAGCAGCCAAGATACAAAGTAGCTGTACGGCATATTCTTGTGGGTGAACCCAGAACTCCTTAAAGAAATTAATACGTCCGAGAATCTCTACTGGCGTCCAGAAAACAATCACCGTTGCGATTGCCATACGGATATTTGCACCCCATGAAGCAATATAAAGTTGCTTTTTCAACATATAAAGTGCGCCGAAGAAACAGCCAATACCTACCAAGAAGGTTACTGGGTGATGATCGCCAAGGAAGTTCTTATCGTAACAGAACATCAGTAAAAGGTAAGAAGCCCAAAGAATCATGTTCACCTCCATAAAGGTGACAATAGATGTATGGCGTGTCATTGGTTGGAAAGCAATCTCATTCTTACGCTTTCCGAAAAGCCGTTTCTGAATCCATGTAATAAAGTTACAACCATTGCGCGTACTAAAAATATACATTGTCATCATCATCATCCAGAAACCAAAAGAGGCTGGAAGAATCAGATATTCTGGCTTAGTAACAACCACTCCGTTTTCAATCTCTGGTTGTACACCAAAGCGGTGAGCGTAATATTGGAAGAGAAACTCCACCCAGCCAGTCCAGAAAAGCAGACCACCAATAAGTCCCCAGAGTGTCTGACGAGTATCGCCTTTGACAAACACACCGATAATGACCATTATCAAACCTACGAATCCCATAGTAAAGCCAGCATAATGTACGGCTTCTGTAGTCATGGTCTTTTCCATCATGATCATAAGAGCATGACCCAAAGGCATCGTGAACAACACAAGGATAAACGAGGCGAGTGTTCGCCATAAATAGATTTTACTTTTTCCCATAAATTAAAAACGTATTGAGAGCTTAAAATAGTTTATCAACATCAACTGACATTCCAATCATTAAGTTTGTTCCATCAGTCAATGGACAGTTCAAATAATAATATTCTGGTTTATAATTAAAGATGTTATCAAGGATTACACTTACCTTCACACCCTTACCGATGCGTTGCACCAAGGAGAGTTTGAAGAGTGCATATGCGGGGTAATGTATTGTTTTTATACCCTTAGAGATGTCATAGTAATCAACAAACTCTTCATTGTCGACTGCTGAGAGGAAGCGTCCATCTAATCCGATGTTCGTTCCATAGTTCTTCAACCACTGATGATCCCAATCGATATGACCTGTCATAGAGTGTTTGCGGGCAGGTATATACTGATTGTTTACAGAATTACTATTCTTGTCTTTTGGCAAGCGTTCATTGGTATAAGCATAACTTAAACGAGCTGTAAGACCATTCGCCCAACGTGCTTGTGCCGTTGCTTCTCCTCCACTAACCATATAGTTATCCAAGTTAAGGTAAGGAAGACGTGGGATAATGTCTGATGGATTCTTATAGTAAGGTGCACCAGTTGCAATCTTATTTTCAATCTTGTTACAATAAGCACTTACTGTAAAGTTATAGCGACCCTTAGTATAATCAACCGAAGCATTAAAGTTCTGACTTACTTCTGGCTTCAAAGAAGGGTTGCCTTCGACTATCCATATACCCGACATATCAAAGTTATAGTACTTCTCTTTCAATGTAGGAGCACGGAAACCCATACCATAACTGAAACGAACATTCAAGTTATGTACTGGCTGATAACGTGCGCTTACCTTCGGAGTCAGCCGTGAGATGCGTCCATCTGAGAAGTAATCGTAACGCAAGGCACCCACTACTTCCCACTTCGGACTGATGTTCCAGTCGTATTGTGCAAAGGCATCAAAAGAGTCTTGCTTACGAATTCGACCCTCCAAGTTGGTATTAAAGAGATAATCATGCATATAGTCTGCACCCACAGAAAGGACGTTTTCCCCCTCAAAAGTGTGATTATAAAGTAAACGAAGACTGTTCTGTACATTTGAATAATCGCGTATATCAAGGCGAGTGATGCGCTGATAGTCTGACTTATCATACTGATCAAAAGCATAGGAGAAGTCAACACTATTAACAAGGTCGGGTGTCCATGTTCCACGAAGACCACCCGAAAAGTCACGATAGCGCTCTGGTACTTCTGATGTACGTACCAACTGGCGATAGAAATAACCTGCGCGCCCTGTCAAACGAAGCTTTTCATTCAATCTAAAAGTGAGCTGTTCCTTGAAGTTCCAGACTGCATCACCATAGATAGTTGAGACAACTCGTGTGATTGGATTGGGTCCATTGTGTACATTAAAGTTGTCAGAACTATTCCGATTCACTGTCAGTAAGTTGTTCCACTTGCCTCTTGCGTATTGCCATGATAGTCCATAACGTTGCTCGTTGTGGCGACCAAAGCGCATGTTAAGGTTGAGTGCGCATGGATTAGGCTTTTTCTTGGTGATGATATTGATAACTCCACCGGCAGCATTAGAGCCATAAAGGGCAGAAGCAGCACCTTTCACAATCTCGATGTGGTCAACATTATCCATACCGATACGAGTAAAGTCGACATCGTCCATCGTCTCACCGGCAAGGCGTTCACCGTCAACAAGAATCAACATACTCTGTCCACCAAAGCCAGAGAAGTTCATATGTACCTGCTGATTCATGGCGTACGAGAACTCAATACCTGGTATTACCTGTTGCAATACATCACGCAGATTGGTGGCATCTGTCTTCATGATATCATCAGCTGTGATGAGTTTCGTCAACACAGGGGTATTGGCAAGCAGCTTCGGTGTACGTGTTCCCGTCACTACAACCTGTTCTAACTCTAAGGATTTGTATATAGAATCAGGCAACTCATCAGCCCACATCGACGTAGGAAGCAGACTAACAAGGGCTGATAGTATAATGGCTTTTTGTTTCATAACCAATCAAAAGATCTCATAACCTTATCCCTATTCTCTGAAAGAGCTGTTTCTGGGAAGGTTTTCTGTTGTAGTTAATATGGATATTTATAATTGATTTTCAACCAACATTTGGTTCCATCGGTACCAATATAGTTCTCCAACTGCAGAGCAGCATACTTCCCATTCTTCAGACGAAGAACAAAGACATGACTATTCATGGTAAAAGATGGTGGCATTGGGGGTATTTCGATTTTCAACCAAGAGGAAAGTACCTTATTGATACGTATTCCTTGACAGCCAATCAGACTCATAAGCATCTGCGACTGGTCCTCCCAAACTTCGTTCTCTGTCCATTCATCTTCCTGGAATGTTGCTCCTAAGAAATAGGAACTATTCTTTGGAAGCTCATTCAAAGAGGTGTACTTCGTTTCAAGTACGGCACCACCATTCGTCCTAACATTGTTACGATGAAAGGCAATGCTCCACGACTGTGGTTCAGGCTGCGCATCAGTAGCAGTAAAACCACGCTTTTCATTTACCGAGATACCTTTTCCAAAGACATCAAACCAGTAGGTGTACATTCCCGTTTTCCCATCACCACTACCCGACGACAGACTCGTAGGGATAGCATAATGCGTAAAGTTCGTCTGTGCCTTGAGCAATCCTGCAGTGTCTTTGTGCTCAATATACATCTGTAAAGAGTCAAAGTCAACATAATACCAGTCCTTCCAACTGGCAGCATTAACAAGAAGTTGACCCTCCGTTGTTACATTTGCTGTGGCTGGAGCCTCATCATATATATCCTCAAAAATGCCGTTGCAGGCTGTCACCATTAACATAATGGCACAGCCTGCAAGGATAGAAATAGGGCGAAATACTCTGTGCATTAGCATTTAGCTTATTTTACTTAGCCTTTTTACCTGTATAAGTTGCAGAAATAGACATTGGCATACCTGTAAGACTATAGTTATTTGTGATAGTCAACGCACCATTCTCACCGAGCTTAACAATCATCTTACTTGTTGCTTGGAAAGGATAGTCTTTATCAAGTTTCATCATACCGTCTGACTTGAGATGAACTTTGATGCCGTCCTTGCTATAATCACGAACAAAGCTATTAGTTGCCTTATCGTAAGAAAGGTTCTTTACGGTATATGTTCCTATTGTCAAGTTTCCTACCATAGGAACTCCAGTGTACTTCTCTTCTGATGCTGTCACATTGATAGAGCCATCTTCATTAGCAGTAACCTTATACTCAACCGTTGGAGATGTGTATGAACCAGGCATTCCAACCACTTCCAAAGAGGTCGTACCAGTATAGTTTCCTGCCACCTTTGACGCTGCTGATGCCTCATTATAATGCCAAGTAATATCAGTACCACCCATGAGTGATGGGATTGTTATCTTAATTTCTCTCATCGAACCACTCATTGTTGCATCATATTCCTCCACTGCACCACCAGCTCTTGGGTTCGCAATCTTCATCTTTCCAGTACCGTTAATGGCGGCGTGATTATCCATGGTTATCACGAAAGAACCAGTACCCCACTGAGTGTCAGAGAATTCAGCAAGGATCTTACCACCGTCCTGCAACACCTTAATCTTAGCGCCTGTGTCAAAACGAACATTGTCGAGTACTCTGTTCTTTACAGTCAAATAGCCTGCAAACTCATGTTTCAACTTTGGTTGTGAAGGGGTTTCACTTGGCAAGAACTCAATCTTTGAAATATCTGATGCGTTATAGGTTACAACGCTACCATCAGTTTTTGTTACCTTTAATGACTGCGCCTGTACTGCGAGTGCACTCAAGAAAGATACGATTACTAAAGTAAAGATCTTTTTCATTTACGTATAAATTTAAATGTCTTAGATAATGATTTAACTACAAAAACGCCTGTTTGTCCGTCGAGAGGAATCTCTACAGAACCGCTTTGGCTTACGGTGGCACGACCAACTAACTGTCCATTGATTGTGTAAACAGCTACTTGACTACCTGCTTTCAGACCTTCTCCCTTCAAGGAGTTACCGAAAGAAAAGACTGCATTGTTACCTTCTCCATTAAGAGACTCAATGCTTAATGCATCGTCTTCGAAGGCAAAAGCACGGAAATCTGTCAGAGGGTACTCTATTGTTTGGCTTCCAGCAGTCAAAACCATGGCGGTGGAAGTGAAGGTAACAGTAGGCTTATCAGACAGAGCAAAGTAAGTGTTATTGCCATCTTTGTCACTTACTTTCACGTGCTTAGCCGCCGAGACAGAGATAGAAGTCATCGAAGCTAACAGCGTAACAGCAAGTGTACGAAATAAAGTTTTAATTCTCATGTTACTGATTCAGTTTATATTAAATTCTAATCGAGTGCAAAGGTATAAGAAACACCATTACAATACAATACCTATTAATAATGATTTTAAAACAAAAGACAGCCAAAAACACTAACTAACACCTATAAAAGGAAATCAAAACTACAATGTATAAATCGTCAATTTCCTACCTTATCAATTAACACAAGCAGGCAAATCAAACTAATTTCATCGCCTTTACACCGAATTAACACCATAGATAAAGTTCTAAAAGTAAACTTTAACGAATAATAAATCTCTCTATTACGACCTCACAATACATTTTACTCACTACCTATTTATAACGAATAGAACCTCTTATAGCCATATTTGGTTCTTTCGTTGAATGTTGTAGATTGCAAATAGCATAATGACTTATTCCCTTGTATGGTATGACTATACCAAAGCAGATAGTCTTACAAAGGAGAATAAACTAAAAGATAAAATGCAAATAGAAACCCTGTCTATCCGTCTTCTACAAACAATTCATTCTCATACCACCGATATTTGTAAACTATTTTCATGCAACTCAAATCCAATACATGCTCTTTTGGGTTCTAAAAGACGCCTAATTGACTTGCAAAAGGTACCCTTTAAGACCCTTACTAACGCCCTTTTGAAGTCCAATTAAGCACCTTTTCTTATTCTTCTTTATAACTAATTGATTTCCTGTCAGTTGCAAACTTTCTTTTTATACGCCTATTCCCCCTTATTTATAGAGGTTTTATCTGAAAATATGTAACGATTTTTCAAAGCCTTTATCTAAGCTTTTTGATGTTTTAAAATAAAAAGATTTTCTGTGCTGGAGGAGGATAATAGGATAGACTGTTGAGGCTAATAGCAATAGTTTTGTTTAATAAGTGACTTCGGTTCTACCATTATTATCTATCATAACAAACCTAATATCAAACATAAACTCCACCTCATCTATGTATAACAACAATAAAGGCTGATATCCACAATCGGATATCAGCCCATTAGTTTTAGGTGTTGGAAGAGCGAACCTTACATTCTTCGTTAGAAAATGAATAAGACTTACTACGTTAAGATTTGTCTTTGCTTCATTTCCAAGTATTTATTGATAACATCAATGCTGAGTTTATCTGGCGTTGTCAATACGCTATAGATACCATGCTGACGCAAAGTTGATACGATCAAACGCTTTTCGCAGGCAAACTTCTCAGCAATAACATGCTGGTAATATTCCTCTGTTGAATGCTTTGGAGAACGAATATAATCATTCATTTCTGCATCTTCAAAGAAAACAACGAGTACACGATGCCACTGACTAAGCAACTTCAAGTAAGCCAACTGACGATTAAGAGCTGTCATACCAGAGAAGTTTGTATAAATAACGAACAGACTTCGCTTGCTGACTTGTTTATGTACATTGGCACACAAACCACTAAAATCACTTTCACCAAACTTCGTTTCTTGTGCATAAAGTGACTCTAAGAGGAGTTGCATCTGACCAGTTTGCTTCGAAGGAGCAACAAACGTGTCCATTTTATCTGCAAAGGTTATCAAGCCAGCCTTATCATCACGGCGCATGGCAACGTATGACAACACCAAAGAAGCATTGATACTATAGTCGAGAAGCGTCATTCCACGGAACGATTGCTGCATAACACGTCCCTTATCAATAACCGAGAATATCTGCTGAGAGCGCTCATCACGATAGACATTCACCATCAACTGATTACGACGTGCACTTGCCTTCCAGTTTATACTTCGGTATTCATCGCCTTTCACATAGTCTTTTATCTGCTCAAACTCAGTGTTGTTACCTGCCCGACGTATACGCTTTATACCCATCTCAGTGAGGTTATTGCTTATCGCAAGAAGCTCATAGCGATTCAGCATCATATAAGAAGGATAGACCTTAACGTCTTCTGAGTTACCCAACGTATAACGACGTTCGACAAGTCCTAAGACTGTACGTGTGAAGCAACGAATCTTACCAAAGGAGTAGACGCCACGCTTCATCGGTCTGAGCGTATAACGAATCGTATTCTTACCCATCGCTGTTAGCTGACTCTTATAGCTTATGTCTCTCCGTTGGAACACCTCTGGAGCCTCATCTATTACCGTCAGCCATACAGGGAAGGAATACTTACTTTCTAAACTTATCTTGACAACATTCTTATCACCATTAGAGAAACGTTCTGAACAGGTTCGCTTCGCTGTTATCCCACGACGATGATAGAGCATAACAGCATCGACCACAACCATAGCAGCAAAGATAAAGAGAAGTATCTTTGCACCCATGAAAAGCTGTGGGAACACATAACCAAAGCCTGCGAGCAGGGTAAGGCTTGCTAATATAAAATAAAACCTTTTAGTAAGGAACATTTCTTCTTTATTTATTTGAGTGCTTCTCGGCTAACCTCATTACTTAGGTACTTCGACCTTGTCAATCAACTTCTGTGCAACCTTCAATGGGGTATATCCCTCCATTTCAGCCTCAGCAGTAAGGATAAGACGATGTTGAAGAATACTTGGCGTAACAAACTTAATGTCTTCTGGTGTTACAAAGTCGCGACCACCCAATAAAGCTGAAGCCTTAGCAGCATTGAGCATAGCAACAGAAGCACGTGGACTGGCACCGAGATAGACAGCCTTTGAGGTACGTGTCTGCTGTACGATGTTTGCAATATAGCGTAAAAGGCTCTCCTCAATGAATACTGTATCGAGTTTCTTGCGCATCTGCAGCAGTTCGTCAATAGTAAGTATTGGCTTAACATCCTCCAACTTGATAAGATTTCGTTTCTCCTGATGACGCTTAAGGATATTCATTTCTTCATCAACAGAAGGATAACCCATGCTTATCTTAAAGAGGAAACGGTCGAGTTGCGCCTCTGGTAGACGATAAGTACCTTCCTGTTCTACTGGGTTCTGTGTCGCAATGATTGTATAAACATCGCTCATACGACGAGTTGTACCATCAATCGTCACCTGACGTTCCTCCATTACCTCGAAAAGAGCTGCCTGTGTCTTTGCAGGAGCACGGTTGATTTCATCGACAAGGACGAGATCAGAGAACACAGGACCTTCATGGAAGTCAAACTCAGAGGTCTTCATATTGAAGACTGTCGTACCGAGTACATCACTTGGCATGAGGTCTGGCGTGAACTGAATACGACTAAAACGTGCATCTATCAGGCGAGACATCAGTCGTGCCAACAAGGTCTTAGCAACACCGGGCACACCTTCTATCAGCACATGACCATCTGCAAGAATCGCTGTTAACAACAAGGCAACTGCCTCCTGCTGCCCAACGACAACCTTACTTATCTCTCCTCGCAACTGCATCACCTTTTCACTGAATGCAGCAAGGTCGGTTCTTTCTTCTTTATACTCTTCCATCTTATTTATTGTTTGCTCTTCAATTACATTATTCTTTTGCTCATCCATTGCGTTTATAGCTTATTGATTATCATATCCATACCGTCTATTGCCTTTCGCAGAGCAGCATCTTTTAGTTCATCATCACCCTGCAAATAACGGTCAACACGGTCAAGTATCATTCGCACTTCAGCCTCTGGCATTCCCGTTCGAATGGCTATCTGTGCTATATTCTCCTTCCTTGACTCAACATCTTCAACATCTATCATCGTCATACGACGTAAGGTCTCGGCAAAATAACCATATTTCTTCTGCAGCAAGTCACGATTGATATGCTTCTGATGATAAAGGGTACCAATCAACTTCACGAACTCTAAAGAACGATTTGCAGGTTCCTCTACCACTGGGATAACACGTTGTCGTCTACGTGCATAGAACATACAGAAGAGTAATAACCCTCCTAAGGTGAGGTAGATAGCCCATCGGAGAGGCTCATTTTGTAGCCAAAAGCGCAGTGGAGTATCCGTTTCATATTCTGTTTCAGGTCCATATGCCTCAGTACGAGTGATTGGCAAGCCACGGAATTGGGACATCATACGGAAGATGAGACCATTAGTCTGCATATCAAGGATACCATAATTGGTCATCAACAATGGATCACAAGATACAAAGAGTTCACCCTTTCCTCGCTTAATCCTAACCATATGCACCAACCAATAGCCTTCTGTCATCTCAGCTTCCTCCGCTGAAAGCCAACAGCAAACCAAAGTATCACACACAGCCTTCCCTTCTACTGTAATATTATTACCTGCCATCGCGGCATAGACAGCGTATTCTTTCTCCTGATAAGGCAACTGATGAGACCAGCCTAAGGTATCATAAGGAATTGACTGATTCGCAATTGAGGACTTAACCTCCATAGGAGAGAACCCATATTGCCCATTAATAGCTACCTGCAAATCAGGGTATAGGGAATCAGGTTCAATAGAAGACGCTGCAATAAACACCTTATTACCTGCTTTCAATAGTCTATCCAGCGCACGAATGTCTGTTGCAGAAGGACGAAAACTAACTGTTTGAATTAAGAAGGCATGCGGTTTCTTACCATATCCGTCACGTTCCAACTGTGCTATTGTTTTCTTTGTCACCTCATACTTATCAGGAACAGACTTCTCCACCAGCGAGTCGAACACCGCACAACCAAATGGTTGCTTATCGTAATGATTAAAGGTAGGCTCCCAAACAAACTTTGAAGGCGCATTCCACTCTAATAGAAAGACAAAGACAAGGAAGCCAGCTACGAAGAACCAAAACCGCTTGTTCATTCCTTACCTCCTTTCTTTATCTTACTTTCTAAGTCTAACAGTAGTTCTACGAGTTCTTCAGACGCTTGATAATTACCATATCTTACACGCATAAAAGCTGTAGTCATTATTTCAAATTCTACTGATAGATACTCACGAGTGTATTGAGTTGGCGTCTTATAGAGCTGCCAACTAATCTTATTACCATCTGATAACCAACGAAGTGTACGCAGATAGACAATTCGAACAGCCTTGTAATAATCCTTCTGTGCCATTGCTTTGGCATAGACAGCATCAAAGTCTACGCCATAGATATTGTCTTCTTCATCATTTTCATTCGTCACCTTACCCGCTCTACCAAAGAGTTTGAATTGATAACGGTACAAAATGAAAGCGATTAGAGCAATAAAAGCAAGTGCAATAACAATGTATATCACGATACGGAAGTCCCCCTTACTCTGAATACTAAATAAATCAGAGAGGAACTCGCCTATCTTTGACATCAGCCAATCCCACCAATCAAGTTCAGGTGCCTGTAACTCTCGCGCATAGTTGTACGCTTCATCAGCACGGTACTGATGAAGCAACGCCGAATCACACGACAAAGTATCACTTAATGGCTGTAACATAGAACCGCTTTATCAGAGTTTATCAAAGTTATCAATATCTGTGTCTTTCTCTGCTAACTCCTCAAAGTGCTGTATGTCGTCCTCTACAGAGAAGCCATCTTCCTCCTCTGCGATACTTCCATAGTGGAAAGCTAAGGCGAAGGTTGAGATTGTCATCGTAAGATACATACCAAAGTTCATAAATACAGATGACAAATAAACGAAGAAGCTATACACAGGACTTGTTGCAAAAGAGCTTTGAGTAGTATCAGTAGCCAGCAAAACTGACTTCACAACTGTCAATATATACCAAGGAATTGATGTGAATGAAGACAGGATGTTAGTCAAGAATCCTATTACAAACATCAAGCCAAACAATGACCAGAAAGAATGGAAACCAAGTTTTAAGCCGCGTAATATAGAGCTAAACAACGTTTCCTTATCTTCAAAAACATAGACAGGTAACGCCATAGAAACTGGCAAGCAGCACACAATCAATGCAAGAATTGGTATTATAGCCAGTATCGGTGCACTTGTGATTGCAGTAAAGAAGATAATAAGAACCAAAACTACGATAAACAGAGCTACAAGCACCACGGTCATTAACAACGAGCGTTTAATCACTTGAATGATTATAGGTTTTAAGTCACTCAGTGTCGTATTACGAAGTCTATTAGGACTCTTATGGTAGTATTTCACCATACTATAGCAGATTCCAGCCAACAAGGTAGAACCTATCAGCAGACAAATGCCATATCCCACGTACGAAGCACCAAATCTAAGGAGCATCCCCTGCGCCACGTCTACATCCTCCCCCATATCGAAGGTATTGGTATAATAAGGTGCTAAGACCTTCATCATCATCTCCATAGCAAAACCTTGTACCAAACAAAGTGGCAAGAGTAGATAGGTACATGCACGCAACAAAAACTTAAAGTTCTCACGAATAAACTCAAAAATCGCTGAGAACTTATCTCCGAAACTACGAACTTTATAAAGTTCAATCTTTGGTCTTTCTATTTGCATTTTCTAAATGACAATTACGCTTATAAGGTAAGTAAATAAAATAATACACGACAAACGCCAATGATACGAGTATGATACCAAGGCGGATAAAGTTGTTCAACTCTGTATGACGAGTAATGAATCCTTCGATAAAACCTGCCATGATAAAGATAGGCACTGTTCCAACAACTATCTTCATTCCCCTCTTTGCACCCCGCTGAAAGCTGACCAAACGCGAGTAGGTACCTGGGAATAGCCAACCATTACCAATTGCCAAGCCTGCAGCACCTGCCACTATGATTGCTGAAAGTTCCAACGTACCGTGTAACATCGTGGCTAAAAGACTTTCGCCTAATAATCCATGCTGATAAAAGAAAGTATCAAAACACCCTACCATGATACCGTTTCGGAATAAAAGGAAGCCTGACATAAAGCTCGTCAATACGCCCGAAACAAACACATTAAACGACACCATGATATTGTTCAGCGTAATACCAATAAACATACCTCCCTCTTCTTCATTTCCATATACGCCCATCGGCTCACCCTTCGCTATATTCTCAAGGGTCATATCCATATAGCCGTCGCCAAGTATCAAGCGTGGGAAGGACTCGTCTCCTAAGGTAGAAACAACGCCTATCAGCACACTCACCATAAAAATGATGAATGAGAGAAGCAGTAACTTACGCTCTTTCCACATCACGTCAGGCACCTCCTGCGTCCAGAAAGTCACCAAACGCGACCACTTCTCCCGTTTATTACGGTAGATTTCATTATGAAGTGCAGAAGCAAGTTTGTTGAGATAGATGGTAATACGTGAATGAGGATAATGTGTCTGTGCAAAAGCGAGGTCAGCTGTAAGCTCAGTATAAGCATCAGCCAACTGGTCAGGCATCTCAAACTTGACATTATCTATCATGCCTTCCATTGCCCGCCACTTCTCAATATTATTGCGTATGAAAAGAATCTCTTTCATGCAAAGTCCACACGTAATTTACACATTATTATCATTTACGCAACAAATTTAGAGTTTTTTTCTTACATTTGCAACAGAAACAACATTTAATTATCAAGAAAATGCCCGAAGCCAATATCATAACAGGCCAGTACGTCCAGATAAGTCAGTCGCCGGCAAGTTTAGGAGAGCGTATCGTTGCACAAATCATTGATGACTTCCTAATTATCTGCTATCTGGTTGGTGTAACGCTCCTAATAGCTGAATTGAACCTTACTTTTTTCTCAAATGAATTGTTCTTTCTATTAGCCATCTACCTTCCTGCCCTCTTTTATCACTTCCTTATGGAACTTTTCAACCATGGGCAAAGTGTTGGAAAGATGGTGATGCGTATCCGTGTTGTGAAGAAAGACGGAACGACACCGGGCATTGGTGACTTTTTTATGCGTTGGCTTCTGCAACTTGTCGACCTTGGTTTCTCTGGTGTTGGTGCACTTGTCATTCTTATCTCTAAGAATTCACAACGTCTCGGCGACCTTGCAGCAGGAACAATGGTCATCCAACTCAACGATTATCGCAAGATTCAAGTCTCACTTGACGAGTTCTATTACCTTGATAGAAAGTATAAACCTGTCTATCCACAAGCTGAAGACCTCTCTCTTAACCAGCTTGATGTCATCCAACGTACCCTCAACTCTGAATACGGATATGAGCGTGACCGTCGTATTGCTTCCCTTGCTGAGAAGGTACGAGCACACCTCAACATCTCTGATACCAATACTGCTGACGAGAAGTTCCTTTATACTATCATACGTGATTACCAGCATTTTACGTTGGAAATAATATAAGAAATAGGGAAAAGAAAGTATAAGGTAGCATGGGAATCTAACAGAACTACGCTGTATAGACTTCATATTTGTGCCTTACACTATCCTATTATAACGACAACAATAAAGCGTTTTACCCATTTTCTTCCGTTGTGTTATTACTCAGCACATGATGTGCGGATGCCAAACACACATGGTGCTCATGCCTAACACATGATGTGCGGAGCATTAATCACATTACAGTTGGTTATCAAAACAAGCACTACTGATTGTTAGAAAAGAGTTATGATGACGTCTCTTAGAAAAAAGATAATTGCCATTGGAGGTGCATTGGCTTACCCAACCATAAATCTTTCACCTGACATTACAAGAGAACACTTCTCTGGGAAGTGGGTACTTGTGACGGGTGCATCACATGGGATAGGGAGAGTATTAACCGAAAAACTAATCAGTGTAGGTGCAAATGTCTTCCTCATTGCTCGCAGTGAAGCGGACTTACGCCTCTTATGTGCCAAGGCTAAGCAAATGGGTAGCAGTGCAGACTACTGCGCAATAGACCTAAGAGACAGGGAAAAGTTGGAACAGCTTTGCCTGAAACTAAGGGAAACACTACCGCAGTTGGACTACTTCTTTTGCAATGCAGGTAAATCTATCCATCGCAAGATCAATGATGCGCAGGACCGCCTACACGACTATGACCGTACGATGGACCTCAACTATCGTTCCTTGGTTGCACTATCATTAGCTATCTTACCTGCCTTGAAGGCAAGTAAAGGGCATATCATCTATTCTTCATCAGTGAGTACACTCTACCCAATGGCACCAGGCTGGTCAGCTTATCATGCTTCAAAAAGTGCGGCAAATGCATGGTGCGAGACGGCAGACAGCGAGTTTGCGCCGTTAGGTGTTCACGTGCAGATAGCTTATTTACCCTTAGTTCATACTGCGATGTCAGATGTCAACGAACAATACAAGCACTTACCAGCTTACGGTCCATCTGATGCTGCTAATATTCTGTTGAAACTTGCTATACGGAAGGTTAGGACTTATAAACCTTGGTGGGCAAAGTTGTCAGTCCCAATAGCCTATCTCTTTGCTCCGATTATCCACCTATATTATAAGCGATTGCCATGAGAAGAAAGACTGAAGCTATCCTTTCTATCCTCTATCGCTTACACATAATCTCACCAAAGGGTATATTTGTGTGGGCTAAAAGCCTCATCTCTGAAGGCATCAGCCTAATGGCACTGCTCCGTTTTACGGCTCATTTCTATCCGCAACGTTGTGCTATCATTGATGAGAAGCAATCTCTAAGCTATCAAGACCTCTATGTTCGTACGCGTCAACTTGCTGAGATTCTTCACACGGAATATCATCTCCAACCTAAAATGAGTGTGGCTTTGCTTGGACGTAACAGTCTTATTTTGACTCTCCTGTTGCATGCACTTTCACGATTAGGCATTCGCACCACCTTATTAAGTACCGATTTGGGAACTGAACAGATAACAACTGATTTGCAGAAGCATCATTACCACCTTATTATATATGATTCAGACCTCAAACAGATTCCAACGGAACTTCCCTGCATAGCTGTTACAACAGATAGGCTTAATGACATCCTTTTACACAAGACTTCTCTAACAAAGAAAAGAAAACTCCCTAAGATCTGGCGAGGAAGCGAAATCGTCATTCACTCTGGAGGAACCAGTGGTAACTTTAAGACCATTGCTCGTCGTCCTTCTGTCACCTCTTTTCTCCCTCCATTGCTTGCGTTACTACACAACATCAGAATCTATCAATATAAGAGTGTGCTGATTTCGCTGCCCTTCTATCATGGTTTCGGCCTTTCAACGCTTATCATCTCCTTACTTATGGGTAAGAAGGTATGCCTACAAAAACGCTTCGATGCGCTACAGACTTTAACTATTATCCAGCGACAACAGATTGAAGTCATGCCGATTGTTCCTGCTATGCTCGCCCGTTTATGGCAGATTGAAGGTGCTAAAAAGAAGATGAAGAGCCTGCGCTGTCTGATAAGCGGTGGCGACAGACTGCCTAAAAGCCTCATCGACACGACACACAAAGAAATAGGAGAGGTAATCTTTAACCTATATGGTACGTCTGAGGCAGGATTCTTTATGCTTGCAAACCCTAAGGAATTAGCTTCCTTCAAAGAGACCACCTTAGGTAAACCAATTCAAGGAGTCAACTGTAAGATAAAAGACTGTAATCGTCAAGGGATAGGAACACTTTGGGTTCGTTCTCGTTGGGCAATGCGAGGACTGCGAAATCGATGGCAAAATACAGGTGATTTAGTCTCACAGAATAGCGAAGGTTACTTCTTTCATCATGGAAGAGCCGACCGAATGGTGGTCTGTGGAGGTGAGAACGTTCAGCCTGAACACATTGAACAGGTACTTCTCTCCCACCCTATGATTATCGCTGCACGTGCCTTTACCGTTCCCGACCCTAACTTTGGCAATGTCATCTACACGGAAATAGAGTGTACGCCAAAGGCAACACTAACAGAGGCTACACTCCTCGACTGGCTCCGTCCACAACTGTCACGGGCAGAAATGCCACATAACATCCACTTCAAAACCATCGAAATGCTCTCAACTGGTAAGCAGAAGTTGCATTAAAAACATTATGTTTTAACTCCAAACACAAGCTTTGCTGAATTATTTTCATGAAAACATCATGCTCTTATACTGTATAAGCTAAAGGAAAACAGATGGAATATCTCCCTCTTTTAACCTCACCGACAAAGTTCTGACCCATATTGAAATTCCATACCTTGTTCAAAACGATTCGTAAAGTGTGTTATTTCTCGTCGGGGAAGCCCTAAATCCTCTGCCATATTCTCCCAGTACTTCATGTTCCTTGTTACGTCCTTGATAATACCTCTTGCTGTCGTTTCATCCAGCATATAAAACTCATGAGCATTATAAAGACTATTGAGAGAACTGTCGTTCGAATTGGCATCAATAAGCAATGCCTGAAACATACTGTTTGTTGGATTTATGTCGTAAGCAGGGGACAACTCCCAGCCTTCCTTACCAAGCAGGAACGAATGATTTCTAAAGTGATCGTCGGTATTGCCAATGCAGATATTAAAGGCTACTCGCTTGTATAGCTCTTCTAAATTAGTCTCAATGTGGTTACCACCTCCTGAAATGATAAAGTCCACAATATCCAAATAGCCTTTTCCTGTTCTTTGTCCGTCGCCATCAGTGAGTCCGAGAACGGTAAGGGAAGAAGCCATGTGGATTCTCTTTTTCTCTTCGGTCCTATCAAACCTCTTAGATAAAAGTATATCCTGGCCAGTGCCAGCCTTAATTACTTTTGTTTCAGCTACATTGATACCACATTCCTTAGCCATCAGATGTGCGAAGTGTTCCCATCGAGATACGTTGACGTCGTCATTGATGGAAGGAAATTTGGCAAGATAAAGATGACCGCCACTTTGGACACAAGCCTTTGGGCGTGCGCCACCCATTGAGGAACCAGGTTGGAAAAGCCTTTGTATCCATTTCTTTTCAGGCTTCAAATGTTTATATTCGCTTTTCTCAATCTCCTTAGCAGCTTGTAAAAGTTCGTCAATCTGTATGACAGGCGGAACGCTATAACTGGGTGTAGAGCTGATAAACGCTCCGCTATCTGGTTCTTGAAAGCGGAACCCACCCATACGCAGTTCATCTTCCACGCCTTTAAGATAATTCCAATCAGATAAGGTATGGCTTGCTTTCCCTTCTGTCTCTAATGAAGTACGCAAGTCTATCAGTCGTCGTCCCCATCTGTCAGGGAGAGCATCAGAAAAACAACCGAAGATGTGGTTATCTCGGCTATATTGTACCCCTGTATATGGGCGGAGGTCTTGCCCAAAGTCAATTTTAGGAAAGGTTTTGAGCCAGTTTTTATCAAACTCAAAAGAAAACACGTCAGAGCCTCTTAGGTATTCATGACCAAGAGTGCCCACCTTCTCTTCCTTATCCATCCAGTCGAAACTGGCTATCACATATAATTTTTCCATGTGCTATCTTTTAGAAGCTCGTTTCTTATTCTTAACGCCTAAGTCTTGTATCATGTGCCCCAACTCATCGTCTTTAGCCAAATGGAGAATATCATCTTCGAGCTGTAAGGCATTGAGTACACGCATTACTACACCGAGCGACACGGTAGGCTCTCCCTTTTCCAAACGTGCGAGGGTAAGCCTTGTGCATTGCGCACGTTGTGCCACCTGATCCATCGTCAGGTCTCTTCGTAATCGGGCGAGGCGAAACTGCTCACCCACTACGTTCAACTTCTCTTGCAGTGCTCTGGTCATCCAGTTGGCTTTGGTAAATCTTGTCATAATGTATCTTTTGTGGTACAAATATACAATAAAATGTTTAGTTTATAATACTTTATTTGTTTTTCTTATAATATTTCTTCATACTGCTGCTTTCTCCATTAGCCTATGCCATCTGAAAGTTGGTCCCATGATATATTTGTTCAATTCATTGAATAGTGGCTGAAAGTCTTTGTCATCTATGGTAAAACTCCATTCAAAGTCCTTTGATATAATGTATTTGCTATAAATCTCAATTCCTGGTAATAGATATTATGCAACCTTTTTACCGAGTCAAAATATTTTGCATAAAAGAAGATTAGAAATCAATAAAGCCATCACCCACGGACAAAAGTCGTAGATGATGGCTTTACTTTATAGATTTCTGCTACTCGTCTACATCCTGAGGAAGTAATACAACACCTTCTTGTTTCTTACCATCCATCATAATCTTTAATGGATTTGGGAAACGAACATGGCGTACCCACTGAGTTTCTTCCACAGCTGGAAGGGCATCAAGCACACTGCGCTGATAGAATCCATCTTCCTTATAAGGATTTATAGTGAAGTAGCCTACACCGAAAGAGGTGAGATTTTGGAAGAAATGTGTTCCCTGACTTGGGTCTACACGATAGTGTTCCAGTCCCTCCTCAACGATGGCACGGGCTGCCGAGATATGTGGCCACTTCACAGGAATACCCAACCAAGGGTCGCTTGAGCCCCAACGACCAGGACCAATGAGCACATAGTTCTTGTCAGTATCAAGGAACTTACGGTTTATCCGTTCTATCTCATCAGCAATAGTTGGGTTGTTAGATGCTGTAAAAGAACTGTCGGTCTTTACATACACAACATCTTGCACATCATCTGACACACCATGTCCCAAAGAGTTATGACTCCGCAAGAGACATTGATCATCAGGAATAGTCGTGAGATCTTCATCTAACATCTGTTTAGAATCAACGATTGGACGAATCTGCAAGAGATATAATTCACCCGTTCGGTCATCATTCAGATTGACAGCGAACTCTATCTCCACAGGGCGACGCATAGCCTCAGCACCGTATGTCATTGCCATTTGCAACAACTCTGGTAATGGAAAGACGTTCTGTTGGAGGACACCACAGAAAGAGATAACCTTTCTTCCTCCCTCGTAGAGTCCATCATAAATAGCATGGTCTTCGGGAGAATATGTGGAAGTGATATATTGTAGACTGCCATCAGCCTCTGCATCTTTCACACGTAGTTTGAGGATATTAAAGCCGTCATCTACCTTAAAGTCCTCACTGATATGCTTCATGTCGAGCGCATAGAACTGAGTTTGAGTTTCGCGCAAGGCTATTTCCATTTCGCTCATCTGTAAGACTTGATGTGGATGGAACGGACAAACACGCAGCGTCTGCCCACCATCGACAATATACTTACCTAATCCCAATGCCAAAGAGGCAATACCTTCCTCTGCTTTCTCTTCTCCTATCGGGTAATAGTTGAGAGAGCGAAGAACACCAGAGATGTTCGGATAGAAATGATCTCCATACTCCTTACCGACAACCTGCTGTAAAATAACTGCCATCTTCTCCTGATCAATGACGTTACTTGTGGCAGTCATGTAAGCTTTGGAGTCACGATAATAAACCGAAGCATAGACGGCTTTAATCGCACAAGCCAACATTCGGAGCATTTCATACTTATCCTCAAGATAAGGAATCATATAGGTAGAATAGATGCCTGCGAAGGGTTGGTAGTGACTATCTTCCAACAACGAACTGGAACGGACGGCTATTGGTGAGCGAGTAGCCTCAAAGAAGGTAAAGAAGTCGCCTATGAATTCATCGGGCAATTGGGCACGAAGGAAGGCTTGGAGTATCTCTTCATCGCTTGCATCACTCAAAGCAATCTGGTAAAGATTGTTTTGTTCCATAAAGCTATCGAAGACATCCGTACAAAGAACGACTGTCTTCGGAATCTGTACCTTTGCATTGGGGAAGCGATTGAAGTCTGGTCGGAGTTTAATAACGTTATCAAGGAAAGCCAAACCACGTCCCTTACCACCTAACGAACCGTCTCCAATACGCGCAAAATGGGCATATCGGTCGAATTTTCGCCTATCAAACAGGGCTACAACACCCACATTGCGCATCCTTCGATAGGCAACAATGGCATCAAAGATAATCTGTCGGTGCATATCTACATCCTGTAGTTTATGCCATGTAATACCTTTTAGGAAGGAAGAAACTGGAAAGATAGCACGTGCAGAGAGCCATCGACTCATGTGATTACGAGAGATATGATAGAGCATAGAGTCACGTGGAATTTTAAAGATGTTATCCTGCAACTCTTTCAAGCTTCGAATGCGCATCACCTCCTCACGTGTTTCTGGATTACGGAAGATGAAATCGCCGAAGCCCATGTGTTCCTCGAGAAGGTGGCGAAGGTCTACACTCATCTTCTTTGAGTTCTTATCAACAAAGTGGAAACCTTCTGCCTCTGCCTTTTTACGGTTCTCACTCTCCGAACTTTCAATAATCAAAGGGAGATATTCATCTTCTTTCCTTATGGCACGAAGTAGTTTTAAGCCTGCCTCTGGGTCTTTCTCCGATACAGGAATGTTCCCTTCTGTCGCAGAAGAATCCTTATCTTCTACATTATTAATAGGGAATCTTACATCAGAGATAACACCCAAACAGTTGTCCTTATAACGTTGATAGATATCCCATGCTTCCTCGTATGTACGCGCTAAGACTACCTTTGGACGTCCACGCTGGCGCAAAGAGGCATCGTGTCGGGTCAAGGCTTCAGTGGCAAAGTTCTGACTCTGCGTGAGAATATAGCTATATAAGTTAGGCAGAATAGATGAGTAGAAACGGATAGAGTCTTCTACCAGCAATATCATCTGTACACCAACCTCATGGATATCATTGTCTATATTCATCTTATCCTCCATCAACTTAATGATAGAAAGAATAAGATTGGTATTCCCCAACCAACAGAACACATAATCAAAGATACTGAGATCTTCGTTTTGTATACGTTTTGTAATACCATGAGAGAAGGGAGTCAGTACCACACAGTGGATGTCTGGGAACTCTGCCTTTACAGCTCTTGCAACATCAAAAGCATCATTATCAGCATTACCCGGCATACAGATAACAAGGTCAATGTCTACAGTATTGAGCACCTTAGAGGCCTCTTCGGTTGTAGACACCTGTGTAAAGGTTGGCGGATAACGCAGACCTAATTCCATATACTCATTGTAGATCTTCTCTTCCACGCGTCCATCATCCTCCAACATGAAGGCATCGTATGGATTAGCTACAATCAAAACATTGTAGATTCGTCGCATCATCAGATTGACGAAACTAACGTCTTTTAGGTAAAAATTACCCCATTCTGCAGGAATTTGCTCACTCATAATCCAAAACTTAATATTGGACAAAAATACAAAATAAATACAAGTCAACCTATCTTTTCGCAACTTAAATAATATATTTTTTATTACTTTGCATACTGGTTACCATTTTTTGCGACTTAAGTAGCTTCCAAAAAGAAAGAAAAAAATGAAAAATTTTTGATTTTCATTTGGACTTTTGATAGAATTTGGATATATTTGCCGTACCATTCTGAACTGAATGATACTATCTAACATAAACAAATAAAAGTCAATTTACTATGGAAGTCGAAAAAATCATGCAAGCACTGGAGCAGAAGCATCCAGGTGAGTCAGAGTATTTGCAGGCTGTACATGAAGTACTCATGTCTGTAAAGGATGTTTACAATCAGCACCCAGAGTTTGAGCGCGCAAGTATTATTGAGCGTATTGTGGAGCCTGAGCGCATCATCACATTCCGTGTGCCTTGGGTTGATGACCAGGGAAAAGTACAGGTAAACATTGGTTATCGCGTACAGTTTAATGGCGCTATCGGCCCATACAAGGGTGGTCTGCGCTTCCACGCATCAGTAAACCTCAGTATCTTGAAGTTCCTCGGTTTCGAGCAGACATTCAAGAATGCACTCACCACATTGCCTATGGGTGGTGGTAAGGGTGGTTCAGACTTCTCTCCACGTGGTAAGAGCGATGCTGAAATCATGCGTTTCTGCCAGGCTTTCATGAACGAGTTGTATCGTCACATCGGTCCTGACGAGGATGTTCCTGCAGGCGATATCGGTGTTGGTGGTCGTGAAATTGGTTACCTCTTCGGTCAGTATCGTAAGCTGACTCACCAGTTCCAGGGTATGCTCACAGGTAAGGGCAGAGAATGGGGTGGCTCTATCCTCCGTCCAGAGGCTACAGGTTATGGTGCACTCTACTTCGTTCACCAGATGATGGAGACTCATGGTCTTGACATCAAGGGTAAGACTGTTGCCATCTCAGGTTTCGGTAACGTTGCATGGGGTGCTGCTAAGAAGGCTACCGAACTTGGTGCAAAGGTTATCACATTGAGTGGTCCTGATGGTTATATCTATGACCCAGAAGGCATTAGCGGTGAGAAGATTGAGTACATGCTCGATCTCCGTAACAGTGGTAATGATGTTTGTGAGCCATATGCAGAGAAATATCCTGGTTCACAGTTCTTCAAGGGTCGTAAGCCTTGGGAGCAGAAGGCAGACATCTATTTGCCATGTGCTACTCAGAACGAGCTTAATGGTGAGGATGCCGACAAGATTCTTGCTTACAAGCCATTGTGCGTAGCTGAGGTTTCAAATATGGGTTGTACAGCAGAGGCTGCTGATAAGTTCACTGCAGCGAAGCAGCTCTTCGCTCCTGGTAAGGCTGTTAATGCAGGTGGTGTGGCTACATCAGGTCTCGAAATGTCACAGAACTCTCTCCGTCTCTCATGGAGTCCGGAAGAGGTTGATCAGAAGCTCCATTACATCATGAGCTCTATCCATGAGCAGTGCGTGAAGTATGGTAAGCAGGCTGATGGTTACATCGATTATATTAAGGGCGCTAATATTGCAGGCTTCATGAAGGTAGCGAAGGCTATGCTTGCACAGGGTGTCGTATAAATAGACCAGTCTTTCTATTCCCTCTCCTGCTCTACAAAGCAGGGAGGGGATAAAGGTTTGTTCTATAAATTAGCTTTGATGGTTTTATCCATTTAGGCAATTTATAGAACTAACCTTAGCTTTTATAAGAGAAGGCTGGCGATATTAAATAAAAAATATGTATAGAACCAAACTTCTCCTTATAGCGTTATTTGCGCTATGCAACGTCTTTACACTGACTATAAAAGCACAGTCAGATGGTAAAGCTTCTTATTATAGTAACGGATTGCACGGTCGCCGAATGAGTAATGGCGAACGTTACGACCGTAATGCTTTTACTTGTGCACATCGCACACTCCCCTTTGGTACACGTCTAAAAATTACAAACCCTCGTAATGGTAAGTCTGTCATTGTCCGCGTAACGGATCGTGGCCCCTTTGTTCGTGGACGTGTCGTTGACTTATCATACGCTGCTGCACGCGAATTAGGTACACTTGCCAGTGGTGTGGCTTACGTGAAGGTTGAGCTTGTACGCAAAGAAACTGAGATACCATTCCCTTCTGAGTCAAATGGTACACTTGAAATACCTGAAATCGAATATGGTACTGCAGGCGTATGCTATGAGTTTATCCCTGAATGGGAAAAGGTTGAAGAGGATAAACCTAAAGAGATTGAGCGCAAAGTAGATACGCACTTAAATCAGAAAAAGAATCTTCAGCAAGGCAAGGTGGAGAAAGAAAACATTACTGAGACACGCAAGCAGGTACAAACTTCTACTCCGGCTAACCAGCAGGCGACAAAGACTAAGAGTCAGGCGACAGCCCGTACCACTCCTGCTGCAACCAACCGACAGCAGACTGCTCAGCAGAACAAGTCAACCACACAACCTACTACTTCAAAGAACAATTCAAGTAGCAGTTGGACCAACTTCTTCAAACGTGTGAAGGATGGTGTGACTGGACTCTTTGAATAGAAAAGAATAAGACATAAGCAAGCAGCCCCCTCCCCATCCCCTCCCCCATAGGGAGGGGCGTTAATACCGTGATATCCCCCACAAAAAAAAGTTTCTTCTGTTAAATGAGTGGACGCTTTTCGTATTGCTTTAACGGAAGAACCATAGTTACTCACCCCCAAAAAACATGGATAAGACTGTTAACTATCTATCCTATTATCATCCTCTGACATTGAGAATCATTTCTTTTTAGACTTCGAAAATATGTAGACAAGGGTTTGAAAAATCATTACATAATTTCAAAGAAAACATCTATAACTAACGGTAAAAACACCTACACAAAGCAGCTTTGTAACCATCAGCAAGTCAATTAGTTATAAAATAGTAAAATAAAAGGTGCTTAATTGGACTTCAAAAGGGCGTTAGTAAGAGCCTTAAAGGGCATCTTTTGGAAGCTAATTAGGCGTCTTTTAGAAGCCAAAAGAGCATGTATTCAAAATTATGATGTGAAAAATTATGACAGAATAATAAGTTATTAGCCTAATTAGATCAATTAGACCAAATAGCCTAATTAGGCTAATAGGAATAAGTTGTTTGTAGAAATATGTTTAGCCTCTAATAAACGATTTGGGTTAAAAAGAAATAGAGGCTGCACCAGTTTAATGATACAGCCCCATTCCGTCATTTAAAGTTTTAGTTATCAGTAGTTAGTACTTACACAATAATATCTTTATAATCTCTATTTAATCTTACTCTTTTAGAATCCGAACCATAAGACAATTTGCTGACTCTTTATGTTTTCTGTTTATCAACAATCTTACTTACTGGTTCTTATATTGAATTCTGTCACTTTGCTTATACTCTTCTGACCCTGCAAAACAGTTAAAGCAAATCGTGCCATACCATTCTTTAATTTCTTATCAGCCTTCACAAGTGCTGTGTAACGGACGCCCTTACCGGGTGCAATACTCTCAATGTGGATAGATGGACTGATGTAAATGTGTGCATTACCAGTTGTTTCCAACACTGAAGGCTGTACATCACTGATCGTCTTATCTCCACGATTCATCACCTCAAAGATAATCTTACCCACCTCATTGCGAGACAAGACGCCATCTTGGTTGTCATCAACAAAACGAGCATTGATAATCTCAATATTCGGTGTATACTGATAATTACCTGCCAACTTATCCACACTTGACTCAGCTGGTGCCTTTGTATTTGGCTGTGCCGCACTGTAACTGCCTGTATAATCACTGCCTTGGAAATCGTAAATACGGTCGTCACCAGAGTTGGTGCTATCAAATCCGCTTCCATCTACCCTATTAGGCTGCGCATAGTCGTCTGTCTGATTATAATTATCGTATCCAGATTGGTTCCGCTTCTCACGTGCCTTACGCTGTTGTACCTTCTCATAATGGTCGTGTACATCCTCTTTCGCACGTCTGTCAGCCTTTGCTCCTGTAGAAGCACCTATGATAGCACCACCAGCCATACCAACAATCGTACCTATATCTGAACCTCTCGCTCCACCGGCAATACCACCAATAGCGCTTCCAAGAATGCTTCCTAACGAGCCACCAGTTACAGCACCTGACCCTGTATAGGTATCGCAACTACTCAGCACCACGGCTGCGGAGAGGGAAAGAATTAAAGACTTCTTCATAACTTACAAATTCTTAACGTTGACAAAATTAGCTACATATTTTCACACTTACAAAGATATTTCCCTACTCAGCGAGGGGAAAACCCTAAAATACCTAAACATATCTTCCACTACTCTGATTTCCAGAAGTAAAAAGCAATAAAATTTATTATTCTTCTATTGGAAGATACAACATCAGATGATCAAACGCAATATAACGTTTACCAGCCCAAGTGATAATACCAATAGCATCATTCAACGTACAGTTTCTTAACTCTTCATGCTCAGAAACAGAAACTCTATATGACTTCCCATTCTCATCTTTTACAAAGATAAAATCTGGTGTTATAGCTTCCAATTCTTGATAGAAAGTATAGGAATAGGCTGCAAAATCATTTACTACCTCCATTCCCTTTTCAGTTGGAGCCATCCAATCATCTTTTGCACGTGTCAATTGCAACGGACGAAACCACGACACATCCATCATAAACGACTCAAAAGCTATCTTCGTTGGTTTTTCTCCTCCCCAAAAAACAAAGTGTGGATAAGTGATATCATCCTTTGACAACTTTTCATTGTTCAACCACTGCAAGACAGAACGGGGATGCTGCACACAGGCATAATCCTCTCCATTACTATAGAAACTTACCGTAAACTCTTGCTGATGCAGTTTACCAGCCTCACCTTCCTTCTGAAAATAATGACAGAACAGGTAGCTTGTTGCTAATTCTTCCACCCGCCAATAGTCTGGACATTGCTCACTATGCTGCTCACTCAACCAATAACCATCGAGATTAGGATATAACTGGTCCCACTGAACACGCCGTCCATTCTCTGCTATCTGCTCTGCACTTGCAAGAATTGACAGATTGCAAAGTACATCAGCCGTAAACTTAACCAATCGAATACGCGTCAGATTCTCTTCCGAGTCTTTTAGAGCCTTATGAAAGAGGGTCATCCTTGGCGTTTGTACAAAAAGAATATTCCGATGACATACGCGCAGAAAGAAGTTATAAACCAGCTCGTATTTCCCCTTCATCTCCTTCGCATCCCCTTGTCGAGTATCAAAAGACAAAGGCAATACGCCAAGCAACATCAACAACAAAACCGCAAGGCAATAAGTATCTTCTTCCTGCAAACGTAGAAGAAGTTCCCTCATCTTCGCATCTTGCTTATCTGTTATCTCATCATCAAAAACACAAACATTGATGATTTGCTCACTACATTCTACCCTCACACCCTCTTCTTCATCCTCATGCAAAGGCTTATACCTCTCCATAAGCTTTGCTGCTTGTGCATAAGCGTCTAACAAGCCATTAAGAATAATGCCCGTTTCGTCATACCATTCACGCTCCAACTCGTGAAATACGGCTCTGCGTAAAAAAGCATCTTTTCCACCAACACGACCAAAGGAATTATTTCCACTGCCCGATTTTCCTATATGTTTCCACAGCTCTTCACCACTATTATATAATAGTCTAAGCCGATACACAGCATTCAGTTTTGCCTTTATTGCCTCGTCTTCTGTATCAGTCTTAACAGACTTTCCGCACGTCTTAGCCTCCTCAGTACTTAAGTTGATAGTCTTATCGTCTATATTCATATCTCTCATTCTTAGCTTTGTCATCTTCTATCTGCCTACAAATACTGCACAGATACAAGTCCTGTCAAACGTTTTCTGTTATTAACACCATCTCTCGCCCTCAATCTGTAAAGAAGATTCCGAAGTTCTCTCCTACAATTTTGAGTTCCCCTTTCTTCATATATTACTAATCGCAGCACTTAAGCTACTCTTCCGCAAAAATACAAATTAATTCCTTTGTGCCTCTCACGAAGATACATTTATTTTGCAGACAGAAACAAAAAACTTAATGAATTATGAACAAAACTACATTTATCTTTACCCTTGGGATTGCCTTAATCTGCAGTACTATCCTACTCACAACTACCAGTTAAATTGAGTATTTCCGCTTCATAGAGGACTAAATAGTTCCTACTTTTCAAATATGTTGTATTCACTTGTGATAGTACAACTCTTTCCCTACAAAGAAGTTGCTTTCTTCACGACAAGACAGAGAATTATAATTTAAATCATCAAACTTATGATCAGAGGTTATATAAATTTCAGATGCGACAACTGCAACAACACCTTTCGCGCATTAGACATTGAGTACAATGCAACAATATTCTCTGTCCCAATGCCTTGCCCAAAGTGTAACAGTCGACACACTTATATCCCAAGTCTAAGTATATTCGGCTTTTACCCTTTCGGCAACGACCGTGACATCTATAAAAAGATTTGGGAAGAAATGGACAAAAATAAACTTAACGAAGTCTAACAAGTATATCTCGTTCTGTTGAAAACAAGACTGATTTCCATACACTTCAAATGATTCAACCTATATGAAGCAAGATTATAACTCCACTCTCTTCGGAGATGACATTTTTGTTTTTCTTTACTTTATTTCGATATTATTTTGTTATGTCTAACAATTTCCTTATATTTGTGCCATATTTGGCGGATGACCTACAAATCACTCGCCATTCACTGCACAAAACTTGCAAACGAGGTTATTCGACCCGGTTAAATCTGGAAAATTCAACTAAGGAGTCGTCACTAATCGAGTTTAGGCAGGTTCTGTGCCCCTATCCTATATGGGGGCATGGACTGTCTTTACTTTATTTTGACTCCAAGGTGTTTTCCAGAACCGAACCGGATAAATAAAGATAAAGCGGGCCGTGTCCCCTTTATTCTTTTTTATCCTCGTCTAATACAAACATAACTAAAAACAATATAACGGCAATGGAAGACTTCGCACATAGCTATGTTCAACTTTTTGATGAATATTGGTTCATCATCATCATCCTGTGGGCTATTAATATCATTTGGATGTATAATAAAGATGAAACTGGAAAGTATGCTGGGGGTGGGTGTGCAACACCTATCATAGCATTTATACTTTATATTTTATTTAAAACTTACTAACAAACTTCAAACAGATAAATTACAATGTCCCCAATGCAAAAGTTTCCACACATACCCTGTTGGAATATTAGGCTTGGGGAAAGGAAAGGCAAAACTTTATAAAGAAATATGGGAAAGTATAGACGAAGATAAAAACAACATAATACCCGACAGATAGCTATCTAAGGGGGCTGCTAAAAGAAAAGCGAAAGGCATCACGTACTTCTAACGAGCATAACAGCACAGAAGGGTGAACGCTATCTCCGCACAACAAAACGCCCCTGCACACTCCTTTTATTTTATAATTATTTTGCTATTCACAACAAAGCCTTTACGTTTGCAACAGATATTATAGAATAATACGAGTCAGCCACTCGAGTATTAGCAAACCTTAAAAACAAAATATGGCACTTTTCAAAATTACCGTGAAGATGTCAAAGCACTGCGATGGCATGGTTATAGAACCAGGCATGAGCATCCAGTATGCTTCGATGTTTTCAAACATTCTTTCAAACAATCAAGAACGAGAGAAAATAAACAGTCTCTTCTTTAACCACTTTGGTGTAGACTTAAAGAAGATGAATGCTTTAAACCCAGCATATTTGAATGTAGTAAAACTATAAAAGATATGGTCGATTTAATTATTGACTTAGGAAACGCTTTTCCTTCATTTTGGTGAGTACAAATTGTATGTGGACTACTTTTTGTAATTATAGCGCATATTTCCAACGTCAAAGACTCTCATTACTTAGATGTAATATTACCAACAACTTGTTTCCTAACATAACTTGCACCTTACTTACTTGTACGATTTAATTTCATAACACATTAATATTTAATTTATGGTAGAATTTTTATTAGACACTATCACAGTTCCAGCTTATCATCAACAAGAGGCATGGATTTGGATCCCGATCTTGATAGCAGTTGGTACTCTTGTAGTAGTAATTGTAGCAGCTTCTGATGAAACAAAAACAGAAAAACTCATTGGTAAGAGTATTGGGGTTTTAGGTATGACAGGAGCAGGAAAGACTCAATTCCTAAAGAATTTACAAGGAAAAGGGCAAGAGTATAAAAATGAAGGATATCAAGGTACTGGTATAGATGAATATCAAGAGTTCACCTGTATCATTGGTAATAAGGAATATAAAATAAAAGGGGGGACTGATATAGGAGGGGTAGAAGATAATATAAAAACATTCTATGAAAAATTCTTAAAAAGTAAAGACATTTGTATATTCCTATTTGATATACAAAAGTATAAAGATGATTCTAAATATAGAATGGACACCAATGCACGCCTAGATTTTATCAACAACCATATTGAAGATGCATCCCAATGTGCTATTATAGGCAGTCATGTTGATAAAGCTAAGATTAAGAAAGGGCAATCTATCATTACCATTGTACAGAAGTTCGTAAAAGAAAAAGAATATGCAAGACTGCTAAATAGTAACTTCTTTGCATACAACCTTACGAATGAAGAGGATATGAATAAATTAGTAAACAAATTATTTTTATAATTATGAAAAGTATTTTATGGTCACAAGGAACGTCTCCGACAGAGAGTTCCACATTCGTCATTAATGGCACAATAAAGAAAGAGAAGTATTCCGAAAGCAACCAAAAAGCATACGATAAGCTCATAAGTATGAGTGAGCAAATTCTACATGCTAAGATCACAAATCTTTTATACAAAAGAGGACTCATATCTTCATATCAAACAAAGATTGCATACAAAAAGGGAGATGGAATCTTTTTTAAATCTATCTATAAAAGTTTAGATGAGGCAGGGCGAAATATACCATATATGTTTTACTGTCAGACTGATAATATAGATGTAGCTTATGCTACATTTTGTAGAGATTCAAAGATGGCAGGTAGAGAGATTTATGAGTCCGAAGGCAAGATGCTAAAACTCATATTCAAATTAAATCAATACACCTTGATTTCTATATGTTTAATTATAATTGCAATAATATGGAAAATAATAAGTTAGAAGCAGGTATACTGCAAATAAGCACAAAAGAACGTACTGTAAATTATCGGTGGGAGAAAGATGCTGATAAACTTGATAAAAATATCAGTATTGTTTGTATGGATGATATTCAAAACTTGGTAAATGACGGATGGACATTTAAAACAAAAATGCCAATACGTGAAGGTATGACTTTAGCTCTACATCCCTTTATATCCAAATGCTATATTGACATTAACATTGCTGAGGATGAATTGTTTAAAGACAAATTTAACTGCTTAGGAAGAGTTGTAAAACTTTTAGGAGTAAAATCATTCGAAGCAAAAGCCGTTTTACGTGAAGCGAAAATACGTGACATAGATGCAACAGGAAGCATGAACTATAAGCTTATCAAAGCTGATGCATCATATAAGGAATCAGAGAAAGAAAAATATGCAAAAAAATATAGTCGTAAAGAGATATTCTCAGGTGAATTTACAAGACAGGGATATGAAGATGCAAAACGACTAATAAAGCAATATAGATTAGAAGAGTTAAACTATATTGTTGAACAAAGGAATCCTGATGACGGTAATACCCTCATGGAACAAAACATTGCGGTGGGTCTATCAGAGGAGCTAAATCATCTAACAGAATGCGCATTTTCCCTTAATGTATTAAAAGGTGTATTTACTCTAAATGCAAATGTAAAACAAACGATTTCTACACAGAAAGAAATCATTATTGAAACAAAACTGGTATTCTAGATTTATTGTAATTATGAGAGATTAGGTGATCAACGCTGCAACTATCCGTAACATCACATATACGCTCATAAGCAAAGAAATAGCACGTTTATACGGAACATCTGTACAAGAAGCTGCAGACATCATTGGAAACCAACTTGATTGTGCGCCACACGAAGACATCTCTGGATATATCTTTATGGTACCCAATTGGGCACATAAATGGTTCCGACATAATGGCTATGTGTCAAGAATGTTAAAGTAAAAACACTTATGCTAAAAAACAATCCCGAAAGTTTATAATAACCTTCGGGATTGATAATTCTGACTTTCCGTTTTCTCATGCGGACAAGTTTGATGTCATTCTATTCAACTGCTACAACTTTTGAATAGTCCTTCGTTTTAATAATATAGATACCTGATGGTAGACTAACCGTCTTATGCTCTCTTACAATAGTAGAGAACATCAATTTGCCACTTAAGGTATAGACTTGCAAGTGTGTAGGCGTTCCTGTCATAAAACTTAGATAATTCTTACCCCCAGAGACTTTAAGAGCATCAGTAGTAGGAGCATCTATTTGTGATGAAACCGTGAAAATTGCTCCAATTGTCACAGAAGAAGTAAGCTTAAAATTAGGAGAATCTACTTCTTCATCATTAAGTGTCAAAGTTTCAAGCTTATATCCAGATGCGGGTATCGCTTTAATGACAAGGTCTGTATTCTTATCTACCTTTGTACCTGTCAGAACCTCAACACCATCTGCTGTAAACACCTTTAACGTTCCATATTCCGGCTCCTGTATTGTAATATATGCCATGCTACAACCAGTTCCATCGCCCTCATAATCAATCGTCCAACCCTTCAACTTAGCGATAGATGATTCTGCATGCTCAGCGTCATTATACTCTCCGGCTTTCTCACCATGAACGAAAAGCGTGTTACCACGTGGCGTCTTCCCAGTCTGAAGTTTAGGATAACGTGAAAGGCTATAATAAAGATCATTTAAAGTACATGCATCCCATCTATTACCACCTACATTCAGATAGGTCAATCGTTCATGTCCCGTAAGGTCCAGCCCCTCTAATCTATTGCCATCAACAGTAAGTGTCACAAGTTGAAGATTATTCTTTAAGTCTAAGATTGAAACTAAATTATTAGATAGCTGTAATGTCTTCAATTCAGGGTTCTTGCTAACATCAAGAGTCGTAATCTTGTTATTTGAAACATAAAGTTCTACAAGTTCTGGCATATCCTTCACGTCAACTGCCTCTATCTCATTACTACTTATATTCAAATAAACAAGTTTCTTGTTATGACTTAAATCTAAGCTTTCCAGCCAATTATTTTTGACATCAAGATAAGCTAAATCGACAGCACCTGTAATATCTATATTTTCAACTTGATTACCATAAGCACGTAAATTAATAAGTTTACTATTCTTGCTAACATCCAAGGAACTAAGGTCTGAATAAGAACAATCAAGAGATTCAAGATCCAATAGTTTAGAGACATCTATAGACGTAATAGAATTCATATACGTAGAAAGAGAACGTAAATGAGTATTATGACTCAAATCGATAGCAGTTATCTTATTATCAATGCCTACACCTGGATAACTTGAGAAATCAGCTCCTGTAACAGCACCATATATCGTTACAGTCGCACCAGACGTTTGCCCCTCTACTGTTGTTGGCGTTGATTTAACCTTCACCTTTACAAGTTCGCCATCTCCCCAGTCAATTGAAACATCTTTATCCTCACCATTAACAGAAAGGAAATACTGTTGGTCTATACCTGTAGGAACTGTTAGTTTGATATAATCATCATCACCAGAAATACTAAAAACAGGTTTTACAACCGCCGCTTCAGATACGACAAATATACTGTCAGCTATTAATTTTCCATTCACCTCTACCCCAACGAACTTTGAGCCAGCAGGTGCTTTAACATCTATCTTAATTGGAAAACCAGGCAGAACTTTCCCAGTAACAGGTTCATAAGTTGCAAAATACCCATCATCAGGGATTTGACTTAGTGTATAACTACCTCCATTTTCGGATGTTTGCATAGTTATAGAAACAGAATCCATAGACGCAGTAGCATCACCATGAACATCGAGTTTATAGGAATTGTCAGCATCATCATCTAAAGTCCCAGTATTGGCGTGTTCGTAGTTAGCCCCTGATAGGAAAACATTTGTACGATAAGAATTACCGGTATGTGACGGCATTGCTTTGAACGTGAAGTTAAGTGACTGAGGAGTAGTATTCTTACAGTCACGCATATCAAGGTGATTAAGTCTATTAGTACCGATAGCACCATGCATATCAAGGAATTGTATTCCAGTATTCCGTACGCTCACACTACGTAAAAAACGTTGGTGCGATAAATCAATACGTTGTATCTTTGTATTATCAATATTAATTGTATAAAGATTTGCAAGATTAGACACATCTAAACGAGACAACTTCGTATCACTAAGTTCAAGCGTTGTTACATTCTTGTTACCACTTAAGTCAAGCTTTGCAATGTCGGTATTAGACGCATCAAGCATGATAAGCTCTGGGTTATTAATAAGATTTAGCTCTGTTATCTTCGTTCCCTTTATAAGGAGCTTTTCAAGTTTAGTTTGTTGCGTAACGTCAATAGATGTTACTCCAACATTCCCTGTGATATCAACATCACGTAACTCTGGATAATTATTACCCAATTCTAATTCTAACAAACTACCGTTCGCAAGATTAAGATAACGGAGGTTAGGAAGACTAACAGGATAAAAGTGTGTAATATCTCCATCTGACATGTCGATATTTCGTAGTTCTGTACTGCCATCTGGAAATAAAACAGTTGCCAAGATTGTATTATGATTGGCTGTAAAGTTAGTTAACTTCTTAAAATTACGCAGGTCTAAACGCGTAATTTTATTATAGCTAAGGTCAAGTGTAACAAGATTAGGAGCACCTAAGAAATCAATACCTTCGTAGGTTAATTCATTCCTTTTAGCTTCAACTTGCTTTAAATTAGGCTGATTCATAAAAGCAAGATATGTTGCTTTTGCCTCAGAAACTTCGACAGCAGAAAAATCACCATAAACAATAATTGTGTCTTTCAGTAACTTTCCTGTTACCTTCTTATTACTGCTCCAACCTTCTAACGTAGTCTCTTGTTTATTACCATCTCCCCAGTCAACAAATACTTTGCTGGCATCATTGGTTCGAGTAACACGGAATTCAAAGTCTTGCCCTACGGCTGTAGATGTTGCAATCCTCATTTCACCATTTGTTTGTGCGAACGTCACTAAAGACACAAACAAAGAAAACATCAGTAAAAGTTTCTTCATAAGCTGTAAAATCTAAGCACTTTATAAGAAAGGTTTATAAAACAACAGAACATAGAAATTAACCATAATTCTGTCTACTAAAACGTAAAGAATATCGTGGCAGCGCTATTAAACCACAATATAAATCACACTTTTGATTGCAAATATAAGTAAAATAAATATAACATGCAATATATTGTAACATTGACTATTATCATTTATTACATACCACAGAATAAGCGTCAAATGTAAGTCCTCAACAAATACTTAGATTTTGACATTAACGAATAAAGGAACATGAACTATACTACATCACCTGAAACATCTGAAAAATCGAGATTTTTAGGTAACAAAGTCTATTGTCGCATGGTAGAAGATGAGGGAATTGTAAGGCATTACTGATTGTAAGTAGCTGATTAGCCTATTCTCTCTACTTCGTTACAAATAATCATCTTAGTCATCTTAACCAAAGGACAACTCTTTCCGACCCACTCTCTTGTCTACTTATCTACTTGCGAGCACCTCATTTTATCGCCTTTACATATTTACAAAAATTAATCGCCATTTTTATTGCTTAATATATTTATTTTATTTATATTTGCTCACATAATAAAAACTATATAAATAACCGTTAAGCAACACTTTATGTGTCGTAAAACATACTAACACTAACCTACAATCGAAATTACAATATCTACAATACTTAAAAACCATCTTTAGAGTATCAATCTGTTTACCCGAAGATATCAGAAGTTATTAATAAGAACCTATAACTAAACAAATAAAAGTCTCTCTCAATAAGAGTTACAAGAACGATAAATTCATTGCGGTAATAGCTGCTACACATAGCTAATATTCAAATCAACAAAACCTAACACAAAGAGCTGATACAGAATGAAAGTGAAATAGAGACATATATAAAACCTAAACAATAAATTTTACATATTAATCTTTAACTATAAGCAAAATGAACAACAAGCAGAACAAAGCGCAAGCCTTATGGCGAATCTGTATGATGGCACTGATATGGATGTTCGCTACTGAGCTTTATGCGCAAAATGTCACGGTTAGTGGCATTGTGAAAGACCCAACGGGCGAGCCTGTAATCGGTGCTTCGGTAACGGTGAAAGGTACAAATATGGGTACTGTGACTAATATCGACGGGCAATACACCCTACAATGCCCCACAAAAGGCACGTTAGTATTCTCATACTTGGGAATGAAGCCTAAAAATGTAGATATTAATGGTCGACAACAGATAAACGTTGCCCTTGAAGAAGAAGCCACTGCGCTTAATGATGTGGTGGTTACGGCATTGGGAATTAAACGACAAACAAAAGCATTGGGTTATGCTGTCACCGAACTGAAAAGCGATGAACTGGAACGAGCCAACACGGTTTCTCCTGTTACAGCATTGCAAGGTAAGGTGGCTGGTGTAGAGATCAGCCAGTCAGATGGTGGAATGTTTGGTTCTACTAAAATTCAAATAAGAGGTGCATCTACTCTTAATGCCAACAACCAACCTATCTTTGTAGTAGACGGTGTGATATTAGATAATGCTACAAGCCAATCAGGGGACGCTGACTGGAATAGCAATATCAACGACTATGGTAACCAACTAAAGAACCTTAACCCCGACGACTTTGAGAGTGTGAGCGTACTAAAAGGCGCTGCTGCAACAGCATTGTATGGTTCACGTGGTTTGAATGGTGCTGTAGTAATTACCACTAAAAGTGGGAAAGCAGGCAAAGGTGTTACTGTGAAGGTTTCGCAAACAGTAGGATTAGAAACAGTCTATCGTTCACCAGATCTACAAAACACTTATATGATTGGTGCTTTCCCTGGTGGTGTAGATTACGGAGACGAATACACTGCCACGGGCAACCTTTGGAGCGATAACATGACATCGTTCGCTCGTAACTCTAAAGGTGAATACTCGCTCATCGAACAATATGGGAACTATGCTTGGGGACCTGATATCTCATGGGCTGAGGATAAACAGTTTGAACAGTACGATGGAACAATGGGAACGGCAAAGATGTTCCCAAACAACTATAAAGATGCTTACGACACAGGCTTTAATACAAATACGAATGTATCATTGCAAGGTGGTAATGATCGTACACAATTCTATGCTTCAGCATCTTATAAATACAATAAGGGTACTACACCACGCAACACCTTTAACCGTCTGTCGTTCTTAGGAAAAGCTTCACAAAAGATTGGAAATATCGTGACGGTAGATTTCAGCGTGAACTTTACGCAATCACAACCTCGTAATGCACCTTTAAACATCGGAGAATACTTTGCAAATAGTACGTTCCCACGTGAATACGACGTTAATCGTTATCGTAACCTTTACAAAGGGGAACATGGTGGACTTGCCAGCGAAAGATATGGCGATCTCTATCGTGCTGTACCTGGTAAGGAGCTATGGTGGAGTATCTTTGAAAACGATTACAAACAAACAGAAACCATGTTCAGGCCTGTGCTTAACATCAATATTCAAGCACTGCCTTGGCTACAGCTTTCAACTGGTGGTTCGCTCAACTATTATGCCATCGATGGCGAGCTAAAAGCCCCTGGTAGTGGTTATGCCAACGAAGGTGGGTCTTATGCACTCTCACACACGCACACTACACAAGAGAACTTGTACCTTGCGGCCAACCTAAACTATCAAATTAATAAGGACTGGGAAGTGCACGGGTTCTTACGTGAGGAATATTTTAACCAATATGCACAGTATAATAGCGAGAGTACGAACGGTGGACTTATTGTGCCCAACCAATTCTTTATCAAGAATTCAAAACAACAAGCCAGCTTTAATGCGTATAAATTCAACACCAAGCGTATCGTCTCTACCATCTTTATGATTGGAACAAGCTGGAAGAATCAACTATTCTTGGACATAACAGGACGTAACGACTGGTCCTCAGCCTTGGTTTACAGCTACGGAACAGGTAATTTCTCTTATTTCTATCCTTCTGTTTCGGGCTCATGGATCATCACAGAAACCTTCAAAGACAAACTTCCAAAATGGGTTAGCTTTGCAAAGGTACGCGGTTCTTGGGCGCAGGTGGGAAACGACACCTCTCCTTATTATATAAATTCGGGTTATTCTGTGGCAACATATCAACGTGGCGACAAGAAAATCTATGGAATGACTATCCCTGAGAATATGAAGAGTACCAACTTAAAACCTGAACGTAAGAATGCTTGGGAAGTGGGACTTGACTGGCGTTTCCTTGACAGTAGGATTGGGATAGACCTCACCTATTATAAGGAGAACACTCGAAACCAAATTATGACTATCAATGTACCTTGGGAATCGGGCGTAAAAGAAAAGCTAATCAACGCTGGTAATATACAGAACTCAGGTATAGAAATAGCACTCAACACAACTCCTATAAAGAAGAAACAATGGCAATGGGACCTAAATTTCACCTACACTCGCAACCGCAATAAGATTGTAGAACTAAGTCCTGATGTAACCTCTTACATTAATCTGGATGGTGCAGCAAACTATGGTAACTACCGCATAGCATCTGTTGCCAAAGTAGGCTCCGACTATGGTATGCTAATGTCTGACTCTTGGATAAAGACCGACGAAAAGACTGGCAAACCAGTGGTAGGCTACACTAACAAATTCCGAACAGTGTATTATAAGCGCGGAGGTACTGTGAAAGAAGTTGGATCGATGTTGCCTAACTTCCTTGGATCACTAAACTCTACCCTGAGATGGAAAGACCTTAGTCTCTATGTGCTATTTGACGCACGCTTTGGAGGATACGTTGCTTCGTATAACTCACGCTACGCAACTGCATACGGTTTCTCTGGAGAGACCGAGAAATACCGTAAGGGGATGACCTGGACCAGCAAATACGCTAATGCGCAAGATAAGGTGTTTACTGATGGCTTTATCCCTGATGTCGTTTTCGATGCTGGTACTATTGTTACCACACCAGGAGGAACTAACCAAGACGTTAGTGGAATGACCTATCAGGAGGCTTATGAAAAAGGTTATGTAGAACCTGCACACCTACAAAGTGCTGCATACTTTAAGAATAGCTGGGGAACAGGTGTTATTAACGATGATTGGTTTAAGAAAATCAACTACATCGCTCTGCGAGAAATAACTCTCTCGTACAACGTTCCAACCAAAATTAGCAGCTATATCGGTGCAAAGAACTTATCCCTTAGTTTCACTGGACGTAACTTGGCATACCTACTGAACACTGCGCCAAATCATGAGAATCCTGAATCGGTACGTGGAACAGGAGCTGCGCAGTTCCGTATGCGATCATTTATGCCTTACACAGCAAGCTATCTCTTCACATTAAACGCTACATTCTAAATGCCTTTCATTATGAAACAGAATATTATAAAATTCAAGTCGCTCGCCTTTGGTATATGTGCCACATGCATGGTACTGGTAACAGGATGCAGCGAAAGCGAATACGCAAAAATAAATACTGACCCATCGACTATCGCCGAAGGAAATCCTGTGTTCTTGTTTACTCAGGAACAGGTGCAATACCAACCCTTCGATTACCTGCTGTGGTATTATGATGGAGCTTACACGTCAAAAATAGTTCAAGCATATTCACCATCAAGTAGTTTTAATGACTTGTATAACAAGTTGGCTGAACTGGGCGGTGTGGGTTCTCAACTTATTTATGTTAAACGATACGAGAACGATATTAAAGCTACTATCGATAAGATGCCAGCTAACAAAGCTGCTCAATACTCGCACCTTTCGGCTATGGCAAACGCTCTAACAGTTTACATGGGACTGTTCGATACCGACCTCTTTGGCTCAAGACCTTACTCTGAAGCTGCACAAGCCAAGTATGGGGGCACATTAACTCCTAACTACGAATCGCAAGAGAGTCTATTCGACCAATGGTTGACTGAACTAAACACCGACCTGGATAAGCTGAAGTCAACGACAACGCAGATAAGTGTTGGAGACAATGACTTAGCCTACGGGGGAGATACTAAGAAATGGGTGAAATTTGTAAACGGCATAAAACTTAAAATTGCGGTAAGACTTCTTCACCAAAACAAAGCTAAGGCCTTAAAAATAGCCGAGGAAGTGGGTGCTGACGATGCAAACGTGATGCAATCTATTACAGACGACTATGTATATAACAAAGGTACGGGTGGAGATGGCGGTAACAACACCTATGGAAGTGATAATAGTGTGAACTTAGGTGTTAGTAGTAAAAACGTTATCGACTTCATGAAGCGTAACAAAGATCCACGAATGCTGGTGATGTTTACTAAAAACGATTTCAACTCTGAGGTGGTGCAAGCTTTCTTTGATGCACAAGCAAGAGGAGATAACAACTGTGCTATTCCTAAATATATTTTAGACCAGGTGAACTATACAACAGATGCTTCTGGTAAGAAACATTTTGACAGTTGGAAAGGTGATGGCGAACCATGGGTACGCTATCAGGGATTACCTATCGGTATGGCTATATCTGAAAAGACAGAATACACTGGCGTCAACAATTATTTTGTAACAACCAGATGGAAAGTAACTGACGGAGAAAAAACAAAAACCTACTCACCGCTATCGTACTTTAACGAGGAATTAGTGCGTGGCCGCGTTGACTTCACTTTCCCAACAGCTCCAAAAGGTAAGGTGGTACAAGACACTGAAGATAACCCACTTTACGAGATGACCCTTTCTACAGCTGAAATGAACCTCTATCTGGCTGAGTTTAAGTTACTGGGTGCTAACTTGCCTCATACTGCAGCCGAATATTTCAAACTTGGCGTTGAGGCTTCAGCTAAGGCTTATAACCGTTTAGCGATACTGAACAAAATACCTTATTATGATAAGGCACATTGTAACGACAAGTTAGACGAGCCTGTTACCTACGACGATGCAGCCATTGCTACGATGATGGCTAATTCTGACTACCAACTAACAGGTAGTGTTCCAAGCGATTTAGAGAAGGTTTACATCCAATTGTATCTACATTTCTTCTATCAACCACTTGAGCAGTTTGTAACAGTGCGCCGCTCTGGCGTTCCTAAAGTTGGTAGCTCGCTCATTCCTTGGATTACAATGAAGCCCAACACTGAGTTGCCTCGCCGATTCTACATCGCTCAACCCGATCCAGCCGATAAAATGCGTACTATTATTGAAACTGCGATGACGCAGCAAGGATTCACCTTTACAGATGGACAAAGACCTGAACTGCTTAACTCTGAAAGGGTGTGGTACGACAAGGGGGCTCCAAACTTTGGTGAAGGTCCTAACTACTAATAGGGAGACTTGCAGAATAAAGAGGCATCAATAAACGCTATGAAGAAGCAAGTGGGTAAAAACACCCAATAAACTTGTGCTCACCTGCCTCAAGATTGTTTTCGTTAGATTATTGAAAGAGGGTGTGTCAATTATGAACAC